>Ga0070690_100001014_pt1 | contig 14362 bp, 10 predicted proteins | sample KBSS33HmetaG_FD_64671 | JGI IMG/M metagenome (GOLD analysis project Ga0070690, IMG submission 64671) | Switchgrass rhizosphere microbial communities from Kellogg Biological Station, Michigan, USA - KBS S3-3H metaG | ecosystem: Host-associated > Plants > Roots > Rhizosphere ... | reverse complement strand
TTTCGCTGCTCAAGGCGATAGGGGATCAACCCCTTTACATCGGCCCCATCGGCGCGGGCACGGTGGCGAAGCTGGCGCACAACTGCGCCAGCTTCGCGATCCAGGCGGTGCTCGCGGAGATTTTCACTCTCGGGGTGAAAGGCGGCGTCGAGCCGCTCGCGCTCTTTCAGGCGCTGCGCCAGGGCGCCTCGGGCCGCAAGCGCACCTTCGACCGGCTGGCAGACTTCTACCTGCCGGGGCGCTTCGACCCGGCGGCGTTCTCGCTCAAGCTTGCGCACAAGGACGCGACGCTCGCGCTCGAGCTCGCGGAAAAAATCGGCGTGCCGATGCGCATCGGCCGCATCGCCCTCGATGAGCTCGCGGAGGGCATGCGGCGCGGCTGGGGCGAGCGCGACTGCCGCGCGGCGATGCTGTTGCAGGAGGAGCGCGCCGGCGTGGCCGCGCGGGTCTCGCCCGAGCGTATGCCGCTAGCGCTGAAGGACTAGATACAACTCGGCGGAAGGCCGTGCTAGCATCCTCCCAACACCCGGGGGGGAGGTTGCAGCACTAGCGTCCATTCTGGAGCTGGGCTCAAGGGCAGCGCGACATGTCTCAGCACAACCGCGTCGTGTGGGCGGAAGGACTGTTCCTTCGGCCGCAGCATTTCCAGCAGGCGGAGCGCTATTTCGAGCGGCTGATGAGCCAGCGGCTCGACTCGCTCGCTCCCTACGCCGCGGGGTTCACCCGGCTGCAGATCGACCAGGAGCTGCTCAAGATCGGCAAGGTCGGGCTGGTCGCTGCCGAGGGCGTGTTTCCCGACGGCACCCCGTTCAACATCCCGTTCGAGGCCGACATCCCCGAGCCCTTCGACGTCCCCGGCGACGTCAGGGACCGCCTGGTCGTGGTCACGCTGCCGCTGCGGCGCGCGGGCATGGCCGAGCTCGCCTTCGAGCGCTCGGGCGACTCCTCGCTCGTGCGCTACCTCGCGGCGGACCACGAGATCCGCGACTCGGTGCTCGAGATGGAGAGCTCGGCGCAGCTCAAGATCGGCCGCCTCAACGTGCGGCTGCAGCTCGACGGCGAGGCCACGTCCGCGCACACCGCGCTCGGCGTGGTGCGCGTGGTGGAGAAGCGCGCCGACGGCCGCGTGGTGCTCGACGACGGCTACGTTCCGCCGTGCCTCGACTGCAGGGTGAGCGGCAGGCTGCAGGACTACGTCAAGGAGCTGCACGGCCTCGTCCGGCACCGCATCAACGCGCTCGCCGACCGCGTATCGAGCCCCGGCGCCAAGGGCGTCGCGGACGTCTCCGACTTCCTGCTGTTGCAGCTTTGCAACCGCTACGAGCCGCTGCTCGCCCATTTCCTCACCCGCTCGTCGCTGCACCCCGAGCTCTTCTACCGCTCGTGCCTCGAGCTCGCCGGCGAAATCGCCACCTACGCGCGCCGCGAGCGCATGCCGGCGAGCTTCTCCACCTACCGCCAGGACGACCTGCAGAACACGTTCATGCCGGTGATCGAGGAGATCCGGCGCGGGCTCACCGCGGTGATCGAGCAGAACGCGGTCGCGATCCCGGTGATGGACCGCGGCCGCGGCGTATTCGCCGGCACGGTGCCGGACGTCGAGCTGCTGCGCAACGCCGTGTTCGTGCTCGCGGTCGGCGCGAACGTCGCGCCCGAGTCCCTGCGCCTGCATTTCCCGACCCAGGTGAAGATCGGCCCGCCGGAAAGGATCCGCGACCTGGTCGTCTCGCACCTGCCCGGAATCCAGACCACGCCGCTGCCGGTCGCGCCTCGGCAGATCCCCTATCACGCCGGATACAGCTACTTCGAGCTCGACCGCAAGAACGACTTCTGGAAGGCGCTCGAAGCTTCGCGCGTCATCGCGATGCACGTCGCGGGCGACTTTCCGGGGCTTTCGCTCGAGCTCTGGGCGATCCGGGATTGAGATGCATTAGGAGAACGCCATGTCCAGTGTGCCGCCGCAGCCAGTCGATCCGGACGCAACCATAATGGTGCCGACGCCGGGCCGGCGCCGCGCCGCGGCGGCGCCGGGACCGGCCCCCGCCGCGGGCGACGCGCCGAGGCGCGCCGACGCCGCGCTGAGCGCGGATCTCAGCGCGCTCTCGGGCCTGAACCCGCTGGTGGCGCTGGCGAACCCGCTGCTCGCGCTGGTGCCGCAGATCCGCTCCTCGGTGTCGCATCCCGACCCGGCGGGCTTCCGCCAGACGCTGCTCGAGCAGTTGAGCGCCTTCGAGCAGGCCGCGCAGAAGCGCGGCATCAAGGCGGAGACCGTGCTCGTCGCCCGCTACGCGCTGTGCACGCTCATCGACGAGGCGGTGTCGTCCACGCCCTGGGGCGGAGCCTCGCAGTGGATGAAGCAGAGCCTGCTCGTCACGTTCTACCGCGAGACCGGCGGCGGCGAGAAGTTCTTCCTGCTCCTGAACAAGATGGGCGAGCAGCCGGGCGCCAACATCGACCTGCTCGAGTTCTTCTACGCCTGCCTCGCGCTCGGCTTCGAGGGGCGCTTCCGGGTGGTCGAAGGCGGGAGAGCGCAGCTCGAGCAGACGCGCGAGCGGCTCTACGAGCTCATCCGGCGCCAGCGCCAGAGCGAGGACAGCGACCTCTCCGGGCGCTGGAAGGGGATCGAAACCAAGCCCCGGCGCCTGTCGGGCGCACTGGTCGTCTGGCTGACGGCGTCGGCGTGCGGCGTGCTGCTCGCGGCGGCGTACCTCGGATACCTGTTCTCGCTCTCCGGCCAGTCCAGCCCGGTCAAGTCGGAGCTGGCGCAGATGAAGGTCAAGGTGGCGCTCGAGCGAAAGACGCCGGTGAAGGCGGTGGTGCCGCGGCTTTCCCGGTTCCTCGCCGACGAGATCGCCAAGGGCGTCGTCGCGGTCTACGAGGACGAGCTCGTGAGCGTGGTGACCATTCCCGGCGACGGCCTGTTCCCGTCGGGCAGCGCCGCGGCCGACCGGCGCTACGAGCCGACCTTCGCGCGGGTGGCGCAGGCGCTGAACAGCGTCCCGGGGCCGGTCGTGGTCACCGGCCACACCGACAACAAGCCGATCCGCACCGCGCGCTTCCCGTCCAACTGGGAGCTCTCGACCGAGCGGGCCAAGTCGGTGATGAAGGTGATGGCGCCGTCGATGACGGACCCGACGCGCCTGCGCGCCGAGGGCCTGGCCGATTCCGACCCGGTGGCGCCCAACGATACCGAGGACAACCGCAGGAAGAACCGTCGCGTGATGGTGATCCTGAAGGTGGCGGGGTAGGCGAGCCATGAAAAAGATCCGCGAGCTTCTCTTCAACCGCTGGGTCCTCGGCGGCCTGGTGGTGCTGCTGCTGTCGCTCGTCATCCTGCTGGTGGGCGACGCGATCGCGTTCTTCGACTGGCGCCCGCTCGAGACGCTGCTCTCGCGCTGGCTGGCCGTCCTCTTCCTCGTATTGATTTGGGTTACATGGGAACTTGTCAGAGCCTGGCGCATCCGGCGCGCCAACCAGTCGATGCTGCAAGGCATCGCCGGCGCCGACGCCGAGGCGGAGTCGTCGGCGCGCTCGGCGCAGGAGATCGCCACCCTGCAGGCGCGCTTCAAGGAAGCGGTCACGGTGCTGCGCAAGGCGCGCTTCAAGGGCCGCGCGGGCGAGCGGCAGTACCTCTACCAGCTGCCCTGGTACGTGATCGTCGGCGCGCCGGGCTCCGGCAAGACCACCGCGCTGGTCAACTCGGGGCTCAAGTTCCCGCTGGAGGAGGCGGGGGCGAGCCAGTCGATCAAGGGCGTCGGCGGGACGCGCAACTGCGACTGGTGGTTCACCGACGAGGCGGTGCTGCTCGACACCGCTGGCCGCTACGTCACCCAGGACAGCGAGCAGAAGGTCGACGCGAGCGCCTGGCTCGGGTTTCTCGATCTGCTCAAGCGCTTCCGGCCGCGCCAGCCGCTGAACGGCGCCATCGTCACCGTGAGCATCTCCGACCTCCTGTACCAGACCGACGCGCAGCGCGAGCGCTACGCGCGCGACGTCAGGACCCGGGTGCAGGAGCTCCACGAGCGCCTCGGGCTGCGCTTCCCGGTGTACGTGATGGTCACCAAGACCGACCTGCTGGCCGGCTTCATGGAGTTCTTCGGCGACATGTCGCGCGAGGAGCGCGCGCAGGTCTGGGGCATGACCTTCGACCTGAACGGCGCGGGCACCGCGGTCAACTACGCCGGCCAGTTCGGCGCCGAGTTCGAGGGGCTCGAGCGCAGGCTGCACGCGCGCGTGCTGAAACGGCTGCACGGCGAGCGCGACCTGCAGCGGCGCTGCGCCATCTACAGCTTCCCGCAGCAGTTCAGCGCGCTGCGCCCGCTGCTGTCGGAATTCATGGAGAAGGCGTTCGGCGGCTCGCGCTTCGGCGAGCAGCCCCTGGTGCGCGGCGTGTACTTCACGAGCGGCACCCAGGAGGGGAGCCCGATCGACCGCGTGCTCGGCACGCTCTCCCGCACCTTCAACCTGGACCGCAAGATCCTGCCGCCCTCGGCCTCGAGCGGCAAGAGCTTCTTCATCAACCGCCTGCTGCACGAGGTCATCTTCACGGAGTCAGGCCTGGTCGGCGGCAACGAGAAGAAGGAGCGCCAGCGCCGCGTGCTCACCGTGGGCGCGCTCGCCGGCAGCGCCGCGCTCACCGTGGGGCTGCTCGCGGCCTGGACGCTCAGCTATTTCAACAATGGAAGACTGATCCAGGACGCGACGCAGAAGGTCGCCGCCGCGAAAGGCAGCGTCGAAGGCGTGCCGCCGGCGCAGGCGGGCGACATCGCCAAGGTCCTGCCGGTGCTCAACGCGCTGCGCGACCTGCCCTCGGGCTATTCGAGCCGCGAGGCCTCGATCCCGGTCGCCTACCGCTTCGGCCTGTACCAGGGCGACGGCATCGGCGAGCGCTCGATCGGCGCCTACCGGCGCGCGCTCGGCGACGTGCTGCTCACCCGCGTCTCGCTGCGCCTCGAGGAGATCCTGGCGCGGCCGCAGAACCAGGAGCAGCTCTACGTGGCGCTCCGCGGCTACCTCATGCTGCACCAGGAAAAGTACCTCGACGCGGCCGACCTCTCGCGGCTCATGCTCTTCATCTGGAGCCCGGCGCTGCCGCGCGATTCGCTCGAGCTGATGGTCGACCTCGAGGGCCACCTCAAGGCGGCGCTGGAGGCGCGCCCGGTGCAGACGCTTGCGCCGCGCAACGACGCGCTGGTGAACGAGGCGCGCCGCGGCCTCGCCTCCATGCCGGTCGCCGACCGCGTGTACGCGCGGCTCAAGAACGAGCTCTCGGCCGATGCGAGCGTGCCGCCGTTCCGCGTGAGCGAGGCTGCGGGACCGAACGCGGCGCAGGTGCTCACGCGGGCAAGCGGGCAGCCGCTCACCGCGGGCATCGAGGGCCTTTTCACCCGCGACGGGTACCTCAAGCTCTTCCGCGCGAAGGCCGAGAAGCTCGCCACCGAGCTCTCGAAGGAGGAGTCCTGGGTGCTGGGCGATTCCGGCGCGAGCGCGCAGAAGGTCGATCCCGCCAAGGTGTTCGCCGACGTGCGCGAGCGCTACGCTCAGGACTACGAGAAGCAGTGGAGCGCGCTTCTTTCCGACATCCGTCTCGCGCGCTCGAGCGGGCTCTCGCAGACCATCGAGCAGGCGAAGGTCCTGTCGGCGCCGGACTCGCCGCTGAAGCGCCTCGTGGTCGCCGCTTCGAAGGAGCTTTCGCTCGCCACCACTGAGGACGCGGCGAAGCAGAAGGCGGGGAAAGAGGCGGAAGAAGCCATGAAGTCCAACAGGTACGGAAGCCTGTTCGCGCAGGCGGGAGGGGGCGCCAAGCTCGCGCAGCCGCGTCCCGAGGACGCGGTCGACGTGCGCTTCGCGCCGCTCAGGAACCTGGTCGCGCAGCAGGGCCAGGCGGGCGCCGCGCCGATCGACGGCGTGATGCAGTCGATGAGCGAGTTCTATACGCAGTTGCGCGCGGCGGAAGAGTCCTTCTCGCGCGGCCAGGTGAGCACGGCGCTCTCCGCGACCGGCTCCAAGATGCGGGCCGATGCCGACCGCTACCCCGAGCCGGTGCGCACGGTGCTGCGCGACCTCGCCCAGACCAGCACCGGACAGGCCGCGGGAGCGGCGCAGGAGAACATCAAGCGCGCGGTCAGCGGCTCGGCTTCGTTCTGCGCCAAGGCGATCGACGGCAAGTATCCGTTCGCGAAATCCTCCGGCGAGGTGCTGCTCGACGATTTCAACAAGGTGTTCTCGCCCGGCGGGCAGCTCGACTCGTTCTTCTCCGGCAACCTGGCGCAGTTCGTCGACACGCCGACGGGTCGCGAGTGGCGCCCGCGGCCGGGAATGGAAGCCTCGGCGCCGTCGCCGGCGACCATCCGCCAGTATCAGCGCGCCGCGGTGATCCGCGACAGCTTCTTCAGGCCCGGCGCGGCGCAGGCGCAAGTCACGGTCGACGTGAGGCTGGTCGCGGTGTCGGGCGCGAGCGAGGTCGTCTTCGAGCACGACGGCAAGGCGAACAAGATGTCGCCCGGCAGCGTGGTGAGGGTGCAGTGGCCCGCCGTGACACCGGGCGCGGGCACCAAGCTCACCGTCGCGGGCGCGCCCGCGATCGCCTCCGATGGGCCGTGGGCGTTGTTCCGTGTGCTCGACAAGGGCACGGCGCAGCCCGGCGCGCAGCCCGGCCTGGTGCGGCTCGCGTTCGCCGCCGACGCGAAGCGCAGCGCCACGCTCGAGCTGCTGCCGACGAGCGTGACCAACCCGTTCCAGAGCCGCGAGCTGTACCAGTTTCAGTGCCCGGGACAGAAATAGCGACGCAGGTCGCGGGCCTGTACGGGAAGTTGCCGGCGCGCGGCGACTTCCTGAGCCGCCGGCTCGACGCGGACTTCATCGCGCAATGGGATGAATGGCTGCAGCGCGCGATACGCGACAGCCGCGAGGCGCTCGGCGAGCGCTGGCTGGAATGCTTTCTCTCGGCGCCGGTGTGGCGCTTCGTGCTGCCGGCGGGGATGTACTCGAAGCCGGGCTGGGTCGGGATCATGCTGCCGAGCGTCGACCGCGTGGGGCGCTATTTTCCGCTCACGCTCGCGGCGCCGCTGCACCACGAGACCATCGACCTGCCCGCGTCGCTCGCGGCAGCGCTGTCCTGGCTCGACTCGCTCGAAGCGCTCGCCCTCGAGGCGCTGACGCCGGAGCTCGACTTCGATGCGTTCGACCAGCGCCTCGCCGCGCTCGCGCTGCCCGCAGGGCTGCCCGCCGCCGCGGCCCCGAGCGACGACACCGTGCCGCTCGGCGAGGCTGCGCCCACCTTCCAGGTCTGGACGTTTGAGAACGGCGACGACGTTACGCGTGTACTAAGCGAGCCGTCGCGTGAGTTGCGCACCGCTTCTGCGCTCTGGCTCACCCTCGGCGGGGAAACGCTGCGGCCATGCGTCGCGGCGTGCGCCGGTCCGATCTCCGGAGAGCGCTTCTGCGCCCTGCTCGACGGTCGTTGGGGCGAGCATTCCTGGACCCTCGCGAGCGCTACCTCGTTGATACTAAATAGCCAATCGGCTGCTACCGAGAGTGTGATGTATTGCAGCCCCCAAAACCCGGGCGTAGACTTAATTCACGGTCAGGGCAGGGGGCAGGAAGAAGCAGGGCCGCTGATCGCACCTCCAGGCAGCGCAAACGGGGCAGGGACATGAACACGGGTTGGGGGAAATAGTCTCCGCGATGAGCGCCGACGCGTCATGGGAATGACCGACCTCGAAGCGCTGTTGCGTCCGGTCAGCGACGACGCCCACTGCGGGCCGGACCTCGATGCCGCGGGCGACCCGGCTTATGTCGAGTTCGGCGTAGCCGCCGAATGGAAAGAGGCGAAGTACGTCGGCGAGCAGGAAGTCGCTTCCGCCCAGGCGCCCGACTGGGGCAAGCTGAAGGAGACGGGCGCAGCGCTGCTCGCCGTCTCGAAGGACCTCCGCATCGCCAAACACTACGTCGCCGCGCTCGCCCACGTCGACGGCCTGCCGGGATTCGCCGCGGGCGTGCGCTTGGTACGCGACCTTCTCGACCGCTACTGGGACGCGCTGCACCCGGCGCTCGAGGGGACTACCGACGACTGGCGCAAGAATCTGGTCATGGAGCTGAACGCCGAACGCGGTGCGCTCGGCGGGCTGCGCGCCGCGTTCATCGCCGAATCGAGAAAGGTCGGGCGCTTTACGCTGCGCGACATCGAGGTGCTCGACGGCACCGTGCCACCCGCGGAGGGCGCGAGCGCGCCCACGGCGGAGTTGCTGCGCGAGGCGATCCGCGACACCGAGCTCGCCGCCGAGAACCTGCGGCTCGAGTCGTGCCGCGAGGCGCTCGCGGACCTCAAGGCGATCCAGGACACTTTCCGCAAGCACCAGGGGACCCTGTATCCGGAGTTTCCGGTCGCCGAGAAGCTGCTCGCGCGCGCTCAGGCGCTGCTCGCCGACGCGCTCGGCTTCGAATCGGCCGCCGATGGCGGGACGGCCGCGGACGGCGATGAGCAGGCAGGCGAGGGTGCGCCCGGGAAGCTGAAGACCCGCGCAGACGCGCGGCGCGTGCTCGAGTCGGTGTGCGACTTTCTCGAGCGCACCGAGCCTGCGCATCCGGCGCCGATCCTGATCCGCCGGGCGGCACGGCTGTTGGATCTGAGCTTCGTCGACATCATCCGGGACCTGGCCCCGGAGGCTGCCGGCACGATCGAGAACCTCGGCGGGATACGACGCGAGTCGCCGTAAACCGCCGAATCTAACTTTTCAAAGGGGAGGGACAGACAGTGGCAAGCAAACCGAGTTCGCAGAAGTTCATCGCGCGCAACCGCGCGCCGCGCGTGCAGATTGAATACGATGTCGAGCTCTACGGTTCCAAGAAGAAGGTGCAGCTGCCCTTCGTCATGGGCGTGCTCTCCGACCTGTCGGGCAAGCCTGCGGATCCGCTGGCGCCGGTGGCGGACCGCAAGTTCACCGACGTCGACGTCGACAATTTCGACTCGTTCCTGAAGTCGCAGAAGCCGCGCGTGGCCTTCCAGGTGCCGAATACGCTGACCGGCGAGGGCAACATCAACCTCGACATCACTTTCGAGAGCATGGACGACTTCACGCCCGCGGCGATCGCGCGCAAGGTCGACGCGCTGAACAAGCTGCTCGAGGCGCGCACCCAGCTCTCGAACCTGATGACCTACATGGACGGGAAGACCGGGGCCGAGCAGCTGATCCAGAAGGTGCTGCAGGACCCGGAGCTCCTGAAGTCGCTGGGCCAGGCGCCCAAGCCGGACGCTCAATAAGGAGGACATGACCATGGCGAACGAAACCCAGGCAGCGGGCCAGCAGGCCCCTGCGCTTGCGGAGCTGGACGAGTTTTCCGCGCTGCTCAAGCGCGAATTCAAGCCGAAGACGGAAGAGGCCAACGACGCCGTGCAGCGTGCCGTGCGCACCCTCGCGCAGCAGGCGCTCGCCGACACCAGCGTGGTGAGCGACGACGTCGTCAAGACGATCGAGAAGATCATCGCGGAGATCGACAAGAAGCTGACCGAGCAGATCAACAAGATCCTGCACCACGAGGACTTCCAGAAGCTGGAAAGCGCCTGGCGCGGCCTGCACTACCTCGTGAACAACACCGAGACCGACGAGATGCTGAAGATCCGCGTCATGAACGTCTCGAAGGCGGACCTCGGGAAATCGCTCAAGCGCTACAAGGGCACGGCGTGGGACCAGAGCCCGCTGTTCAAGAAGGTGTACGAGGCCGAGTACGGCCAGCTCGGCGGCGAGCCGTTCGGCGCCCTCGTCGGCGACTACTACTTCGACCAGAGCCCGCCCGACGTCGAGCTGCTCGGCGAGATGTCGAAGAACGCCGCCGCGGCGCACTGCCCGTTCATCAGCGGCACCTCGCCGACCCTGTTCCAGATGGATTCCTGGCAGGAGCTGGCCAACCCGCGCGACCTCACCAAGATCTTCCAGACGCCTGAGTACGCGGCGTGGCGCTCGCTGCGCGAGTCCGACGACGCCAAGTACGTGGGCCTCGCGATGCCGCGCTTCCTCGCCCGGCTGCCGTACGGCGCGAAGACCAGCCCGGTCGAGGAGTTCAACTTCGAGGAAGAGACCGACAGCGGCTCGCACAACAGGTACAACTGGGCGAACGCCGCGTACGCGATGAGCGTCAACATCACCCGGGCGTTCAAGCTCTACGGCTGGTGCACCACCATCCGCGGGGTCGAGTCCGGCGGCGCGGTGCCCAACCTGCCGGTGCACGCCTTCCCGACCGACGACGGCGCCATCGACTCGAAGTGCCCCACCGAGATCGCCATCAGCGACCGGCGCGAGGCGGAGCTGGCCAAGAACGGCCTGATGCCGCTCATCCACCGCAAGAACAGCGACTTCGCCGCCTTCATCGGCGCGCAGTCGCTCTACAAGCCGAGCGAGTACCAGGACGCCGACGCCACCGCGAACGAGAACCTCGGCGCGCGGCTGCCGTACATGTTCGCGGTTTGCCGCTTCGCGCACTTCCTGAAGTGCATGGTGCGCGACAAGATCGGCTCCTTCGCCGACGCCCACGCGATGCAGCAGGATCTGCAGCAGTGGATTCTCCAGTACGTCGACGGCGATCCCGCCAATTCCTCGGAATCGACCAAGGCGCGCAAGCCCCTGGCCGCAGCCGAAATCGTGGTCGAGGAGGTGGCCGGAAATCCCGGCTACTACACGTCGAAATTCTTCCTCAAGCCCCACTATCAGCTCGAGGGCCTTTCGGTTTCACTGAGGCTCACGTCCAAACTTCCTTCGGCGAAAGCCGCGTAAACCCCAAACTTACTTCACGGAGGCGTCATGGCAGTAGACATGTTTCTGAAGCTTGACGGCATCAAGGGCGAGTCGCAGGACCACAAGCACGCGGGCGAGATCCACATCGAGTCCTGGAGCTGGGGCATGAGCCAGACGGGCGCGCACGGAGTGGGCGGCGGCGGCGGCGCCGGCAAGGTATCCGTGCACGACATCAGCATCACGAAGTTCACGGACAAGGCCACGGCCGCACTGATGCTGCACTGCTGCAACGGCAAGCACATCCCGAACGGGCTGGTGACGGTGCGCAAGGCGGGGGAAAAGCCGCTCGAGTATCTCAAGATCAAGCTGCAGGACATCATCATCAGCGGTGTGCAGACCGCCGGACACCACAATGACCAGATCACGGAGAACCTGACTCTCAACTTCGCCAAGTTTCACGTCGAATACACGGAGCAGAAAAACGATGGCAGCGGCTCGCCGGGCGGCGAAATGGGGTGGGACGTCAAGGCGAACCAGAAGGCCTGAGCGGCCTGGGTTCGATCTGAGAGGAGCACGATGAGCGCAACCCTGAAGCTCGGGGAGCTGGCGAAGGGCTCTACGCGGCTGGCGGACCTGCTGGCGGAGGGGCAGAGCTCGGTGCGCAGCGACCCGGCGAACGCCAAGCGCCGGGTGATGCTGTTCCAGCTCATGGTCCTCAGCGGGCAGTGGGACCGCGCGCTCACCCAGCTCTACGTCATCAAGGAGATGGACCGCGATGCGGACGACTTCGTGCGCACCTACCGCGAGGTCGTCCGCTGCGAGCTGTTCCGCAAGGAGGTGTTCGGCGGCGGCAAGACGCCGCTCGTGCTCGGCGAGCCGCAGGAGTGGATCGCCAAGCTGAGCGAGGCCGCCCGGCTGCTCGGGCAGGGCAAGGTCAACGAGGCGGCCGAGCTGCGCGCCGCCGCGTTCGAGGCGGCGCCGGCGGTGTCGGGGTCCATGAACGGCGCGCCGTTCGAATGGATCGCGGATGCCGACGTGCGCCTCGGGCCGGTGTGCGAGGCCATGCTCAACGGCAAGTACTACTGGATTCCGTTCGAGCGCCTGTCGCGCATCGACATCGAGGCGCCGAGCGACCTGCGCGATCTCATCTGGGCGCCGGCGAAGCTCACCTTCCAGAACGGGGGCGAGCAGGTCGCGTTTCTGCCAGCGAGGTACCCGGGTAGCGAGGCGGCCGAGGACGACGAGATCCGCCTCAGCCGCAAGACGGAGTGGCGCGACCTCGGGGCCGACACCCACGTCGGCCTGGGCCAGCGCATGTTCGCAACCGACGTGGGCGAGACCGCGCTCCTGGAGGCCCGTGTAGTCGAGTTGAAAAGGTAACCCGCGGCCATGGCGGAATCGAACCGCGACCGGATCATTCCCTCGCTTCTCGACCGCCTGACCGACGAGGGGCCAGGCGCGCCCGGCCGCGGCGTGTCGGTCACGGTGTCCGAGCTGCGCAGGAGCGTGCTGCGCGATCTCACCTGGCTCTTCAATACCACGCGGCCGTTCGCGCCCGATGCGATCGAGGGGCGACCCCAGGTCGGGAACTCGGTGCTCAACTACGGGCTGCCGCCGCTCTCGGGGCTCACCGCCTCGGGGCTGGACATCCGCCAGCTCGAGCGCGCGCTGCGGCAGGCGATCCTCGACTTCGAGCCTCGCATCCTGCCCGACAGCGTGTCGGTGAAGGCGGTGCTCGAGCGCGACACGGTCGACCACCACAACGTGATCTCGCTCCACATCGAGGGGCTGCTCTGGGCCCAGCCGGTGCCGATCGAGCTCCTGCTGCGCACCCAGTTCGACCTCGAGTCCGGCCAGAGCCGCGTCGAAGAAACCACCGCGGGGCGGCGCTGATGGATCCCCGTCTCCTCGACTACTACAACAACGAGCTCCTGCACGTGCGCGAGACCGCCGCGGAATTCGCGCGCGAGTTTCCCAAGATCGCCGGCCGGCTCGCGCTCGAGGGAACGGCCGAGTGCTCCGATCCCTACGTCGAGCGCCTGCTCGAGGGCTTCGCGTTCCTGGCGGCCCGGGTGCAGCTCAAGATCGACGCGGAATTCCCGGCCTTCACGCAGCACCTGCTGGAGATGGTCTACCCCGGGTTCCTTTCGCCGGTGCCCTCCATGGCCATGGTGCGCTTCGAGCCGGATCTCGCGGAGGCCGGACTGGCGCAGGGGCCCGAGGTTCCGCGCGGCAGCGTGCTGAGGGCGCGGCCTTCGACCATGCCCGGAGCGGGCGCCGCGTGCGAGTTCCGCACCGCGCACGCCGTGAAGCTCTGGCCGATCGAGCTCGTCGAGGCGAAGTACTTCGCCTATCCCCCGGAGCTGCCGCGCGAGCTCAAGGTCGGCCAGAAGATCGAGGGCGCGATCCGCCTGAGGCTGCGCGCCACCGCCGGGCTCGCTTTCAACGCCATCGCGCTCGAGCGGCTGGCGCTGCACTTCTGCGGCAACCCGGGCGTGGCGGCGCGGCTGCACGAGGCCATGCTCTCGTCGGCGCTCGGCGTCCTGGTCCTGCCGTCGACGCCGAAGGCGCGCTGGTTCCACTTCGCCGACAAGAGCGAAGTGCGGCGCCTGGGCTACTCGGACGAGGAGGCGCTGCTGCCGCCGCCGGCGCGCTCGTTCCGCGGCTACCGGCTGCTGCGCGAGTATTTCGCGTTTCCGGCGCGCTATCTCTTCGCCGAGATCGGCGGCCTGCGCCCGGGTCTCGCCAAGTGCCGCGACAGCGAGATCGATCTGCTGGTCCTGCTCGGCCGCTCGGACACCACCCTGGAGAACGTGGTCGACGCCGCGAACTTCTCCCTGTTCTGCACTCCCGCGGTCAACCTCTTCCCCAAGCGCGCCGACCGCATCCACCTGACGCACCGCGTGCCGGAGCACCACGTCGTCCCGGACCGCACCCGGCCGATGGACTTCGAAGTCTACGGCGTGACCGAGGTCGCGGGCTTCGGCGCGAGCTCCGAGCAGGAGCAGCGCTTCCAGCCGCTCTATGCGACGCTCGACCAGGCGGCAGGCGGCGCCGACGGCTACTACACGCTGCGCCGTGCGCCGCGCATGCAGTCGGCGAAGCAGAAGCGCCTCGGCACGAGGACCAACTACGTCGGCACCGAAGTCTTCATGTCGCTGGTCGACCCCGCGTCCGCGCCCTACGCCGAGGGACTCACGCAGGTCTCGGTCAACACCCTGTGCACGAACCGCGACCTGCCGCTCGTCATGCCCACCGGCGGCAAAAGCGACTTCGCGCTCGACGCCGCCGCGCCGGTGAGCGCGGTGCGCTGCCTGGGCGTGCCGTCGCGGCCGGTCGAGCCGGTGATCGACGGTTCGATCGCCTGGCGCTGCATCAGCCACCTCTCGCTCAACTATCTTTCGCTCACCGACCTCAACGAGCAGGACGGCGCGCTGGCGCTGCGCGAGATGCTCCACCTTTACGCCCGCGACAACGAATCGGTGGTGCGCCGCCACCTCGAAGGCATCCGCTCGGTGCGCATCGCCCCGATCACGCGGCGCATGGCGGCGCGCGGCCCGGTCACGTTCGGGCGCGGGATGGAGGTGCGCCTCTCGTGCGACGAGCGCGCCTTCGAAGGCGGCGGCGCGTTC
>Ga0070690_100001011_pt1 | contig 14383 bp, 7 predicted proteins | sample KBSS33HmetaG_FD_64671 | JGI IMG/M metagenome (GOLD analysis project Ga0070690, IMG submission 64671) | Switchgrass rhizosphere microbial communities from Kellogg Biological Station, Michigan, USA - KBS S3-3H metaG | ecosystem: Host-associated > Plants > Roots > Rhizosphere ... | reverse complement strand
GCCGGCATCACGAAATTTGTTTCGAAAGCCGCTGCCGGACTTCTGATGCAGAAGGAACTGGATTATCTCGGCCGCGTAATCAACAATCCCGAGCACCCGTTCGCAGCAATCCTCGGCGGTGCGAAAGTGTCAGATAAGATTCCAGTCATTAATGCATTGATCGATCGGGGCGTCGACAAGCTGTTAATCGGCGGTGCGATGGCTTACACGTTTTTGAAGGCGGAAGGTTTTACAGTCGGAAAGTCCCTGGTTGAAGACAACATGCTCGACACGGCTCGCGAGATCAAAAAGCGAGCGGAAGAGAAGGGAATCGCGTTCCTACTTCCCACCGATCATCAGGTTGTAGATAGCTACGAACCAATCAAAGGCCAGAAGATCGTGGCAAAGACGATCCCGATTGAGTTCACAAACATCGGCCTGGTTGGAATGGATATAGGTGTCGAGACGGTTGGTCTGTTTTCTTCCAGTTTGAATGACGCGCGAACGATCATCTGGAATGGACCAATGGGAGTGTTTGAAGAGCCACCGTTCGATGAAGGCACGATTGGAATCGCCCATGCCGTCGCTGAAGCAGCTGATCGTGGCGCGACCGTAATCGTTGGGGGTGGTGATTCAGTTTCCGCTGTCACTCGCGCCGGAGTTGCCGATCGCATCACGCACATCTCAACCGGGGGCGGCGCGACGCTGGAGTTTCTCGCTGGTGAGGAACTGCCCGGTGTTGCGGCGCTAACTGATAAAACATAGCCAGCGCCGCTATTCGCCTGTCCATAAACCTCATTTTCCCGAATTGCCTCGAACGTTACTACGCGTTGTCATGTAGAGATCCTGGGCGCCGAAGCCGCCTGGTCGATCTGAGACAAACAGCAGAATCGTTCCGTCCGACGAGAGGTATGGATTATTGTCGACGAACGTTGTGTTGACCGAATTACCCAGATTGACAGGACTTGACCATGCATCCAACGGAGTCTCGCGCGTTGAGGCCCACAGATCACTTCCACCTGTCGTCCCTACCCGATCGGATTGAATGAATATCTCCAACCCGTTATGTGCGATTGATGGACGCGAGTCACCCGCCACGCTACTTAATTCCAATACGTGCTCTGGCGATCCGAACGACCCATCGATCGATTGGTCACTGACGAAGATGTCGAGACCTCCCAAGGTCCCAGTGCGAGTGCTGGCGAAGTAGAGTTGCGGACCTCCCGTCTCGTCATTCTCGAAATAGGTTGGAGCCTGATCGTCCGCCGCGGAGTTCACTCCAGCAAGGTCAACAGCGGGCTGCCAGTCGAAGTCGTCGTGCGTGTGCTCACGTTGCGACACCCAGATGTCTCTAGCGCCAAGCCCGCCCGGCCGATCACTTTGAAAGAACATGGCGTGTCCGTCTCGGGAGAACGCCGGATTTCCTTCATTCAAAGAAGTATTGACATTAGACCCCAGGTTGACCGGTGAGCCCCAGGCATCATCAACGCTCGCGCGTTGCGATACATACATATCAAAGCCGCCAAATCCGCCTGGCCGGTTCGAAGTGAAGTACAGGCTTAGCCCATCTTTCGAAATCGCCGGCTGTTGGTCCTGCGACGCTGAATTTACGACCGGACCAAGGTTCACGGGTGTAGACCAATCCGAGTATTTCTGGGCATGGGCGGATGGGAGTTGAATCGTGAGTATGCTGACCAGTGCTGTCAGCAACATGAGACCCGCAAGGGGTCTCCAGTTAAGTGGATGGTTGTTCTTTCTGAATGACATACCTTATCTCCTGCTATCAATGTCGATCGTTGAGGTTTGGGAATCGGCCGACCTTTCACCGATTCCGTGAGAATCGCGGCTCCTTTATGAGGTCGGGCGGTAACCTACCCCATTTGACTCTAGCGGTAACGAAAGACTGCTGAAGGATTCGGGAAAGATTGGCGAAAGTGTCAGATGGGATTAAGATGGCGGCAGAATTGACCAGCACCGCTCCTTAACCTAGCTGGGCATTTGAGCACTGACGGAAGTACACCGCAGCGCGAGTTCCGCCTTTTCTTCAACCGCCACAGCACTGATCGGATTCGATAGACCGACGTCTGTCGGTTTTGCTATGCAAAGGCGCTCACACGAAATACACAGCTTTGATCGATTCACGCTTGATCTCACGCGTGGTTGCCTCCAAAACGGCGAGGAAGAGGTAAAGCTACGGCCGAAATCATTTGAAGTATTGAAGTACCTGGTTGATAACAACGGGCGACTCATTAGTAAGGAAGAATTGATTCACGCGGTCTGGGCTAACACCGCCGTAACGGACGACTCGTTGGTCCAGTGTTTGAAAGATATTCGACATGCATTGAGTGATAACCATCAGCAGATCATAAAAACCGTTCATGGTCGCGGCTACATCTTCGACTCGGAGGTCAGACTACAAAGCTCTCAGGAGACCGCGACCACAGCCAAGGTTGCAAGCGACTATTCCACAAGAGACGCATTGGTAGTTGGAACTCGCGAGGTCTTATCGAGGCTGTCGAACCAGACACACCGAGCGACTCGGCTAATGGTGCTGCCGTTCCGAATGCTACGTGCCGATGAAGAGGTCGACTTTCTGGCCTTTAGCGTTCCAGACTCGGTAGCAGGCGCGTTGTCAGTGCTTGATTCCGTTATCGTCCGAGCGCCAGCTAGCTCGGCGCGCTACGTGGATGATGTTCTCGACTTAAATCGTCTCGCGAAAGAAGCACAAGTAGAAGTCGTGCTGACTGGAACGATCCTGAGTGCAAGCGGCGGCATCCGCGTGAGTTGCCAACTTCTAGACGTTCCGAGTGGCACCGTTTTGTGGTGGCATGAGCCCCATGTGAGCATGTCGGATTTGTTTGAGCTACAGGACCGTGTCGTTCGCGGCATTGTAGAGTCGTTGTCGCTCTCATTAACCGCGCGAGAGCATCGGCGACTAATGCGCGATGTGCCGTCGGCGGCGAAGGCGTTCGAGTTCTATCTCCGCGGCAATGAGTTGAGTAGGCGCGGGCTCGCCGGGTTTGCAGACCTAAACGTTGCTCGTGACCTCTACTTACAATCCGTGGACATTGACCCAAATTACGCACCAACATGGGCCCAGCTTGGCCGATGCTATCGACTCATTGGAAAAGGGTTAGAGAATAGGCCAGAGAACCGCGCGCTCGCAGAGTCAGCTTTTCGCCGTGCTCTCGATCTGAATAACGACCTGCCGCAGGCGCACAGCCAGTATGCGTTCCTCGAAGCAGAACTTGGCCGGGCCCAGGAGGCAATGACTCGACTGCTTAGCTTTGTTGAGCACCATAGTACGAGTCCGGATCCTTTTGTTGCCCTCGTTCTGTGTTGTCGGTTTTGTGGATTGCTTGAACCTTCAGTGGCTGCGCACGAGCGAGCTCGAAAACTGGATCCGCAGATCGCAACGAGCGTCAGTCACACTCACTACCAAGCAGGTCACCTCGATAGCGCACTGCGCGATGTTGCCGTGGGCGCCTGGGCGATTGTAGGAATGACGCTTGGAACACTGGGCCGCTCCGCAGAAGCCGTGGCAACCTTTCGCAAATTGGAGCAGTCGCCGATTCCACCTCCGATGCGGGCTTTTATCACCGCGTGGCGCGCAATGTTTGAAGACGATCATCGCGAGAGCCTTCGCGCCGCAGAGCAGTGCATTCAACAGTATCTTGATCCTGAAGGTGTGTTCTATATGGGACTAGTCATGGCACACCTGGGTGAATCTGAACGCGTGCTTACCGCGCTCAGCAAATCCATGGACCAGGGTTTCAGCTCGGTCCACGTTCTGAGACGCAATCCCTGGTTCGACGGTTTGCGTTCAACGACTGAGTTTGACGAACTACTCAGGCGAAGTGAGTCGCGCTTTCTCATGGCGGAGGAGGCTTACCGCAATGCCGGCGGACCGCGAGTGCTCGAAGAAGGAGTTGGTCCGGCTGCAACCTAAGCGCGCAGCTCATCAGCGCAGATTGGAATCGCCTATCCAAGATCGAGGCGACAATCGAGAATCCTGTTAATACCAGGTCTCTTCATCTCAGGCGGAGTGAAAATGTGGTCATGAACAACAGAGAATTCCTTCAAAGCCGCCGTCAAGCGGAATACCCGCTATTCATTAAGGTCCTGAAAGCGTTGCCGCAGGACCACTTCAACTACCGACCGCATGAGCGCTCACCCTCCACTGCTGAGCTTGTGTGGATTCTCGCACTTGAGACCAAAGCGTGTTGCGATCTGATTGATAATGGGGTTATGAACTGGAAGCCCGTGCCGCCACCTGTCGACGTGAACGCCATTCTGTCTGCATTTCAAGAGTACTACGCGGCGCTGGACGATCGTTTGAATCGAATGGGTGATGCAGGCTGGCAGAAGTCCGCGCAGCTGCTAATAAACGACAAGCTAGCGCGTGAGACGACAGTAGGCGAATTCCTCTGGTATATCTTTTTCGACTCTATTCATCACCGTGGACAGCTCAGCACCTACATTCGTCCCATGGGCGGCCAGGTTCCTGCCATTTACGGACCGTCGGGTGACGATCCCGGTACCTAGTGGGCATCTGCGCCACAACAATCCTCTTGTGCTTTCTCCTGAACTTCAGACTAGTGGCGTTGCCAATATTGCCAAGACTGAAAGATGGTTTAGACGTGGTAGTATCAAGGTGATCGCTTATTTCGCTCCGAGTGTCCCTTTAAATTCTCATCATGCGTAAACCTGTAATCGCCGGAAACTGGAAGATGTATAAAACGATCGGTCAATCGGTCGACACCGCACTCACCCTGAAGCCGCTGGTTGCCAACGCGAACCATTGTGATGTCGTCATCGCTCCAGTATTCACGTCAATCAAAACCGTTGCCGATCGACTCGAAGGTTCGAACATCAAGGTTGCTGGTCAGAACTGCTCGAGCGAAACCAAAGAAGGCGCGCACACAGGGGAAGTACTCGCGACGATGTTGCGCGACGCGGGGGCAACGTACGTAATCATTGGGCACTCAGAACGCCGGCAGTTCTATGGCGAAACAGATGCAACGGTTAATCGCAAGGTCGCAGCAGCTCTTTCGGCCGGGCTGATCGTCATCATGTGTGTCGGCGAAACACTCGACCAACGTGACCAGGGAATCGCCCAAGACGTTGTTTCTGGCCAATTAATCGGCGGACACAGCGGGTTGACAGCCTCAGACCTCGACCGTATCATCGTCGCCTACGAACCGGTCTGGGCCATTGGCACCGGACGTACAGCGACGCCGGAGCAAGCGCAGGAAATGCATGCGTTTATCCGGCGCGTTTTCGCGGAAAGGCAGTCTTCAAGCGCAGCCTCGCAGTTGAGAATCCTGTACGGTGGTTCAGTAAAACCCGACAACATCCGCGGTTTGATGTCGCAACAAGACATCGACGGAGCATTGGTTGGCGGCGCGAGTCTTGATGCGAAGAGTTTTGCGGAGATAGTTAACTTTAAAGGGTGAGCTTTGTTCTTAGCATTCTGTACTTAGTTCTTTGTTGCTAAGCACGAAGTACTAAGGACAAATACAAAGCACTAACTTCAGGAGTTCGATTTTGGCAACTTACATTTTATACGGCTTATTTATTCTCTCTTGCATTGTGTTGATAGTCGTAATTCTTTTGCAACCGGGTAAGGCGGATGCAGGAGCATTGTTCTCCAGCTCGCTTTCCAGCACTGCTTTTGGACCACGTGGCACCGCAAGTCTGCTAGCGAAGATAACGATTGGCGCAGCTGCTGCATTCATGTTGATTGCTTTGGTGCTTGCGCTGCCATCGTTGCAAGGTGCTCGGTCAGTGATCGACACGACGAGTGAAAGCAAACCAACGGCGACTGCGACACCCACACCAGCACCAGCGCCAGCTCAACAACCTGCTCCAGCTGGATCAACTGCACCCGCAGCATCGCCCGCTGCATCACCTAAAGCAAGCAAGTAACAACATCGCTCAACGCGATCGGAATAGATCGAAAGACCACCTGTGTTCAACTCAGGGTGGTCTTTTGTTATTCATTGATCAGCCTTTACATCAGCAACCGTAGCGTCTTTCCCCTAAAACCCGCGCAGCGGGTGTAAGCATAAAGCCTGGGGCGTCAGCCCCAGGTACAAGTCGCAATCAGATCCCGAGCCCGCGATAGCGGGCGAAAGTTGAGAAAGGTTAAGACTGCCGCCCGCTCCCGCGGGCTGGGTCGATTTGATTGTCTGGATCCTGGGGCTGACGCCCCAGGCTTCATGCTTGCGCCTGCTTTGCAGGCTTAGGACCGCTTGCCCCTCCGAGCATATTTCAAATCTCCGTAATCCTCCAATCCTGTCGATCGCCAAATCAATTGATCAAAATATGCAGTTAGTGAAACAATGCGGTCCTCCCCAATCAACCACGAAGCATACGGACCATGACAACGCGTCTACACTTCGCCCTTTTTCTGCTCCTCTTTCTTATCACCTCAGCATCGGCACAAATTCCTTTTCCGCCTGACGTCCACGTCAAACTAACTTTCGCGGAGCCGAAGACCATCTACAAAATCGGCGAACCGATTAAGCTCATCCTGGAGTTCACAGCGGATCGCGAAGGTTACGAGGCTCTTATATTCCCGGACCGTAAAGAAGCTCCGTACGATATAGTCGTCATCTCACCCGAATTTGGCGTCACGCATTGGCTTGATGAGATGAATGGCGGGATGCAATACATGCGGGATGTTATCTCCACAAGAAACCTGTCCAACGTGCCGCAGCGTGTCGAACTCATTCTCAACGATACGATGAGATTTGATGTGCCGGGTCATTACACAGTCAGCGTTACAAGTCGCCGCGTTAGCAAACATGCCGTTCTCGGTTCTCGCAAAATCACACTCAAAACGAATCCGGTCACTTTCGAAGTCGAACCGATGAGTTACGCCGACGAAGCTGCCATAGTAAAGCGGCTTTCGGAGGGGTTGGACCTGAAGCGCAATTGGCGGGAGGAGGAGGAGTTCGGCCAGCCATTGTCGTATCTCACGGGCGAACCGTCGACTCGCGAAAAGGTGCGGCGTTTCGTTAATTGGGAAGACCGACGCGGAAACCTCAACGGTCACCTGTGGTATGGATTGTTTATCGCGAGCGATCGGCAGTTGGTACTGAAACTACTCGAAGCAGGTCTGCGCGACCCTAATACTCCGGTGGGTTCACAATTACTTACCGCAGCAACAATGTTACGCAGGTTGATAGCAGACGGTGCGAGGACGGACAAATCTGTCATCGTGAATGCAATGCTGATCCCGGGTGTGCCGGAAGATCCTAGAGCTCGTGAAATTCGAGACGCTTATGTCGTCGAGCTCTCAGCCGGCTTGGACAAGCGAACGGGCCGAGCTCTAACAACCACTGCAATAACGATTGCGTCTAATCCGCCCAAAGATCCGCAGGCGGCGAGTGTTGGCTCGGGTGAAGCGCGACGCATACTCATTCAGCAGTTCGATACCTTAAATCCGATTAGTCAGGAGTGGCTTCTGAAACAGAATTGGGAGGAGCTGCGCGATCGTTCGATGATTCCTGTCTTTAAGCGGGCGCTATCGAATGGTTCTGATCCTGCCCAGAAGGACATCCACGAAGCGGCACTCAAGCTCCTGATTGAGGTCGCACCGGAGGAAGCGCGTCCGTATGTAGTTGCGGAGATACGCAATCCAAATTCGTTCGTTGATGTGAAGTTGCTGGGAAGCATTGATGCGAAATCGTTGCCTGAGGCTGATGCAACTTTACTAGAACAGATTCGTGGTTTTGCGGCAATACCGAAGAATGCGGGTTTTGTTTTTCTCAAACAGAAGACATCTCTGCTGGTGCGATTTGGGACCGAAGGGATCTATCAGGAGTTGATGGATCTTTATCAGAAGGTTGGAGCGACGCTCTACCCAGACGCGCGTGCAGGCCTACTCGCGTATTTCGCAAAGCACAATGAACGCGAAGCGATTCCGCTGATCGAACAAGCGATAGCTGAGTTGAAGCCTGAAGAAAGCTCCGATTTGCTTCGCGACCTGACTGAGTTGCATTACTCCGAGGCGATCGGTGATTTGGTTAAGAAGCGTTTAGCGACGGACGATCTCTCATGGGCGAGTAACGCGGCCTATTTGATCGGGCTGCATGGATCCGGTGATGATCAGCAGGTGTTGGAAGCGCGATTGAAGCGTTGGCGGGAGGAGTGGGGAAATCGAGTTGCAGAAGCTGACGATCAGCATCAGGGCCGCATTGAGAGCGAAATTGTTTATGCCTTGATACACGGCAAGTCGTGGAAACTTTCTCCCGAGCGTGTGAAGGAACTGCAGGTGAGCTGCATTACGCAGATGTGCAAACAGAACAATCCGATTAAGTGATGGATTCCGCAGTGGGTTCAACTTGCGACAGCGACAACTAGCGCGCCTCCGCTTTTGGATCGACATCCTCCGTCGCACGCACTGATGTCAGCCCGTAGTACTTAGCAACTGTGCGATTGATCCAAAATGATGAGTCTGTTCTCAAATGCAGATCACTGGGTCCTCTTCCTATTCGCGACTGAAAGTCTCCGATCTGCTGCACCGCTACATCAGTAACTCCATTTTGTTTCGCAGTCTTCAGCTCTGAATCTTCTCTGTCCCAATCGGCTGCAAACCCGCGAGCCTTCGCGCGTGTGCCTAAGATCGAAAAGAAAGAGAGCTGCGAAAAAAGAACGAGTGATAAGAGCACGAGGGTCGACGCTAGCCTGATCTTCGGGCTAACCGTGACGAAACGCCCTAGCAAGTATTCACCCGCGGCGCGACTCCAAACCAACATACCGCCAATCAAAATAAGACATAACAAAATCAGCGCTCGTTCCGGCGGCATTACCGAAAGCGCGTAGAAGCCGAGACCGATGCAGCACATGATCAGAAGAAACACAGCCGCCGGAGTGATCAAAAGAAGCGAAATGCATTGTCGACGGTTCCACAACGGTGGATCGTTCTCGGCGAAGTCTCGCACCCGAATAAGCAAAGGTAAGGTCAGCGAAGCCAGCGCGATGATTGGATGGGTCAAGATTAACTTGCCAGCGAAGCGAACTGAATACAATGCAGATGATCTCAGAATGCCCCAGGCGCCGAGTTGCCTCGGAAAAAATGCCATCCTGCTGCTATTACCGGGTGCGCCTGCGACGATGATCAATGCCAGTATCGAACCAATCAGACCAGCGAGCAGAAACGGTCGAAGTCTGGATCTCAAATCGGCATTAGCTGCGACTTGCACTCCGAGTGTCGAGAGAATAAGAGCCAGGGGTTGAAGCACGGCGAAGGCGTCGGAGAAACCGCCGGCTACAAGCGTCAACACACCAGCACACACTAGATAGAGTCTGCGCGAGTATCTGCTATTTGTTTCGCGTGCGCCGCGCGTTATTACCGCGACGAATAACGCGAGCGGAATGAATGGCGTCACATGAGTAAGAGCACTGTTTTGCCAGTAGAGCGACTGACTCAGGTTCGGCGCGGTTTCCAGCGTTGCGAAAATTACGAATGCTGCGAACAGTAAGACTCTGGGGCGGGAGCATTTTCCTGATAGTGAACATACTTCCGCGATGGCCCAAACCGCTGCGGCAAACCACAGGGTCAGGAGGAAGCCGGGAACAAAGCGCGCCGTTGCTGGTCCAAGCAGAGCGAGCAGGTCGGCGACGAACGCAAAGGAGAAGCGGCCAGTCCATCCCCGGTACCAATGAATCTGCGCGCCGAGCAATCCATTCTTTTCGACGAATGGCGGCACGAAATAATCATCCGCCATGTACCTTGAATAAGAACCAAGATACGCGTAGGCGACGATCGCCATTATGAATGAGACAGCTAGCAACCAATCGGTGAGGCGAGCCGCGCCATTGGAGCTGGTCCAAGTTGACGGATGTCCGATACGCTTCAGCTTGTCTTCCACATGCCTACAGCTAAGAGGATTACAGGATCACAAAGATTACGAACAGACATTTCTAAAAACTAACAGTCTTTCGTTCGCGGAATCTTGTGAATCCTGTCTAAAGCTTCAATCTGCAAACATCTTTCCAGCAAAAACCTTCGCACCACCCACAGCTGTATAAGCCGCAAACGCAGCCAACGCGATCGCAATCGCCGCCGCAATCGTGAAATCAATTGCGTACCAGGCTGTCAAGTCGGTGGTCACTGGAAAGAAGATCAAAAGATGCGCGACGACCGCTGCGGTAGTTAACGCAAGGAGTCCATATCGTCGCATTACAAAGATCGCGAGAATAGTTGTGAGGGAAATCAGCGGAACCATGATCAGCGACGATTGTGAGATGAGTGTCACGAACACAGTCAGAAGTATCCAAACTGAAATCAATGCCGGCATTTCACGCCGCATCAATCTGAGAAAGAGCAGGAAGATAAACACACAGACAAAGGCAATAAAAAGGCCGGCAGATAGTAGCGACTCAAAGCGCGCGAAGAACATATTTTGACCAAGAAAACTTACGCCTGGATTAACATACAACGGAGTTGCTTTTCCAAACCAGTTCGGTACAAGCGTGCTCAGGAGCTGGATCGCTGAAATCGCAACACCAATCAGCATCCCGATGAGTAGATCGCGCCCCACCAGTGGGTCGCGATAATCGCCAGCCATCAGCCTGCTCCAGGAGATGCCCCAACCTGGCCACGTCTTTCGCAGGAAAGGCTCGAATGCTACGTAGAGTAGCCACAGAAACGTTCCGGTGAATACCGCAAACGCAAGATGCTCGAAAAAAAGATCCATCTCTTGACTAACAAGACCGTTGTGATGTTGGGAGAAAGCCCAGACCAGCATTCGTATCGAGGCATACGCGATTGCCAGACGGGTTGCACCGCGGCGATCGCCACGGCCGAGTCGAAGATTTCTTCGAGCTAACAGGATACTGCCAAACAGTGCGAGCAAACTTATGATGAGCACCATGATGATAAGTGCCTTACTACCCCGGCTTTGCCGCGGCTGTTCCTGTCGAAGCGAAAGGTCCCACGGATAAATTGTTTCAAAGTAGACGAGCTTACCTTTGAAGGCTGCCGCCTCGATGTGAAGCTTGTTTTGCAGGCTGTCCGTTCCGTCCCAGGCCGCGCGTTCATCGTTTGCATGAAGCGGCACCCACGTCGATGTCACGGGTTGGAAGTTTTTTATATCCAGTCCGGCGGAACGAAAGGGAATGGACCAGTCAGCAGCCACTCGTTCACCTGGTTGGGAATCACGCTGCGGAGGAACTGCGGTGAACCAATGGAGTTTGCCGTTCGTGTCGAGATAAAGGCTGATCATCCCTGATACATCCAGCGCCGGGTGATCGACCGATATGAAGTCAATTACGTCGAAGTAACGTGGACTCTGACGATACCAGTAACGATAGGCGCCTGGTCCAACTGTGCCCAGCTTTTGCCAGCGGTGAGGCGACTGATCGTGGTCACCGATGTAATCGACATAGCTCTGTTGAAGAATGACGCCGTCGGCATAGTCAGTTGCGGGCTCGGCATAACCCAGGTCTTTGATTACATCGCGAGCACGCGCTCTCAGAACCTCGGGCGAATCTCCCATCGGGGACAAACGATAGGCCGCGGTGTATTTGGTTAGCCAGCAGGTAAGTGCCAGCAGTAGAACGACAGCAGCGAATAGGCCGCCGGCAACAGCGGGACTGAGAATTCCTTGCTTCGGAGCCGCGGCAACCATTTCAGGTGAAGGCGTCTCGCCTGCAGCCAATGCTGCGGCGATCGGATCACCGCCGGGAAGTGCCGCGGCAACCTGCAGCGCGGATGCTGGACGCAGTGATGGATCGGTTTGAATACAACGTTCAATGACTCGTTCAATAACTGGATCCAGATCGTCGACGAGTGAAGTCAGAGACGTTGGCGCGGTGTTGTTACGACGCAACTCCATCAACTCATGGAGCGTCGCTGCTTCGAATGCTTTCTTACTCGTGAACAGTTCATACAGCACTAGCCCGAGAGAATAGATATCCGTGCGTACTGTCTGTTCTGTACCGTCGAATTGTTCCGGCGCCATGTACGCGGGCGTACCGGCGATCAGTTCGTTATCCGGCAACTCCTCCGATAAACCAGCGGGGCCGAAATCGAGAATGCGTGCGTTGCCATCGGCATCGATCATCACGTTCGCCGGTTTTAGATCGCGATGCAGGACACCGATATCGTGAGCCGCGTTAAGCCCGGCGCAAATCTGTCGCGCAAGTTGGATCGATTTGTCTACGGGAAGCCGGCCGACGCGTCGCAGAAGGGAAGAGAGCTCTTCGCCTTTGATGAATTCCATCGAGAGGAACTGGCGTCCATCCGTTTCGCCGATGTCGTAAACGCGGCAGACATTTTTGTGAGTAACCTGTCGTGCGACCCGCACTTCACGATGAAAGCGCGCGAGCGCCGCACCGTCGGTCAACAGATGATCGGGCAGAAACTTTAGAGCGACGGGTTGGGCCAACTTAAGATCGTCAGCTCGATACACCTCACCCATACCGCCTTTACCAAGCAGGCCGACGATTCGATATCGATCGACAAGAATCGTTCCGGGAATAAAACGAGCATTGTCGAGTGAGTCGAAAGAATGGGAGTGGGATCCTCGTTGAGAGCCTTGTTCAGATCTTCGTTGAGATTGAGCACCCGCATGATGCTGAGATCCAGGTTGGTTCGTTGGCGTCTGACGAGAATCGAAACGCTGAGTGGCCGCGTCATCGATCTCAGTAATCGCAATACCGCAAGTCGGACAGACAACTGAACCGTTAGGGAGTTCCTTCGAACACGAAGGGCAATTAACGAGACGGGGGGTCATTGGCGCAGGGGATTTTACCAGAGAAGGGCTCGTGACGACTCCGTTAGCAGTCGCTCAACTAGTGCCTGATATGCTCGCCTTTATGAATTCGCTTGTTTACGCGAAACTTCGAGTTCATTCATCAGCTCTCTGAAGCGGACCTCGTCATGTAATCCTTCCCACGCAGGATTAGTTTTAAACCACGGAAGATTCTCATTGCCTAGACTAATTGCTTTTTCCAACCAGGCAAGCGCTTCGTGTTTCTCACCCTCCATTGCATAGGCAGTTGCAAGCCAGTAGGGAATGTCGTGATCCATGCACGCAATTTCCTTCACTCGTTCAGTCAGCTGTGCCCGCGCTTCCTCATGTTTTCCCACTGCACTTAAAGCCTCGGCGAATAACGGTCGCAATCCATCAATGTGCGGATGCTTGACTAGCACTTCATGCAGCAACTCACAGGCGATCTCGGGCTTTCCGCTGACTAACAGAACCTGTGCATGAAAGCCATTTATAAACGGGTGGTCAGGCTCCTCAGCTCGGGTCTGATCTAGTTCTTTCAGAGCCTCGTCGTAACGACCTTGATACAACAACACTCGCGCACGTCCCCAACTGGTCACGATCTTGGCAGCTGGATTGAGTGCGCTAGCCCGATCGTAGCTCTTCAACGCTTTGTCGTACTCACCGGCAAGTCGATACATCACTGCGCTTACCCATTGCACTAGCGCATCATTGGGCATCTCCTGTCGTAGATTGGCGATCGCGTCTCGTGCTTTCTGTTTTTCCTCCTGAAAGGAATAGACATAGACCATGTAAACGCGTGCCTCAACGATGTGCGGATCGATTGCCAGCCCTTTATCGAAAGCCGCGCGCGCTCGTACTACATCGTCAAGCCTGGCAGCGCCCTTAAGCACTCGCTGTATGTAACAGCCACCTAACGCGCAATGCGCGAGCGCAAACTTCGGATCGAGCTCGATTGCACGTTGGAAGTGATTGATCGCCGCATCAACATCTGGAGGAGCCATTGTGTGATAGATATATCGTCCAAGACGGTCACGACCTCGGAGATATTCCTGATAGGCCTGGAAGTTCGCGCTGCCGTGAGCTGCCAAACTGATCGACTCATCCGAACCTGGTGTCAGCTGCAGCCCCTCGACGATACGTTTCGCAATGATGTCTTGCACCGTGATGATGTCGTTGGCTTCCGAGTCGATACGATCGCCCCAGAGAATATTCCCGTTCGTAACATCCAGCAGCTGTGCTGTTACGCGAACGCGTGAGCCCGCATGAAGGAAACTCGCCGTCAGGATCGCGTCGACTTTCAGCTCACGACCAGCATCAAGCGGGTCCTTTGTATGATCTAAATACCGAGCGATTGCTGACGACGGACGGACCACCAGCGATCGTAGTCGAACGAGTTCTGTTATTACTGCGTCGGCGAGCGCAAACTCGTAGAACTGTACCGCACTATCGTTAGTTAGATTTCTGAATGGCAAGATCGCGACGCTACTGAGTTGCTCTTCGACACCAGAATCAGACTGTCGCCGGTTGTCGATGTCGTTCAGTAGGTTCTTTAAATCGATCACTAAATCTTTCGCGCTTTGATACCGTTCTTGTTTGTCTTTGCGGAGAGTTTTTTTGACGATTCTCTGGAGTTCGCCCGGCACACTTGAGAGCGG
>Ga0070690_100001008_pt1 | contig 14392 bp, 15 predicted proteins | sample KBSS33HmetaG_FD_64671 | JGI IMG/M metagenome (GOLD analysis project Ga0070690, IMG submission 64671) | Switchgrass rhizosphere microbial communities from Kellogg Biological Station, Michigan, USA - KBS S3-3H metaG | ecosystem: Host-associated > Plants > Roots > Rhizosphere ... | reverse complement strand
CTCCATAACCGTTATGACGGAGTAGCCGTAGCGATGAAAGTTTCAATGTGGTGCTTGATTTCATCACGAATGATTCGGAACGCGCTGAGCCTCGTTGTTTCGTTACCTTCAACTTGCGCCGGATCCTCAAAACTCCAGTGGATGCGTTTGGCTCGTCCGGGAAATACAGGACAGTTCTCATTCGCATTGTCACACACGGTGATTACGTAGTCGAAATCGTTGGCTACAAACCGATCGACATCTTTCGAGAAGTGCTGAGAGATGTCGATTCCAATCTCCTTCATAACCTGAACTGCTTCTGTTCGAACTTGTGTTGGTTTGATACCGGCGCTTGATACGTCAAAACTCTCTCCGCCCAGCTGTCGCAATAGTCCTTCAGCCATCTGGCTCCGAGCGGAGTTACCCGTACAAAGTATTAGCACCCTGCTTCTGTTACTCATCGTGCTTATCCGTTCTCGTTTTAGGTAATAACCACCGGCAGAAAACGGTAGCTGCCATTGCGCCAATCAGCTGTGCGAGGACGAATCCGGGTACGTTCACAGGTCGAATGCCAACGAATGTATCGCTTACGGATCGCGCCAAAGTAACAGCGGGATTCGCAAACGAAGTAGAGGCGGTGAACCAGTAAGCTCCAGTGATATAGGCAGCGACAGCGAGCGGTACTGCCGTGGGTCGAAGTTTCGCGCAATTTAGAATCACAGTCACTAATCCAAAGGTGGCCACAGCTTCCGCGAACACTTGACCTGCACCGCTTCTGTCGTGAATCGATGTGAAGAAGATCGGTAGGCCAAACATGATGTGCGCAGTCGCCACTCCCAGAAGAGCTCCGCCTACCTGTGCCGCGATGTAAAACGCAACGTCACGCAACTGAAGCTCTCGCAGGACCCCACTTGCCAACGTTACGACGGGATTGAAGTGCGCCCCTGATATTGGACCAAAGATTACTATCAGTGCTCCCAACACGGCTCCGGTTGCAATCGAATTAGCCAATAGAGCAATCGCGACGTTACCCGCCGCCAATCGTTCTCCCATTATCCCGGAGCCTACGACGGCGGCGAGCAACATGGCGGTTCCAACGACTTCAGCAGCAACTCGCTTCGTTAGCGTGGGATTCACGTGTGACTCCGACCGATATCGGTGTGCAGCATCCTGCACTCTCTGTGTCTGCCGTGTCGGTAACGTTGTTGTCAACCGCAACACCGCATTCACAAGGCGATGTCTCCGCGAGATTGTCCTGCAGCACGACGAATACCTCCCACTCATAGCCGTCCGGATCGCGGACCCAGGTCTTGTCTTGAACGGCGTAACAACAAGTGGTTTGCATCTCATCGCGAGTCAGTAATCCAGCTGCGATCCATTTCTCTCGTATGGCGAGGACGTCGTTAGTGGAACCGACTTGTATTCCCAGGTGTGACAGCGCGCCGTTCGTGGTTACCGGGTATTCGTTCAGCGTCAAATTAAGTGGGGGGTTCTGAACGTCGAACTTCGCATATCCAGTTCGCACCTTGCTCGGCTCAATCCCTAACATCTTTCGGTAAAAGTCGATACTTTGCTCGACATTTTTCACATTCAAAGCCAAATGGGCCTTCAATGGGTGCACATCATGCTCAGACATAATTCTTCTCCTCATCATTCTCTGCCTCTCTCAGGCAGCCATGCGACATACGCCTATCCATATGTCGGCGGCAGTATGCTGCACGATAGGATATATGTCAAGGCATATATCACCGTGGTACAATTAGTAACCATGAAGAAGCAGCAAAAATCAGTAGACAAAGAAACATTCTTCAGGGCATTCGCCGATCGCACGCGCCTGAGGTTATTGAATCTGATGGGCAAGGACGAAGTGTGCGTTTGTTTCTTCGTTGAGATTCTGAAGATTCATCAACCAAAGATCAGTCGTCATCTAGCTTATCTGCGACGAGCGGGGATTGTCGGGGCGAGACGCGATGGTCCGTGGATGCACTATCGAGTTGTGGAACCTCCTGATGAAGATGCAGCCAAGGTTCTGCGGGAAACAATGAATTGGTTGGCGAGTGATCCGGAGATGCAGCGAGATCGCGATCGACTGGCCAAGGTTTGCTGTGCGCCTCAATTACCAATCAGAATTAAATCCGCACCGCGACCGACGAGCTACGCGTAACCAAGCTGAAAATAAAGGAACCCTCCTGGTCGCTCGACGTTAGTACGACACACGCAGTATCTGCGGATGCACCGATGCTCTCGTTGACTATGAATACGCGCTCACAGCGACTGGCTCATTTAGCTCTTCCGCCACTGGTGTTTGTTCTCGCTTTTGAAGCAGTAGCGCAGAATCCATCGCCGCCACCGGTCTCAATTTGTCGCAAGGATGAAGCCGTTGATACGATTCGGCAGCAGCTCGCTGTCAGCAAAACCCTCGACGATCCTGTTCAACGAATAATGTTGTTGATTCGCGCGGCGGATCTCTTATGGCCAATCGATAACGAAGGCGCACGTGCGGCATTTACTGAAGCATTTGATGTGGCGCCCGATTACGAGAAAGCAGACCTGTCGAAGTCAGGCAAGACGCTGCTGATGTTCAATGAGGATCAAAGGTATCGGGTCATTCGCGGAGGATCAAACAATAGTCAACCGCACGAACGGCAACCGCTGGCGTCGCGAGGCGAGGTTCTTCATGGCTGGGCTTGATCCGCAGGCCGTGTTTACGTCGTTCGCGAAAATTGACCTGGAAGGAACGCAATCTCAAACGCAACTTTTCGCTGATAAACTGATTCGAGCCCTCACCACCATCAGTGTTGCAGAGGTGTGTCTGCAGCAACAACCGCAGCGTCAGCGGCAGAAGACTCCAGCCAAGCCGTAGTATCCTGTGGTCACAATGGACCTGACCTTCTGGGATAAACAAATCAACAGAGCAACTGAATTGAGCTCGCAGTCGGCGGCGGAGGAACTGCTGAACTTTTACGCGAGCGTTCTATCTGCACAAAGACGCGTCTATGAGTTCCTGGTTAAGAAGGCTTTAGAATTTTTTGACGAACCAAGTGCGGATCTAAAGTTGTTGACGGAGGCGATGCCTATCGTGTTGAAGGCGGTCGAAGATACGGGATCTTCGCAACTACAAAACGAGATGGAATTGCTAAAAGCATCGACGCCAGACCAGATCTTCAACGTGCTGCGAGACTACTTGGACCAGCGGCTTCCAACACAGTTCTTTGCCAAAGCATTGTTTCAACCTTACGGCCGGTTACGTTGGGAGAGTGGTGCGAGGCCGATCATATACACGCGAGAAGAGCCGAGAGTGTGTCCATACTGCAATGGCCGTCCCCAGGTGAGTAGTCTTCAATTCGACGTGTCGTCCGACGTTGCTAATCGAAGTCTGATTTGCGCGACATGTCTGTTCTCGTGGCCGTTCCGGAGGGGGACGTGCGCGAATTGTGGAGAAGAATCTCCGAGCAAGTTGGCGTACTTTCAAGCGGAAGAGAACAACCACGTCAGGGTTGAGACTTGTGAGAGTTGCCGGTCGTACATCAAAACAGTCGACTTAACAAAACTCGGAACCGCTGTACCTCTCGTCGATGATGTTGCCAGCGCAGCGTTAGATTTGTGGGCCACGGAGAAGGGCTACACCAAGATTGAGATCAATCTAGTTGGTTTGTGATCGACATGCATAAATTGTAGCACGGGCCGCCCGTCGTTCTTCGCGTGTGAAGATTGTGCGGGTCAACGGTGGTCCTACAAACCGAAACCTGTTTGCATTAGTCCAGTTTTTGGAGTTATCCTAAAACCCCCTCGATAAACCCTTAACAGCCCCAACCTTCTTAGTTCGAAGAGCGCCGATTTCTGTGCACAACGGCAATCGTCAGCGCATCTAGTTCGCACGCGGAGGTCATGCCGATGGATGTTTCGAGAAGAACGTTTCTCAAAGCAACTGTCATTGGGTCTGCAGGTGTCTCGGCGTTTGGCTTCAGTCTTGACGCCGTCTACGCACAAACGCAAGGACTGAAGATTGATCGTACCACCGAGACACGTAGTACCTGCCCGTATTGTTCGGTCAGCTGCGGAGTGATCATTCACACCATTGGCGATCGAGCGAAGAATGTAGTTCCACAAGTCGTCCATGTTGAGGGCGATCCTGATCATCCGATCAACCGCGGCACCCTCTGTCCAAAAGGCGCTTCACTCGAGCAAGACATCGTGAATGAACGCCGACTGAAGATGCCGCAGATCAGAAAGCCGGGTTCTGATCACTGGGAAGATATTTCCTGGGACGATGCGTTTAATCAGATCGCACGTTTGGTGAAGAAGACGCGAGAGGAAAGTTTCGTTGAGAAAGACGAGCGCGGCTTCACCGTCAATCGGTGCGAAGGAATTGGGTGGACCGGTGGATGCACTGACACAAATGAGCTGAATTATCTTGCAGTAAAAACCATGCGCGCCATGGGCGTCTGCTACTTCGAAACGCAGGCCCGAGTTTGACACGGGCCCACGGTCTCCAGTTTGGGGCCCACTTTCGGACGCGGCGCAATGACGAACGGCTGGATTGATATCAAGAACACCGACATGATGTTGATCATGGGTGGCAATCCGGCTGAAAACCATCCGTGCGGCTTCAAATGGCCCATCGAAGCTAAGCTTAAACGAAATGCCAAGATGATCGTTGTCGATCCTCGCTTCACAAGGACGGCAGCCACAGCCGATCTGTTTCTTCAGATACGCGCAGGTTCAGACATTGCTTTCCTTGGCGGCCTGATCAACTACGCCATCGCAAACAATCGCATCGCCAAAGACTATCTGATCAATTATACAAACGCGGCCTTCGTCGTTAAGGAAGGATTTAAGCTTCCCGACGATGGCCTGTTCTCTGGTTTTGATGGAAAGGAAGGCTACGCGACCGACACCTGGAACTACGAACAAGGCGGCAATCTGGGTCCGGCGGTGCCGTCATCAGGATCTAATTCCACTTCGTCGACTGGAGATCACGTCAAGGCGGGTAATGAACCTCAGACCAACTTTGAAAAGAAGTCGCCTCAAGTTTCTTCAAAACCTTCGGCCGCTCCTGAGAAGGGGCAATCGTCAGCAGGCGGCGTGATGAGTAGTCAGACTGGGGGCGGACATCAGGCCGCGGGTGGTCCAGGTGCGTCAGGTCAAGGTGGACAAAGGCCAACGCCGATGCTGCCGCCGAACACCGCCTACGATTTGTCGTTGACGCACGAACGTTGCGTCTTTCAGTTGTTGAAGAAGCAGTATTCCCGCTACACGCCCGAGATGGTTGAAAGGATCACTGGCATTCCGAAGGATCAGTTCCTCAAAGCAGCGGAGTTGTTCACGTCCATTCGCAAAGACGGAAATATGAAAAAGGCGGCGACGATCATTTACGCCGTCGGCTGGACGCAACACACAACCGGCACGCAAATCATACGCACCGCAGCAATCCTTCAACTTCTATTAGGCAATGTCGGTCGCGCTGGGGGTGGCGTGAATGCCTTGCGAGGTCATTCGAATATTCAGGGAGCTACAGACATGGGCGGCGTGTTCGATATCTTTCCCGGATACCTGAAGATCCCTGCTCCTTCCGATATTGATCTCGCGACTTTCCTTAAGCGAGCAACGCCGACGCCTTCGAAACCAGATGCATGGGATTCGTATAACTACTGGTCCAACACGCCGAAGTTCATGGTTTCGTTTTTGAAGGCTATGTATGGCGAGGCTGCAAAGAAAGACAACGACTGGGCCTTTCACTACCTGCCAAAGATCGATCGCAAGTACTCATGGACTGAGATGTGGGACTTCATGTACGCAGGCAAAGTTAAAGGCTTGTTTGCGTTCGGTATGAATGGCGTTGCGATTGGACCAAACTCTCGAAAGAACATCGAAGCGTTGAAGAAGGCGGACTGGCTCGTGGTCTGCGATATCTATCCAGAAGAGACGAGTGATTTCTGGCAGGCTCCAGGAACAACCAAAGAAGACATGAGAAAGATCAACACCACTGTGTTTCGTCTTCCGGGAGCGGGCTTTGCAGAAAAAGACGGGACCTTCGTGAATTCGGCGCGCTGGCTGCAATGGAAGTACGCAGCTGTTCCTCCTCCGGGTCAGGCGAAACTCGATCAAGAGATTCTGGCGAAAATCTTCCTGAAGGTTCGCGACCTCTACACAGCCGAGGGTGGAAAGTTTCCGGATCCAATTATCAATCTCTGGTGGCCTTACACCGTGCCCGGAAATCCGTCACTTGCGGAAGTCGCGAAGGAAATTAATGGACGCGCTCTCGCCGACTTGACTGATGAACAAATGTTTCCTGGTCAAATGATCAAGTTGGGCCAACAACTGCCCGGCTTTGCATGGCTTCGTGATGACGGGACCACCGCGTGTGGAAACTGGTTGTATTCGGGTTCTTGGACCGAGGCGGGCGCACTATCACAACGTCGCGGAACAGATGATCCTTCCGGTCTCGGAGTTTATCCAAACTGGGCGTGGTCTTGGCCTGCGAATCGACGAGTCATGTACAACCGGGCGTCGTGTGATCTTTCAGGTAAGCCTTGGGATCAAGAGCGACGTCAGGTCTGGTGGAATGCGAACGACAAGAAGTGGGTGGGCAACGATGTACCCGACTTCAAGGCTGATTCTGATCCGCAAGATCACATGGGACCGTTCATTATGAATCCGGAAGGCGTTGGGCGAATCTTCGCTCCTTTGGCAGCGTTCGCGGATGGCCCACTCCCGGAACACTACGAGCCGATGGAGAGTCCTGTCGCAAATCCTCTCCATCCAAATCAGTCGACCAATCCAGTTGCGAAGAGATATAGCTCCGACGCTGATAAGTTCGGCACCGTCGATCAAGGTTACAACGTGATATGCACCACCTATCGATTAACGGAGCACTACCACTATTGGACCAAGAACAATCCAATGAATGTTGAACTTGTGCCGGAACCGTTTGTGGAGATTCCCGCACAGCTCGCAGATCGATTGGGACTGCGCGGAGGCGAGCAGGTGAAAGTGAGTAGCGCGCGCGGTGAATACATAGCAAAGGCGATGGTTACCCGGCGAATCAAGCCGATGATGATCGATGGCAAAGAGACTTTTCAGATCGGCATACCTATTCATTGGGGCTATCGAGGTATCCAGGAGGACGCGGGTAAGACAGCTCGCACACCGGCTAATCTGTTATCACCCGCAGCCATCGATCCGAATGCTTACACGCCTGAGTTCAAGGGCTTCCTGGTAAAGATCGAGAAGATTGAAACGTTATGAGTAATCCACGAACGATGCAGATTCAGGAAATCTCGGCGCATCCCGGACCGGTGCCGGGACGTGATACGCGACGCGAAGACGCAGTCTGCAAGTACATCGATGTCACGACGTGCATTGGTTGTAAAGCGTGCGAGGTCGCATGTGTCGAGTGGAACGATCATCCTTTTCGCGAAACCGTCTTCGACAACACTTATCAAACGATGCCGTCAACGGAGTGGAACTATTGGAATCTGATCAGATTCGCGGAACACGAACGCGATGGTAATTTCATGTGGCTGATGCGCAAGGACCAGTGCATGCACTGCGAGGATCCCGGTTGTCTGCGCGCGTGCCCGGCTGATGGAGCAATCATCAAGTATGAGAACGGCATTGTCGATTTTCAGCAGGAGAATTGTATTGGTTGTGGCTACTGCATTTCCGGCTGCCCGTTCGACATTCCCAAGTTCAATCCGCAAACAAAGAAAGTTTTCAAGTGCACACTCTGTTCAGATCGGGTGGGCCAGGGGCTCGAACCGGCGTGTATTAAGGCTTGTCCGACTGGCTGCCTCCACTTTGGAACGAAGAGCGACATGGTCCAAATAGCCGGACTGCGTGTATCGCAATTAAAGGCGGAATCGGGATTCGCGAATGCAGGTCTATACGATCCGCAATCTATTGGTGGAACCCATGTCATATATGTGCTGCACGACAGTTCACAACCGGAGTTGTATGGACTGCCGGCCCATCCGGTTATTCCACCCACTTATACTGTTTGGAAATGGTTGGCGAAACCGACGGGACTGTTTATGGCGATGCTGGGAGTGCTCGCTGTTTTCTTTCATCGATTGAAAGTTGGACCAAAGTGGCCGCAGCCAATTGACGGCGGGCCTAGAACACAGCCAGAGAGAGACGAAATATGAGTTCTCGCGACTACCCATATCGCGACGAAGCAATGCGATCACGCTTGCGTTCACACCCCGACGAAATCCTTCGTCATCCGCTCTACACGAGAATCCTGCATTGGGTCGTCGCGCTGTCGTTTATCCTCGCGCTGTTGTCTGGCTTCGCGATTTACTCGCCATGGTCATACCGTTGGTTGACGCCTTTATTCGGGGGTGGCCCGATGACGCGGTCGCTCCATCCGTGGTTCAGCCTGGCATTCGTCATCGCCTTCACGTTTCAATTCTTCAATTGGATAGCTTTGATGCGTTGGACCGACTCAGACAGTCGCTGGATGCGTCGGATTAAAGGCTACGTAACGAACCGTGAACCGAGAGAGCCAGCAGACACAGGATTCTTCAACGGCGGCCAGAAGCTTTACTTCTGGACGATAGTTGCCAGTGCGTTGATGTTTTTGGTTACTGGCCTACTGCTCTGGTTCGATCACGTGGTTCCGCGTTGGATAGTCGCTATCAGCTACGTGATTCATGATCTTGCGGGGCTTGTGATGCTTGCCGGCTTCATCATCCACCTTTACGAGGGCACGGCGGCGGCACCAGGAACTTTCCAATCGATGACCGATGGGACGGTCACACGCGAATGGGCTGCAACTCATCACCCGGGCTGGTACGACCAGCGGTCGGAGAGGATTTCAGGATTACAAGATTCACAATCCGAAACCGATAAAACAGACCCAAAAAACCGCTGACCGTCGCTCTCGTTCCGGAAATCTTGTAGTCCTAAAATCCTGTCCAAAAGTGCCTGCACGCTAGTTCCAACCGTAACCGTACTTTCCTCGAAAACGCGGCCAATACAACGCTCGACTGTGGTCAGTACGCCTTCCTCTCGTGGCCCGTTACGTTAGCCAAATCTCCACTCTCCAATAGCATTGGCCCATTGAAAAGGAGGGCCATAAAGGCCTCTACAAATGTGGAGAAAACTTCAAATGAACACCAGCCTACGGCAGTTGACCATCATGAGTCTCTGCCTGTTTTTGATCGCAACCGCAATTCTTCCTCTCTTCAGCCCCGCACACGCGCAGGAAGAAAGATCGACTGTACAGGAGGAAGACAAAACGCTTGCACCATATTTCTTCGTGCAAGGAGATCCAAACGTGGATCAATTACCGCTGAAAGACACGCGCGTTGAGATTTCCGTGTCTGGCGTGATCGCTGATGTAAAAGTTGTTCAGGTTTATAGGAACGAAGGCACGCGGCCGATCAACGCCTCGTATGTTTTTCCCGCGTCAACGCGTGCTGCCGTTTATGGAATGCGAATGCAGATCGGCGACCAGATCATCGTCGCCAAAATTAAGGAGCGCGAAAAGGCCCAGCAGGATTTCGAAAAAGCACAGCAGGAAGGGAAGAGCGCCTCACTGCTTGAGCAGAACCGGCCGAATGTCTTTTCGATGAAGCTCGCCAACCTGATGCCGCAGGAGCAAGTTGAAATTTCACTTTTGTACACCGAGTTGTTAGTTCCAACAGACAGCGTTTACGAAGTAGTGTTTCCAACAGTTGTAGGACCAAGGTACGCCTCTGCTGAAACTGATCCAAAAAAGAATGGATGGGTGAAGACGCCGTACCTGCATCAAGGCAACAAACCAACGAGCACATTGCACATTTCCGCGCGCATTAATGCCGGCATGCCGATCCAGGATTTGACGTGCCCGTCACATCAGGTGACGCCGCTGTGGACGGGGTCAAACAGCGCCCAGGTTGATCTGGCGGAAGAGGATGCGTTTCAAGGTAATCGCGATTTTATCTTGCGGTATCGCCTTGCAGGCGAGCAGATAACTTCGGGCTTGTTGCTTTATCAGGGTCAGGACGAGAATTTCTTTCTTTATATGGCGCAGCCGCCGCAACGAGTTGTTACTGACGAGATACCGCCTCGCGAGTACATCTTCGTCGTCGATGTCTCAGGCTCGATGGATGGTTTTCCGCTGAACACCTCGAAACAGTTATTGAAGGATTTGATCGGAAAGCTGCGGCCTACTGATCTTTTCAACATCGTGTTGTTTGCAGGCGACGCGGCCATACTTTCTCCCAAGTCGTTAACCGCCAATCAGGAGAACGTTACAAGGGCCATTCATCTGATCGAACAACAGCGTGGCGGTGGCGGGACAGAGCTGTTGCCGGCGGTTCAGCAGGCAATGAATATCCCGCGCGACACGAACATCTCAAGAAGCGTTGTGCTTGTAACGGACGGCTATATTTCAGGTGAGCAAGGCGTGTTCGACTACATCCGCGACAATCTGGACAAGTGCAACGTCTTCACGTTCGGTATCGGCTCATCAGTCAACCGTTATCTGATGGAAGGTGTGGCACATGCAGGAATGGGTGAGCCGTTCATCGTTACAGATGAAAATGAAGCTGCCGCGGCCGCCGCGAAGTTTCGTGAATACATTCAGACGCCGGTGCTGACAGACATCACCGTCCGCTCAGTTGGCTTCGAAACGTACGACGTTCACCCAGCTCATCTGCCCGACTTGATGGCGCAACGACCAGTAATCGTATTCGGCAAATGGCGTGGTCCAGTTGGCGGGATGTTTGAGCTGCACGGAACAACTGGTCGCGGTGATTACGTCGCCAGGTTCGATGTCTCTTCAGTACAACCCGAAGAAGCAAATCGTGCGGTGCGTTACCTGTGGGCGCGTAATCGTATTGCTGAGTTGTCTGATTACGGATCGAGCCAGGTGGAAGATGGTCGCGTAAAAGAGATCACCCAGCTTGGACTGAAGTACAGCTTGCTGACTCAGTACACATCGTTTGTGGCTGTGCGTGAGAAGGTCGTCAATAACACAGGATCGGCTGAAAATGTCGAACAACCTCTGCCGCTCCCAGTCGGTGTTAGCGACATGGCCGTTGGCAGTGAGCCAGAGCTCATTTGGTTAGCCAGTTTTGGGTTGCTGGTTGCGCTATTCATGGTTGTTCGAACTTACCGGAATCGTCGTCGGACGGTGAGCAACTAAAATGCGAAACCGGATGAATCACATCGCGCAGTTGGCTGTCGTTATCGGGGGCGCGCTGGGTATGAAGTGGTACTACTCAGCGGCAAGCGTCAACCAACTGCGCTGGATTCTGGCACCGACGACGGTGCTCGTGGAATTCATAACTGGATGGCACTTCAGTTTTGAATCACACGCTGGTTACATGAGCAGCGATCATACATTTCTGATCGCTGCATCATGTGCCGGTGTGAATTTCCTGATCACTGCGTTCTTGATGTTGGGTCTGCGACAACTTTGGAAGGATAGGTTCAAGCAAACGCGGACGCCTTGGACGTTTCTGCCGATTTCTGCCGCTGTTGCCTACGGAACGACAGTCATAGCAAACACTGCACGCATATCGATCGCGTTGCAAATGCAAGCGACGCACTTGAAGTTCTGGGCACTTGATCCCGAGCAGTTGCACCGGCTGGAAGGAATAATCGTTTACTTCGGATTTTTGCTGATGCTGTTTGTGCTGGGCGAGAGACGGAGAAGGGAATTGGACTCGCTTAGTTTGCTTCGTGCCTGCGTGTTTCCATTAGCGATCTATTACGCCGTGACTTTAGGCTTACCGCTCGCCAACGGTGCATATCGGCAGTCGGGTTTCTGGGAACATTCAATATTTGTCGTGCTTGCTCCGATGGTTGTCATTCTGTTTATCAGTTTGTTGGCGAACCTCACGAAAAAATTTCACCTCACGCGAAGTAAGCGTTATCGGTTAGGTCGCAAAAACCACCTAACGGCAGTTAGCTGATGGTTCAGATGCTTTCCGCCCGCCAAGCTGCTCCAATCCTGAATCCCACCGACGGCAGTCGGTGGATGGTTCAGGTCCTCTCAGCCTTATCCTGAATCGAATCCCACCAACAGGTCCTTTCTACAACGATCGCGCGACATACAATCGCGCGCTGGCGAACGATCTTGAGCTGTAATCCTCAACTTAATTCGCCAGCGCATGAAGTCTTTGAGAGCCGTTCGTTGGTAGAAAGGATCTGAACGCATCCACCGACTGCCGTCGGTGGGATTCATTCAATTCATGAATAGATAAGATTGGCCGCAGATCTACGCTGGGCACGGAGTCAAAACTATTCTTAGGCTAGCCCAGTTGGCCTATGACGAGTTCTGACTTGTGTAGCATCTGCGGCCAATGCCGTGAGATTTTGACCTCGACGCGATCAGGTTCTGCACTCCCTGGCGGCCAAATTCAACCCAAAAAAACTTAATTGAAGAAGCAGACGTCGAGGTCTGCAGGAATAACACACGAACCCTGCGAATATTCCAGACATTCTGTTGTTTTTGGAATAAAATTTCCCGCTCAGGTGTTACTCTAGAACAACGGAATCCTGCGCGCCTTTAGTTCGGCTGAAACACCATGCCTACCCCGGCCTTTAATGAGGAAGCGCTGACGCATATCGACGCATTGTTTGGTTATGCGATGACGTTGACGCGCGACAGAACCGAGGCGGAAGACCTCGTGCAGGAAACGTATGTAAGAGGCGCGCGAGCGGCCAATCAATTGGCTGCGGAGAGCAATTTGAAGGCGTGGCTGTTCGTGGTAATGCGAAACGCCTGGCTCAATCAGCTGCGGCGTCAGAATAACGGACCCCGGTTCGTTGGCTTGGAGGATGAAGAGTCGTTCGATCCAGCTTTCCCGTCCGAAGAGAGTACGAACCCACAGGTCGTGTATCTGCGAAAGGTTGAGCGCACGCAAATACTACTGGCCTTGGAGAGTCTACCGACGCAATACCGCGAGGTCGTTGTTCTCAGAGATATCGAAGGGTTGAGTTATCAGCAGATTGCTTCTGTGCTTGATTGTCCCGCTGGGACGGTGATGTCTCGTCTCGCGCGCGCTCGCGAGAAGCTACGAACATTGCTGAACGCGAGGGAAGGCAGAACGCGATTGAAGGCTGTCTGATTTATGAGTGATTGCACTGACATACGAAATCGATTGAACCTGTATCTCGATAATGAGTTACAGGGTGACGAGCGCGTCGATTTCGAATCTCACCTCCGCGAGTGCAACTCTTGCAAGGCGATGGCAAATGCCGAGCAAAGATTCCTCGATGGCGTCCGTGCGGTAGAACCGCTCTACGTCGCTTCTCCTGAACTGAAGCAGCGCGTTAGCACCGCCCTTCGGTTCCAATCACACAATACTACGAACGCATCAAGACCGAAGAACACTCGCGCAGTTGCGACGATCGCGGCGGCCGCAGTGTTACTTCTGCTATTGCCAATTCTGATCTGGCGAGCACGCGAACGCGATCCCCAATCGCTCGGCGCATCGAGTTTTGCCTTGATGGCAGCTGATACTCATCTGCGTCATATTCGCGGCCAGCTTCCGTTGGAGATGGTATCGACTGAACCACGCGACGTATCGCAGTGGTTCGTAAACAAGGTGAGTTTCAGCGTCAAGATTCCGAACTACCAGGAGGCCCCAGGCCTGGAAAAACTCTACACAATGGAAGGGGCTCGCCTGGTTGCCTACAAGAATGATTACGCCGCTTACGTAGCCTACCGGATGAATAATCAACCGATCAGTTTAGTCATCACTTCGGACAATGTTGCGCAGACGTCTGGTGGTGAGGAGATCAAAGCAAAGGGTTTGCTCTTCCACTACAACGCGATTGAGGGTTTGAAAGTGCTGACATGGTCCGATCGTGGTCTAACTTATGCTCTCGTTTCTGATTTGGAGGAACGCGGCCAGAAGTCGTGTGTTGTTTGTCATCAGGACATAAAAGAACAGGACTTCATCGCTCCTTTGAAGCCGAGATGAGACCTCCTATCCTCATCACCTAACTATGGACGATCTTAAGGAACTACTGGCAGGAAACAGACGCTGGGCTGAAAAGATAAAAGAAAGCGATCCGGAATTCTTTAACAGTCTTAGCGCACACCAGACGCCAAGGTACATGTGGATCGGTTGTTCAGACAGCCGCGTACCTTCAACGCAACTTACGGGGCTCGAACCGGGTGAGATGTTTGTTCATCGCAATGTCGCGAATCTTATGATCCATACCGACTTCAATTGTCTCTCGGTGTTGCAGTATGCGGTTGACGTTCTGAAAGTGAGCTACGTGATCGTTTGTGGTCATTATAATTGCGGTGGCGTCAAGGCTGCGATGGAGAATCGCCACCTTGGCCTGATCGACAATTGGTTACGACATGTTCAGGATGTGATACGAAGTCACGAGTCGGAGCTCTCGGCAATTAACGATGCTGGTGAGCGCTTGAATAGACTATGTGAGCTGAATGTAATGGAACAGG
>Ga0070690_100001004_pt1 | contig 14400 bp, 11 predicted proteins | sample KBSS33HmetaG_FD_64671 | JGI IMG/M metagenome (GOLD analysis project Ga0070690, IMG submission 64671) | Switchgrass rhizosphere microbial communities from Kellogg Biological Station, Michigan, USA - KBS S3-3H metaG | ecosystem: Host-associated > Plants > Roots > Rhizosphere ... | reverse complement strand
CGGATGCAGGCGCTCGACCACATCAACGCCAAACACGGCCGCGGCAAACTGCGCTACGCCGCCGAAGACCTAGCCAGCACCTGGCAGCCCAAGCAACACATCCGCTCGCCGCGCTACGTCTCCAGCTGGGCCGAACTGCCCGAAGCCCGCCTCATAGCAATATGACAAAGCCTGGTTTTATAATATTGTCACATGATGATATCCTCTGAGCAGTTACAAGCCGACCTGGAGTTGGCTGGGCCTGCGCTAAATTTAAGTATTCGAGCGACATCTTTCCGGAGCGCATTATTTCCAACAAAGTCGCCCCGTGGAGCACGCCGTCCGCGATTCTCCGGCGCCCGGCAGCGCATCGCGCATCAGCATGATGTTGCGATCATCCGTATGGTGGTGGAGTAGGGGCAGGATTTGGCGTTGCTGGCGAGGGGAGGAGGTTCTGGCTCGGAGAGATGAGCGGGTCGCCGGAATTGGACGAAGCTGGGGTTCCCACTCCGGGCGGCTGCGGCGTGTCGTCGGGACGACCGCCCGGGGCCAAAAAATACAGGCCGGCACAGGTGAGCACTGCACCCATTAGGGCCACTACGAAGCCGTTTCTTTGCCACCAGCCGGGTTCGCGCTCGCGCCTGGGCGGATGCGCCAGCATATCCAAAGACATGTTGCCCGTAGCCTCTGTAAAAACACCGTCCAGATCGAGATCGGGATCGCCGGCATGAAGCCGCATGATTCTTGTAAAAGTTCGCCGGACTCTCCGCCTAGAGTAGCCAAGCGCCTCATTGTAATGCTCTCCCATATACTCAATATTCTAGCAAAACGATGATAGAATAGTCGGGTGAACATACATGTCGTGACTGTTGGCGAGCCCAAACTGGCCTACGCCAAGGCTGGCTGGCAGGAGTACTGGCAGCGGCTACGGCATTACCACAATGTGCGGGCAACACATATTGCCGACAAGCACGCCTATGACGCGCGGCATATCGCCGATGTCTGCGGCAAGGCGTACAAAATGGCGCTGGTGATCGACGGCCGTCAGCTCAGCAGTCCCGAATTGGCCGGGTTTTTGGAAAAACGGGCGTTGGACGGCCGCGAGCTGTGCCTGATTATCGGCGGGCCGGAGGGCTTGCCCGCAGACTTCATCGCGGCTGCCGACTACTGCCTCAGCCTCTCGCGGCTCACGCTGCCGCACGATCTGGCCATGGTCGTACTGCTGGAAGCGGTGTACCGCGCCAGCACCATTTCCGCCGGGCAGCCGTATCACAAATAACCGATCTCCCGCAGCCGCCGCGCATTTGCTACAATACGGGCATAAGCAGAAGGGATCGTATGGATCAGGATATTCTGGTGGTCACCACCAATAACGTGCCGGGGCACGAGGTCGTGGAGGTTTACGGCGAGGTGTTCGGCCTGATTGTGCGTAGCCGCAATATCTTTAGCAATATGGGCGCGTCTTTTCGTACTATCTTTGGCGGCGAGGTGCGGGGCTACACCAAGCTGCTGGCCGACACGCGTTTGCAGGCCATGGAGCGGCTGCGCCAGGAGGCCAAATCCAGAGGCGCCAATGCTATTTTGATGATGCGCTTCGATTCCAGCGACATCGGCCAGCAAATGAACGAGGTCGTAGCCTACGGCACTGCGGTACGCATTCAGCCGAAGGCAGGGCAGGATCACTCAGCACCCACAGAAGGTATGTGATGTCTTACCGCAAAGAAGCTTCCACCAGAGTACTGTATTTCAGCGTGGCGTTTCTGGCATCCTGCGGAACGGCAGTAATCGCCGGCATCGCCGCCGCGTTGGTGACCTCCGGCCTTCACCTAAGCATAGCCGCCCAAGCCAATGTGTTCGCCTCCAGCGCTGTCATCGCCTTCGCCATCACCTGTGCGGTAACGGTCTACAAAGCCGACCAGATTCTGAGCAAAAAATATCACAAAAATCCCTGAGCGCCCGGGTTATTTGCGCTGCTGTCTGCAACACAAATTAGTATTAGAAACAAATAACTTCTATGATATAGTACTGCTATGTCTGATATAGAAGCGCCGAATCCGCACTACCACACCGTATTGGAAGCTACCAACCAGTGGGGGATCGAACTCGGCATGCTACGGCTGGTCGATGAGAGGACGGTTAGGAAGCTTGGCGAGATAAGCGCTAGTGTGGTGGCGGACATTGGCCCGGGCTTCGAGCGTAAGGGCTATGAGCGATTCGCCAAGCAGATCGCGGCCTTTTTCTGGGCCGATGGCTGGGACGGCGAATTCAATCCGCCCAGCGAGCCCGCCGATTCGCAATCGGAAGCGCCCGAGCAACCCCCGCCTCCACCGGAATTTTTCGAACTCATTGAAAGCATCGACAATACGCTCAGCAGACCCGAGGCGGCTACCCGATCGGATAATCCGTACGTCAAAATGTGGGGGCATATTGCTCTTTGGACCGCAGAGGATGTCGCGCCTTGGCAAGACGACTACTGGCAGGACTGGACAAAAAAATACATGCAAGGGCTGACAGAGGAAAGGAAGCATCGGGTCGAGGGCACCGTACCTCCTACCTACGAAGAATACCTGACGCTGCGCCAAAAAACCGCCGCCGTGCATGTGGTGACTTTAGCGGCCGCGGCCGCGGTACGTTTGCGGCTGCCCCAGGAACTCTGGGATAACGTCGACTTGACCGAGGCGAGGGAGCTGACCAGCTTTATTGTCGCCATCGACAACGACATCGTATCCTACGACCACGAGCTGGAAGAAGGGCGCCCAGACATGAACATCGTATCTTACATGCTGGGGCCGGGGGAGGACGAAGCCGAAATCATCCAGAACGCCAAAGACAAAGCGACCGGCATACGGGACGAAAAGTACGACAGGCTGATAAAGATAAGAGAAGAGTTAGAAGCGAGTGACGCCGATCCGCTCATCCTCCAGTACATCGACGTCGCCCTGCTGGGCTGGATACACGGTTACAGAAACTACGTAAAACGCATGGCTCGCGTGGCCGAAGCGGCCAGAGCGGCAAAAAAGGATACAGCCGCGGCTCACGAGTCCAACCGCTACACCGTGGCTCCCTCGGAGTCACAACCCAAAATATAGCCCCGCCTAGGCGGACCTGACACGCCACGAGCGGCTCGCGCCCTAAGTGTCTATGGTCACTTCGCCTTTTTTGGCTCGCACACCGGCCAAGGGCAGGCTAAACCAGAAAGTCGTGCCTTTACCTTCTTCGCTTTCAAACCAAATTTTACCTTGCTGGGAGTCCACGATAGCCTTGATAAGGTAGAGCCCCAGTCCAGTCCCATCGGCAATAATTTTGGTGATGTTCTCGGCTCTAAAGAACTTCTGGAATACTTTGCCTTGCTGGGCTTTGGGAATTCCGTAGCCATTGTCCGCCACCTGGGAAATCATTTCTTCGCCCTTACGAGAGATCATCACCACTATTTCTCCGCCTTCCGGCGTGTATTTTATGGCGTTGGTTAAGAGATTAAGGTAAACCTGTCTGGTCAACTGCGGGTCGACGTTAATCAGAGGCAAATCGCCATGTACACTTAGCGCAAACCGGTGCTTCTTTTCTCTGAACTTAACCTCTAGCTCAACTGCGATGCCTTCTACCAGCTTCTTAAGGTCGGTTGGCTTGGGGTCGATCATAATCCGCCCTGATTCGATGCGCGAAATGTTAAGCAGCGAATTCACCAGCTCTATCATCCGCTCCGTTGAATCCGCGACATTTTGCGTGAACGAATGCTGCTCTTCGTTCAGCGGTCCGGCATCGCCACCCAATAACATCTCCGAAAACCACTTGATGGCGGACAGCGGCGTGCGCAGCTGGTGTGAGGCGAGCGAGATAAATTCGGTCTTCATACGGTCGACTTCTTTTTCTTTGGTGACGTCGCGGATAATCTGTATGACGCCAATCACTCGGCCCTGCTGGATGACCGGCGTGGCGTTCACGCTCAGCGTGAGCTTAGAACCGTCGGTGAATACCGATTGCACATCTTTGATCGTCTTTTGGTTGGTCTGCAGGGCTATCTGCAGCGGCGTTGCCTCGGGCAAAAGCGGCGCACCGCCTTCGTCATAGAGTTTGCAATCGGCCATCTGTTGTCCGGTAACTTGCTCGACCTGAACATTCAACAAACTTGCCGCGATGCCGTTAATTAGCATAATTTTGCCCTTGTCGTCCGTCACCACAACGCCGTCACCGATGCCGTCCAGCATTGCTTCGTCCTTAGCTTGGGCCTGCTCGGCCTTTTCTTTGGCAGCTCGCATGGCCGCCTCGGCTAATTGCAGGGCCTGCACTTTCTCGGACAGTTGAGCAGTTTTTTCGACAACTTTTTGCTCTAGGGAACTGTATAAGTCAGCGAGCTGAGCTGTCATTTGGTTAAATGTTTGCGCCAGCAGGCCGACTTCGTCCTTGGACTGAACTTCTACACGCTGCTTAAAATCTCCCTGTGAGATACGGCGCGCTTTTTCAGTAAGCGAAGCGATGGGAGCGGTTAGGCGGCCGGCAAAATACACCGCCACAAGCACAACAATAACAGCTACGACAATGGCGATCAGGATTAAAATCGTCCGCAATTGGCTGATGGGCCGCAGTGCTTCGTCGCGGTCGATCTTGGCGGCGATCCCCCAGTGCACCAGATCCAAATAAGTGGTCGCGGCCATGACCCGCTGGCCGCGGTAGTCAGCCACATTCATATAGATCTGGTCGGATGTGCTGGCGAGCCGCAGAGAACTCAGGTCGGTTCTAAAGGCCGCGTCATTCTTGAAACGCAACGGTGTTACGGCGACTTGCTTGCCGCCTTGCTGAGTAGCCAACAGCGTCTCGCCCGTGTGCCCCAGGCCGGTGTAATCTTGCACAACCGAAATAATATCGTCGTCAGCAAAAGCCATTACCACGACCGCCACGGGCTTGTTCTCAACTGTCACCGGAGCGGTCAGGTACAAACCTTCAGGGCTCAGATCGGTAGCTTCTATAAGTTGGATATTCTCCTGGTTGGAATCACCTTTAAAGTAGGGTTCTTTCGATATATTTTTACCTATCAACCGCTGGTCGGTCGAAGAAATGACATGACCATTCAGATCGGCTAGCGACGCCACAGCTACTCTGGTTCCGCTTGTTTGGGCGGCAATCAGCAGTGTGTGCATGGTGACTGTCGCCGAGGGATCTTTATTGGCAGCGTACTGTTGTGCAGCACGCTTGAAATCAAACTTAATCGACAGTTGCAGAGCCTGCTCCCGTTCGCCGTCCAAGATAGCGTTGATCCGCTGCTTTTGCCGCAGTAAGCCGACCTTAAGATTATCAACCGTCTTGGCCGTTAAATCCTTGGACACCGTAGCGTATGAGATGCCGCTTACTACTGCAATAGGTATAAGCGATATCAGCAAGAGCGCGATAGCGAGTCGGCTGCGGATCTTCATATGACAAATGGGCTGGCGAGGAGCAATAGACTAGGCTCTACCATGCTTGCCGAGCAAACTCCTGTTGCTGTTAATTGGTGACGGGTACAAATTGCTGATCTTTAACCTGCAAGACCGCGTAGCTGTAGCTATCGCTGACGTCGCCGTTTTTGTCGAACTTAATATGCGTAGACGCCCCAGTAAAGTCTACGGACGACAGCGCCTTTTGCAGCGCCTCGGGTGTAGTGGCGCCGGCTTGGATAGCCAGGTAGATTGCTTTAAAGGCATCGTAGGCTTCGGCAGCGTCACCGATGGCGTAGCTGGCGTGTAGAGCCTTGTTAAAGGCTGGGGTGCCGGTCGAAAACGCAGTGAGCGTTAGACCCTCGGCAGAGCCTTCAGCATTACTGATCAACGTCTTGTCGTACACGCCGTCAGCAGTGAAAAGCTGTGCGGTAATGCCAAGGTCTTTGATCTGCTTCAGAATCGTTCCGCCGGCGCTTATTGAGTTGGTGGTCCAGTAGATGGCGTCCGGCTGCGCCGCCTTTATGGCCGCCAGTTGTTGCGACACATCAACCGAATCGCGCACAAATGACTGTGTGGACACAATGGTGCCGCCTAGTTTAGTAAAATTCTCGCTAAAGACCGAGCTTATATCCGCGCCGTAGGCTTCGTCCGAGTGTAGCAAAGCGACTTTACGCAAGCCTTTTCCGTATACCAGATCAGCGGCGAACTTACCCTGTACGGTGTCTGGCGGAACAACCCTAAAGAAGTAGTCGTTAGCGATGCTCAACTGCGGGCTCGATGACGAAGGACTCACCATAACAATTTTGTGCTTGTTGGCCTCAGGCAACGCCGCCAAGGAGGCACCGGAGCACGTTTCGCCAATCACCGCAATAACGCCTCTGGCCGCTAGCTTGTCAAAGCCGGCCGGCGACAGTGTTTCGTCGCACTGCGTATCTTCTTTAATAAATGTAATGTTGTCGGCGCCCAATTCCGTCTTGGCCAACTCTACGCCACGCTCGCCAGCCAGCCCCCACAGACTTGAGTCTTTGGTAAAGGGCAGCATCAAGCCAATCGTATATGTCTTTGCCGGCTCAGAGCTCTTCTGCAGCATGGTATAGACGAAGTAGCCGCCGATCCCCAGCACCACAACCAAGCCACCTATTCCCAGCCATAAGCCCTTTTTGCCAAGGCCTTTCTTTGGCACCCCGGGCTGCTCCTGCTGAACTGATGGTACATCTGTTGTTCCCTGACTTTGTGTTTGTTGTTCTTCCATGGACCCCCCCTATTATGCTCAAGGTTATATAGATTCAAGTGTAGAAGCTTACTGGCATCGCCGTCAATATCTCGGTTAACAATTATGCCGTTTGAATCAGTTGTTTAAACAATTCGTGGTCATAACTATGGCTTGGGTCGGTTTTGGTAACATCAACGTTGTTTGCTGGGTTAAAGGATGGCGTATTTACAACGGTCAGTACCAAACCTTGCCTTGCATCAGGTAAGGCGTAGTGGGCGATGCCGCTGGGCGTGATAACAATACTACCTCTCTTGTCAATAAAGGGCGGCGAACCCTACTATGGTGTACGCGCGCTACTCTTCTTTAATCTTGCGGAAGATCATGACGCGCTTATAGCGCAGCGAACCGGGCCGATACTTGCTCAGCCAGCTATCGTCCGGCAGCAAAAACAGACTGTCTTGGGTGGTTGAGGCGTGGGCATGTTGGCTTTCGTACACCGAGCGGAAATAATAATGATTAAAGAGACGATTGAACTCGGTGAAGTAAATATCGGCGGCCCGTTTGTTGCCTTTAATAATCAGCATGTTTTCGTCGTTGGCGGTGGTTGAGGCGGTGCTGAAGTTGGCCGAGCCGGTCACCACAATCGGCTCCTCGCCCAGCGGATCGGCCAGCAGAAACTTGGAGTGGATGTACAGAACGTGCTGATTGAGTTTGAGCAGCTGATTATTCACCTCTTTTGTCCACTGGTACAGCGGGTCTTTGATGTACGATCCGAACGCCTCGTACACGTTGTTGCCGGCATTCAAAAAAGTGAACTTTTTGGTTTGGCCGGGCGCCGGCTGATCCTTTTTTTCGAGCAGCATAAAGGTAATCTGGTCTTTGGCGGTGTTATCGGCCAGCAGTTGCTTAAAGACGTCGCTGATGCCAAAGGCGAGCGTAATAGCGGCGTAGTCGTCGGCGCTATCGAGGAGCTCGGCGTAAGTATGTAGCATGGTATCGCTCGGCCGCGGACTGAAGATCGGCGTTATGCTACGCGGAATGGTCGCTAGCGCGTCCGGCGGAATGTCCGGCTCGATGGCGGCCACGGCCTGCTTGAAGGCCTTGTTTTTGGCCAAAACTTCGGACCGTGTGTCGTTTGGCGCGCCGCCAGGGTCGCCGCTCAACAGATCCCAATAATCTTTAAACTGCCGGGCGGTCTGGGCATCCCTGACCCAATGGCCCACGTTGGTCTGGCCAAACAGTCCGCCCTCCGAAACGTTGGTCGAGCCGGTCCACACCGCGGCCGGAACCTCGCTCTTACCCTTGGCAAAAACAATAAACTTATTGTGCTGGATACTGCTTGGGTTAGCCTCCCGCTGGATAATATGCTTGGCAGGAATGCCGGCGGCCTGAATGGTCTTAAGATTGTCCGCGCGCGGGAATTGCTCTTTATTTTTCTTGGCATCAATAATAATGGTCACGCGCACGCCGCGGTCGATGGCGGCCTTAAAGGCCGACACCACCTCCAGATAATGAAATTCGTAGAAGCAGGCGTAAAGCGCATCGTCCTTTCGCGCCTGCTCGATAAACGTAATCAGTGCGGTTTTGAGATCCCGGGCTAGCCAGTCCAAAACAGCAGCCTTATGGCCAGGGTCGCTTATACTGTCCGGCGTTTCGTTGCTGAACTTGCGGGCGTAGGCCTGGCTGCTGGCCACGCCTCGGTTAAAAAACACGTCGTGCTTGGCGATCGGATCGTATAGGGGTTCAGTCTGCACGGCGATTTCAATAGGCTTGGCGCTGCGATCGATATGTTTGGGCTTGCCTTTGAGTGGATAAAAGTAATAGCGGTACTTATTGTCTGGATTACCCGTAAAATCGTCCCATACAAAGCTTTGCACCGGATTTTCGTACGTGCTGACCACCGTGTTTTCGTCGGGATTGGCCAGGAAGTCCTTGAACACCTTGAAGCCGCGCATAAAATAACGCTCGTCGTTTTTTAGGTCGTGACGTTCGACGGCAAACCCCAACAGGCCCTTGGTGTCGGCATCGGTAAAATCAATGGCGAACGACACCGTATTGACTCCGGCAACGGCATAGACAACATAGCCCCCGGTCTTTTTTGATATAAAACGCATATCTTTATTCTAGTGCCTACACGGGGCGGGTTCAAGACGCATCCGACGGTGAGCGTACGGAAGGAGAATGACGGGTAACATAAGTGGTGCTTCTATAGTTCGCGTCTGGCATGGGTGCGAGGATAGAAAAGAAGATTGGGTCTCTTGCGCGACTCACTCGCAAAATACAATCGTAAATTGAATACCCCTGTGCGCGGCTACACCTCTTCTACTTTCATTGCGTTACCGCAAATGCCTCATACACCTCGATAGTGCCAGTACCCGCCTGTACGTTCGGTGCTTTTTGAGCGATATTCAATGCTTCATCGAAGTCTTTTGCTTCAATGATCGCGTAGCCAGTCAATCGATTGTCTGCATCTTGCGGGCCATCTTTAGTGGCGCTTTTGCCGCCAAACTTGAATGCGCCGCCGTCTTTTCGCGTCGCACCCATTGAACCAACCCACTCTCCCCAAGCCTGCATAATCTGCTTAATCTCGGGCTCTGGAAGTTTGCTCCAGTCGCTTGCCACATTAGATTTGTATACAAGAATGTATTTTGCCATGATCCTAGCCCCTTTCGTCGTACTCTGATCGGATTATATACCGAGGGTATGGATCAGGGAATGTAAAAAACTCAACAACTCTACAGAGTACATCGCCTGTGAGATGGTGATCAAAATCCTCGCTCTATAATGAGTCAGGCCGGAGATGGCAGGGGCCGAAAATAAAAGCTCCGCAAAGTAAATTACGGGCTTTTCCTCATCTGTTATCAACTTGGTGACCCCTGCGGGATTCGAACCCGCGATCTTTGGGATGAGAACCCAATATCCTGGACCACTAGACGAAGGGGCCGTCGCGTTACCGGCGTATCGTACCACAACAGGGGTAATTTCTCAAGTTGTACGTGTAAAAACTCTCCCCAAAAGCATGAGCGGTAACGTATACTTAGTACATCTAGTATGAACGGGTCAATGCAGGTTGTTGCAAAGGTTTGGTACCACCTCTACTGGGGGTGGATTATGCTGTTTTGCGGCGGCATCGGGCTGGTGTGGGGTGGGGCGCGGTTTGTGCCGCAGCTGGTGCCGGTCCGCGACCATCTGGTTATCACGACTATCATTCTGGCGATGAGCGGTACGGTGGTCGCGTATGGGCTGACCCTGCACTGGGTTATCGCGCGGTACGATCGCGTTATGGCGATGTTCGGTGCGGCGATGCTGTACACCTTTGTGACGCTGGGCGGACTGACGCTGGCGCACAACACTCAGGGCGTGTGGGTGTACGCCGCCGGCTGGTTTGTAGGCGTTTTCTTTACCGGCATGTTCAGCGCGCCGATTTTGATGGGGACGGTCTTTTTGTCCGGGATATTCGTGCTTCTGGAAACGCATTTTCAGGTGCCGTCGCTCTCGCCGCCGGATGGCATGATTCTGATCGGCACCGGCGTGGGCGTCATCGTCAGCTACTTGTTTTGGCGGGGCCGCTTTAACAATCCGATCAACCGCGAGCTGAGCCAGATCAGCGGCTTGCTGCACAACAAAGAAGAGCAGGCGGCCATCCTCATCCAATCCATAGCCGACGGCGTGATCGTGACCAACACCGAGGGAAAAATTTCGGTGATCAACCACACCGCCGCCAACATGACCGGCTGGAATATCGAAGACGCTATCGGCATAAACGTGCAGTCGGTTTTTAAGGCCGCAAAGGAAAACGGAGCCGACATTCCCGCCGACGAGTATCCTTTCAATGCCGTTCTGATCCACAAAGCCTTCTACAACCAAACCCTCCAACTCACCTCCCGCTCCGGAAAAAAACAGATGATTTCGCTAGTTATTTCGCCGGTGGTGACGGCGACGGGCGAGGTGTACGGTACGGTCGCCGTGCTGCGCGACGTCAGCGAACAGCGGGCCGCCGAGCAGCAGCGGGCCGAGTTTATCTCGACCGCCAGCCACGAAATGCGCACGCCGGTGGCCGCCATCGAAGGCTACCTGGCCTTGACGCTCAACGACAAAGTCAGCACCATCGACAGCAGGGCCCGCAGCTATCTGGAAAAAGCGCATTCTAGCACGCAGCACCTCGGCCACCTCTTCCAAGACCTGCTCACTAGTGCCAAGGCCGAGGACGGCCGGCTCTCAAACCATCCCACCGTGGTCGAGATGGGCTCGTTCCTGGAGCAACTGGTAGAAGATTTACGCTTTGGGGCGCAAAAGAAGGGATTGAATAGCGAGTTCGTCATCGGCAGCGGCAATGCGGTGGATGCCACCTCCAAGGCCGAAGAAGCCATCAAGATGGTCCGCCCGCTGTACTACGTTTACGCCGACCCTGACCGCATGCGCGAGGTTGTCACCAACCTCTTCGATAACGCCGTCAAATATACCGAGCAAGGCAAAGTGTCGCTGGGCCTGACCGGCAACGCCGAGGTCGTCCAAATCTACATCCGGGACACCGGCGCCGGCATTCCGCCCGAAGACGTGCCGCACCTCTTCCAAAAATTCTACCGTGTCGACAATTCCGCCACACGCACCATCGGCGGCACCGGGCTAGGGCTGTTTATCGCCCGCAAAATTATCGAGCTCTACCAAGGCCGCATTTGGGTGGAAAGCGAGATGGGCAAGGGCAGCACGTTCTTCATCGATCTGCCACGACTGAGCAGTCAAAAAGCTCAGGATTTAGTTAACGCCGCAGCCGCGCTTCCGGCAGCTGCACCGAACGCGCCAGCTACTCAGCCGGCAGCTGCACCGCCAACACCGGCGGCACAGGGACAGTAGGCGTGCTACAATATGGGTAAACATAAGCTATAACCGGGGCACAAGATGGCAAAAATCCTTTTGGTCGAAGACGATAACAATCTGCGCGAGATTTACGAGGCCCGCTTGCAGGCCGAAGGATACGAGATTGTTTCGGCGGTCGACGGCGAATCTGCGCTGGTGGTAGCCAAAAAGGAAATGCCCGATCTGGTAATTTCGGACGTCATGATGCCGCGGATCAGCGGCTTCGAAATGCTGGACATCATGCGCAACACCGAAGGCCTCAAGAACGTCAAGGTTATTATGCTGACTGCTCTGGGCCAGGCCGAGGACAAAACCCGGGCCGACACACTGGGTGCCGATAAATATCTGGTAAAATCGCAGGTGACGCTGGAAGATATCGTTAAGTCGGCCGCCGAACTGCTCGGCGGCGCGACGCCGGCACCCGCGGCTCCGGCTCCGCCAGCGGCGAGCAACCCTGGCGTGCCCGCGCCAGCCGCCGCCAGCGCGCCGCCAGCGCCCGCCGCACCAGTCTCCCCGCCTCCAGCTCCGGTAGCGCCCGCGCCCGTAGCACAGGCCGCTCCAACCGCGCCCGCCGCGCCGCCGCTGCCAGTTGTCCCCGCGCCGCGCCCGCAGCTCACCACGCCCGTACCGCCACCGGTGCCGGATTTGGCGCCGCCCGCAGCCCCTAAAATCACCACGCCATTACCGGCACCAAATCTCAAACCGCTCGTATCCAGCCCCCTTATTGCGCCGCTCTCGCCAGCCCCCGCCAGTGCCGTCAGCACAGCCGCCGCGCCCGCCGCGCCGGTTCCGGCTACCACGTCTTCTGCCGACGAACGATTGGTGGCCGACGCCGTCAAGGGCTTGATCGACGGCACGCCGGGCGCCGCCCAGCCCGCGCCACCGGCACCAGCGCCAACACCTCCGACGGCTGTAGCACCCGCGCCACCCAATCCTCTCGCGTCCCCAGCGCCCGCTCCCACCGCCGTTCCCGTAACCCTGGCACCCAACCTTACGCCGGCGCCAGCCCCCGCTGTGCCAACAGCGCCCGCCGCGCCCGCGGCTCCCATAGTAGCGGAGGGCGAAGACACGCGGACCAAACGCATCATCAAACCGCTTGAATCCGGCGTGGCCGGTCCGGTAACCCCGGATCTGAATCAGCTGATGGCCAAAGAGGGCCACGTGCTCGGCACACCAGCCCAAGATGTCACCCTGCCGCACCAGCCCGGCCAGGTCATCTCGCCCAATCCGATGGATTCCACGGGCCAGCCAGAAGATCCCAACAAAATCGCGCTCTAGCACATATATGAGGATCAACAAGTATATCGCAGCCGCCAGCGGCTTGTCGCGGCGCGCCGCCGACCGCGCGATAGAAGAGGGAAGGGTACTAGTGAACGGCGTACGGCCTCAGCCGGGCCTTGAAGTATCTAACGCAGATGAAGTGGCGCTGGACGGCCACATGCTCCACGAGCCTACGAACACACAAACTATTATGCTTAACAAGCCCGCCGGCTACGTCGTCAGCCGTAACGGGCAGGGAAGCAGGACAATCTACGATCTCCTGCCGCCGGAGCTGCACCATCTCAAACCCGTCGGCCGGCTGGACAAAGACAGTAGCGGCCTGCTGCTATTGACCAATGACGGCCAGCTGGCGCAGGAGCTGACTCACCCCAAGCACCAAAAAATCAAAATCTACCAGATTGAGCTGAACCGCTCGCTCGCGCCGGAAGACCGGGAAAAAATCGAGCAAGGCGTACAGCTAGAGGACGGCCCTAGCCGGCTGCAGCTAGAACGCTTAACCGACAACGACAATCAGGCCTGGCGCGTGCGCATGGCCGAAGGCCGCAACCGCCAAATCCGCCGCACCTTCGCCGCCCTGGGCTACGGCATCACCCGCCTCCACCGTACCCATTTTGGCAGCTACAAACTAAGCGACCTGAAATCAGGAGCATTTTCTGAGACTGGGGCATTCTGACAATATTGACCATTAACCGTGCGTGGCCACGGAATCGCCTTCGCATAACTCATGTATTCCTTTGGTAGAATAACCTAATCATAATTCGTCAATTATGCAAACAGTGCCACCTCTGTTATAATGACAGCAATGAGTTCACCAAAAGTACCGATTGTAGCCATCGTTGGGCGAGCCAATGTTGGCAAGTCCAGTCTGTTTAATGCCATTTTAAATCGGCGTGAGGCGATTGTGGCCAAAGAGGCGGGGACGACGCGCGACAGCATCATGGCCAAGGCCAGCTGGAAGAACCAGGACTTTTGGCTGGTGGACACCGCGGGCGTCAAGGACGCCGAGGACGATTTTGAGTTTACCATCCAGGAGCAAATCCTGCAGGCCGCCGAGGCCGCCGATGTAATCTGGGTAGTGGTAGAGGCTAACATCCCGATTGCCGAAGAAGACCGGCGCGTCGCCAAGATGGCGCTCAAAAGCCGCAAGCCGGTGTTTTTGGTGATCAACAAGGTGGATCGGGCGCGGGGCTCGGACCTCGAGGGCTTCCAGCGGTTGGGTATCAAGCCGATCCTGCCGACCTCCACCACGCAGCATCGCGGCATTGGCGAACTGCTCGACACTTTGATCGAGAAAATCCCGAAGGCCACGCTCAAAGAAGACGACAACCGTTTGCACGTCGCCATTTTGGGCCGCCCGAATGTCGGCAAATCCGCCCTGTTTAACTCGCTGGCCAAAAAACAGCAGGCTATTGTGGCCGACCGCGCCGGCACGACGCGCGACATTAACCGCGCCATCGTGCGCTACGAAGGCCGGGAAGTCGAGATTATGGACACCGCGGGCATTCGCCGCCCGGGCAAAATCGGGCAGGGGATTGAGCATTTTAGCGTCATCCGCTCACTCAGCGCCATCGAGCAAGCGGACGTCTGCCTGCTGCTCATAGACGTCAACGAAGCCAGCGTCGCGCTGGATCAAAAAATCGCCGGCATGATCAAAGAAGC
>Ga0070690_100001001_pt1 | contig 14415 bp, 4 predicted proteins | sample KBSS33HmetaG_FD_64671 | JGI IMG/M metagenome (GOLD analysis project Ga0070690, IMG submission 64671) | Switchgrass rhizosphere microbial communities from Kellogg Biological Station, Michigan, USA - KBS S3-3H metaG | ecosystem: Host-associated > Plants > Roots > Rhizosphere ... | reverse complement strand
GATCGGCTTGGCGTCGAGCCCCGTGTCGAAGAGCGCCGCCTCGCGCTGGACTTCGTCCCAGACAAGATAGCAGTTCACCGTCAATCCTTCGCCGGAAGTCGAGAAGACGCGCAACTCGCGCCATTGGCTTAGATCTTTTGGCGACGGCGACCAGCCTTGGGCCATGGCTTCGAGCTTTCGGGGGTCGAGACCGACGACCTTGCCGAGGGCGGCAAAATTGACGGCCGCGGGTTTGCCATTTTGTTCGATGGCCGCCAGATCGGCTTCGGAAATGCCGGCGGCAGTGGCGGCCGCCGCGGGCGAAACATTGCTCATGGCGCGGGCTTTACGGATGACATCGCCCCAATGATCTTCGAGATTCATGCGGTGGAAAACTTAGCGTCAAAGCGTGTAACGGCAAGCTTTTCAATCCAGCACAAAGAGCCAACGGGATTAGCAGGACAAACATTAAAAAACGATCCGCGTCCTTCGGCTGTCCCCTCGCCCATCCACCCTCCGCAGTCTTGCTACGGAGGACGGGTCGGATGGGAGAGGGTCAGGGTGAGGGTTCACGAAACTTTCCAGTCCCCTGGTGAATGCTGGATTTTTAGCGCCAACGAACCCCTGCAGGCATGGAATTTTCTTGATTCAAACGGGTGGGCAGCTACCTTATGCAACGCTCTTTTGGACGCCAATGTAGCTCAGTGGTAGAGCAACGGTTTCGTAAACCGTAGGTCGTCGGTTCAATCCCGACCATTGGCTCCATTCCTAACTGGACTACGGCAACCTGTTCCGCCTCAGGCGCTATTTGAAAGAATAGCCGATTTGAAAATCCGTACCGAATGTTCCAACGAGGGGACACGTATTATTATTCCCAAAACAATAATCTACCCAACTTCAAGGTTGATGTTTTGTCCGGTAAAAGGCCGGACTCGGCGGGGTCGGGTCGGTGAACTGCCACAATCCATTCGTTCCCGCCACGTTCGTGCTGATGGAAGTCCAGATTATCGGCGATGTTAAATCCATCGCCCGCTGCACCACATTCGTGCTCCCGGGAATGCTCGCCAGGCTCAGGGTGATGCTTCCGTCCCCATTGACCACCGGCGACATCGTATAGTTCTGCGTGTAACCGGATGACTCGGATGTGATGGTCACCCGCACCGTTCCCGTTGCCGTCGAATATCCGTCGCTCACCGTGTAGCTGAAACTGTCCGCCACCCCGTTGGTCGCCGTGTAGGTCACGCCTGTCCCACTGGTCGTCACCGTCCCATTGGTGCAGCCGCCCGCCGCCGTGATCACCAGCGCGTCCCCGTCCGGATCCGTCGGCGTGTATTTGCCGATAATCTGTATCGTCGCAGGATTTCCCCTCACCGCTCCCAGGGTGAAGGCCGGCCGGGGCACCGGCGGATGGTTTGTCACCACCTGGTTCAGCGTGTTGGTGCCGCTTAAATATAGGCTATCACCGCTGTAGATGACGGTGATGAGGTTCGTGCCGCGGGGCAGATCGTTGATGGAAAGACTGGCGGCGCTGCCGTTGCTCACGGTGTTCGTGCTGATCGGCCCGTTGGAGGAAGAAAACACCACGCTGCCCGTGGCGTCAGACGGCAACGTAGCGGTGAAAGAAACATTGTCCTGATAACCGGACGGGTTTTCCGAAGAGGACACCCCGATGGAAGCGTTCACTTTTGAAACCGTCACGGCGACGGCAATACTTTGAACACTGCCAAAGCCATTGGTCACGACCACGGAGTAGAAGCCGGCGTCGGCCGCGGCGATGTTCGTTTTGATATAGGTGGAATTGGTTGCACCGGGAACGTTGCTCTGGTTCGTCCTCCATTGATATCTCAAGAAGGGCGAGCCGGCGGCGACAACCGCCAATGTGAGCGTGCCGCCCGGGTCAACGGTCTGGCCGGCAGGCTGGGTCAGGATCGTCGGCGGATTGGTGGCGATGGCGCCGCTATACGCCATGGCGATTTCGTTCGAGGTCAGGGCGCGGTTAAAGATGGCGACTTCATCCACAAAGCCTGAATAAAATTGGCTGCTCCCGGCACCGCGCGCGCCGATGGCCCAGTTTTCATTGGTGACCGACACAGCACCAACGGCGTCGGCGGCACTGGCGAGCAAAACGCCGTTGCGATAAAGATTCCAATTTGCGCCGTCGTATGTGCCGGCGAGGTGAACCCAGTTGCTGCCCCCCAGATCGCCCGCCGGAATGACGGCGCTCACACCGTGGGCGCTGCCGTTCCATGATTGGATCTGGTAGGTGTTGTTGGTGATGCGAAGCGCGACTTCGGCATTGCCGTTCGGGTTGAGGCCGTGGCTGATGATGTTGGCGGCGGCGCCTTGAACGGCGTCGGGACGCACCCAGGCCTGGAGGGTGATCCGGTTGGTGACGTTAAGCCCGGATGGATTTCCCAACGTGACGTAATTGCTGGTGCCGTTCAGATACGCACAATAATTGCTCGAAGCAAAGCCGGCGAGGTCGCTCGCCGAAGCACCTGCCGGGGAGCCGTAGGTTGCGCCGACATAAGTTCCGTTGGCGGCCGGACCGAGCGAGCCGCTGTTGGTGGCGGTCATGCCGGCTTCACCCAGGCGCCAGTACCCCATCAGGCTGGCTCCGCCGTCATTGGTGATGGTCTGGAAGTAAGGAGTAGCGCGACTGGCGTTGGTGCCGCTTTGGTAATGGGCAAGGATCTGGGCGGCGGTCAGCACTTTATTGCTGTAAATGGCCAGTTCGTCCACGGCGCCTTTGAAGGTGTTCTCGAGTTTATAATTCTCGATGCCGAGGAACAGCGGATCGGTGGTGTTCGCAGCGTAAGTGACATAAGCGCTCCCCGCGACGAGCACGCCGTTGACATAAAAGGCGTTCGTCACTTTCCCGGCATTTGGCCCGGTGCCGATCGCTGAAACCGTGAACGCGAGATGATACCATTGACCATTGGTCGCGGTTCCGCCGGTCAGGTTCGCGGCGGGGGTGGTGCCGGTTCCGCTGAATGTCTGCAGGTTCCAACCGGTCGAGTTTGTCCGCTGGAAGATGTCCCAACCGCGTCGGTTGCCAATAAGATGCACGTTGGAAATCGGACAGGGGCCGGTGGAATTATCCGTGGGCGCGGTTGCTTTTGCCCAGAATTCAACCGTAAACGCTGAGGCGGGATTGATGCTCGCACTGTAAGGGATCCGGGTGAATTTCCCGTCGCTGATGCCGGTGCCGTCTCCGGAGCCGGGCCCGTAAAAGCAGGCGGTATTGGAATCGCCGGCGATGGCGCCCGGAAAGGGATGGGTCACCCCCGGACTATGAATCCCGTTTCCGGCCGAACCGAGAGAACCAAAGTCGCACGTGGCCACATCGGCCGGCATGTCATTGAATTGATAATAGGCGAGCGGACTTAAGCTGCTGATGAAGTCCTTGTAAGTGCCGGCGGCGGCGGGATTGAAGATTTCCGAGAAACTGATGTCGTCCACCGCATAGTTGGCGGAAGTCCCAGGCTCTTCGATTTCGCCGGATGAAAGGGCAGCGCCGGCGATCCGTGTTATCCGCAACTTGAGCGCCTGGCCGTTGGTTCCGGCATAATTGATATTGTTCCAGTGGCTTTTGGTGCCGTCTTCCGAAAAGCTATTGGTCATACTGAGCAAGACGCTGGAGGAAACGGCGTCGAGCACCTCGACCCGGAAGGTAAGGTGCCAATTATTGGCCGTCGGATAGGGGTGGAAAGTAAACCCGTTGATTTTGGCCGCGGTCGTAGAACTGGGAGTGAAGGTCAGGTTCCAGGCGACGTTGAATTGAACCGAGTTTTCATCCAACTGCGCCGCCCGCCAGGTCGAATCAATATAGTAATCCCAATGCGAGCCGTTGGCGTCGCCCGCAAACGTCAGGGCGATGTCCGGCGTGCCCCGCCCGATCACGGTCACTCCCGCGCTGGTGGTGGTGGCGTTGTTACCAAATCCGTTGATCACCGCGGCATTCTGCGTCTGGCCGGCCGGAAGGTCGTTAAAGTTCAGGATCGTTTGCGACCCGGAAACCAGGCTTTCCTGGTCCAGATAACTCGAAGGCAGCGTGGCGGGGCTGAACGGAACAAAGGGAGGATTGGTCACGGTCATACTCACCTCGTCCAACAGATAATAGAGATCTTTTCGGAAGAAACGGGCCACATAAATATTCGTGCCGGCTCCGCCGACCGCGGGGAACGTGATCGTGCCGTTGGCTTTCGCCGTCGTGCCGCTCTTCGTCCCGTCCACGTAGAAATAATCGACATAGCTGCCATTGCCGTAGCCGTCGGTCTGCCGGTAAAGCGCGACCCAATCCCTGGCGTTGCCGGGTCCGTTGGTGAAATTGACGACGATGGATTCGCTGCCCGAATAGAGGGCTTTGCTGGTCTTGAGGAAGGGATAGTTGGTGCCGGTTTTGAACGTCCAAACATCGCCGGTGTTCGTGACACCGCCCGCGATCTCATCGATCCGCCAGAAATAGGTGGTGTTGGTGTTGAGCAGGCCGGGGTTGAAATAGGTATTGGTGGTATTTCCCTGCGACGTTCCGGGACTCGTGGTGCCAAAAAGGACGATGTGCGACGTGGCATTCATACCCGCCGTCCAGGTCAATACCGGCCGGAGCACTATATTGGTGGCGTTATTGGCCGGGAAAGGATTGGTTGCCTTGGAAGTTGCATTCGTCACCGGGGCCAGGAAAACCGTTGTCAGCACGAACTTGTGATCCTGCCATGAGTAAAGGCCGCTGTAATCCAGCGTATCCGAATACGCCACGTTCACATTGTCGTTCGTGGAGTAAAAAACAAAATCGATCCGGTCAAAAGCCGGCGTGCCGCTGCTGCCGTTCATGGTTCCCGGTTCTGAACCCGTAGCGCCGGCGGAGGTCCAGGTGACGCCCGGATCACTGGCGAGAAACTGCCCGGCGGTGGCGATGCGATTCGTCGGGTGCATCTGGCGGTAGGAGTCCACCAGCCCGGCATTGACGCAGGCGACAGTCGCCGGCCACGGATTGGTGGCAGGATAATCCTGATGCGAGGGATTATTGAAATCGCCCGTGAGAAAAACGGGTTCGCTGTTGCTGATGTAGGGTTTGGCCAGCGCCAGCAATTCATTGACGGCGGGCACGAGCAATGCATTTTCCATGCTGACGATATCAGTCCAGTTTGAACCATGCGTCTGCCAGTAAGGTCCATACGTCCCGGTCACCGGACTTGTCCCGGGTGGATACGCATTCGTCGAGGCAGCGCCCCACCAGAGATGGGCGTTGAAGACATGCACGCGCAGGTTGGTGGAAACCTGGATGGTCGCGCCCACGCCGCCATAATTATTGGTGGTCTGGCCGATGCGATTGAGAATCGGATACCGGCTGATGATGCCCACCCGCCCGGCGAGGGTATCGCCGTTGGGATTGACGTAATCGGTCCGTTCCCCGGAAACGGAGTTGGCCACGCCCTGCGAATTTGTCCAGCCCAGGCCTTTCGCCATCGCAACGATATCGCTGCCATCGACTTCCTGTAAACCGACGACATCGGCGCCGGCGGCCTGAACGGCGGCGATCCGTTGCGCGAGCAGCGCGGGAGTGGCCGCAAAGCCACCCTGCCCGCCGGAGGCGTTCATGCTCATCAGCCTCAGCCGGGTTCCCGTCGTGATGTTGACCGTTACGATGGAACTGGTGACGCTTCCCAGGGAATTGGTCACCACCACGTCGTAAACGCCGGCATCATTGGTCGTGGCCGTTCCCGAAGTGAAGGTCGAACCGGTCGCCCCGCTGATGTTGGCGCCATTCCTGCGCCATTGATAGGTCAGCGTGGAAATGCCTAATGCCTGGACGGTTAAACTGAACGATGAACCGATGGAAACACTGTTGTCGGGAGGCCCGGCGGGTTCGGCGACGATGATGGGCACATCGGTGATGAGCATGCCCGCCAGGCCGGCGCGCGCGCCCGGCCGGCCGAACCACGTGCTGGGACCACCTTGAAATTCAATGGCATTATCCGTCAACACCGTGCTGGACGTGCTCAACCCTGTGCCGGAGCCGGACAGATTGGTCGCCGTGGGATAGGACAAGGTTTGATTTCCATTGGTCAGCAGTCCGCTGCCGAGGTAAGAGGCGTTGTCATTGGCCGATCCGATGGACATGACGACGTAGCCGGATGCAAAAGCGGCGTTCAAGCCGCCGATATCCACAATATTGCCGTAACCAGCGCCATTGAGACCATCGTCCAGGTATCCATAATACGCTTCATTGTCGCCGGTGCCGGACACGGTGGAATTAAAATAAGTGCCGGACGATGACCATCGCACCGACACCGGGGAGCCGCCGGAGGTGGTGACCGTTTGAGGATTGTTCGTGGCCCCTACCCCGGCCGGGGCGTTATACCAAACGTTGGCCGGCACACCAAACGCACCGGCACTGACGGTCTTTCCGGAGGTATCCCTGAAATTGATCGCCAGGGTGCCACCGGCCGCCGGCGCGTCGCATCCCAGGAGCAATCCGATCACCAGCGCAACTGAGGTCAGGATGACGGACCGCGCCCGCCGACGCATGGAAAACCGAAGGGGGTTCAGGAAAAGATGAGTCATGATGTTAAGGTTTTGATGCAAAACTGATGCGGGTCACCTGAGATATTCGCCGCCAGTCAATGTCATGCCGCCGAACTTGATCTTACCATTTATTCGCATGTATGGCAATTTAGCTCGTGCTAATTATCGAAATTAGCATTTTACCGCAAGTCAAACCACAGCCTGTTTTGGGGGGAATATTATAGAATTATCAGGGGAATTCCTGACCGCATCACCGGGAGCTGGCCCGTATATCCAATCGCAGGTTGCGTTTGATCTGGTGGCGCCATTCCCCGATCACCTGCGCCTGTTCAGCATAATCCAACCATTTTGCCGCCGCGGCCCGCACTTCTTCCATGATCGCATCGGCACGACCGCGCTTCATCATGGCATTTTTTGCACATGCCCGAAAATCGGATACGGTAAACCCATCGCGCTTTCCATTCATCGTCATCTGATGCTGTGATGTCCAAATGCCTCCCGGATTATAGCTGTAGGTCACGTCAAACGCCGGGGAGAGAGACCAGCGGCCTTCTTTATCCATCAGAAAAGCGATGTTTTTGACATGATCATCCTGGTTGCGGGCAATGATATTAAAAGCCATCCGCCGGAACTGCTCTTCCACTGCCTCCATCGGTAGATCCAACTGACGGATGATCTGGAACGCTTGTTCATAAGAATACGCCCCGGCAGAATTAAAATCGAAATGCGCCAGCGCACACAGCGATTGCATGTGCAATTTTTCACCCCCCGCAAGCCGGTCGAAACGCTTCGCCATGAAATGGCGCCGGTCATTTTCTTCCAGCAGGCGACACTCGCTCATGGTGATGCCCGCCGCCTTTGCCATCAGATAATAGGCGTATTCAATAGCTCCATACCCTTTCGGATCTTCAAGTTCCTTGTCCTTATTGCCGGTCACACCGTCAAATTTAAGCAGCCAATAGTCAAAACCCGGCCCGGCCGGCACCTGGCCTGATTGGACTTCGTCCGTTTCACGGTTCCAGGCGATGACTGCCTTTGCGCGCGCGCCGCCCGCAGATGTGCCGACGCGTAAAATATCATTCAAGGCCCTTTTCCGGCTCGCGCTCGCAAAAGTGGTTTTCAGATCCCGGCGGTGAGTTAAGACCTCCGATGCCAGTTCAACCAGATTATCAATCTCAATCTTCTTTGTCCGTTGCGGTTTTGGGCCTATGGTCGGCGCAAATTCCAACGCTCCCATGCCACGAGCGCCGGTGTAACAGAGGCGTTCCACCGAATTGAAACTGTTTGCCGTCCGTCCTTTGGTCGCCAGCCAGGCATCGATCAATGCATTACCAAAACGATCCGGCAATGAATCGGCCAGCAAACCAGGCAACCCATGAAAAGTGGTCAAAGGCAATCCCGGGAAAACATATATTTGATCGCCAAGCGGCATCCGGATGGGCGAGAGCTCAATCCCGCTTTTAACAAAGGCCGGATCATATTGGAACGCGGCATGGCTGCTTCCGTCTTCAAGCGTGACGGCCCCGATCGTTCGCCCCCAAAGTTTGATCTCCGCCAGGGTCATTGCTCATCTCCCCATTTCCATTTTCTTGCCGATGGTTTGGCGGCTTTATGGGAGGAAGCGCGTTGACGCCTTTTGCCGCGTAATTTCAATTGCTCAACCGGGCTGGGGAGCGATTCGGGGACAAGCGCATCAAAACGCTCGATCATATCCAACACCCGGCATACGCGGATGAAACTCGATAATTGGATCGCCACCGTTCCCGCTTCCAATCGCCCCACGGTAAGCTTTGATATCCCGGCCTGCTCCGCCAGTTGGGCTTGCGTCAGGTTTCGATTCAACCGAATCCCCGCAATCCGTTCCCCCAATTCGGCAAGGATCGCCACATCCGTCGCTTGCTTCGTTATCTTCATAAGACATCATATATGATATTTTAAGTGGTTTTGTAAAGGTTAATATATCATAAATGATGTTTTAATAATGTTTATTGGCATCTTTTAAGGGTAAAGGCTGCTGTAATCCGTTGATAAAGAGTCTATTAAATCGGAGTGGCCTAAAAATTAGAAAGTGATCGCCGGGTAATAATCATTATCGGGCTGGTTTGAGATCCGAGGTGAATCGCCATAGCGACCTAGAAGACTTCTTTCTACCCCGCAATGCCATGATCCCGAAGCTCCTCGTCTGCTTCACGCCTGTTCATGCATACCAGGTTGCGCAGGGCGTTCGAACTGGAGTCTCTTCAAAAAGCGGGTCATGGCCCTTAATCGCTATAGGCCTTTCCGATGTTTCCACGGTAAATTCTTTCATGGCAGCCGTTGCGAAGTCATTCCTTCCGATGCCGTAAATCCCGTTCAGATGATGGAACAAAAAATCAGCAGAAATATTATTTTTGCAACGGTCCTGGGCCTCTGCGCCATGGCCGGCCGGGCGGATGTCACCAACAATTTTCCCGCCGCTGCCAACGCCTACGTATTTCGCGGCAGCGCATCATCGGACCAGGATGAATCGCAGACGTTGTCGACCAAAGAGCTGAACGACAGCAATACGCGCATCGCTTACGTGCGGTTCAAGGTCGCGTCGTTCCTGAGCAATTATCCCGTCGCGAACCTCACGTCGGCGCGGTTGCGGTTATATTTTACAGGCGGTTCGGCGGACACGGTCACGGTCTATGGCCTGAACGATACCAACCTGAACGGGGTAGCTGACAGCGTGTGGACGGCGAACATGACCTGGAACAACCAGCCGGCCAAAACCGCTTCGCCGAACGATATCCCGAACAGCACCAGCGGATTGCCCAATGCCAACACCACCGTTTCGCTCGGCTCACATAGTTACGGGTCAACCGCGGGCGAAGTGGACATCCCGTTGAGCATCGTCGATCTGCAACCGTTCCTGCTCGCCGATGCCAACCAACAGATCACCTTGCTGTTCCACAACACCAGCGCGACCATCCCCGGCTGGGCTTCGATCAGCAACACCAGCGGCTTCCTGGTGCCGACCCTTGAACTGGCGGCCACCCCTTCGAGCGGACCGGCCCGCACGTTGACGTGGGATGGCACCGTCAACGGCAATTGGGACACCAACACCACGAATTGGAAAACCAATCCGGCCACGGCCAGCACGTTCTATAATCAAGGCGACCAGGTGACGTTCAATGATGCGAAGACCGGCACCAGCACGGTGACGCTCCTGCTGCCATTGTCTCCATCGACCGTGACGGTCAGCAATTCTGCGGCGAACTATATTTTCGGTGGCGCCGGCAGGATCAGAAGTTTGACCGGGATCCTGAAACAAGGACCGGGCCTGTTGACCATCAACACCAGCAACGATTTCAGCGGGCCGGTGATCGTTGCGGGGGGGACATTGAAGGCCGGCGACAACAACGCCCTCGGCGTGGCGGGCGGCGGCACGATCATCAGCAACGGCGCCTCGCTGGATGTGAACGCAAAGGATCTCACCTCCGAACCCGTGACCGTTTCCGGCGCCGGCGTCGGCGGCAACGGCGCGATCATCAATACCGGCGGCCAGCAGATCAATGCGCTGCGAACGGTCACATTGAGCGGCGATACGACCTTCGGCGGCACGGGCCGGTGGGACATCCGCAACTCGGGCGGCGCCGCGTCATTGAACTCGCAAGGCCAGCCGCGGAAGATCACGAAGACCGGCAGCAATCAGTTTTCCCTCGTGGGCGCGACCGTGGATCCCGCGCTCGGCGACATCGAAGTGCGCTCGGGGATTTTCAGCGTGGAAACGTCGACGACCGGCCTGGGCAACCCGGCCAACACGCTTTCTGTCAGCAATGGCGCGACGCTGCAATTTTATCAGAACTCGGTCATCATCAATAAACCGGTCCTGCTCGCCGGCACCATCCTCCTTCCGGCCAATGCCGCCTCCGTGATCTTCGGCGGGGCGATCAATCTGGCCGGCAACGCGACCGTCAATCTCAATAGCGGCACATCGCTTGAATTGAGCAACACCGTTTCCGGCACCGGCAGCCTGACCAAGACCGGCAGCGGCACATTGACGCTCGATGGGAGCAACAATTATTCCGGCGCGCTGACCCTCAGCCTCGGAAAATTGATCCTGGACGGGCAGCTCACCGGCGGCGGTTCGCTGACGACTTCCGCCGGGACGACGTTCGCACCCAACGGCGGCCTGGCCGGTTCCGCGATCATCAGCGGCGCGTTGTCGCCGGGTGATCTGGCCGGTATCGGCACGTTCAACGCCGGCGCGCTGACGTTGAATTCCGGCGCGACGGTGACATTCGAAATCCGTACGAACGCAAATGATCTCTTGCAGGTGACCGGCAACCTCATGCTGAATAACAACATCGCCTCCATCGTTCCGCTCGACAATCTGCAGACGAACGTGTCATACACGCTCGTCACCTACACCGGCACGCGCAGCGGAACGTTCAATTCTGTAGTGAACCTCGACACAAACTTCACCGCCACGCTCGATTACAGCGTTCCCGGCCGGATCAACCTCGTCTTCTCCAGGGTCCAGACTTTCAATATCCCGACGACCTATCCCACCGGTCCAGGCACGCCGAACGTCACGCCCGGCAACGACGGCAAACTTGTTTACTCATACGATCCCAACGGCGACAGCATCCCCGATTTCTCGAACTGCGGTTACGGCGGCGGCGGCGTGCCGATCCCGAACGTCCCGGTCGTCACCACGTTGTCCCCGGTCGTCGGAGACAACCAGCCGCAGATCCAGGCGGCGCTCAACGCCCTGGCCGCGCAGTCGCCCGATACCAACGGATTTCGCGGCGCGGTGTTGCTCAGTGCCGGGACTTACACGCTCAATTCCGGGATCGCCATGTCCATCAGCGGCGTCGTGCTCCGCGGTTCCGGCACCAACAACACCATCCTGAGCCTGAGCAATGGATTTTCCGGCGAAGCGATCTCCATCGGCAACGGCAGCGATCCCGCGGAGGTCGCCGCGACACGACACAACCTGATCGACGCCTACGTTCCGGTGGGAGCAAAATGGTTCCGGGTCGACTCGACGGCCGGTCTGGCCGTCGGTGATACCGTGAAGATCGTGCGGCCCAGCACCCAGAATTGGATCAATTTCATCAACATGAGCCAATACGGCTGGACAGCCGGCAGTTATGATATGCCGTTCGACCGCATCATCACGGCCATCGAAGGCGATCGCATCCAGATCGATGCTCCTCTCGTGCAGTCCTTCGATGCGACCTACGGGGGCGGTTATATCTACAAATACGTCTGGCCCGATCGCCTGCACCAGGTCGGGGTCGAGGATTTCCGGATCACCAGTCCGAGCCACGGCGGCCAATCGTTCGGCGCGAGCGACCTGTTGAACGGCTGGATCCGGAGGATCTTTATCGATCGCGTCAACGGCCATGCCTTGTCCGTCAACGGCGGCAAATGGCAGACGTTTGAAGACATCATTTCCGTCCGTGACGAACCGATCCCGCATCCCGCTGCGCCCCCATCCGCTTTTGCCTTCCAGTCGCATTGCCAGTTGTCGTTGTTCCATCGGCTTTATTCGACCTATGGCGGACATGATTTTTCCAGCGGCTCGCGCGTGGCCGGACCGAATGTCTATCTCGAATGCTGGGACCAATCGTATTCCGAAAGCGGCCCCCACCAACGCTGGGCCGTGGCGACGCTATTCGACAGCGTGCGCTGCGGACAGGGGTTGAACATCCGCAATGCGAAATCGGAAGGCAGCGGCCATGGATACCAGGGCGCCAATTGTGTGCTGTGGAATCCTGAATCCGGCGGCATGCAACTCGATCGTCCGCCGACCGCGCACCAATGGGGCATCGGGCCCGTCAACTCCGGCAACCGGACGGGCACCACCAGCGAATGGATCTCGCCTGCGCAACATGTCCAGCCCGGAAGCCTTTACCGCGCCCAGCTCGCCGAACGCGTCGGCCGCGCACAGGCTGACCTCGCCCTCGGGGTGCCGGACGGCGATAATTATTTTGAGTCGTGGGCGACGAACGACGTCATCCGCGTCGCGCCCGGCCAGGCCACGAACCAATCGTTCACGGTGAACTACAGCCCGCGCGCCGGCGGCCAGGCCGTTGCGCTGACCGTCCTTCCGTTGCCGCCGGGTTTAGCCGCCACGTTGGGACAATCGAACTTCAACGGAACCGCAGCCACGACCCTCAACGTCACCGCCGCTCCATCGATGCCGTCCGGCTCTTACCGGTTGTCCCTTATCGGCACGGGCGCATTCCCGGCGATCAACGGCACGACCGCCGCCCTGACCCGCACCCGTGATTTTCTGGTCCGGGTCCCCGGGACAAACCTGTTCTCCCTCACGGTGACGCCATCGGTAAGCACGATCGCCCGCACAGCCACGAATACGTATGCCATCAACGTCACCGGTACGAACGGATTCAGCGGATCAGTGGCGTTGAGTGCGACGGGCCTGCCTTCGGGCGTCACGGCCGGTTTCAATCCGCCGACGGTCACCGGTTCGGGCGTTTCCACGCTGACAGTGACCGTACCGGACGGAACGGCCTTCGGTTATTATCCGTTGCTGATCACGGGAAGTTCCGGCGGACAAAACAGCGGTGCGGCGCTCGCGTTGGATATCGTTGCCAGCGTCAACCTGCCTGACCCGTGGATCGACCTGGACATCGGCGCCCAGACGAACAAGGGCAGCGGGATCTACGGCAACGGTGTGTTCACGGGCAAAGGCGGCGGCAGCGACGTTTGGAACACAAGCGACGAATTCAATTACATCTTCCAGCCGCAGTCCGGAGATTTCACCATCACTGCCCACGTCGCCAGCCAAACCGCGGCGGACGCATGGTCGAAGGCCGGCGTGATGATCCGCGAAACCACGAACACCGGTTCAAAATATGTCTTTGCCATGGTTTCGCCGACAGCGTCGCACGGTGTGAGCGTGCAATATCGCACGACCACCGGCGGCAGTGCGGCGGATGCGCGGGATGTCAATGGACCGACCGTGCCGTACTGGGTGCGGCTGGTGCGGTCGGGCAATAATTTCACCGGCTTCATGTCCGGCGACGGCGCGACGTGGACGCAAATCACCAACGCCGTTTCCATCACCATGTCGAGCAACGTGATGGCCGGCCTCGCCGTCTGCGCCCACAGTTCCGGCGCGCTGAGCACGGCCACATTCGACAACGTGAGCATCGATTATCCTCGCTTCACCTTGAACATCTCGCCGGACACGCAAAGCGTGGCTGGAAGCGACATCGCGAGTTTTACCGTCAATCTCGGAAACGATTTCGGATTCAACGGCCTCGTGTCGCTGAGCACGGACGGCCTGCCGCCCTATTCGACGGCGACATTCAACCCGGCATCCATCAGCGGCACCAATGTTTCTACGCTGACCATCGTGACAACCAATTTCACGCCGCCGGGCAGTTATAATCCGGCCATCACCGGCACCAACGGCATATTGTCGGATCAGAAATTTGTCAGCCTGGTCGTCAGCAATTCGATCGATTCCGATGCGGATGGTATTCCCGATTGGTGGACGCAGCAGGCTTTCGGTCACGCCGTTGGACAATCGGGAGATCAGTCGCGCGCGACGGACGACCGGGACGGCGACGGGATGTCCAATTTCAAGGAGTATCTCTGCGCCACCGATCCCATCGACATCGCGTCGTATTTGCATTTCATGAACGTCACGCGACAGGGCGATGACGAACTGGTCTCATGGTCTGCGGTCGGAGAGATCAGCTATGTCGTCCAGGTTTCAACCAATCTTTCCACCGGATTCTTCGACCTCAGCCCGATCATCACGCCGGATGGCGACGGCGAGATCACTGAAACTTATACGGACATCGGAGCGGCGACCAATTCTGCCCCGCGCTTCTATCGCATCCGGCTTGCGCCGTGAGTTGCAGCCCTGCCCGAACAACTTCGACAGCATTTATCGACAGTGTG
>Ga0070690_100000999_pt1 | contig 14416 bp, 19 predicted proteins | sample KBSS33HmetaG_FD_64671 | JGI IMG/M metagenome (GOLD analysis project Ga0070690, IMG submission 64671) | Switchgrass rhizosphere microbial communities from Kellogg Biological Station, Michigan, USA - KBS S3-3H metaG | ecosystem: Host-associated > Plants > Roots > Rhizosphere ... | reverse complement strand
AGTGTTTCAATTCCGTTAGTTTTTAACTTGGAGGTTGTTATGTCATCCACACGTTGGTTTGTCTCTGCCACATTCACCGGCGGGCTGATCGCACTGTCTCTACAGATCGGCGGAATTGCTCAGTCGGCGCCCTCTTCTATACTCCTGATAGCCGATTCGTCTTCCACCAGCCAAAACGAACAACAGAAAGTTCCAAGCGGAGCGGGAGATGCGGAATCGAGTAGTAAGATGCACCTTGAAAAAGATGGTTCCGGCATTATGGACCCACAATTGAACAAAATCGGAGGGCAAATCGGTACGTCAGCTCAACGATCCGATAATGACACGCCTAAAACACCTGGATCGAGATTGACCGAGAGAAGCGGCATCACCGGGTCAGGTTCAGACAAGTCCGGTGCCACAGGCGGCAGCTCGTCCTCTGGCATGAGCGGCGGAAGTGGCCCCGGATGTTGCGGTAAATAGGGGTCACCTATATTCGAAGCAAACAAATGTACGGCCGCCGCGGAGGTGCACCGGCCTGGAGCGCAAAGACCAATGGCTGCTTGGGTTCACCCCTCGGGCCAGCTGTCAGTCCCGCCGCATGTTCCTCTTCGGCACGCCGGCATCATCTCCTTGCCTGCCTTCCTGTGAGCGAGCCAACTTTCTTTTAATCAGAGGGCAAGCCTACCTGCAGTCAGGCTCATGCTCATTTCTTCGATCCGTCGATCTGAGCGGTCCAATCCATAGCACCTGGTTCTGCCCGTTCATATTCGCCTGAATAAAGTCTCCCTGACTAATGTTGGGCTGGTCGGTCTGCAAACTCACTTCCTTGCCGTCCTGCTTCCTCACAACATAGGTATTGCCATCCACGCGCAACACCTCTCCCCGGATCGTATAGCCAGTATTCCCATGCTCTTGCTCAGCCCCTAAAATAGTTTGCCCTCCTCGGTTTTCACAGGGGTTAGAAGTTGTTTCCTCAGCACGTAAGTTAGGATCAGTAGCCAGCACAGCATGGGACAGACCATCCCCCAACAACAACGCACACGAGAGCACATAGACTGTTTGAAGTTTGCGCATAAGACCCTCCTTAGAACAAGTTGTATAGCCCAAATTCTATATGTCTCAGATGGCTTATAAAGCTAGCAGGAGCCCTAGTAGGAGTTATCGCCAAATACCGCTCCCCCACAAATTGTTACTTATTTTTAAGGACTTAGCCAGTTGCCCGCCCACAAGATAGTTTGGGATATACATTCCCTATCGCATCGTTTAAGGCGAGTTACCTGATCATTTGTTCATATACTTGAACATACTGTCTCGTCATATGTCCGGCAGTGAACCGCTCTTCAAAGGTTCTGCGACATCGACTTCTATCGATTTCATCAATACGACGGACTGCTTGGACCATCTCTTGCTCATCCGCGCAGAGAAATCCTGTTGCTTCATGGTCGACAAGTTCGAGAAATGATCCGTGGCGATAGGTCACAACGGGAGTACCGCATGCCAGAGCTTCAACCAGAACTAGACCGAATGACTCGGGTCGATATGGGCAGAGCACCGCGCAAGCATTCCCGAGAAGGTCGGCCTTTTCATTATCCGTAATCTCGCCAACAAATTGGATCAGAGGATTCATCAAGAGGGGCATAATTGCGGTCTCAAAGTATTCCTGATCGAGAGGGTCCACTTTAGCCGCCATCAGCAAGGGCATACCCAGTTCTTTAGCGATCCGGATTGCCACATCGGGTGATTTTTCCGGCGACATTCTCCCCACGTAGGCAAGGTACCCTTTAGACGTTGGATGGAACTGATATAAATTAGAAGGAAGTCCGTGATATACATTCGACTTCCAGTTATTGAAAGGGAAGGGCCCCCGTTGCGAATAGGAAATTGACACGAGAGGAACCTCCAAGAATTCACGATAGACTTCCTTCAATTCCGGTGCACCCAGATACCCATGCAAAGAGGAGATGACAGGGACTTTGGATCGGCGAACGAGCGGAAATCCGATAAAATCTAGATGAGAATGGATGATGTCGAATTCATGGGAAACTTTCCAGACATGTTCGAGCATGTGGAGCAACAGCGCGTCACGATTAACGAAAGGAGTATGAGTCAACGCGCGTTCGCACATTGGCGCCAATTTCGCTGTTGTGATCGAATCGCCGCTGGCAAACAAGGTGACGTCATGACCGAGCCGAACTAATTCTTCCGTGAGGTAAGACACCACACGTTCGGTGCCACCATATTTTTCGGGTGGGATACTTAGCCCGAGATGAACCATTTGAGCGATCTTCATGAACCTCCTGAGAGAAGGTCTGGTCGTTCCTAACGATTTTGCAGAGGGGGACCTTGTCGAAAGCGTGTAAGAACATTCCTTGTGATCTGTTGGGCCTTAGAATTGAGACTGGACTTCCGAAGGTACGGAACATTGAAATCGTCAAGCCCCCAGCTCCATTGAATCGTGCCGGTCGCGAAGACGGTGGCCCCATTGGGAAGGCTATAGCTTGTCATATGGGCCAGATGCGGCTTACCTTCAAACATATAGGCTGATTCGGCCAGTATCGTTGTGCCCATCGGTGCATTGCCAAAGATCCGGTCGGCTTCATATCCCAAGAGACGTGGTAATCGGTCCCCAACCTGAAGCTCTGTACCTTGCATGGACCAATGATCGGGTCTACCGATGACAATGTCTCCATCAACGGGATTGCCATCATACATCGCGCCAATGAAAGACTCTTCGGGCCGATTGACTGGTGGATCACGCCAACGCACCGTCATTAGATGGCAATTTTCCGATTCACCGCGAGCGTAAGGATCGCACATCGGCGCATCGTCTTTGTAAGAGACGATTATGCGATCAGGCTCTCCCGTGACGACGCTCGGCTCCAAGCGGATCTGCCAATAACAAACATTACCCGAGAAAAACGCGAGGTTCACCCCACGGTCGCGCGCTGCTTCCACATTGGCGCGCATTTGCCAGGTCCAATATTCGTCATGTCCAATGGAAAGCCACCCTTTGTGGCGGTCTAGGAGCCAAATATCTGAATGTGTGTCGATGTTCGTGCTATATGTAACATCATACCCCTCCTGTTCCAGCCATCGGACCATGTTGTATTCCCAGCCCGAGGCCGATGACGCATCTGTTGGTGGCACAGCATTGTTGGTGACAAAGTCTCCGGCACCATTGCCATAGGCCGCAGCAGGATTACTGCTGATGGCATATGGGCGATTGAAGGACACTTTGGAGGCTCGCTCATCCGTACTATTGAAATCATAGAGCGATTTCCCGCCCCAGTTGTTGTAAGCCTGATACGTCGTTACGCTAGACTGGAAAAGGAAATCGGATGTGCGGGTATCGTCACGAACGACAAAAATAATATAGGCTTGTACGCCGCTCCGGTACGCGTTCAATTTAACGAGATAGATTCCGCTGACCCAATCTTCCTTATCAGCCCCACTGCCGATCATGAGGACGTAAGGGTCCTGCCAGACACATTCGACGAGTCCCGTCCGAGGATCCATTGACGGCATCTGTTGCGATATTCCGCGGAGAGTGACAGGGCCGTGCACAAGTCTGGCCCCAAGTCCTCCGTACCACCCTGTTCGATAAATCGCCAGGCTATATGAGGGATCCCCCGTATGGACATAGAACCGAATCTGCTGTCCACGATTTACACTGGTGAGTGAAGCATAGCCCTCAATCTCGCAGTGCAACGCCGGGTTGGTGACATGCCAGTCTGATGTACCGAGTCGCTTATTTTCTCGTTGAGTCGGATTAATTTCTGCCCTCGCTGCTAATTCAATTCCTATAGGCACCGCCTCTGGTCCGCAAACCTCTTAATCCTTGGAGGACCGCTGATGCGGTGCAAACACACGACCTCCCATTAAGCAGGTACGAGGTTGCCAATCAGGCCATTCTGGACTTTTGTGGTGATTGATTGCCTGTAATAATATCTTCGGGGGGACGATTCTGAATCTGCAAATTATTTTTCACCTTGAGCACGCCCTCCACTTGTCGCGTGAGGCGCTCAGCCTGAGCGCGTTGTGCCTTCGTTGCCACGGTCCCGCTCAGAGTCACGATCCCACGGTCGGTATTCACGTCGATACGGGGGAAATTCGATACCCTGTCGTTCGTCAACTTTGCCCGCACGGCAGTCGAAATTGAGGCATCAGTGATCGTCTGATTGGCCATTTCCCCCCTTGCGGCCTGGCCACCCGTTAGGAGGAACATGAACAATACGGAGCACAGGACACCGAAATTTTTCGATCGGGAATTCATCATACTCTCCTCCCATGAACATGCGTTCAATTCTGGGCTCGCCGGGAAATCGTGGAACTAGGTGAGTACCTAGGGGAAGGGATTAAGAGGATGAGTAGCTTGAAACCTCTTGGTCAGGAAACGCTCTAACCAGGAAGACTAGGGTTTATCCCAGTAGGAGGAAGATCGAGCGACCCATATAGTGCGATTCTCAGATCAGAAAACGCGATGGGGAACACTGCCAGCCAACGAGACGTTATGAGTGGGCTGTGAACGCCATGGGAATTCTGATGCTGAGACGTGATTAGAAACCGCGATGGAACCACGGCCTACACTTCGTTGGCCACTTCGCCTGGGACCATCCCGGAATCGTCGCGAAGGCCCGATGCTGGATGGCCCCGAGCCTTTGTGTCTCTCCCCCACAAATCACCACATAGCTGAAACGTCGGTAGTTCCCCTTTTGCTTCAGCGGTTCAACAATGCATCACCTCGCCCACTCCGTTCACCACTGGATAACGGTCCCACGACATGGGGAAGTACGCTCGTCACGAACGCCCCTATGAAGAATTGAGGGAGACCCGGGTATGTCAGTGCCATTCACCTGGTTTTCAGATGAAGACATTGGCTGATCCAGCGGCAATAAACCCATGAAATCCTCAAATATTCTGAAATGAACTTGGAAAGTCCGATGACAGTGAGGAAGAACTGCAGTATGCTGGTGAACCGTTTTGCGCCTGGTCTTTGGCACCTTCTGGATTACAGGCGTGACTGGCTGCGCTCCGATCTCGTGGCTGGCGTCTCCGTCGCTGCAGTGGCGGTTCCCACCGCGATCGCTTACGCACAGCTCATTGGCTTCGAGCCGATCGTGGGGCTGTATGCGGCCATCCTTCCGCTCGTCGCTTACGCACTATTCGGCAGCTCGCGTCAGCTTATCGTCAATCCCGACGCAGCCACCTGCGCCATCGTTGCCGCTACAGTGGTCCCGCTCGGGGGCGGCGACTCCGACGCCCTCCGGTCACTCTCCATGGTGCTGGCGGTATTGACTGGGCTCGTGTGCATCGCTGCGGGGATTTTCCGACTCGGTTTTTTTGCCGACTTTCTCTCCAAACCGATCCTGGTCGGTTATCTCAACGGCGTGGCCATCAGCATCTTTGTGGGGCAGATCGGAAAAATATTCGGCTTCTCTATGCAATCGCATGGCATCATCCTCGGCCTCATCGAATTTGCCGGGAAGCTGCCTCAAACGCATCTGCTGACGCTCTTCGTGGGATTCACGACCGTGGCCGTCATCATGATCAGCAAACGCGTGGTGCCTCATGCGCCGGCGCCGTTGTTGGCCACGGTGGTAGCTGTGGCGCTGGTCTACGGCCTCGGCCTGGAGAGCCGAGGCGTCGCAGTAGTAGGTGCGTTGCCGGCAGGACTGCCCGACCTGAGCTGGCCGCGACTCGATGCGGAAAACCTGAAACTCCTTCTCGGTGGCGCATTGGGCGTGGCCCTGGTGAGCTTCAGCAGCAGCATGGTGACGGCAAGGAGTTTTGCAGCACGAAACCGCTATGACATCGACGTCGATCAGGAGTTCATTGCACTGGGTACCTGTCAGATCGCCTCCGGCTTATCGCTGGGATTTGCCGTAGCCGGAGCCGACTCGCGAACGGCAGTCAACGATGACATGGGCGGCAAAACTCAGATGGTTGGGCTGATCGCGGCTGCAACGATGGTGGCCGTGCTCTTCTTCTTGACCGAGCCCCTGCGATATTTGCCGATGGCGGCACTGGGTGCGGTGCTGATTATTGCCGCTATCGGATTATTCGATGTGGCCGCCCTCCGTAAGATGTGGCGTGTGAACCAAGCGGAGTGCATCTTGTCCCTGTTTACGACGGTCGGGGTAATCTGGCTGGACTTACTGCAGGGCATTCTCTTGGCGGTGGGGAGCGCCTTACTCCTTCTGATCAAGACCGCCTCGCGACCAACTGATGCCGTATTGGGCCGTGTGTCGGGTAAGAAGGGATGGCACGATGTGGCATACCACCAAGAGGCGGCCACCCATCCCGGCCTCATGATTTATCGATTCGGCGCCGGGATTACATTCTTCAATTCCGGATACTTCAAGAAACGAGTCATGGCACTGATCGCAAGCCACGCCGACGTCGAATGGATCATTGTGGATGGAAGCACGATCAACCATGTGGACATCACCGGGGCGGAAATGCTCGAGTCCCTGGCCGGAGAATTAGCCACAAGAGGCGTCCACTTCGGCTTTGCGAATATACACCGCCAAGTACGCAACGTACTCGAACGCGCCGGTGCGCTTGAACGCATTGGTTTTGGATCTGTCTTCTCGACCCTCAACACGGCGAGCGACGCTTTCCTCCGACGCGTCAAAAGCCAGTTACCGAGAGGCCTAGACCAACGGTGAAACCTGGAGATTTCAACCATGCTTCTTGAATAGGGCGAAATTACAGCGACCTAGGAAGGCCGCTTGTACCCACGAATTTTGGACCACTCATCCTTCTGGAGGCGGTAGGGCGGTGATGGAGGCTTCCGTACCACGAGGCGCTTGATAAGTAGGATCAGTGCCGTGATGGAAAGGGCATGGATGAGTTTCATCATCATGGGTCTTGCCTCATAAATCAGGATACCGGCTCCCATCCTGCATTGCAACGCTCTCAAGGTGTGGGGGTTTGACAGGGCTCGCTAGGCAATTATATAAAAATCTAAAAGCCTTTGTCCGGGCGTGTCAAGGCCTTCGAAAATCGGACCAATAGCCGCGTATCTATTGCCGCATGGTTCGTGGCCCTCTACAATCGGGAATCCTGCAAGGGATTATCATGTTCTTCACATTTTGTTGGTCGCTGCTCGCCTCCATCTTCTTGAACAGTGTTTCAGCCCACGCAGAGTGGCGTCCGATTAGCTATGCCGCGGGCTCTGGGGGCTTTACAATCTACGTTGATCCTGACGCGACTCTCCGTCAAGGAGACCTTGTGAAAATGTTGGTGTTGTACGACTTCAGGTTTGTACAAGCCATTAAAAGTAAATCGTATTTGTCTGCCACATGGCAACAGCAGTTCGACTGTGCCGAACATCGCTCCCGTCTCCTTTCATACAAGTATCACTCAGACAACATGGGAAATGGAAAGGTGATGCTCGCAGGTGACGACGAAAGCAGCAAGTGGAGTCCGGTTGCACCAAAAAGCGCCGCTGCCATTCTGTGGAATATTGGATGTGACAAAGATAGACATCCCACCTGAGTCTTAAGCTATCGCTTCATGAGATCCAATCAGTCTTAACACCTTTTCCACGGTAGGCTTATGAGCCCAGCCTATGACATCGACCCGTGAGGTTCCCATGTCCGCCACCAAACGCACAAAGTCACAAGAAGAAGGACCGCCTCCATGGCAACGGTACTCATTATTTACATGGGCATTGTTGGGGTTCACGGTCACACTAATTACCATGCTACTAAGCCTTGCATCATACTCGCTGATTGATCGTGTCATCGTCGGTGTGCTGCTGGGCATTGTGTATGGAGGTCTCACAGCAGGAATCATAGGCCTCATTAGATACTTCAAAAGAAGGTCTAAGTGACTAGCGGAGAAATAAAGATCTAGCCGAACACACCAGCTTGTGATTGAGGTTCCATCCGGTAGCAGTACATCTTTTCCCTACAATTCACGAGAGTGCGGTAGTCTCAGTCCTACAAGAAAACTATACCTTAGCTGACAGATTTCAGACCGCGAATTGTCTAAAATCCTGCTAGACATATCCGGTGAACGCACAGCGTCGTGCGGGCACAGGGAAAGCTTGCGACGGTGCAAGCGCAAGGTGGTGCGAGTGATTCGGCGACTCGTCTTCCTCTCAGAGGAGGCTCTGACCCCAAACGGTGCAGGGCCTCATCTGAAAGGGCCGTGGCCGAGAAATCGACACACGTTCCAGCCTCTGAGCGATTCAACGCAGGCGAGAAGGGCACGATGGTTTCAGCTTATCATCAATTTCTCAAGGCTGCGCTTAAGACATTGACCACTCTGGAAGGTCAGCTTCAATTCATGATCACCCGGACAGGCTTTTCAGATGAGTGCCTCAGACGGGTACTGGTTCATCTCAATGCTCAACCCGTATCAGGCGACGAATGGGATCTTGAGGTCCAGGCGCGGGACGCAGGAGTGAGTATAGAACAGCACGCAGTCGCGATGAGTCCCTTACTGGAAATGAGCGTTCAACAGACAACGGCCCGCCTCCGCGAAATTCAGGCACGGATCGCTCGCGGGGAGGATCCCGGGCTCTCGGACGATGAGGTTGAGCAGGTCAGGAAGTGGTCAGGGATTGTGAGAACGATCGCGAGGTTGAGCGGCGAAGCGTATGCGGTCGTGATCTCAATCCTGTGTGCAGTTGGTGAGCTGACCACTCGCCAGCACGAAATCTTACAGGAGTTAACACGCCTGAAAGACTCGGGAGAAAACCCCAGTGCATCGGCTCTGTAATCTGGTCACTGTGAAGGGAGCAAGCTGTGGATACGACACGACAAGCGCTCCGCACCGCCTACAATCTTCTCGCTGACGCTTTGGAGACTGCTGAATTTCCTGGTGCGCTGGACTGCATCGCCAGAGCCATGACGGATATCGACAAGGCCGAAGGCATATACAGGCGCTTGGACATCCTCCAGGAATACTTCCTCGACCATCCTGAATCAACGAACGAAGGGAAGAGGCCTTGAAGCGGGATGAACCGTTCGGCTTCGACATGCGTCCTAGGTCCACCGGGCCTATACGTCAAACCCTCTACCTACGGGAAAAAAGTTCTGGCTGGGACTTCTCCGCTGACCCACCCATGAAGTGGAGAGACTTCTCGCCGGTGAGATTCTCTGGTTGCACGATATAATCGCCGGTCATAGAAGGAATCCACACCGCCTTGGCAGCCTCCGTGTCTCCTCCACTCATCATCCAAGTAAGACCCCCGACGATGCCTCCGCCGACAGCGTATGCGACCTTCATGGCTCCATACGGAACGGTAGCTAACCAGCTGACAGCCTGTAGTCCCGCCGCACCTTCCGGGCTGGTGCCCGACTGTTCCGCAGCCATCGCCGGGTTCCCTGCCCCTGCTATTAGCAGTCCGACGGCTACACCAAAGACGAGATTCCGTTTGCTACCCATCAATCCCCGGATACTCGTTGTCATATCTCCTTCTCCTTGCTAGGGTTCAACGCGACGTTCCCGCGCGCATTATACCCGAAATCTGCCTGGGTTCAGCACCTCATTTATCTATTTTTCAGAATGGCATGTCTTGATCCGCAGCCGATACCCTACGACAATTCTAAGTGACCAGGTTCAAAAAGCCTCATTGAAATTGGTATGGAATGTGGGTCGCTTTCCCGAACGAATTGAACTATCCTTTGGTCTGTTCAACACCAAATATTAGTGGATGATTATGAATTGTAAGACTGTTATCACCCTTACTCTTATCTCAATACTTATATCTCTGAATGCTTGTGGCGGTATGGGGGTAGTGACCTACAATGCACCAACCAGTCCTAAGCCAACCGACAAGTCCCCTTTATTCGACCCCGGGACTCATGGGTCTGTCGAGATCATGAGCATCAACCTTGAAGAAATAGACATGACCGTTCGGGGGGATAAATACTTTGCCACAGTAGCTGTAGGCCCATTTTTCCTCACGGTGATTCCCTGGCCCCCTGGCATTTATCGTCTTATTGTGGATCAAACCTCCGATCCACCCCTTCCACTAGAGATTAGAATAGCTCCGAAGGCTGGTCCCGTTAGCTTTGATGCAATGAAAGTGTTCCTTGTATTTGAAAACGGACAGCGTCTGCAACCGAAAGCTCGTGTGTTGGTAACGCCTCTCACAACTTATACGCTGCTTGGTAGTGAGAAGCGGTATTGTAATTCACCAGAAGGCATAGAACTGGACGGCATGGGAAAGGAGATCTCAATAACGGGGCCTTCCTGCGTGAGATTGGAATATGGCGCACCGGCGTTTCCCAAGGAGCCGTTTACGGTCCTCATAGAAGGGATTTCTGGAACAGCGCAACGTATCACCGTTCCGCCAATACGATTTGAAAGACGCTCTCGTTTTGATGTGTATCCGATTTCTTGAGCAATAAGTCGTTAAATAGTCGTTTTTGACCTCTATTATTTTCAGTCCTGAAGCGGCATCGCATACGACGGCCTCAATGGATTTTTGAATGGTTGGGCACAGCCTTTTTCGTGAGATGGAACCCTCCGCCCTTTTGCGTCGGTGCATGGTCGGTCCCAATACGGCTGTACCACCAGCGGCCCTCTCCTTCTGAAAAATCTGGTGAGAACTCGACCGTAAATCCACCGTCTCGGTCATTCTCTTTTTGAAACCATTTGCCACGCCAGGTTCGGCCAATCAGCGAGTGAGTCTCGAATCGTCCATTTTTCCACTTATAGTAACCTTTGCCTTTCTGATCGAGAGTCAACGGAATTGTGGTACCGGACATATCCTTATCTTCATATTCCCATTCACCGGCAAGGACAGAGCGATCATGCGGCCGGGTCTCTGTCAATGGAGGAAAGGAATCGGTAGAGACAGCGTGAGGAAGAGCTGGCTTGGCGCATGCTGCTAAGAGCAAGGCACCGACGAGCAGGAAAAGGCTACTGATAGATCGCAGGGGCATATAGGCCTTTACTTTTTACGGGATTCTTCTTTTTACCACTCATTTGGATGTGGGGCAAGCAAGTGCTGACCAATCGACTTGACAGTTCAATCGATCAGCGACGGACGGGAGAGGGTCGATGCCAATGCCGCATCGTCTAATGGAGAGGGAGAGGACCGACTTCCTTTTCCATCTCCTGAATAAATATGCATACGGTTTCACGCTCTAAGTCGGTCAGTCCATTATATGCATGTGCGAATCTGGCGAGTGCTCGACAAGCCCGTGTAAAGTCATGAACTTGATCTCGTACCGGCGCTTGTTCCATGACCTTATGATCTCGTAAATGCAGCGAGCCATGGACTAGGAAAACACCTGGTTGTAGCAATTACATCCTCGCGGGGAAATATATAGATTACCGGGCATTGTTATGGATGAACTGTGGATCCAGCTCAATCACTTTTCGATATCGAATCCGTCGTCCTTCCACCATCGCCAGCCACCATCTAACTCCATGACAGGATAGCCTTTACTGGCGAATTCCACGGCAGCCGTCGCGGCGAGATGACAAACTTGGGAATAGCAATACAGCACATTCATCTTATCCTTACGCAAGCCGTTCAACGTGTGCCACCGATCCTTCGGGAGATTGGTCGCGCCAGGGATATGCCCATCGGTGTAGTCTTCGGCTGCTCGCACATCGACCACATTAACTTCGTTGGTTTTCATCGCCCGCTCCAATTCCACTGGCCCTGTCGTACAGGCCATCTTGGCTTCAAAAAATTCCTTCGCCTTCGCCGGATCATTGATTCTGACATGTGTCGCCATGGCTGCTCTCCTTCCATGTGACTTTCCTAATTGCTAGTCCGCAATCTCGCGACGGCCAACAGGCATGCTGCTAAATCGCCCGACACCCTAGCTGAGACCTGGGGGATCTTCACGATCTTCCCCCTCCAGCGCACTCGACTCTTGTGTCTCGAGCTCCTTCAAGTCAGTCAAAATGCCCCGCAAAATTTGGCGCCGCTCCTGAAGCCCCATCTTTGGAATATCCCGCGTCTGGGGTCCTGTGCCGCCTCAGGTAAGTTCACCATCGCTTCAGCCTCTCCGAGAGTGGCATACTTGTACGACTCTATAAATGGATGATTTGCCCCATAGATTTTGATGAGGATGTCTTCTGTTTCCGCATCAAAATTCGCGAATGTCGGATTCACTCGTGTGTGATGGGCCAACCCTTCGAGTTTGTCGATTTGACCTTGAATCACATCACTTCTTGACCGGGCGTGATACAGAGAATTAACTTCCACCATGGAAGAAACTCCTCTCTGGAATAATTCATCGTGTTCCGCTGGGCTGAGGTCCCCTCCTTATTTCCTCTGAGCTAAAATATCCCTCATGTAGGATTGGCGTAACTAGGGTGCTCCCTAGGGAGTAAATCCTTCCAGGGCGGTTCTCTTTTTCTTCATGCGACCTATCCTTTTCCCCAGTACCATACGCACCAACTGTCGAGTACGATTACACATAGAAAATAGCAAGGAGTGGAAAGATTCGGGAACTGATGTCCGGGGTTGGATTCACGGCAGCGGCTAATGCATCGCAGCCAACCTTGGTGCATACATATTCTTGGAAGGGGGGGGTATTGGCATGAAGATTATTGAAGCTATCTTACAATCCTCCAAGGTGAACGCCGTAAAAGGTGCATTGGTAAAAATGGGTGTGCGGGGATTGACGGTGGTGAATGTCAACGGATTCGGAAACAACAAAGCGGAGCGTGAAATCTATCGTGGAGCCGAGTTTATTCCAGAATTTGTGCCCATGATGAACATTCGAGTCATTGTGGGAGAGAACGAGGCGCAGCGCGCTATCGACACTATTGTGCATAGCTCGCAAACCGGCAAAGCCGGTGACGGAATAATCTTCGTTAGTGGCATCACCGAACTAGTGCGGATTAGCACGGGTGAAAAGGGAGAAAAAGCACTATGACACTGACGCACGACGAGGTCGCTGGCCGTTCATGTTTTAGGGATTAACATTCAGTGACCCGGCAGGTCGTTATAGCTTCCACTATCAAGGACCGCATCCAGCAAGCTTTCCGCATGAGGGGAGCAGCGGATGCAGCCTCAATCTTTCGCAAAGAGCACTTTCTGGTCTCACTGCAGTCAAGGAACTGAAGAAATCCACAAGGCATGATTCTGATCATCCACATTCGCCACAACTCTATCACCGCGCTTGATTTGTCTCATTATCTCTGTCGTGTGATCGACGTCGACCCTTACCTCCTTGCCGTTTTTTTGCCTGACGACATAATGATGACCATTCTCCATGCGTAACACATCGCCTTGGATGATGTGGGATGGCTTCTGCGCGGTCGTATTCTTTTGCTCAGCTTGATCGGTTTGCTCAGCATGCGTCATGTCTTTTGCAGTCGCCGCCGCGGTATTGGCTTGCGCGGTGGAAGAATCTAGGCACACCAGGAACCCACAGGACAGCATGCCGAGGGCTTTACAAATCGATCCCATGAGAATCCCCGTCAATTCAGGATATCAAGTAGTGGCTAATCGTACCCGCTTGGACGCCTACGCAGCGCTAGGCAGATACCTAGGTGATGGCAGAGAGAGAAGCCGAGCAAGGGGCTTCACCAGGGTTTGAGAAGCAAGATGAGTGGTAGAGTATAGCCTAAGAGGTCTCAATCATGACGACTGTTGAAAAATCTATCATAGTCAATGTTCCAGTGCGAAACGCTTACGATCAATGGACGCGCTTTGAAGAATTTCCATGCTTCATGGAAGGCATCAAGGAAGTCAAACTCCTCAGTGAGGTGCGTTTACATTGGAAAGCAGAAATCGCGGGCCACGAAAAAGAATGGGAATCTGAGATTATCGAACGCACGCCGGATGAGCGCATCGTCTGGACTGGTCCACGCGGAAGTCTCTACGGAGGTGTCGTGGCCTTTCAGTCGATTTCGGATTCCAAGACGAAAATCCTGTTGCAGAGATGGGGGATGCCAGAGAAGATCTGGTCAAGCATGTCGGGAGACGGAGCAGACACAGTAGCGTCACAACTAGAGGGCGATCTTGAACGATTCAAGGAGTTTATTGAAACACGAGCCCACGGCCAGACTGAGGATCCTGTCGAAAGGCCGAATGGTCAGATTTCTTCAAGCCTTCACCGTAAAGGGATGGGATGAGTCTCGAATCCTTCCAGACCGTTCTTTAGAGAGTTCCACTACACCCGATTCGTCTTCTACGATCAATCAAACCCTCGGCCCATAGCCAATGTGCACTTAGCTGACGCACTTCTTGGATCCCTTTCAGGAATCGTGGACAGTCTTCAAATTGTGTCCATTGGTTATGGGCGGTCTTTACGGGCACTGAGTCTTTCCTCTATTCTCAGGGATGCGAAAGAGGGGCTGCTTCCTTTTGCAATTTTCCACCGGATTCACTGGGCATACTCTCCCGCACTTCTTTCTGAGAATGGCCCGGGAGTCTCAGATCCTTGGGCTTTGGCAATTCCTCGAGTTTTACAATCGCATTCGCATCTCCGGTTGAGGTCAGTTG
>Ga0070690_100000997_pt1 | contig 14425 bp, 11 predicted proteins | sample KBSS33HmetaG_FD_64671 | JGI IMG/M metagenome (GOLD analysis project Ga0070690, IMG submission 64671) | Switchgrass rhizosphere microbial communities from Kellogg Biological Station, Michigan, USA - KBS S3-3H metaG | ecosystem: Host-associated > Plants > Roots > Rhizosphere ... | reverse complement strand
GTCAGCGTGTAGCTGCCCGCGATCACGCCGAGGTGCGCGGTCGAGATGCCGAGCGCCCGCGCGAAGTCGGGTCCGAGCGGCATCACCATCATGAAGTCGAGGATGCTGACGAACTGGATCGCGCCGACCAGGAAGACGATGAGGCGTTCTGACCGCGGGACGTCGCCCGCGGCCGCCGGTCGTTCGTCTGGCATTTGGTACTAGGCCTTTCGTTTGCGTTCGCGCAGCGCGCGAAACTCTTCGAAGGTCGCGCAGCGGAGGAAGGGATTCGTCCGCGTCTCGTGGCCGATCGTGGACGTCTGCGTCTCGCCGTAGTTGTGGCCGGGGTAGACGCGCGTCTCCTCGGGCAGCTGCATCAGGCGCTGGAGGCTGTGCCACATGGCCTCGGTGTCGCCGCCCGTGAAATCGGTGCGGCCGCAGCCGCCGACGAACAGCACGTCGCCGGTGACGATGTAACCGTCCGCGAGGTAGCAGGTGCCGCCGACCGTGTGCCCGCGCGTCTCCAGCGCGCGCAGGCCGCGCCGGCCGATCGCGATGTCGCGGCCGTCGGTGGCGTCGATCAACGCGCGGCCCGGCGCGCTCACCGCGGCCGCCTCTCGCGGGTTGACGACCACGACCGCGCCCGTCTTCTCGACCAGCTCGTCCACGCCCTCGATGTGATCGTTGTGGGTGTGCGTGATCAGCGCCAGCTCGACCTTCAGGCCAAGCCGCTCGGTCTCGCGCAGCAGGCGGTCCACCTCCCAGGCGGGGTCGACGATCGCCGCCACGTGCGTCTCTGGGCAGTAGAGGATCTCGCAGAAGTTCTGGAGCAGGCCGACCTCGATCTGCACGACCTCGGGCGCGGGGGGCAGCCCGGCCGCGTCGTGGAATGAGGGGCCGGTCATTTTCCGGGCGACCTGATCGAGATCGACGCGGCGCCGACGTTGTCGGCGCTGTCCCAGGCGCGGATCGCGACGGCATGCGGGCCTGCCGGCAGCGACGGCAGCTTGATGCTGAACGATTCGACGACGTCGTCGCAGATGCCGTCGGCGGCCGCCAGGATCTGCCAGTCGCCGCCGTCGATCGAATACTCCATCGCGGCGATCGGGCTCTGGTCGTCGCGCGCGCGGCCGGAGACATAGGGGTATTTCACCGCCAGGCCGGTCACCTCGGGCTTGCGATTGTCGACCAGGATGGGCGACGACGTGAACGTCGTGTCGAGCGCCAGCTCTCGCGGCACCGAACGTTCGTCGCTGGCGGCGAGCTTCACGACGTACGTCCCGTCGGGCAGCCCCTCGGTGTTCCAGTCGAATTCGGTCTTGCTCAGCGGATCCGGGCCGCCCAGCGGGCGCCAGACGGCGTCGTTCTCCTGTCGGAACGCGAGCCGGTAGTTCAGATCGTCACCGTCGGGGTTCTCGACCTTCCAGCGCAGCTTGAGCACCGTCTGGTGAATGCGCGGCGCTGCCGCTGGGGCACTCGTCGCCGCCAGCGCCCCCAGCGCGCCGATGCTGGGCGCGGGCGCGCTCTCCGCCGTGCCGAGCTCGGTGATGCGCGCGCGCTGGTTCTGCGGCAGGTAGGCCAGCGTCACCGCCGCGAGGCGGCCCTCGGGCACGCCGAACGTCGCGCGGTACTGGACGTAGCGCGCGGGCGGGCTCGCGACCTGTCCGACGCCGCCCTCGGCCGTCGGGTGCGGATGATCGAGCGGCGCGAACCCCGTCCAGGTCGCGTCGGGCTTGGCGGTGTTTCCAGACCGGCTCTCGATGCCGACGTCGTGCGTTCCGTGCCAGCGGAACAGGCCCCAGCGCGATCGGAATTCGCCGTCGAGCACGCGCGACAGATAGGTCGCCTGGCGCGGCGCTGCCGGCGCGGCCCGGAAAATGCCGCCCACGTCGCCGGTGCCGACGAGGAATCCGTTGCCGGCGCGAAGCAGGGTCAGCGCCTGCCGTTCGGGAACGTCGATCGCCAGCGCCGCGGTGCGATCGGGGGAGACGCGGTAGACGCGGCCCTCGCTGCCGGTGCCGACGTAAGCGCGGCCGCTGTCGTCGAACGTCAGCGCCGTGAAGTAGCCGTCCGGGATCGCGAACATCTGCTCCATGCGCCCGTCCGGATCGATCCGGTAGAGCGCGGCCTTGGCCTTGCGCGTGCCGGGGCGGGGCAGCGAGCCCGCCGACGCGGGAGATCCAGAGGGCGCCACGGTGATGCGCGTGCCGCGCGGGGCCGCGGCCCCGGGTCCACCGGCGGCCGCGCCGCCGCCCTTTTCGAAGTCGTTCACCGCGGCGTACAGCGCGCCGCCGTGGCGGACCAGCGCGCGCACCTCCTCGGCGTCGAAGTCGGCCAGCGCCTCGGCCCGACCGTCCAGCCCGACCTTGTAGAGGATGCCTTCCTCGGACGTGCCCGCGAAGAGGTGCTTGTCGTCGGCGGTGATGAGGGAGACGACGTGCTTGTCGCCCGAATCCCAGAGGGCGCGCGTGCGGCCGCCGGGCTCGATGGCGGCGATCTTGCCCGGGCCGCCGGTGCCCGCGTAGATGGTCCCGCTCTTGGCGTCGAGCGCCAGCGCCCACACGTGCTCGGCGGTCAGCGTGGTGAGCACCTTCGACTTGCCGTTCTTCGGGTCGACCGTGTAGACGCGGCCGCCCGGCGTCGTCCCCGCGATCAGCGTGCCGTCGGGCTTCACGGCCAGCGCCGTCACCCAGGACGCCTCGAGCGTCGTCACCAGCCGCGCCTTGCCGCCGGTCGCGCCGGTGTCGACGGCGAAGATGCGCCCCTGATCGCCGGTCCCGAAGTACGCGGTCCTGCCGTCGGGAGACAGGGCCCCGCACCAGACGAACGCGGCGTCGAGCGTGATGGCGCTCGACTTCATCCCCGGCACGACGTCGCCCGTGGGCAGCACCATGCTCGCGGTGGCCTCGCCCTCCTCGAAATCCTTGGCCGTCGTTTGGCGAAACGACTTGGTGACGGCGGCGGTCGCGGTGGTGGTGGCAGAGGTGGCAAATGTGGATAGGACCGTGACGGACAGGATGAGGAGTCGGCGCATACCGGGGCCGCTATTGTAAGGGACGTTCGGCACTTTCGCCCGCCCCGCGAGCGCTAGCGCTCGCAAGGCTTGCCCCCACCCTAGCCCTCTGTCGAGGACGGGAGAGGGGACCGGATCACTTTCCGAGGGCGTCCGATTTGACGAGGACCTGGAGCTCTTGCTTGCCGCTGACGAGCTGCCGCGCCGGGAACACGCTGCGGTCGGCGATGGTGTACGAGTCCGCGCGCCGGGTCTGGTTGGACGGCCGGAGCGTGTCCATCGCCGACGCGGGCAACCCCTGGATCAGCCGCCCGCGCAGCGAGGCGCCCGCGTCCTGCGTCTGCAGCGTCGTCACGATGGTGGACGCCCCGTAGTACTTGCGCATGTTGTCGATGTAGACGCTCAGCGATTCGGCCTGCGGCACGTCCGGGCGGACCTGGGCGCCCGAGGCGACCTCGATCTTGATGACCTCGCCCGCGACCGTGCGCGGGATGATGACCGGAACGGTCTCGACATACTCGTTGCCCGCGTACGGGCGTAGCGTCACCCGCAGCGGCACGGTGTCGCCGGCGTGGACCTCCTGGCCGGGTAGCGACACGCCGACGATGTCCGCGATGTCGCGCCGGTACTCGACCCGGACGTCGACGTCGATGCGATCCAGGACGATGGGCTCGAACGGGTTGAACAGCAGCTCGCCCATCGCGCGCAGGCCGCGCGACATCCCGAGCGCGCGGCTCGAGACACCCTCGGGCGAGAAGATCTGGTCACGCAGCTCCAGCGCCTTGTAGCCCTTGACGCCGACCTTCGACGTGACCGTCACCATCATGTCGGTGACGTCCGGCTCCGCGTCGGCGATCGCGTTGCCGACGACCAGCGAGGTCAGCATGGGCGTGAGGCGGCGGTTGCGCGCGACCTCGGCGTGGAAGGTCCGCGGCTCGACGCCGGGGCCGCTGACGCGCACGTCGATCGGCAGCATCGTGCTGCGCGAGTCGAGGTCGCCGATGATGCACGACTGCCGGTCCTGCACCAGGGTCCCGACCTCGTTCAGCGGCGACGACATCTTGAAGGACTGCGCCAGGCTGGGGAGGAACGCGTGGATCTCCGCATCGACGAGGGGCAAGTAGACCTCGCCGATGCCGAACAGCGGGTGGCCGAACGCGAGCACGCTGCGCCCGTCGACGTAGGTGACGGTGCCGGTCGCGACGGTGCTCTGGTCACCACGCACGAGCTCGACGCCGATCGCGGAGCCCGGCGCGACGTGGCCCGCGGCCGGCGGGCCCAGCTTGCGCCCGCCGCCCGCCTGCAGCGGCACCAGCCCGGTCGGCGCGAGGCCCTCGGCCAGCTCGGCGACGGTGCGCGGCGTGAAACCGGAGACCGACAGCGGCACCGACGCGCGCAGCAGGCGCGGCTCGCCGGACGCGACCGTCGGCGCGGTGGGCGGCAGGCCCAGGCCGCGCGCGAGCGCCGCGGGCCCGTCGCTGCGCGATTCGAGCGACGCGTGCGGCACGCCGGCGCCGGTGTCCACGAAGTGGGTGCCCTTGCCCGAGGTGTCGGGCGCGGACCAGCCCTCGGCCAGCACCTCCTTGCCGGAGCGGCGCGGGCGCGCCCGTTCCGACAGCATGGTCTCGATCGGCGTCACGCCGCCGAGCGGCTCCTTCGCGAAGCTCCAGGCGTAGGCGACGGCGCCCACCAGCTTGCCGTCGATATACACGGGGCTGCCGCTCATGCCGGCGACGATGCCGCTGTGCTCGACGCGCGGGTCCTCGGCGCGTACCAGGATCACGTCCTGTTTGGGCAGGAAGTTCCGCAGCACCGACACGACACGGACCTTGAACGGCTCCGGCTTGGTGCCCTGGAAGACGGTCAGCGCCTCGCCGACCATGCCCGGTTTGACCGCCGACAGCGGCATGATCGCCGGAGGCGGGCCGGCCGGAACGACTGCGCGCAGGCGCGTGCCGCCACCGATGGTAGACGCAGGCGCGGCGCGCGTAGAACCCGCGAGCAAAAGTGAGATCAGCGCCGGAAGAACCGAGAAAACTGCGCGACGCACGAAGCCTTGAGGGTAGGGGATGGGTCTTTCGTCGTCAAACGCCGACCGTGCGAATTTGAAGATCTTCCGCGGCGCCGGCGGCGTGAGGTTCGATTTCCCCGCCAAAATGGCGGTGGGCGCGAATCGCACATGCTTGACACAGCCGTAGCGAGCTGACCATCATCGGCCCCATGAAGTGGTTCCTTGGCGTCTGCGCTTTCGTCGGCGTCGTCGGCATTGGCCTCGCGAGCTGCGGCCCGAAGAAAGACTTTTGCCCCACGAAGCCGCCGGATTTCATCTGCTTCTTCGAGGACGGCGGCCCCATGGGCGGCGCGGGCGGTCAGGACCAGGGGCCCTGCGACGGCGGGCCGCAGCTTTTCTGCCAGAACGGAATGCCGGTCTGCAGTCTGTCGCAGTGTAACTAGCCGCCCCCGCGCGAAGCTCGGGATCGCGGCAGCGGGGCGCGAGCCGCGTGCTCTCGGTTACAATTGACGACGTGAAACGATTCAAGGCTGCCGTCATCGGCGGCACCGGCTACGGGGGCGCGGAGCTCATCAGGCGCCTGCTCATCCATCCCGAGGTCGAGCTGGTGCGCGTGGTCGCGGTCGACCACGTCGGCGAGCCGCTGGGCGCCGTTCACCCGCCGCTGACGGGACGCAGCCCGCTGCGCTTCGAGAACGTCCCGCCCGAGGAGGCGGCCCGCGGCGCCGACGTGGCGCTGCTGGCGCTTCCGCACAAGGTGAGCGCCCACCACGCGCCCGCCATCGTCGCGGCGGGCGTGAAGGTGGTCGACATGTCGGGCGACTTCCGCCTGCGCGACGCGGCCGCGTACGAGCGCTACTACGGCGCGAAGCACCCGCACCCGGAGATGCTCGGCAGCTTCGTCTACGGCCTCCCGGAGCTCAACCGCGACGCGATCCGCGCGGCGCGCGCGGTGGCGTCGCCCGGCTGCTTCGCGACGACCATCGAGCTCGGGCTGCTGCCGCTGGCGCGCGCCGGCAAGCTGGCGGGCGCGAACGTTCACGTCGTCGGCATGACCGGATCGTCGGGCAGCGGCATCGCGCCGACGGCCGGCACGCACCATCCCGTGCGCGCCGTGAACCTGAAACCGTACAAGGTGCTCGAGCACCAGCACACGCCGGAGATCCTGGAGCTGCTGGCGGCCGCCGGCGCGCCCGGCGTCGAGCTGGGATTCGTGCCGGTGTCGGCGCCGCTGTCGCGCGGGATTCTCGCCACCAGCTTCGTCGAGCTGCCGGCCGACATGACCGCCGAATCGGTGACCACCCTCTACGCGGACGCCTACGCGCGCGAGCCATTCGTCCGCTTCGTGCGCGACCGGCCGCCCGAGGTGGCCGCCGTCGCCGGCAGCAACTACGCGGAGGTGGGCTTCACGCTGGGCGCGCCCGTCGGCGGAAAACGCACGCTGGCGATCGTCAGCGCCACCGACAACCTGATCAAGGGCGGCGCCGGCCAGGCGATCCAGAGCATGAACCTGATGCTGGGCGTACCCGAAACCGCGTCGCTGGAGGATCCCGGACCGTGGCCGTAGCCCACCCGCCAGCGCGTCCGGTCGACGCGGTCATCAAGCTGGGGGGCGACGTACTGGAGGGAGATGCGCTGGCAGACGCCGCCGCGGAGATCGCGCGCGCGCGGGCGGGGCGGCGGCTGCTGATCGTGCACGGCGGCGGGCCGCAGGTGACCACGCTGGCGCGGCGCCTGGGCATCGAGGCCAACATCGTGGGCGGCCGCCGCATCACGGACGATCCGATGCTGGCGGTGGTGAAACGGGTGATCTCCGGGCTGAACGTGGATCTGGTCGCGGCGCTGCGGGCGGACGGCGTCCCGGCGTTCGGGGTGTCGGGCGCGAGCGGCGTGATCCGCGCGCACCGGCGCCCGCCGCGCGTCATCAGCGGCGCGGGCGACGCGCCCATCGACTTCGGCCTGGTGGGCGACATCGACGGCTTCGACGTCGAGCTGCTGGACGCGCTCGCCGATCGCGACGCGCTGCCGGTGATCGCCTGCCTGGGCGCGGATACGACCGGCCAGGTCCTCAACATCAACGCCGACGTCGTGGCGAGCCAGCTCGCGGCGGCGGTGGGGGCGGGCGCGCTGGTCGCCTGCACGGCGGTGGGTGGGGTCCGCCGCGACAAGGACGATCCGGCGACGCGCATTCCGCGCCTCACCGTCGAGGAGGCGAAGGCGGCCATCGCCGACGGCACCGTCCAGGGCGGCATGATCCCCAAGCTGGAGGAGGCGTTCGCGCCGCTGACGGCAGGCGTGGGCGCGGTTCACATCGTCGCCCCGTCGGAGATCGCGACCTCGCTGGCCGACCCCGGCAGCGTCGGGACGCTGCTGGTTCCCTGACCGGGACGAGCAGGAAAATCGACGCCCAGGGCGTCTGGGCGTCTAATCGGGGACCATGGGGCGCATCCAGGTCCACATCCGCAACAAGGTGGTTGCTGGGTTGCTGGCGGCGATCCCGATCGCGGTCACCATCTTCATCGTCTGGTACGTCGACGCGAAGTCGCGCGAGATCCTGCACGTCCACACGCCGTTCGTGGGCATCGCGATCGCGCTCGGCGCCATCTATGGGCTCGGCGTGTTCGTGACCAGCGTGGCGGGCCGCTTCCTGCTGCACATCACCGACGGCCTGCTCCGGCGCGTGCCTGGACTGAACGCGCTCTACCGGTCGTGGAAGCAGGTGGCGCTCGCCGACACGCAGGTCGGCATCTTCGCGCACGTCGTGCTGGTCCCCGACGACGCGGGGCGCGGATGCGTCCTCGGCTTCACGAGCGGTCACGCGATCGAGGGCGATCCGGGGCTGTCGTGCGTGTTCGTGCCTGGGTCGCCCAACCCGACCTCGGGCAAGCTGTACTTCGTCCCGACCACCCGCTGCATCCGTCTGGAGATGAGCCCGCAGGATGCGCTGAAGCTGCTCATCTCGGGCGGCAACTATGTCCCCGCTGCCGTCGGCAAGGGGACGATCGGCCGCTACCCGATGCCCGGCCAGTGGTGAGCGATCATCGATAAGGTAGGACGACGATCTCGGCGGCCGGGCGGGCCTTCATCGGCGACAGCGCAATGGTGGGAGTCGGCTCGCGGCGTACGTTGGTCTTGCGGTCCAGGAACGGCGCCAGCGGTTCCAGCTCCTTGATCGCCGACGCCTCCGTCTTGTAGTGCATCGGAATGACCATCAGGCGCGGGCGCAGCTGTTCGACCACTTGCTGCGCCTTGAGCGCGTCGATCGTGAACGTCCCGCCGACGGGGATCAGCAGCACGTCCACCGCGCCGATCGCCGCCAGTTGATCGTCGTTGAGCACGTGGCCGAGATCGCCGAGGTGCGCGATGCGCACGCCGCCCACCTCGAAGATGAACACCGTGTCTAGGCCGCGCTTCGCGCCGCGCTCGGCGTCGTGATAGACGCCGACCGTCCGGATCGACACGTCCCTCACCTTCTCGTCGACGCGGGTCCAGCCCTTCTTGTCGGCGGTGAGGCCGCGGATGACGCGCGACTTGCCGGTCACGAAGGCGACGTTGTTGTGGTCGTAGTGCTCGTGGCTGATGGTCACGACGTCGGCCTTCAGCCCCTGCGGCAGCTCGTAGCCGATCCCCTTCGGGATCGGATCCATGACGATGCGCGTGCCCGCCGCCGTCTCCAGCAGAAAGCAGGACTGGCCATACCAGGTCAGCTTGCCGGCGGGCGGCGCGGCATGCGCATGAGCCGCCGGCAACGCCAGCAGGGCCGCGCACAGAGCGGCGCGCAAGAGATGAGGGCGCATCGGAGCCCATGATAGAGCTGCGACGAGGCCTGCGCGAGCCCGTCGCGGTATCTTCTCTCCGATGTCGGAACGTCCGCCAGCCGCGTCAGATGGGCCCGCCGACGAGGCGAAGCCGCTCGCCCTGCGCGACGCCGAGGTGACGCCGCCGCGGAAGACGCTCGCCGAAATTCTGGACGGGCTCCCGACCGAGCCGGGCGTCTACATCATGAAGGACGCGCGCGGCAAGCCCATCTACGTCGGCAAGGCGGCCGTGCTGCGCAACCGCGTCCGCCAGTACTTCCAGCCGAACACCGGCGACATCCGCGACTTCGTCCCGCTGCTGGAGGGAATCGTCGCCGACATCGAGACGCTCATCACCTCGAACGAGAAGGAAGCGCTGCTGCTGGAGAACACGCTGATCAAGCGCTACCAGCCGCGCTTCAACGTCAACCTCAAGGACGACAAGAATTACCTGGTGCTGCGGCTGGACCCGAAGGCGGAGTGGCCGCGCCTGGAGGTGGTGCGCCGGCTCGGCAACGACGGCGCGTATTACTTCGGTCCTTACCATTCGGCGACCGCGTGCCGCGAGGCGCTGCGGGTGGTGAACCGCCACTTCCAGCTGCGCACCTGCACCGATCACGTGCTGCACAACCGGCGGCGGCCCTGCCTGCAGTACCAGATCAAGCGGTGCCCGGCGCCGTGCGTGCTGCAGGTCCCGCGCGAGCAGTACGAGGAGCAGGTGCGAGACGTCCGGCTGTTCCTCGACGGCAAGAGCGAGGAGGTGCTCGTGCGGCTGGGCACGCGCATGAAGGAGGCCGCCGCGCGCACCGAGTTCGAGGTCGCCGCCGACATCCGCGATCAGATCCGGGCGCTGGAGGTGACGCTGGAGGAGCAGCAGGTCGTGTCGGCGGATTTCATCGACCAGGACGTCATCGGCTACCACCGCGAGGGCATCGCGCTGGAGATCGTCGTGATGTCGATCCGCGCCGGCAAGCTGTCGGGCAACCGCGCGTTCTCGTTCACCGGGCAGGAGTTTCCGGACGCGGAGCTGATCTCGTCGTTCGTCGGGCTCTACTACGACATGGGCGCGTCGGTGCCCGACGAGCTGTTGCTCCCCATCGAGATCGAGGACGCCGCGTTGAAGGCCGAGTGGCTGTCGGAGCGCCGCGCGTCGCAGGGGGGCAAGGGTGGCAACGGTGGCAACGGTGGCAACGGTGGAAAGAAGAGGCGCGTCGAGATCCTGGTCCCACAGCGCGGCGACCGCCGCAAGCTGGCCGAGCTCGCGCGCAAGAACGCCGCCGCCAGCTTCGCGACCCGCAGAAATGCGCGCGCGGACACCGAGCTGGCGCTGGGCAAGCTGCAGAAGCGGCTGAAGCTGGCGAAGCTGCCGCGCGTGATCGAGTGCTACGACGTCTCGCACATCCAGGGCTTCGCGACGGTCGCGTCGATGGTGGTGTTCGTCGACGGGCGGCCCGACAAGTCGCGCTACCGCACGTACAAGGTGCGGGCGCCCGGTGCCGGTGGCGATCCGCGCCGCAACGACGACTTCGCGTCGATGTACGAAGTGCTGTCGCGGCGCTTCCGGCGCGCCAGGCAGCCCGACGAAGGCGACGCCTGGAAACTACCCGACCTGATCGTCGTCGACGGCGGCAAAGGCCAGCTTGCGATGGCGCTGGCCGCGGCGCGCGACGTCGGCATCGACGTGCGGCCGGGAGCCGGCCTGCCGATCGTCGCTCTCGCGAAGGAACGCGAGAGCGAGCTGGCGGAGCTGACCGAGACGGTCGCGGCGCCGCCTCCGGCGGAAGTCCCGCCGGCTCCGGCGGAAATCCCGCCCGCTCCCGTCGACGGCAAGAAGACCGGCAAGAAGAAGAAAGACGACGCGGACCTGAAGAAGCCCGACCGGATCTTCCTGCCGCACGCGAAGGACGCGATCCCGATCCGCCCGAGCAGCGCGGAGATGTTCGTGCTGCAGGCGCTGCGCGACGAGGCGCACCGCTTCGCGGTCAGCTTCCACCGCGGCCAGCGCCGCCGGCTGACGCTGCGCTCGGCGCTGTCAGACATTCCAGGCATCGGCCCGGGCCGCCAGCGCCAGCTGCTGCGTCACTTCGGCAGCATCAAGCGCGTCCGTGAAGCATCGGTCGAAGAGCTCGCCGCCGTCTCCGGCATCAGCCGCTCGGTTGCGGAGGCCGTCCACGCCCACTGGGCCAAGCAACCGCTCGAAGCCGGCGTCGTGGAGCCGCAGCCCACCGCCGAGCAAGCCGCCGCCGAAGAGCCGCACGCCGAGGAGCAGGCGATCGAGGCGGCGTTTTCTGACGCCGACCCGAGCAGCTCGCCGTCCGACGTCTAGCCCCAGACGTTCGCGTCAAATGACGGGCGGCTATCGATGGTGAAGGTCTGTCCGAGCCGACGCCGGGTGTGGGTGACGGCCGTGGTGCGACGGCGGCTCGCGACCCGACGGCGTTTTGCGACCAGGAGAGCGATCCCGATGATGCCGCCCGCGAAAGCGAGGCCGCTGCCGCCTTCGAGAAGGTCCATGCGCGCGAGCTCGGTCTCCGGGCCGAGTTTCGGGTCGAGCCGCGCCCGCCGCGCGCCGTCCTCCCGCGCGAGCACCGCGGCGTTCTTGGCGAGATCATGCACCCACGCCGCCAGGTCATCATCGATGCCGGGCACGTCTTCCATCGGCACGAACGGCGGCGGGTCGGCCGCCCCGGCCGCGCGTTCGAAAGCGAGCACGCACACAGCCACGAGGACCCCGAAAATCACGTGTGTCATCGCTCCCGGCATGAGCAACGGTCGGGCCAGCGCGATCTCCGCGGCAGATGGGCCTTCGCGGTGGAGGGTTCGACCAGATCGCGCTGCGCAGGGTGGACAGATTGTTCAGGCGCTGCTGCGGCCCCGCGTGCGCGAAGCGCCAGTGAGCCGAAAATAAATCCGTTTAATAACAGGTAGATAAAGGCGATCACCCCCGATCGATGATCAGGAAATTTGACGGGTGTCGGGCTAGGTATTCAGATGTAGGTGTAATCCCACCTCCCAAACCGAGGACGAAATGCCCGCCAAGACGCCCCCTTCCGAGTCGACCAAAGGAACCGGCCGCCCCCGCCGCCGTCGCGAGATCAGCGGCATCCTGCTGCTGGCCGGCGGCCTGTTCACCGGGCTGTCGCTGATATCGCGTCACGCCGGCGGCGATCCGATGATGGGACCGGGCGGTGAGGCAATCTCGTCCGCGTTCTATGCGGTCGCGGGCCTCGCGGCGTATCTGATCGTGGCGGGCATGCTGGTCGCGGCCGTGCGCTGCTTCCGCGGGCGCCCGATGGTGGAAGGAATGCGCGAGTCGGCCGGCGCGGCGATGCTGCTCGGCTCGGTCGCGATCCTGCTGCACCTGCCGTTCGCGGACAGCGGCTTGTCGTCGCACGGGCCGGGCGGGCTCCTCGGCGAGTGGCTGGGCGGGATCACGGCGGCCTTCATCGGCAGCGTGGGCGCGGCGCTGGCCGCGACGACGACGCTGGTCATCTCGATGCTGCTCATCACCGAGGTCAGCACGCGCGAGGTGGTGGTGGTGTTGGCATGGGCGGGGCGCCACGCGGGTCGCGGTCTGGTCGCGGGCGCGCGCGCCTCGTGGCGCGTGATGCGCGCGATGTTCCCGGAGAAGGACGATCGCGAAGACCGGAACAAGCGCCGCGAGCCCGAGGAGGACGTCGACGAGGGCGCTGACGCTGACGCGTCGGGCGAGCACGAGTCCATCCAGATCCACCCGGCGAAGGAGATTCACCCCGACGATCTCGACGCGCCGCCTGTTCGTTTCGGCCGTCAGGAGGTCACGATGGACGCGATCCCCGATCCGATGGCGGCGCAGGAGAGCGAGGGCGTTCGCGTCGGCGAGGCGCACAGCGTCTCCGAGAAGGTCGCCGACCCGGAGCGCGCGGCGATGGCCGCGATCGTCGCGGAGGTCGCTGCGGTCGAGAAGCTCGCGCCCGAGCCGGCGCCGGCCGTCGAGGCTGCCCAGGAGAAAGAAGACGAGAAGGACGAGATGCCGATCATCGGCATGCAGCCCCCGCCGCCTCCGCCGCCCGCGGATGCGCCCCTCATCGTCGAGCCCGCGTCGATCGCGCTCTTCCGCAAGCAGGAAGCGGCCGATGCTGCCGCGGCCGCCGAGCTCAGCGCCGAAGACGCCGCGCGCCTGCGGGACGAGAAGCGCGGCTTCATCAAGCTCGGCGACGGCGAATTCCAGCTGCCCGCGGCGGATCTGCTGGAGTACATCCCGCCCGCCAACCACGACACCGACAAGCAGCCTCTCTACGACATGGCCGAGCGGCTCGAGCAGGCGATGTCGAACTACGGTGTGCGCGGCAAGGTGAAGGAGATCCACATGGGTCCGGTCGTCACCATGTTCGAGTTCGCGCCCGCGCCCGGCACGCGCACGGGCAAGATCGCCAACCTGGAAAAGGACCTGGCGATGGCGCTGGAGGCGCAGGCGGTCCGCATCGTCGCCCCGATCCCGGGCAAGGCGGTCGTGGGCGTCGAGGTGCCGAACAAGGGGCGCGAGATGGTGTACTTGAAGGAGATTCTCCAGGACACTTCGTTCGCGGCGGCGCCGTCGAAGCTGCAGATCGCGCTCGGCAAGGACATCAAGGGCGCGCCCGTCAGCGTCAACCTTTCGAAGATGCCGCACCTCCTGGTCGCCGGCACCACCGGCTCGGGCAAGTCGGTCGCCGTCAACGGCATGATCACCAGCGTCCTCTACAACGCGTCGCCGGAGGACGTCCGCTTCATCATGGTCGACCCGAAGATGCTGGAGCTGTCGATCTACGAGGGCATCCCGCACCTGCTGCTGCCGGTCGTCACCGATCCGAAGAAGGCGAACCTGGCGCTGCGCTGGGCGGTCGACGAGATGGAGCGCCGCTACGAGCTGCTCGCAAAGACGGGTGTGCGCGACATCGCAAGCTACAACGCCAAGATTGACGGTGCGGGCGCGAAGGCGGAGGCGGCCCCCGCCGCGGGGCGAAAGTCCGAGAAGAAGATCCGTGTGGTCATCGCCGGGCCGGACGGCACGGAGCAGGAGGTCGATCTCGACGCGGACGCCGAGATCACGCTGGCCGACGGCGGCGACGACACGGCGGGGATCGTCGGCTACGAGACGCCGAGCGACGAGGATCTGTCCGACGCGGCGGCGAAGGTGCAGGCCGAGAAGGAGGCGGCGGTGAAGGCGGAGGAGGACAAGCCGGCCAAGCTGCCGTACATCGTCATCGTCATCGACGAGTTCGCCGACCTCATGATGGTCGCCCCGAAGGACGTGGAGACCAGCGTGGCGCGCCTGGCGCAGAAGGCGCGCGCCGCGGGCCTGCACCTGATTCTCGCGACGCAGCGGCCGTCGGTCGACGTCATCACCGGCCTCATCAAGGCGAACTTCCCCAGCCGCATCGCGCTGCAGGTCGCGTCGCGCATCGATTCGCGCACCATCCTCGATCAGCAGGGCGCGGAGACGTTGCTCGGCAACGGCGACATGCTGTTCTCCGATCGCGGCACGAAGCTCCGCCGCATCCACGGCGCGTTCCTGTCGGACGACGAGGTACATCGGGTAGTCGACTTCCTCAAGCAGCAGGCCAAGCCGGTCTACGACATGGACATCCTCAAGCCGCGCGAGGA
>Ga0070690_100000995_pt1 | contig 14435 bp, 11 predicted proteins | sample KBSS33HmetaG_FD_64671 | JGI IMG/M metagenome (GOLD analysis project Ga0070690, IMG submission 64671) | Switchgrass rhizosphere microbial communities from Kellogg Biological Station, Michigan, USA - KBS S3-3H metaG | ecosystem: Host-associated > Plants > Roots > Rhizosphere ... | reverse complement strand
CACGCCGGGATATTTTTTCGGTGCGTGTGCAACCGAAGACCGTCAGGCGATAGCTCCTTCGCATGTTGGATCAACCTGCTACCGATGCCACGTAGCTGTGAATCCGGCAGCACATACAGTCGATCGACATAGGGTCCCTGTATCGCCAGGAAACCAGCAATTTGCCCATTGTCATCCGCGGCCCAGACATCACAACGTGAAAGAATTTGTTCGCGAAAGAAAAGTTCGTCCTCTTCAAGATTGCGGAGCTGCTCCAGAGGAAGATAGGAGTAGGCTGCTTTCTTTGTGAAGTGCCACAACTCCGCAACGTTGTTCACTTCCGAATTGTCTATTTTACGAATCTTCAAATCTGGCTCCACATCTTCGGCGGACATCATATCGAGGCATCGCTTGACACCAATCTGTTTTTACCGGATAACCCTCCGATAGACCTTAGGAGATTCACGATGGCTGCGGACCTCAAAATCAAAGTCAATGAACAGAACTGGACCGTGACTGCGGCCGCAGACACGCCGCTGCTTTACGTTCTGACAAATGAGATGAACCTGCAGGGTCCGCGCTTCGGATGCGGTCTCGGTCAGTGTGGTTCCTGTTCTGTCCTCGTGAATGGCGTAGAGACGCGTTCATGCGTGACACCGGTTTCCAACATCGCTGGTAAAGCCATCACGACGCTTGAAGGTCTGCCGGCGTGGTATGCGGCTCAGAAGAAACTCCCGGCTGCGGGTACGCTGCATCCGGTGCAACAGGCCATGATTGACGAACAAGCTGTTCAGTGCGGCTACTGTTTCAACGGAATGATCATCAAGGCCGCCGAACTCTTGTCGAAAACTCCGCAGCCCTCCGAAACGCAGATACGTTCGGCCATGAATGGCCATCTCTGCCGCTGCGGCAGTTATCCTCGAATCCTCAAGGCCGTCAGCCGCGCTTCCCAGGCAATGAGAGGTGCGAAATGAGCACGCGGCGCGATTTCCTTAAGACCGGAGGAGCACTCGTTATTGGATTCAGCCTCGCCGATTCATTATCTGCGCAGCAACGCGGTGGTGCGACCGCCGTTGCGGGGCGAGGCACTGTCGCCGGCCCACCCGACGCGAGGCAGATTGATACCTGGCTGGCGATTCATTCCGACAATACAGCCACGGTCTATATCGGTTTTGCCGAGCTGGGACAAGGCGCGTCGACGGCGTTGTTACAGATTGCTGCGGAAGAACTCGATCTCGACATGAGTCAGCTGAGTTCGGTTCGCCTCGACACCCATGTCACGCCCAACCAGGGCGGCACGTACTCCAGCGCGGCAATCAACCGGGGCGGACCGCAGGTGCGCACCGCCGCGGCGGAAGCGCGGCTGGCTCTTTTGCAGCTTGCTTCGAAGAGTTTGAATACGCCTATCGATCAGCTCAGCGTGTCCAAGGGAGTCGTTTCGATCATTGGCACACCCGGGCGAAGCATCACATATGGTGCGCTGGTTGGTGACCAGCCGTTTAGTCTTCCGTTTACCGGGACCGCGTCCGTAAAACCCGCTTCCTCGTACACCATTGTTGGCCAATCTCCGGTTCGAAAGGATGTTCCGGATAAAGTCAGTGGCAAATACGTCTACATGCAGCACGTCCGCCTGCCCGGTATGCTGCATGGACGCGTCGTTCGTCCACGCGGACAGTCCGCGTACGGTGCCGGTGCCAAGATACTTGACGTCGACGAAACGTCGATCCGAGCGATTGCCGGCGCGCGAGTGGTGCGGCGCGGAGATTTCGTTGGAGTCGTTGCCGCCAGCGAGTGGGATGCAATTCGCGCGGCCGACCAGCTCAAGGTAACGTGGAATACCATTCCAACGTTGCCTGGCACGGATGGTCTTCACGAGAAGATGCGTGCGGGAAAATCAGACGACAGCGTCGTTCGTGAGCGCGGTGATATTGCGGCAGCGTTTAGCGGCGCGGCTCATGTCGTCACGCAGAAATGCCTCGGCCCGTATCAGTCTCATGCCCCGTTTGGCCCGAACTGCGCAGTCGCTGACGTTACAGCAGATTCTGCACTGGTGATTTGTTCCACGCAGGATATCTATACGCTGCGTACGACGCTCGGCCGCATTCTCGGAATGCCCGCGACAAAAATCCGCGTGCAGTACTACGAAGGCTCCGGCACCTACGGCCACAGCTGTCATGATGACGTGGCCGAGGCGGCCGCAATTCTTTCGAAGGAAGTCGGCAAACCTGTTCGCCTTCAGTTCATGCGGTGGGACGAGCTGGGATGGGATAACTACGGCCCGGCTCATGTCGGCGAAGTGCGCGCCGCAGCGAACGCCGAAGGCAAGATTGTCGCATACGAGTATCAGGGCTGGCAGCACAGCTGGATTACTGTGGAGACCTCGGATCAACTCGCACAAGGCACTGCCGCGGCGGAGCGGCCAGGCGTCGGAGCTCAGGGCATTAACCCGCTGACGCTGGCGTCCATGTATGAAATTCCAAATTTGAAACTGGTAAACCACCGCATCAACGGACTCGAATACCTGAAGGGGGCATGGCTGCGCTCGCCGCTGGATCTATCGCTATCATTCGCATCCGAACAGGCGATCGATCAGCTGGCCTATCTGATGAAACAGGATCCGTACACGTTTCGTCAGCGCAACATGACCGACGTCCGTTGGCTTGGCGTTTTGGATGCCGTCGCGAAAGCGTCGAAGTGGACGCCGCGCCAGGCGGCATCGAATCTGTCGACCGCGAAGGTTGTCACTGGACGCGGAATCGGCATTGGTACACACCTGGCATCCTACGGCGCTGCGGTCGCGGAGATAGAGGTAAGCAAGGAGACGGGCCGCGTCATTGCGAAACGCATGTTCGGCGCGATCGATGCAGGCCTCGCCGTCAATCCGGGCAACATCGAAAACCAGATCAGCGGACAGCTGGTGCAGACCGCCAGCAGGATGTTCAAAGAAGAAGTGACTTTCAACAACACGAATGTCACCAGCCTCGACTGGAACAGTTATCGTGTGCTTCGATTCGATGAGTGTCCCGAAGTAACGCCCATTGTCGTTCAGCGATTGAATGAACGATCCACCGGAGCAGGTGAGGAAGTCATGGCTGGTGCGGCGGCCGCAATCGCAAACGCATTCTTTGACGCGACCGGTATTCGCCTGTCGCAATTTCCGTTTACCCCGGCCCGGGTTCTTGCCGCCCTCGGACGCCGCGCCTGATTTGTTTCAACCAATAGATGAACGATAAGAAGAGCCGCTGGTCGTTACCGCTCTACGCCAGGATTGTTGTGGCCCTCATCGCCGGCGTGGTGGCGGGCCTGCTGCTGCCGACGCCGTGGAGCGAAGCACTCGACATTCCTGCAAAGATCATTCTGAGATTACTTGGGGCGATTGCCCCACCCTTGATCCTTCTGGCTGTCATGCGGGCGCTGATCGGCGCAAATGTCGGTGGCAAACTGGCACGAAAACTTTGCTTCGTGCTGGCGTTGAACACTCTCGTGGCAATACTGATCGGGCTGGCCGTAGCGAACGTCATCGGTCCGGGGCGTCATGCTTCACTCCCTCCCGGCGATGCGCCAAAGATCTCCGGCAATCCGCTGGCACATATGCTGGATAACATCCCGTCCAGCCTGATCGCTCCGATGGTCGAAAACAACGTCATTGGCGTCATCATGATCGCGGTCGCATTCGGCGTTGCGGCGCGAAAATTGAAACCTGATTCAAAGCAACAGCTTCTTTCCGCATTGGAAATTGGTTTTGATCTGATCCTGTTGGTGCTGCATTGGGTCATCGCACTGGTGCCTCTGGCCGTGTTCTGCAAAGTGGGTTTTGTGGTTGGCACTCAGGGCTTCAAGCCGTTTTATGCGTTGGGATGGTTCATTGCCGCAGTTCTGGTGGCTCTCACACTGCAGGCGGTCTACTACCTCGCGCGAATCCGTTTTGCTTCGTGGGTGAAGCCTTCTCACCTGCTGAAGAATACTCGCGACGCGCTGGCCATGGCATTTTCCACGGCAAGTTCCACCGTCACAATGCCGGTCACCTATGCCTGTCTCCGGGAAAAAGTCGGGCTGCGAGAAGAATCCGCAAGTCTCGGTGCTCTGGTTGGAAGCAATTTCAACAATGACGGGACGGCACTCTACGAAGCCATGGCGGCATTGTTCGTCGCGCAGATGATCGGCGCCAATCTTTCGTTGGCAAGCGAGGCCGTGGTTGTGCTGACGAGCATTGTCGCTTCTGTGGGAGCCGCAGGAATTCCGGAAGCCGGCCTCGTCACCATGACGCTGGTGTTTTCCGCGGTGCATCTGCCCACAGGCTACATCGCGCTGTTGCTTCCCGTAGACTGGTTCCTCGACCGATGCCGCACCGCCATCAATGTGATGGGCGACATGAACGTCAGCTGCGTTCTGGATGGAAAGACCCGCGAGATCGCGAAGCCGGATCCGCTTCTGAAGTCGATTTCCTAAGTGAAGTCAACGAAAGGACCGCCTAAAGCGGCTGGCCCGATGACACACGCGCGGGCCCTTTTCCGCTAATCCTCTATTCATGCATTTCATCGGCGTGCGGGCTGGGCTAGAATGCCGCCAGAAATGGACGAACAATCCAACAATGCCCCCCAGGAAGTGACCGTGTTGCTCCAGGCGTGGACGCAGGGAGACGAAGACGCACTCGCGAAACTCACGCCGTTAATCTACGCCGAAATGCGTCGGCTCGCGAGAAGCTACATGGCACGCGAACGATCCAGCCCGACATTGGAAACAGGCGCGATCCTGAATGAGGCATTCCTTCGTCTGGTCCATTGGAAGACAGCCAGGTGGGAAAACCGATCGCACTTTTACGGGCTTGCGGCTCAAATGATGCGGCGTGTGCTTGTGGACCATGCCCGATCGCGGGGCTACGGCAAACGTGGTGGTGGAATGCGTCCAATGGCCCTGGATGAGGCAGTGGTGGTGTCTCCGGAGCGAAGTTCCGACCTGGTGGCGCTCGATGAAGCCTTGAAGCGTCTGGCAACCACCGACGAGCGCAAAAGCAAAATGGTCGAACTGCGATTCTTTGGTGGACTCAGTGTGGAAGAAACCGCCGAAGTCCTCAATGTCTCGCCACATACCGTTGCCCGGGACTGGACGCTCGCTAAAGCGTGGCTCCTTCGCGAACTCAGTGGAGAGGTGAATCCCGAGTGAACGCGATTCGCTGGCAAAAAGTGGAACAGCTTTTTCATGCCGCTCTGGAACGTGAGCCCGGTGCGAGGGACGCGTTCCTGGCGGACGCGTGCAATGGTGACGACGACTTGCGGCGCGAAGTGGAAACCCTTGTGGCGGCGGACAATCGAGAAACGCCATTCATGACCAGTCCTGCCATGGACGTGGCGGCAAGAGAACTTTCCCGCGAATCCCCTGGATCCTTGTCTGGCCGCCGAATTGCAAAGTACCAGATTGGCACCCTTCTCGGAGCTGGAGGGATGGCGGAAGTCTATCGAGGGCGCGACACGGTTTTACATCGAGACGTCGCGATCAAAATCCTGCCTGGATCGCCCCTACTCGATGACAACGGTTTCGCCCGCTTCAAACGGGAGGGTCAGATACTGGCCTCGATCAAGCACTCGAATGTCGCACTGGTTTACGACCTCGAACAGGTGGACGATATGTGCGCTCTTGTCATGGAACTGATCGAGGGAGAAACGCTATCGGATCGAATCGTTCGACAACAACCAACTGTGGAGGAAGCTCTATCCGTTGCTATCCAAATCGCCGCCGCCGTGGAAGCCGCACACTCCAGCGGAATCATCCACCGCGATCTTAAACCGTCCAACGTTCGGATCACCGCGGACGGTGCCGTGAAAGTTCTCGATTTTGGCATCGCCAAAATGCTTCATCCGTCGCCGGACACTTTGGACTCCGGTCTTAATACATTCTCGACGCAGGCCGCTACCATTGTTGGAACGGTGGCTTACATGTCGCCCGAACAAGCGCGAGGGAAAAAAGTGGGCCACCCCACGGATGTGTGGGCGTGGGGCTGTGTGTTGTACGAATTGCTGACGGGAACGCGCGCGTTTGGCGGAAGTACGTGGACAGATATGGTCGCAAAAATCGTGAGTGAAGATCCCGACTGGACGAAGCTACCTGCAGAAACTCCCAACGCGGTCCGATCGCTCCTCGAAGACTGCCTTCAGAAAGACAGTTCGCGCCGACTCTCGAATATCAGCGAAGCGCGGCGGCGCCTTGAAAACCACACGACCAGTCCGGCGCCGGCCGCCACGTCCGCCGACATCGCGCTCTCCGTCGGCAGCGCTCGAGCACTGTTCCTGTTTATTCAATTGGGTTTTCTGGCCATGTACTGTGCGGCCCTCTACTATGCACCAACCATGGAACGATCGATCATGATGGTGCGCGCCGTGATCTTTACAGCGATGGCCGGAATTGCATTGCGGCTGTTTCTTATATCTTCTGTAGCGCTGATGCATCCTGAGGCCGGACGAAAATTCGACCGGCTGTTTCCGTTCCTGCTATTACTGGATGGCGCCTGGTCCGCTTCACCGCTCCTTGCAGTTCCTGAAATCCCGTTTGGGGTGGCATTGGCAGCGGCTGCGGGGTTGGCGTACCTTCCTTTCTCTCAACGAACACTCATTCACCGGATATATGGAAGAGATAAAAGGACGTTGATGCGATAGTGACCGACGACAATTCAACAACATCCTTTTTCTTTGTTATCCTCTTCCCGCATACGCGCCTAACAATATGACGGCGCCAACGCCAACACCGATTGCCACTCCTGTCAGCACTTTCATTCCAGGACTCCAGAATCCTTCATGTTTACGCTCGATCGATCTGATGTCGCTGAACTGAATATCGCGTATCGGTTCGGAAACGCGCGTTTTCGGTTTCAGCCGAAATATGCCTTCGGGACCCGGGATGAAAGTGCCTTTTATCGTCTTTCCGTTCTTTAAGTGAACCTCCACAAAAGCGCCTACCTCCAGTTTCCGGGCGAATGCCTGCGACACGTCGGAGGGTTCCTGCGGGGGAGCTGCCGAGGCCAGAGGCGCCGCCAGGACAACAATCAAGACAAAAACGACAAATGATTGAATGTTCATGTTGGGTTTTCCTTTCTTAAAAATCGAATCCAAATCCGAGCCGAACGGTTCCGTGGGAAACGCCGTTATCGTCGAACGCCATGAGCACTTCCGGCCTCATATACAGCCGTTCGTTGAAGTAGGACTTGTATCCCGCAGCCACGAATGGCCGCGCCTGGGTAAACTTGCGGGAACCCGTTGTCACAGTGGGAGCCACGCTGAAGTTCGGGTAGTACACTTCCGTGCGCGTCTGTTCCGAGAACAAGGTCACTCGGATTCCTGCGGAGACGTAGGGATGTGCGAAAACATTCTCAAAGAACTGGTAGGTAAAAGAGGCCGAAATACTCGTCGGGTCCACCGCTCGCATCGTGTAAGTGATCGGAAATGTCCGGGGATAGCTATCGTCGGATCCGTTAAAGTGTCGCCTGGAAGTCCACAGGATCCCCGCCTCCGCCTTCAGATGCGGCGTGACGTATCGGCCAACATCGAAATTCCCTGCCCAGGTCACAATGTCGCAGCTACACCTTGAGGATGCGAATCCGTCCGTAGCGCTTCGGCTCGCTGCCAAAATTCCCAGACTGCCACCGACGTCCCACTTGTGGATCTTCAGCTTTTCCACTTCGGGCGTTGCGTGCTGTGCGAATACGGGCGCGCTGATCGCAGCAAACACGGTCACCATCAGCGCTGCGATTTGAGCCTTCATATTTTCCACCTCACCCTGAATGCGCGAATCGTTTCCGAAACCTCGAAGACGGATGGAAACAATTTGACGGGGTGAGGAATTTGCTTGGAGGTGGAAGACTCCGAAGGACTCGGCGGGAATCGGGAAATCTGGGGAAAAGGCTGAACACGGCAATCTCGCATAGTGCAGAGATCCGTCGTTCAACGGAATTTGACTCAAATCACGCGCCTATCCGGGTTGCTCCGGTCCCGGCCCGCCACAAGCAAAAAATCTTGGTTAGGCCTTGGAGCTTTTCTCGATTGCTATCGCATTAGTGGATGACGACACCTCTCGAAGGCAAAAAGGAGAACGACCATGACAAACAATACCGAGACCGAACTCGGCTTCACGAATGAAGAAGTGGAAACTATCGTCCTTGTGGGTCTGGTTCAATGAGGACTACGAGGATCGAATCGCAAACCTCAGACCGAATCCGGCCCAAACCGTCCGCGCGCGAGTTTATCCCGGACCTGTGTCGAAGGGCGGCTGAGCGGCTCGCTCACCGCCAGTACTCCCTTGCCGAAGCGCTTTACAGGATGGCGCTATCACTGGAAGAAGAAGTCCACGGGTTCGATTCGATCGAAGTGGCTCTCGTCTGTAACAAACTCGGCGTCGTTTGCAAATACACTTCCAAATTCGATGAAGCCGAGGGGTTCTACTATCGAGCGCTCCCAATCATCGAGCGGGTTCTCGGACCGGAGCACTTCGAAGTTGCGACCATCTACCATAATCTCGGAAGATTGGAACATGCGCGTGGCCGCTTCGCGGCGGGAGAACCCCTGGCACGACGATCCGTCGAGGTTCGGCAAAAGCTGCTTGGCCTGGACCATGTCGAGGTGGCCGCGGACATGGCTGTCCTTGCCGCCCTGCTGGATGCGCAGGGAAAGTACGATGAATCCGAGGGGTTCTACCATCATGCGTTGGTCGTCTTCGAACGCGAGTACGGACCGGGGCACTACGAGATCGCGGTCAACCTCGATAGCGTTGCTGCCGTTCGGCAGCTTCGGGGAGACCTGGACCAGGCGGAACGATTCTACCGACGGGCGCTCGAGATCAAGGAAAAGACATTTGGACCGGATCATCCTGAACTGGCCCTGACACTGAGTAATCTGGCGGTTCTCTGCAGAACTCAACACCATTACGAGGAGTCGGCAGCGTTGTATAGGCGCGCCCTGGCGATTCTGGAAAAGACCATCGGGTCCCAGCATCCCAAAGTCCGGACTTGCCGAACGAACCTTGCGCAATTGCTCAAGGTCATGGCCGCGCCGGCCCAAAATATGGAATGAACAACGGCGACCGGACTCGAGTCCGATCAAGGTTGGATGGATTGTTCAGACATCACCGAGCGGAACTCCAGGTACAGGTCGCCCAGGAATTGTTGGTTTGCCATTGCCCGTTCGGTGCTTTGCGAAATGCTCTCCAGCTTCCGGATCCTTCCGCAGTCGTGGTGTAGACAGAGAAGAAGACAATTGCGAGAGTGCGGGCCTTATTGAAGAAAACATCTCCAACTCGGAAAACTCTCCTGGATTTCGGATAGAGTGGGTTCCGATTTACCGGAGGCGTGACATTCGGAGTCCGTGCCTGTGGTTTGGATTCCAGAGCCTCGCGGAGAAACCGATCGGATTCGACACCGGTCAACAGCAGGTAGGGCTTCGAGAATGTGAACTGCCGTTTCAGGACTTCGGGAGTGTTCTTGCGCAGATTGTAGTCGGCAAGGATTTCGCGAAAACCGGCATCGTCCAGGGGCGGAACCTTAAGACAGGATTCCGCGGTGAAAAGAGACCGTCCGCCGGGTGGACCAAAGCCGGTGCGGTCCGTGACCATAGTCGCGTCGATCAAATAGATCTGATCGTCGATTGGAACGTTGCCCGGCCCGGACCGCACTGGAGGCGACGTCGAGATCAAAGCGGAATAAATGGCGTAAGCGTCAGTGGACTGCCCCAACGCGGTGCATGGCGCAAGGAACACGAAGGTGAGGAGGTACAGAAGAGTCATTCGAGCCGGCATAGTCGAATCAGTCTATAGTGAGTTCGTCCGCAGAAAGCGCATGAATTGTCCCTCCTGGAACAACGCCATTCCGGCGCTTCACGCCACGCCTCCTCGGCTGACGAGGGGCAATTGCGTCAGCTATTCAATCAGCGATCGAATTGGTGATGGCTTTTGATCCCGCCCGAAGCCCAATCCTCGGACGATTCCTGTCGACCTTCCCTCGCACGGATGATGACGATCAAAACGACAGTACCGGTATATGGGCATGCCGCGTCATATCCGTATAGTCAACCTGGAGATTAGGAAGAATGGGTATGGCGCGGTAGCTCGCAGATTCATGCACATAAGACGCCCGAAAGCCCTTAAATGTGGCAGAATTCTATGGTTGTCGGTAATCCTTTACTTGGCGTCAAGGCCTGAGGGAGAATCGCCCCATCAAACCTCGGATCGAGAGCGGAATATTTCACAGGAATAAGGGGAAATGCACATTTTCAGGCACAGAATCTGGCTTCTCGTTGTTATTGCCGCAGTCGCTGTGGCAATTTCCAGCGATCAGTCCTCCGCAGGACCCGCCGCGATTCAAAATCCAGCGGTTTCAGCCGCGCCCCCGCCGACGACTCCCCGGGCCGTCGTCGACAAGTATTGCATCACCTGTCATAGCCAGAAAACCCGGACTGCGGGTCTCGATCTCGAAACGATGGATCTTGCCACCCCCGGCTCCAACGGCGAGGCATTTGAAAAAGTCATCCTGAAACTTCGCGCGGGTTCCATGCCTCCGCCTGGACAGCCCCGGCCGGACGCCGGCACCTATCGTGCGATGGCCACGACGCTGGAAGATCTGGTGGACCGCGAGTGGGCGGCGAATCCGAATCCAGGAAGAATCGGCGCCGTACAACGCCTCAATCGCACCGAATACAACAACGCCATTCGAGACCTTCTTGCCCTCGACATTGATGTGAAGCCGCTCTTGCCTGGAGACGACACCGCAGACGGCAGCTTCGACAACTTCGCGGATTCGCTTTCCATTTCGACAGCTCACCTGGAACGCTACATGTCGGTGGCTCGTCAGGTCACACGATTGGCAACCGGTCTGCCACCAGCAATTCCGGCGATCTCGACGTTCGAAATCCCTCTGCATGTCCTGCAGGAAGATCGGCAGAGCGAAGATCTGCCATTCGGTTCCCGCGGGGGAATCGCGATTCAGCAGACGTTCCCCGTCGACGGGGAGTATCTCATCAAGGTTCGTCTCCAGCGCCAATATCAGGACTACCTCAAAGGTATGGGGTGGCCCCAGCAGCTCGACGTGCGTCTCGATGGCAAACTGCTGAAACGGTTTTCAGTCGGTGGCAAAGCGACTGGCAGACCCGCTGCCGCCAGTTTTGCCGGGGACGGAGAACCTGGATTTGCCGGAGATGATTCCTGGGAAAAATATATGCAGGTCGGCGGAGACGCCGGACTGGAGATACAGGTGCCAGTGAACGCCGGCCCCCATACGGTGGGAGTGTCCTTCGTGAGAGAGCAGTGGGAACCGGAAGGTCTTCCGCAACCTTTGCAGCGCGGCCGAGTCATCACCAACGACCAGGTTTATATGGACTACGCGAACGTGGGTTCGGTCCAGATTGGCGGTCCTTACAAACCCGCCGGAACGGCGAAAGACACACCGAGCCGCCGCGCGATTTTCATTTGTCAGCCCAAAGTCGCCTCGGAAGAGCAGGCATGCGCCACAAAGATTATTTCGAAAATGGCACGGCTTGCCTATCGCCGGCCGGTATCCGCGGCAGATGTTTCCACTTTGATGCAGTTTTATGCGGACGGACGCAAACAAGGCGGAAGCGCCGGAAGTTTCGATGCGGGAATTCAGTTCGCGCTCGAGCGCATGCTCGTGGATCCGGACTTCCTCCTGCGCGTCGTTCGCGATCCGGCATCCAGGCAGGGCGTGGATGCAAAAGGCTCCTATGCCCTTTCGAATATTGAAGTGGCTTCGCGTTTGTCCTTTTTCCTTTGGAGCAGCATTCCCGATGATTCATTGCTGACGCTGGCTGAGCACGGTCAGCTGACGAACCCCGTCACGCTCGAAAAGGAAACGCGTCGCATGCTGGCGGATCCGCGAGCAGTCGATTCGCTCGTCAATAACTTCGCCGCGCAGTGGCTGAATCTGCGACGAGTGGAAGAGGTTGTCGTCGATCCGGACAAATATCCCAACTATGACCTGAGTCTGTTGCAGGGATTCCGAAAGGAAAGTGAACTGTTTGTCGGAAGCACGATTCAGGAAGATCGCAGCATTGTCGATCTGCTGGATGCCGACTACACGTTTGTGAACGAACGGGTTGCACGGCATTATGGCATTCCCGGAGTTTATGGCAGTCGATTTCGCCGTGTCTCCCTTCCCGATCACACGAAACGCGGCGGTTTGCTCGGAGAAGGCGCGCTGCTGGCAACAACGTCGTACCCGGATCGCACATCTCCGGTCCTGCGCGGCAAATGGCTTTTGAACAATATTTTCGGACTGCCAATTCCCCCACCGCCGCCCGGCGTCGACACGAACCTGACGGAAAACCGGGCAGGTGCGGCACCGAAGACAATACGCGAAAGGCTGGAGCAACACCGGAAAGTGCCAACCTGCAACAGCTGTCATTCCGTGATTGATCCGCTGGGTTTCGCGCTCGAGAACTTTGACGTCATCGGTGGATGGAGAACCATCGATGAAGCGGGTAAACCAGTCGACGCCAGTGGCGCAACCACGAGCGGCCAGAAGATCGAGGGACTGTCCGGGCTGCGGACATTGCTGCTCGCTCAGCCGGAACAGTTTCCGCGCACAGTGACGGAAAAACTTCTCGCGTATGCTCTCGGCCGGCGAATTGAATATTACGATCAGCCGGCTGTCCGGAAAATCGTCCGCGATGCAGCGGCACAGAACTATCGATGGTCATCGATTATTCTAGGTATTGTGGAGAGTCCTTCATTCCTAAGGAGACGAACGATATGACGTTCCTCACGAAATCATTGCCGAGACGGACGGTTTTACGAGGCATGGGCGTTGCGATGGCTTTGCCGTTTCTCGACGCCATGCTTCCAACGTTGCGGGCGGCCACAAGACCCTCGAATCGATTTCTGACGTTCTACGTGCCCAACGGCATGGCGATGGAATACTGGACACCAAAAGGTGAGGGCACGAACTATGAACTCTCTCCCATTCTCGAACCACTGGCTCCTTTCCGGAATCAGATGCTCGTGCTGTCCGGAATCAAGTCGAGCTGGAACTACATCCATGCGGGCGCTTCCGGATCGTTTCTGACCGGGACAAAGACCGGTGGCAAGAACGAAGTCGAAATCATTGCGGATGTATCCATCGATCAACTGCTCGGCAGACACTTCGCCGCTGAGACTCAAATCGGCTCGCTGGAAATGTCCATGGATGTTCCAGCCAACGCAGGCGCCTGCACCGGCAATCTCAGTTGCGCATATACCCACACACTTTCGTGGCGCAGCAAGACACAACCTCTGCCGCCGGACTGGAATCCGCGGTCTGTGTTCGAACGGCTCTTCGGCGATAGCGGCAGCACTGACGAAGCGGCGCGTCAGGCACGAATGAATCAAACCAAGAGCATTCTGGATTCGGTGAACGGAAAGCTCGCGAGTCTCAAGAAGGAACTCGGCACAGCGGACCAATCGAGGGTGAATGAATATACCGATGCGGTTCGCGACGTCGAACGCCGTATCCAGCGGGCGGAAGAACAGCGCGACGTCGAAATACCAACCATCGCGCAGCCCCAGGGTGCGCCGCCTGTATTTGAAGATCATCTTGCGCTGATGCTGGACCTTCAACTTCTTGCTTTCCAGTCGGACCTGACTCGCGTCATCTCATTCATGATTGCGAAGGAGCAAAGCGCTCGTCCGTACCCGCAGATTGGAGTTCCGGAAGCGCACCATCCTCTTTCACATCACGATAATGTTCCCGAGTTGATAGCCAAGATGTCGAAGATCAATACCTATCACACGCAGTTGCTCGCGGGATATCTCGCTAAACTCCGGGCGACGCCGGATGGCGATGGAAATCTTCTCGATCACATGACAATTCTTTATGGCTCCGGCATCTCCAACAGTACCGGACATTCCGGCGACAATCTTCCGCTGCTACTGTTGGGCGGAGGCGGCGGGAAGCTGACGGGCGGACGCCATATCCGGTATACCGAGAAACCGTCAAACGCCAACCTTCTGGTAACCATAATGGACAAGATGGGCATGCCTGTCGATCATGTCGGCGGAAGCAACGGCAAGCTTTCCATCGATCCACTTCCGGGGGTGTAACGCGATGTACCAGTTGATGACAATTGCGCTCGTCGTACTTTTGATGGGTGCCCCTGAAAACCGCCCGCCCCTGGTGGATGCTGCAAAAGCTGGCGACAAGGAAGCGATGGTCCGCCTGCTTGCCCAGAAAGGTGTGAACGTCAACGCCACGGACGGAGATGGAACCACCGCTCTTCACTGGGCGAGCTACCACGATGATCTTGAGAGTGCGGCCCAGCTGATTCGCGCGGGGGCCAATGTGAACGCTGCGAATGATCTAGGTGCGACTCCGCTCTGGGCTGCGAGCCAGAATGGAAGCGAAACCATGGTGCGGCGCCTCCTGGACGCCGGGGCAAATCCGAACCTGGCGCTTCTGGCCGGCGAGACTCCAGTGATGGTGGCATCGCGCG
>Ga0070690_100000988_pt1 | contig 14464 bp, 14 predicted proteins | sample KBSS33HmetaG_FD_64671 | JGI IMG/M metagenome (GOLD analysis project Ga0070690, IMG submission 64671) | Switchgrass rhizosphere microbial communities from Kellogg Biological Station, Michigan, USA - KBS S3-3H metaG | ecosystem: Host-associated > Plants > Roots > Rhizosphere ... | reverse complement strand
TCGCGATCAGCACGAGCGGGAACTCTCCGAACGTCTTGAAAGGCGTGGAAGCCGCCAAGGCCTGCGGGCTGATCACGGTGGCCTGGACCGGCGGCACGGGCGGCAAGCTTGCCGCGCAAGTGGATTTTCCCTTCGTCGTGCCTTCGAACGTCACGGCGCGGATTCAGGAAAGCCATATCACGCTCGGCCACGTGCTCTGCGAATTGACTGAGGAAGAGCTCCTTGGCAAAGCCTCCTGACCGGACCGGCGCCACCAACCGCACACCGCGTCTGATCCCTCCGATCAATGTTTCCGATTTAAAGACCTATCCGCTCAAGCAGCGGCACAGCAAGGTCCGGGTGTCCGACTTTGCGAAACCGTGGCGGCGGGGAGGTAGCTTCAGTCTGTTCTATCGTTCGCTTCCCGACATCCTCGCGGTCAAGACGCTCCGTGCGGTCGCCGGCGCCATCGCTCAGGCCCATCGCAAGCGCCGGCCGGTGGTCGTCGGGATTGGCGCTCACGTGATTAAGGTCGGGCTCGCGCCCATCCTCGTCAACTGGATGGAGCAAGGTCTGTTGACCGCGGTCGCGATGAACGGCGCGGGCATCATCCATGACTTTGAATTGGCCCTCATGGGCCATACCTCCGAGGAAGTGGACGCCGAAATCGACGAAGGCCGATTCGGCATGGCCGAGGAAACCGGCAGCATCCTCAATGAAGCGATCGTGCTGGGTCACCGGTCCGGACAGGGCTTGGGCGAGGCCGTGGGGAGGTACATCATCCGCTCGAAGGGACGATTTCCCAATCGCGCCACGAGTATCCTGGCCACCGGTGCCAGGCTCGGAATTCCCGTTACCGTTCATGTCGCCGTCGGGACCGATATCATCCATATGCATCCGGCCGCCGACGGAGCGGCGATCGGCGCCACCTCCCTCCTGGATTTTCGGCGCCTGGCCGCGGTGGTCGCGCGAATGGAAGGCGGCGTGTACGTAAATATCGGCTCCGCCGTCGTTCTGCCGGAAGTCTTTCTCAAGACGGTCTCGCTGGGCCGCAACCTCGGTCACCCCTTATCCAAGATCACCACCGTCAACATGGACTTTCTCGCGCACTACCGCCCGCTCACCAACGTCGTTCGGCGCCCGACCCAGAAAGGGGGCAAGGGGTATTCACTCATCGGTCATCATGAAATCATGCTGCCCTTGCTTGTGGCCGCCGTCACGGAAGAGCTGGGGTCCCGCCGCGTATGAGCATCAACAGCCATCCTCCCCTGACCTCGTCGCAACTCCGACACATGTGGAATGACCTGAATGCCCGCTATTTTGATGGCGCCCTTCCGGCGATTGCGCTCGTCTGGAGCCGACGATTGACGTCGTCCGTCGGCATGTTCGTGAGCCGGACCGGCCCGCGGTCGGCTTGGGGTGAGCTGTCGCCTTCCAAGACCGACAAACGGGAAATTCGCCTCTCGCTTCCCCTGTTGACGCCGCTCCTGTCGGGCACGCCCGACGGGAAGAATGAACTCGTCACCACGCTGGCACACGAGATGATCCACCAGTGGCAATACGACATTCTCAAGCGGCGCCCGAATCACGGTCCCGATTTCCTCGGAAAGATGAGAGAGATGAACCGCGACGGTGCCCTCGCCGTGACGGTCTATCATGCCTTGAAAAAAGAAGTGCAGGCTCTTTCGCGTTTTGCCTGGCGTTGTGGTCGATGCGGACGGATCTACCGGCGTCAGCGGAGGACGATCCAGCCCCGACGCCACCATTGCGGGAGTTGCCGTGGATCCCTTTACGAGGTGTCTGCAGCGGAGCTCGCGCGCCCCGCGCCGGTCGACGCCAGCCCCGCCAAGCCGCTCCGCCCATCGGAACTGCCCGGACAGCTGGAGCTGGATTTTTCCGCCCCAAGGCTCTAGGCTTCTCTGCACTGAACGATCCACTCCCCCGGTGTCACATGTCGCGATGGCCGCGCCAGATACTATTTGGTGACGTGGACGCGATGTTCGCGTCCGCAGCGGTCGTGAAGGACGCGAGCCTTGCCGGAAAACCGATCGCGGTCGGCGGGCCGCCGCCGCGCGGGATCATCGCCGCGGCCAGCTATGCCGTCCGGAAGTTCGGCATCCGGTCGGCGATGCCGACAGCCGAAGCCGTGCGGTTGTGTCCTCACCTGATTCTGATTCCTCCCGACCGGCCGCTCTATCGCCGACTGCACGACGACATGCGAGCCGTGACCGAACGGTTGTTCCCGGCGACCGAATGGAGCAGCATCGACGAGTTTTACGCCGATACGACCGCTCTGCAGACACGCCACCCGGACCCTGCCGCACTGGCCCAGCTCGTGAAGCGTTCGATCTTCGACGCCACCGGTCTGACCTGTACGGTCGCGGTCGCCACCGGCAAGTGCGTGGCGAAGATCGCCGCTGACGCCTCCAAGCCAGACGGCCTCGCCGTCGTCGAACCCGGCAGGGAAGCGGACCTTCTCTGTCCTCTTCCGCCGCGAGCGCTGCCGGGCATCGGGCCAAAAACGGCGGCGCGGCTGGAGCCGTTCGGCATCTCCACCATCGGCGCCCTATTGGATCCACAATGGGACCGGATGCTCACGAGACTCTTCGGCGCTCGCCTTTCTTGGATTCGCGCGCTCGCACAGGGACACGACCATGAGCCGGTCGTCGCGGACAGGGAGTCCAAGAGCGCGAGCCATGAGACCACGTTCGAACACGACACCTCGGATATGGCGTTCGTCGAAGACCTTCTGCGGGGATTTTTGCGCACGCTCGCGCGCGACTTGCGCCAGGAAGGTCTCGCCGCGGGAGGCTGCACCGTCAAACTCAAAGACGCACGATTCACCATCACGACCAGGCAGCGGCGATTTGCCCATCCGCTCAACTACGATCCCGAGATGTGGCCGACGGTGCGACAGGCATTGCACGAGGTGATGAAGCGGCACACGCCGTATCGCCTTGCCGGCCTGGCGCTGTCCTCGCTCGGTCCCGCGCCGCCGGGGCTGTACGATCAACAAAGGAACAAGGCGGTGCAGGTCATGGATGCCATCATCGCCAGGCACGGTGCGGTCATCGGCCTGGGCGGCGTGGACGGCGACGACGCAGACTGATCCACGCTCCGCATCAATACTGCGAGGCACATTCTCTTTCTATCTGGCCACGCTCTCGGTATGATGGGAGCATGTCGAAGATTATGACCGCCGCGCAGCTCACTCCCCTGCTCGAACAGGCGCGCCGTGACAAGCAGCGCATCGTCTTTACCAATGGGTGCTTCGATCTCATGCACATCGGCCATACGCGATACCTTCACGCGGCGAAGGCCCTCGGTGATCTCCTGGTGGTCGGCGTCAACAGCGATGCCTCCGTCAAGAGCTTGAACAAGGCGCCCGACCGCCCGGTCGTGGGAGAAGCGCAGCGCGCGGAAGTGCTCGCCGCCCTGGCCAGCGTCGACTATGTCGTCATCTTTCCGGAACCGGACCCTCTCAATTTGATTACCGCCCTGCAACCGGATGTGCTGGTGAAGGGCGGCGATTGGCCGATCGATCGCATCATCGGGCGCGATGTCGTGGAACGCCGTGGGGGGAGCGTGAAGACGATTCCCCTCGTTCCCGGCATGTCGACGACTGCTCTCATCCAAAAAATCCGGTCTCAAGCCCGCTAATTGCCGTGTCACCTGCTTCTCCATCACTGATGATTCCCTGTTGCACGCCCGTGGGCGACGCGCTCAAGCAGAACGCCGGCCGGCCCTGTCTCACCGGCCTGCACGGTTCGACGGCGGGATTCGCCCTCACGCAATTGATGCATCCGCACGCGGGCCAGCTCGGCTCGCGCCCCTGGCTCATCGTCGCCAAAAATGATGAAGCTGCGGCGCGGCTGTTCGACGACCTCCGGTTCTATCACGACCTGTCGGGCCTCCCTGAGACGCCCTTGGCGCTGTTTCCACGCTGGGAGACGCTCCCCTATGAAACCACCGCCCCGCACGTCGGGCTGATCGCCAGACGGATGAACGCGCTCCATCAGATTCGTACGCTTCCGGCGGCCAAAGTCGTGACCTCGATCGATGCGCTCATGCAGCGGCTCATGCCGGTCGAGACATTTGCTCGCACGATGCTGACGTTCAAGGTCGGCGCCGCCATCGAGCGCGAAGCCCTGACGGCGGGCCTGCTCCGGTTGGGATACCGGCGCGTGTCCGTCGTCGAAATTCCGGGCGAATTCAGCATTCGCGGCGGCATCGTCGATATTTTTTCCACCGCCTATACGGAACCGTTGCGTGTCGAGTTCCTCGGGGAGACGGTCGAATCCCTTCGTCTCTTCGACCCGGCGACGCAAAAGTCCACGGCCAAGATGGATCGTGCCATCGTGCTGCCGGCCCGTGAGTATTTGAGCAGCGGCACCGGGCCTGAGGCACTGGCGCCGATCCCGGCAGACGCCGAATGGCGGGCGCCGGATCTTTACGGTGAGATGCAGACGCTCTTCGAGTATTTTTCAGCCGAGCCCCTGCTGGCGTGGGACCAACCCGCCTCCTTGGAGCAGGCTTGTGCCTCGTTGTGGGAACGCATCGACGACGGCTACCTGCGGCATAGCGACAGAGACGACACGGCGCCGTATCCGTCGCCGGAACGCCTGTTCCTTTCCTGGCAGGACATCACGACCCGCACGTCGGACTGGACGCAACTGGCCCTTGAACCCTTGGCGGAAGCCGACGAGTCCTGGCATCCGGTACACGCGTTCCCGGCCCAAGTGCCGGCCAGTGCAGGACTGGGCGCGCGCGGCACGCCGTTCAGCCAGACGCTGTCCATTCTGGAGCGCCTACGGGATGGCTGCCGGGTCTTGCTCGTGGCGAGAAGCCGCGGCCAGGTCGACCGCCTGCTGGCCCTGTTGCGAGAGCATGACGTGCCGGCGGTTGAATGGACGGCCTCAAGCTGGTCGGCTTCGGCGCAGACACGTACTCCGTTTTTCGTCCGGCACGGCGACCTCTCCGCCGGCTTTTTGTCCTCGGAGTTGCGGCTCGCGGTGCTGACCGAAGAGGAACTGTTCGCCAAGGGGGCGCGTCACAAACCGCAGGCCAAGAGTAAAGCGGCGACCTTCTTGTCGTCGCTGGAGGATCTCAACGTCGGCGACTACGTCGTCCACGTGCAGCACGGCATCGCGAAGTATCTGGGACTCAAGCGTCTGTCGGTCCAGGATTTTGACAGCGACTATCTCATTCTCGAGTTTTACGGCGGCGACAAACTGTACGTGCCGCTGGACCGGCTGAATCAAATTCAGCGGTACAGCGGCGCCGAGGGTCACGTGCCGCGGTTGGAGCGTCTGGGGGGAACGAGCTGGGCCAGAACGACGGCTCGTGTGAAGAAAGACATCGAGGAAATGGCCCAGGAGCTGATCGACCTCTATGCCAATCGCGAGCTGGCCAAACGGCACGCCTATGGATACGACAGTACGCTCTATCACGAATTCGAAGCCGCCTTCGAATACGAGGAGACGCCCGATCAGTTGAAAGCCATCGACGACATCGCTCACGACATGGGCTCGAGCAAGCCCATGGACCGGCTCGTCTGCGGCGACGTGGGATATGGCAAAACCGAGGTGGCCATGCGAGCCGCCTTCAAGGCGGTGGAGGACAACCGCCAGGTCGCCGTGTTGGTGCCGACCACTTTGCTCGCTCATCAACACTACGACAACTTCGCGGAGCGCTTTGCACCGTTTCCGACCCGCGTGGCATTGCTGTCGCGCTTTCAATCTTCGAAGGAAGCCAAGGCGATTCTGAAAGAGATCGCCGCAGGAGCCATCGACGTCGTCATCGGCACGCATCGGCTGCTGCAGAAAGACGTGCAGTTCCGCAATCTCGGCCTCGTCATCATCGACGAGGAGCAATGGTTCGGCGTGAAGCACAAGGAGCGTCTCAAAGAATTGCGCACGCAGGTGGACGTCCTGACCCTCACCGCGACGCCCATCCCACGGACGCTCCAGATGGCCATGGCCAGCGTGCGCGACCTCTCGATCATCGACACGCCGCCGGCCGGACGGCTGTCCATCCGAACCCAGGTGGTCCGTTCGAGCGACAAACTCATTCGGGAAGCCGTCCTGCGCGAGCTGGGACGCGGCGGCCAGGTGTACTTCGTCCATAACCGCGTGGAGACGATGGAACGCACGGGCGCCTGGATGCAGCAGATCGTGCCCGAAGCGCGCATCGTCATGGCGCACGGGCAGATGAACGCCAAACCGCTCGAATCGGTCATGCTCAAATTTTTTCGCCGCGAGGCGGACGTGCTGCTGGCCTCGGCCATCATTCAATCGGGCATCGACGTGCCGAACGCCAACACGATCATCGTGAACCGAGCCGATACGTTCGGGCTGGCGCAGCTCTATCAATTGCGCGGACGCGTGGGCCGCAGCGGCGACCAGGCCTATGCGTATTTTCTCGTCCCGGACGAAGGCCGGCTCACGGACGATGCGCAAAAGCGCCTGACGGCCATCCAACAATTCACCGAGCTGGGCTCGGGTTTTCGGATCGCAGCGGCCGACTTGGAAATCCGCGGTGCGGGCAATCTCCTGGGAAAGCAGCAGTCCGGGCATATTGCAGCGATCGGCCTGGATCTGTACATGCAGATGGTGGAACAGGCCGTACAGCGGCTGAAAGGCCAGGTCGTGGAGGACGAGCCCGATCCCACGCTGCGTTTAAACGTGTCCGCGTTTATTCCCGAGGACTATGTCGTCGACCCGCACCAGCGGCTCTCGCTGTACAAGCGGCTCTCCACGTCCACCCAGATCGGCGATCTCGCCCTGCTGCACGGGGAGATTCAGGACCGGTTCGGACCGCCGCCGGAACCCGTCGAGCGGCTGCTCGAGGTGATGCAGATCCGCCTGCAGGCCAAGGCGCTACGGCTGGCCTCGATCGAGCTCAAAACAGGGTCGGTCGTGGTGACGCTGGACGGGAAGAGCAAGGTCGCCCAGACAGCGATCCAGCGTCTCATGGACCGATACCACTCGCGGATCCGTTTTCTGTCTCCATTGGCGTTTGAACTCCAAATGCCGCATCAGGACTGGACTTCCATCTTTCCTGAACTCACCGCAACCTTGCAAAGCCTGGGAGTCTGTGATACCAACAGCACAGCGACATCGCCTTCGCTCGATTGATCCCACGAGGATTCACACTCCGATGCATCGACCAATGACGGGTTTTGCCGCTGCTACGGCCGTCCGGCGGGCTGGCCTCCTGACGCTGGTGCTCACTGGGCTGGTGGCCGCCTGGGCCGGCTGCACGCCGCCGCCATCCGAAGAGCGGGTCGTCGCGTTCGTCAACGGAAAACCGATCACGCAGACGGAGTTCGACCACGAATGGGCCGACCTTCCCGAAGCCACCAAAGCCCGCTACGAAAAGGAAGGCGGGCGGCAGGTGTTTTTGAAAGAGCTGGTGGATCACGAATTATTGCTGCAGGAAGCACGTAAACTGGGGCTCGATCAGAGCGACGCGATTCGTGACCGTGTCCGCCGGTACAAGGAAAAACTGTTGAAGGACGAACTGCTCAAGGACCGGATGAAGACGACGGTCGAGCTCACGAAGGACGAATTGGACCGGTACTATGAAGAGCATGCCGGCGAGTTGTTGACCTCGCTCAAGGTGCGCGTGGCCCAAATGTTGTTGCCGAATTATCCCGCGGCCAAGGACCTTGAGACACAGGTCAACCGCGGCGGAGATTTCGGCAAGTTCGCCCAACGCTATTCGATTGATTACAAGACCAAGGCAAAGGGCGGAGACCTCGGTCCCTACCGGAAGGGGCTGGTCATCCCCGAAGTCGACGAGGTCATCAAGACCCTGAAACCCGGCATGATCAGCGCGCCGATCAAGACAGAGGCCGGTTATTATCTCGTCCAGGTCACGGCCCTCGAGCCGGAAATCATCCAGGCGGATCTGGCCAAACGGGAACGGCTGCGGCAGGAGCTCCTCTATCTCAAGCGAAAACAATACTTCGACAGCGTGATTGCGGAAATCAAAGCCAAGGCCGTCGTCAAGCTGGCCGATGGTTCACGCCCGTCCGCCGACGGTCTGACCAAGCGGTAGCAGGCGGCTGCTTCCGCAGCCCTCGCTAAATCCTGTACAATCACCCGATCCTCACGCGACTCGCATCCTGTCGCGTCGGCAGGCCATGACCATTTCGCTCACAGCCACTCGCGTCTCGCTGCTTTGTGCCGCTTTGCTGGCATCGGCCGCGTTCGGTCCCGACCGCCTCGTCTTCGCGGCGAAGGTCGAAGATCGGATCGTGGCCATCGTCAATTCCGACCTGATCATGATGTCGGAGCTCAAACGGGAAATGGCGACGGAGCGTGAGCAGATCGAGAAGCGCTACCGCGGCGATGAGTTGTCCCGCCGCCTGCAGCGGGCCGAAGCGATCGCCTTGACGACCATGATCGAACGCCGCTTGCAGATCCAGGAGGCGAAGGCCAAGAGCGTGGAGGTCACCGATAACGAAGTCAAACAGGCCATCAAGCAATTGGCCCAACAGGGTGAAAAGCTCGATGAGAAGGATCCGGTCAGCATGAAAAGCGTGCGCGACCAGCTCACACTGCTCAAGGTCGTGGACCGGGAAGTGCGCAGCGGTGTGATGGTTGCGGATCCGGAAATGAAGCGGTACTACCAGGAGCACCGCGATCGATTCGCGCTTCCGGAGGAATACACGTTGAGCCAGATTTTCCTGAAAGCGTCGACGCCCGATGAGATGGCAAATAGAAAACCCAAGGCCAGTGACATCATGAAGTTGATCAAGCAAGGCGAGTCGTTCGAGGACCTCGCGCTTCAATATTCGGACGGACCCACCGCATCACGAGGGGGGCGATTAGGTCTGGTCCGTCAAGGAGAACTGCTGCCGGCGATCGAACGAGGCGTCGGCAATCTCGTGCTAGGCGGCATTTCGGATGTGATCGAGAGTCCCGAAGGCCTGCACATCGTCCGGCTCGACGACAGGAAGCCGAAGCAATTCAGGCCGTATGAGGAAGTCCGGCAGGAGATTCAGGCGCTGGTCTATCAACAGAAGAGCGAAGACATGTTTCAGGCCTGGCTCGCGCACCTGAAGAACAAATCCTACATCGAGATCAAATTCGACAACGCGCCTTTAAGGCAGACCACAAGCGTTCCCGCCCCTCCCCCGTCACCGACGAATAAGCCGTAACGCCTCCGATCAGCCCGAGAGCCTCTTCCAAATGGCGGAAGGCCGCCACGCGCTCGCTCGCCTTCAGCTTATCAGCCTTGGTCGCCACCACCACCGGGTCATAGCCGATCGCCTTGAGCCACAGCACGGTCTCGGGATCACGCGGTCCCACGACGCGGCTTTCGACCAGCATGACGACCGTACACACCTGTTCGCGCCGGCCAAGGTAGGCCTCGATCAACGGCGCCCATTGCGCCCGGTCTGCTTTCGACACCTTGGCATAGCCATAGCCGGGCAGATCGGCCAGGACGAATCGCGGTAACTGCGGATCGTCAGTGGCGACGGCAAAGAGGTTGACCGCTCGCGTCTTTCCGGGCGTGCGGCTAACCTTCGCAAGCCCTTTGCGCTGGAGCAGCGAATTGATCAGCGAGGACTTTCCCACATTCGAACGGCCCACGACGGCAATTTCCGGAACGGGACCAGCGGGAAATTGTTCTGAGCCGACGCAACTTCTGATAAACTCGGCCTGCAAAATTTTCACGAGACACCTGCGCCATGTCATACGGGTCCCGCACGCGGAAGTCAACCAAACGGCGAGGCAGCCGCCTCATGCCGATCCTCCTGCTGTGCATCGCCGTGCCGGCTGGCGCGCTGGGACTGCTGTGGCTGATCACGTTTCCCGATGTCTCGGCCCTGCGGACGACCAATCCCACGACGACCGCGCTGATTGAGGCCCGCCAGACGGAGGCGGAAGCCAAAGGGACCAGCCTCGGCCGGCATTGGATCTGGGTCCCGATGTCCCGGATGTCTCCTCATCTACGGCGTGCCGTCGTGGCAGCCGAAGATGCTTCCTTTTTCGCGCATGAGGGGTTCGATTGGGAAGGCATGAAGCACGCCGCGCTTTACGACCTGGAGCAGGGTTCGCTGAAGCGCGGCGGCAGCACCATCACCCAGCAGCTCGCCAAGAATCTCTATTTATCGTCCGAACGGTCGATGTTCAGAAAGGCACAGGAGGCACTGATCACCCGTGCGCTCGAGCATCACCTCACGAAGGAGCGCATTCTGGAGCTGTATCTCAACGTCGCCGAATGGGGCACGGGCGTGTATGGAGCGGAGGCGGCGGCACGGCATCACTTCAAAAAGCCGGCCGCCGACCTGACCGAAGAGGAAGCGGCATGGCTCGCCGCTATCCTTCCCTCGCCCCGGCGTTACGATCCCCTGCGGAAGACGACCTCGCTCGTCCGACGGTACGAGCGGGTCCTTCATCGCATGAGTCAGAACACGCGTCATCAGACGCGGGGCCAATAGCGACGGATATCCGGCTGGCGCGTGACGGCGCTGAGCCTGACCTGCTTGGTCAGGCCGCGGCGAAGCTCCCGAAACGGACCCCTCGCTCGAAACGGACGAACTCGTCATCAGTACCACGCGCACGCCCGAAGCGATCGCGAGAAGCGCGCACCCCAGCAACAACTTCGGCGGCTCGCTCCAGTGGACCGGACGGCCGTTCGACCACGATCGACTCGTGTTTGGGGACGGACACTCGCACGATCATCGCCCAATCGGCCCGACCAACTGTTTTCGCAAACCGCCTACCTCGGCCAAACGCTATCACGGGGCCAGCAATTGAGATGGGGGCTCTTCGGTGAATGGATCCTGACGCTCGCGGACCGTAGTCCTCTCTTGATCATGGGAGGCGTGCGCGCGGAATTCTGAGGTCAATCGCCGGCCGAGGCGTCACCCACCGCGCGGTATTCCCGCTCGCCGAAGATCGCCGATTCGTGAGTGTAGTGTTTGAACTCGAGGAGGTTGCGCGAAGGATCTTCGAGGAAGAACGTGTGATGTTCGATGCGGGTCCCCGGAAAGCGGACCCGCGGCTGTTGATAGAAGGTCAGGCCCTTCGCCTTCGCCCGGTCCGCCAGCGCCTGCCAGGGCTCCCGTGAGAGAAACACCAGCCCGAAATGGCGCGGGTAGATGCCTTGTTGTTCATCGGGAGCTGCTTCCACCACGTGCGCGACCAACTGGTGGTCCGCCAAACCGAACGTGATGGCACGGGCCGATTCGCGTCCGAGCGTGCAGCCGAGCCCATCGACGTAGAAGCGCTTGGCCGCCTCCACATCGTGGATTGGAAACGCCAGATGAAACAGAATGCCGCTCATGTCCAACGACCGTGCACGGTTGGTGTGCCCGACCCGTCCCACCAGCCGGCGGCCATGTGCGGAGTGACATGCGCGATCGAAAATCGCCCCGCCGGCGTCATGACCAATGTACCAGCCGCGCCGTCGATACGCGAGACCAGTTGGCGCAGGATCGTCGCGGCTGCCCGACGCGGGCTGTGGCCTGCGGAGAGCCGTTCACAAATGGCCCTCGCCACCGCCAAACGGATGATGCCCTCCCCATGGCCCGTCATGGACACCGCTCCGCTGCGATTGTCCGCATAGACTCCGCACCCGATCAGCGGCGTGTCGCCGATCCGGCCCGGCAGCATGGCATCGATGCCTCCAGTCGAGGCCCCTGCCGCGACGGTCCCCAACCGATCCAACGCCACGGCCCCGACAGTGCCGTGACGCACGACCCGGGATTTTCGCCGGGAGAACATCCGCTCATACGAACGGCGGCGAGCGCCCGTCGCGGCATGCCGTTCGAGCTTGAAGTGTCGTGCAAATCTTCCGGCCATCGGGCCGGCCAGCAGGACGTGGTCGGTCTCCTCCATGACGAGGCGAGCGGCAGTGATCGGATGGACGAAGCCCTCGAGGGAAGCGACCGCCCCCGCCTTAAGGCCCGCGCCTTCCATGAGAGAAGCATCCATGCGCTGGACGCCGTCCAATTGGCGTCTCGACCCTCGCCCCGCATTGAACAGCCCGGAGTCTTCGAGTATCTGGATCGTGCGTTCGACGGCGAGCAGGGCGCCCCCTGCCTGCCCGAGCATCGCATACCCCGCGGCCAGCGCCTCGGCAAGACAGGACGCCTGGCGCGGCGTCATCGGCCGCCGGCCCGCACCGCCATGAGCGAGGATCAGGGGACGAGGACGGGTCAATTGAGGAGGAGATTCTTGGCCTGCCGATAGGCCGGATTCTGCATGCGGTCGAGGTCGGACCGCACGAATCCCAATCCGGTCACGCAGAGCTCAAAATTGTCCGACAACTTTGCGAAGAGCGGCCTTTCAGCCTGTTCAGGCTGGTCTGTCATCTGAGCGACAATGCCATAGGAACGCTTTCCCGTCTTCACATAGTCCACGAGAAAATCCTTGTGGTATACCAACCCGGCGGTTTTGAGACGGCGCAGGTACTCCGGGAACAGCCCGGCCATGAACAGCGTAAAGTCGCCGATGTGTTGATGAACGTCACGTTCCCGGTCGAGGGACTGCGCTTCGAGCAGGACTTCGGATTCGAAGAGAAGATCGACGACGGAATCGACGGTTTGGTCCTGCCGGTTTTTGATCTTGAACAGCTGATCGGTTCGAGTAAAGTCGACGAGCAGATTCGTGACGTAGGTGGTCACATTGAGATCCGGCCAACCAAGATGTTCGGTGAACGTCTTTTCGGTCAAGGTGCTGAAAAGTTGCCGCAGCGGATGTCGAGCCGGGATTGAAGTTCCCATCTCTCTCTCCCACTGATTCCCACGCGTCAAAACCTATTATAGCAGACTTCCTTCAGGAACCTGCCGGAATCCCCGTTCGGCTGTCCAAGAGGAAGGTGACCGGACCGTCATTGACCAGCTCGACCTTCATGTGGGCCGCGAAGACACCCGTTTCAACGGGGGTGCCCTGCGCCCTCAATGCCGCCGACACCGCTTCATACCATCGCTTGGCGTCTTCAGGCGGCGCGGCGTCTTCGAAACCCGGACGCCGGCCGCTCTTCGTGTTCCCCAGCAGCGTAAACTGAGACACCAGGAGGATGCCGCCCCCCACCTCGGCCAGCGAACGGTTCATCTTTCCCGCGTCATCGGCAAAGATCCTGAGGCCGCGCAGTTTCTCGACCATGAACCGGCAATCCGACTCGCCGTCTCCCTTGGCCACGCCGATCAGCACGAGCAGCCCGGAGCCGATCTCCCCGACCGTGCGCCCTTCGACCTCGACCGATGCCCGCGTCACCCGCTGGATGACCGCTTTCATCGACCGCGTCCCGAAGGCCGAAGCCGTGGCAGCGAGCCTTCCAGCGCAAGCAACCGGCGTTTGGCCGGCAGGCCGGAGGAAAAACCACCGATCGTCGCATCCTGCGCAACCACCCGATGGCACGGCACCACGATCGGCAACGGGTTGGCCCCGACCGCCCCTCCGACGGCTCTCGCATACTGTACCCCGCCGACCCGTGCGGCCAGACCTCGGTAGGACCATAGTTGGCCATAGGGTATTGCCCGTAGCGTCTTCCATACCTTCCGCTGGAATGCCGTGCCGCGCGACAGGTCGAGAGGAAGATCGAACGTGGTGCGGGTACCGCCCAGATACTCCACGAGTTGTCTTCTGGCTTCCCGGAGGGTGACGGATGTCGATCGCTCCAACGCAGCATCGCCGTCGCCCAACCCGGCAGTGACCGCAGCTTTAGAGTGCTGGGGCAGCATGATGGCGGTGAGGCCCCGTTCAGATTCCGCCACGCCCATCCAACCCCAGCGCGATTTGAACAACAAGACACGATCCATGAGGTGTCCTATCGGCCGGCGGTCCGCGCCCACTTGCTTCTGACCATGCCCCACACCAGATCCAGTTCTTCCGAGCGCATCAGCGCATGCACGCCCAGATATCCGCTCACACTGAGTCCGACCGCGACGGCGAGCATCACCGACTTGGCGGCCCATTCCCCCTCATGCGTCCAGACCTGCGCGCCGGCGACCCACACGCAGGCCAGCACCAGCGGAATGCAGGCGACGAGGACGCGCCCCGCCGACCGGCCGACCGACCCCCACTCGACACCCCCCAGGCGGCGGTTGAGCACGGCGACGAGAATTCCGCCGTTGACCATTCCGGCCAGAGCCGTGGCCAATGCCAACCCTGAGGCGCCCAGCGGCGACATCAGCAGCAGCGAGAACACGATGTTGGCCGTGACGGCCACGGCCGCTGAAATTGCAGGTGTCTTCGTGTCTTGTAGGGAGTAAAACGCCGCCACGATGATGCGCACACCGCCGAAGGCCCAGAGCCCGACGGCATAACACAGCACCGCCATGGCCGTCTCCGCCGTATCGTGCGCCGTGAAAGTTCCGTGTTCGAAAAACAGGTGCACGATCGGCGTGCGAAGCACAATCAATCCCAGCATCGCGGGGAACATGATGAAGACGATCATCCGTAGTCCAAACCCGAGCGTGGTCCGCAGTTCCTCCATCGCGCCACGCGCCGCCTGGGCCGACAGC
>Ga0070690_100000986_pt1 | contig 14477 bp, 15 predicted proteins | sample KBSS33HmetaG_FD_64671 | JGI IMG/M metagenome (GOLD analysis project Ga0070690, IMG submission 64671) | Switchgrass rhizosphere microbial communities from Kellogg Biological Station, Michigan, USA - KBS S3-3H metaG | ecosystem: Host-associated > Plants > Roots > Rhizosphere ... | reverse complement strand
GTTCTGCGACGGCAGCCATAAAAAGCTCTGAGCGTGGCAAGCCGCAGCCAGCAACTCATCATCGCCGCGCGCTCACTGGCGGAACAGGTCGACCGGCTGAAATTCCAGCCGCCGGTCACGCACGTCTACAACCCGCTCGATTATGCGTGGGCCGCGCACGAAACCTACCTGCGAACATTTGGCGATTCCAAAAAGCGCGTCGTCTTCCTCGGCATGAATCCCGGACCGTTCGGCATGGTCCAGACCGGCATCCCCTTCGGCGAAGTATCCGCCGTCCGCCATTGGCTCGGCATCCATGCCGCCGTCAAACGGCCGCGGCTCGAACATCCGAAACGGCCGGTGACCGGGTTCGACTGCCAGCGGTCAGAGATCAGCGGACAACGGTTGTGGAAGCTGTTCGCGGATCGGTTCGGCACGGCGGAAAACTTTTTCGCCGACCATTTCGTCGTGAATTATTGTCCCCTCGCCTTTTGCGGCGAGACCGGATGCAACCTGACGCCGGACAAATTGCGCCGCCTGGAATGTGAGAAACTGTTCGAGCGCTGCGATGCGCATCTGCGGCGCGTGCTGGAGATCCTCGAACCGGAATGGCTCATCGGCATCGGCGCGTTCGCCGCCGACCGGGGAATGCTGGTCGCCGAAGGCCTGCCGCTGAAGACCGGTCAGATCCTTCATCCCAGCCCCGCCAGCCCGGCCGCCAATCGCGGCTGGGCGCCGAAAGCGACGGAACAATTGGTGGCGCTGGGAGTCTGGAAACAGGCGTAGCAGGCCGGGACGGCGCGCCGCCCCGCCCTCACGCTTCTTTCTTGCGGAAGATTTCCTGCGGATTGGCGACGTTGAGGACGGAAAGGTCGATGCCCTGGCCCGGGGAACGGCGGCGGGCGGTTTCGAGATGGGACGCGATCTTTTTGACGGCGGTCGCGACGAAATATTTCACGACGCCGACATGGCAGCGGAAGATGATGATGAGCATGACCTGCTCATCGACGTTGCAGCAGTAGATGCTGAAATTTTCGCCCTGCTGGTGGATGCTGCTGAAATTGGGTTCATTGACCAGGCCGGCGATGGTCTGGTTGGCCATGAACGCGCCGGACGCGAGCGCGCCGATGGTCGTGAGGTCGAATCCATCCGACTTGCCCTGGTGCGTGATCACGAAACCGCCCTTGTCGGTGACGATGGCGGTGGTGGCATCGGTTTGCGACAGGAATTCCTTCAGCACCTCGTTCAGGTGCTGGATGTCTTCTTCGATGAGTTGTGGCAGAGTTCCCATGTCAGGCAGGTTGTGCAGCGCCGTGCGATTGGCTCTGGTTGATGTATTTATGCAGGAGCAGGCGGGTGATCATGTTCAAGGTCTCGAACACGCCCTCGCACTTGTGGGCGGTGGCAGTGAAGGACGGCACCTGCACCTCGCGGTTGTTCAACAGAAATTCCATGTACTCGACCGGCGCAGCGTTCGGCAGGTCGCGCTTGTTGTACTGCAACACGTACGGGATCTCGGCGATGTTCAACTTCAGCGAATTCATGTTCTCGAGCATGTTGTGGAAGCTTTCCACATTCTCGGGCATCTTCTCATACTGCGAGTCAGCGACGAACACGATGCCGTCCACGCCGCGCAACACGAGCTGCCGCGTGGTGTTATAGATGACCTGGCCGGGAACGGTGTAGAGCTGGAACTTCGTCTTGAATCCTTTGATCGTCATCGCTTCGATCGGCAAAAAGTCGAAAAACAGCGTTCGGTCGGAGCTGGTCGCCAGCGATACGAGCTTGCCCTTGTTCCCCTGCGCCGTCTGGACGTGGTCATGGACCTGCACCAGGTTGGTCGTCTTGCCGCCCATCGCGGGGCCGTAATAGACGATCTTGACCTGCAATTCTTTGGTCGCTTGGTTGATGATGGCCATAATATTATTTAGTTTTGCGGTCGAGTTCGGACGCCAGTTTGGCCAGGTCCGCCGTCGGCAGGCGTTCGCCCGCCCGCCCGAACGCAGCAAAATAAACCGCGTTCACCCGGAAAATCTTCCACGGCACGTTGCCCACCGTGAATTTCAAATTATTCAACGCCCCCATCCGCAGTTCGCGCGTGCTCTGGCCGACGCGATCGAAGATCTGCGGGATGAACGCCGCCACCATGTCCGAATTCAATTCCGGCGGCACCTGGCCGGCGACCTTCAATCCATCCGGCAACGCGATCACCGCGCCCGCCACCCCCGGGATCGCCATCGCGCGTTCCACGATCTCTTTCGGCGTGGATAACCGGCGCTTGATCTCCGTGTCCGACACGATCGGCTTGGCACCCGCCGCTTCGGCAGGCGGCGCCTGCCCGGCATCGGCCGGCAAAAAGAAATTGGTATCCGCCGCCTGGGACGGTTGCATCGGAACGACCGGGCGCGGGGCCGGCGGCGCCGGGGCGGCCGGGCGCGGCGGCGGGGGGACAACCGGCGGAGCCACTGTGCTTGCCGGCGGGACGGGCGCGACCGCCGCAGGGGCGGCCGGTGCGGGAGCGATGGGTTTCGGCGCCGGTTTCGGTTCCGCCGGAGGAGCTTCGCCCACGGGCGCCGCCACCGGCGCTTCCATTTCGGCCGACGGAAAACCAAAGAAAAGGTTCGGGATCGAACGATCGACCGACATCCGCATCGGCGGCCGGATCGGCGGCACTGCTTCCAGGTAAAGCGGAACGATGATCTTCAACGGCAGTTCCAATTCCATGCCGTCATTGGAAGACGCCCCGGCCTGCGGCGGCGTCATCAACGACCGGATGTTCTGCCATGACATGATCACGCGACCCCGTCGCAACGGCGGTTCAACGAGGTTCACCGGCAAGGCCACGCCCGTCTGGGTGAGATCCAATTGCCGGATCTCCGCCTTCACCGCTTCCGGCCATTTTTCTGAAAGATCAGCCAGGGACATCACGATCGTCTTCCCCGCAGCGGCCGGCGTCACTCCAGGGGCGGCCTGGACCGGCATCGAATATTGCGGCGCAGCGACAGGTGCAGGCGCAGCCGGAACCGGGGCCGGGGGCTTCGGTGTGAAAGGGATCGGAGCCGACGGCGGCGGCGTGGGTTTCGCGCCCGGCATGGCGATCGGTTTCGGCGGTACGGCCGGGTTGATGGATCGCGGCGCAACGGGCGCCGGGGGAGCGATCGGAGAAATCGGAGTGATCGGCGCGGCCGGGGCCGGGGCCGGGGGTTTGGGTGCCGCCACGGGTGGCGGCGGAACGGGCGCGGCCGCCGGGGGCGGCGGGACCGGGGCGGCAGGAGCCGGACGGGTAAACGCCGGCGGCGGAGTGACCACCGCTCGCGGGGTCAGTTTGGTCTGCGATTCCGCGCCGGGCACACGCACCGGTCCGGGCGGCGCCTTCATGAAACTCGTCGCGAAAGCAACCCCGTCCGCGCGCGCGCCGAACGGCCCCTTGATCTCCTGGGGAACATCGATGCGCTGCTGGTTGGGATGGCGCGGCAGATGGTTTGGATTCAATCGCGCCAGGAGAATGTTCAACGGCAGCAGGACCGGCAGGGAATCATATTCCTCCGCCACCCGGAACAATTCCGGCGCCGCGCCGCGCAACTGGCCGAACGTGATCTTCACGGAGCCCAGCCCCAGTTGCGGCATGATCTGGTCCAGCGGGATGGCGATGGTGGCGTCGCCCAGGTCTTCGATGCGCATCGTCATTTTGCCGCGAAGGTCCTGCGGCAATTTTTCGAGGATGCCCTGCAACGGCAATTCGACATCGGCGCCGGGTTCTGACGGCGTCTCCGCCGTGGCCGCTTCCGCGGGCGGCATCGTATATGCCGGTTGGGAATGTCCATACGCCGCCGCAGCCGGCATCGGCGCGGGAGAAGGCGCCGGGGAAACGTGCGGCTCAGCGGCCGCCGGGGTGTTTGCCGGGCGTGGTTGGCGCCATCCTTTGAATAAGCCGCCAAAATTCATTGGTACATCAGTTCACGTGTTTTTCCGCTGCCTGTCAACTCTCGGAATCGTTTTTTGAGCAGGAACCACGCCAGCACGTTTTTGCCCCGTTCTGTTTTGATCCAATGTCTTAACATTGGACTGCCCCCTTTGCAAAAACCCCGAAAGTGCGCTGGACTTAAAAAATAACCGCAACGGAACGTGATTTGCTCTCTTTCACCGGCACCCGGTGTGAGCAGGCGATAAATTTCCGGCTTGTGTTTATCAGGCAATGTGAGTAGCCGTGTAGTTGTTGACCATGGAAGTGCGACACAAAGTTTTGATCGTTGATGACGACGCCGACTGGTTGGACGTCTGTCGCGAAATGCTTTCGCAACTGCCGAGCAAACCGGAGATCCGCACCGTCGGCGCCGGCGCCCGCGCCATCGCCCAACTCGATTCCCAGCCTTTCCGCCTGCTGATCTGCGACCTGAAGATGCCCAAGATGGACGGTCTCCAGGTCCTGTCCATCGTCCGCCGCCGCTTCCCCGACCTGCGCACGGTCGTGTTGACGTCGCTCGAAGACGAAGAATTCCGCTCGCGCGCCTATTCGCTGGGCGTCGATCTGTTCTGGCTCAAGCCCGACATGCAGCAGAACAGCAAAATGTTTTTGGACTGCATCGAGTCGCTGCTCGGCAAGGAATCCGAAACCGGCAATGCCGGTTTCCGCGGCATCCAGAGCAAGAGCCTGATGGACATCATCCAGCTCGAATGCATGTCGCGCAATTCCACCGTGCTGCGCATCACGCGCGGGCCGCTCGTGGCTAAAATCTGGATTCAGGATGGCGAATTGTTGGACGCCCAGGTGGGCAACGTCCGCGGCGAAGCGGCATTCCAAAAGATCCTCGCCTGGAAATCCGGCACGTTCGAAAACCTCGCCGCCGAACCCCTCCACGAACGCACCATCACCCGCTCGATCAACGCCCTGCTCCTCGAGACCGCACAGTCGATCGACGAATCATCCGACGTCGCACAGACGGAGATGATTGAAAAAGCCGACCATCGCAAAACGGTCTGGCGGCTGGCCTTGCTCGCGGCCGAAGGCGCCGAGTTCGTCGTCACCGTCCCCCCCGAAGGCCAGGGCAAGAGCGAAGCCTGGGGCGCGCACAACGCCGAACAGCTCACCGGATGGACGCGTCGCGCCGCTGACGCCATCAAACGCCTCGGCGACCGCCTGGAAGCCGGCCCGGTCTCGCACATCGCCGGCGCCAGCATGGAACGCCGCCTGGCCATGTTGCCGGCGGACGACAAACTTTTCCTCGTCGCCTGGCCGCCGGAGACCCCGGAAAATGAATTGCTGGAAAAAACCAAGAAACTGGTCGCGTCATGGGATTCTTAAAAAAATTGTTCGGTTCGCGCGCCGTGGTGCAGGAACTGCCGATGGGCAGCCTCACGGTCAACGCCCAGGGCAACATCGTCGCCTCGACGGTGTCGTCCAATTATTCCCGCGCCCTGCTTTCGGACGTTTCCCGCGAAGTGCTGGTGATCTTCCGCGAAGCGCGCGAGGCGCAATTGCCGCTGGCCGAGATCAGCATCCATTTCGGCAGCCTCCGGGTGACCGCCCGCGAGACCCGCGGCGGCGCCATCATTTTCCTCATGCCCCAAACCGCCCTGTTGCCTTTGCCCACTTCGCCTAAATGATCTATGAAACCTAAAGAACTTAACAAGCTTGTCACTCAGATCGAAGCCCACATCGAGTGCTGGAAACAGTTCAACCATTTCATCGAAGTCGGCCGCTCGAAGAAATTCGGCCCCGCCGACGAGAACCATTTCCTCGAGATCAAAAGCGTGATCGTGCAGGAACTGGAACTGATCTTCGCCGCCGTCGAAGTGCCGTCGCCCTCGCGCGACGAAGTCCATGCCCTGCTCAGCAACACGCCGTCGTTGCGCGCGCTGGAGAACATGAACGAAGGCAGCCTGCGCGGCCTCGAAGCCCAATGGCACAAGATCTACATCGGCTGGCACGCCATCCTCGGCCAGCTCAAGGTCAAGCAGCAGACCGAAGCCGGCAAATCGTTCTGGGCCAAGAAATAATCCATGCATGACGGGCTCATCGCCGTAATCCTCGGCATCATCGAAGGCATCACCGAGTTCATCCCCGTCTCGTCCACCGGCCACCTCCTGCTGGCGGAACATCTGCTGGGCGCTAAAAAAAGCGAACTGTTCAACGTCGTCATCCAATGCGGCGCCGTCCTGGCCGTCCTGCCTCTCTTCCAGGACCGCCTGTATCGGTTCTTCTTCGAGCTCCGCGACCCGGAAACCCGGCGTTACCTGCTGAAAATAGCCGTCGCCTTTTTCATCACCGCCGTCGGCGGGCTTGCCGTGAAAAAATTCGGTTGGAAGCTGGAAGAAAACCCCGGCCCGGTCGCCCTGGCGCTGCTCATCGGCGGCATCCTGTTCCTGGTCGTGGAATTTTTCGTGCGCGGCCAGAAATTGAACAATGAGATCGCCTGGTCGGTCGTCCTCGCCGTCGGCGCCGGCCAATTGATCGCCGGCGTCTTCCCGGGCACGTCCCGTTCCGGCGCCACCATCCTGTTCGCGCTCCTGCTCGGCACCAGCCGCCCCGCCGCGACAGAATTTTCATTCCTCGTCGGCATCCCCACCATGCTCGCCGCCGGCGCGTTCGAGATCCTCAAGACCTTGCATCATTCGGACAAAAACGCCGTTCTCGCCCCGGCTTTGGCGAACGGTGTCCCCGCGACACCGCACGAAAACTGGCGCGCGCTGTTCTTTGCGACGGTGGTGGCGGCGATCGTCTCCTTCTTCGCCGTGAAATGGCTCCTCCGCTATGTGCAATCCCACACCTTCATGGTGTTCGGCTGGTATCGCATCGCCCTCGCGATCGTGATCTTCCTTTTGATGTTGAGGTGACAAGCCTCAATTCTTTCAAACCTCTTGGGTAGAACGTTTGATGGCAGGGCGGAGCTGCCGCTCCGCCTGGTTCAACCATCTCGACTAAATATATGGGCAAAGCCACAGCTTTGCCCTACCCATCATTTCGATGAATCCGGGATGAAGATCTTTTGCCCGACTTTGAGATTGTTCGGATTAAGACCCGGGTTCGCCGCGACGATCTGTGTCGTGGTCACTTTAACCTTTTGATCGCGATAAGCCTTGGCGATCGCCGCCAGCGTGTCGCCGGCTTTCACCTCATAATAATATCCGTTCTGTTTTTCACCCGGGTTGGACGTGGTGTTTCCCGAGTTGGCCGTGGGCGTCAGCTTATGCGGCGCCGCCGGGACGCCCAACGCTTTATCCAGCTTCTCCAATTCCTTCACGATCGCTTCGTTATCAGCCTGGCGACGCTTGTCGACTTCCTGGATCTGGTCGGCGAGTTTCTGGAGGTCTTCCGAACTGGCGCCGGCGCCGGCGCCCGGCTGACCCTGTTTATCCGTGAGATCGCTGATCTTTTTCTCCAGGTCATCGATGCGTTTATTCTGGGCGCCCTGGGCATCGAGCAGTTCCTGGATCTGGGCGGACAGTTTATCGATCTGTTGTTGGGTGGCGTCGTCGGCCGCAGGCGCGGGCACCTGCGCGCGTGACAGGTTGGCGGTGATCGCGGCCGCGAAAATCAAAAAGCTCAAGATGAACGTTCTCATGCGTCGAAAATAAACCTCTCAGCGAAGGCGTCAAGCAGTGTTCGATCACCGGAAGAAGTTTGGGACGGCGGCACGCCATCCCTACCGGATCATTTGTATTATTATCTTTGCGACCTTGGCGGCCTTTGCGTGAGGCCTATTTCGCCTGCAGGTAAGGCTTCAACTTTTCCTTGAGCGTTTCCCGCCCGCGATGGATCAGCGATTTCGTCGCCGACAAGGAACAGCCCAGGATCTTCGCGATCTGTTCGTAACTGACGTCATCCTGGCGGCATAACAGGATGGCGCTGCGCTGGTTCTCCGGCAGGTCGGCCAGCGCCTCATCGATCTTTCGCGCCAGTTCGCCGTGCAACAAGCTGTCCGGCGGGGAGATGTTCGCCTTGTCCACGTATTGTTGCTTGGGCTGGTCGTCATGTTCGGCGTGAGATTCTTCGATCGATTCCGCCGGGTGCCGCGAGCGACGGCGCAGTTCGTTGAGGCAGAGGTTGCGGGCGATGGTGAAGAGCCAGGTGGAAAATTTTGCGGTCTGTTTGTAGCGGCTGCGCGATTTGTAGACCTGCAGGAACACGTTCTGCGCCAGGTCTTCGGCCTCGGCCTCATCACGCAGGCTCCGGAAGACAAAATTCATCACCGGTTGCTTGTATTTCTCGACCAGTTCAGTGAACGCCGCGCGATCGCCGCGCTTGGCGCGCAGCATCAACACGGCATCTGGATCGGTCGGTGGTGCCATCGCCAACGAGTTTCGAGTTTCACGTTCCGGGTTTCAAGTTCGCAATCTCAACACCGGGCTCGCCCGAAAGACGACCGGTACGGCCAAAAGGTTTCGATTAATCACCAGAGTCGTGGTAGGGACGTCGCGCTGCGACGTCAGGCTGCGTCCGGGGGAGGGGTGTGCGTTGTCGCGTTTGTTGCGCCGCTTCGCGGTGCGGACGTCGCAGCGCGACGTCCCTGCCACGCTTCCGTTTTAATCCTCTGAAAACTTGAAACTTGAAACTGAAAACTTGAAACTCAGCGCGTGCAGGATCTGTTGAAGAAAATCGAAGCCGCCGCGAAAGAAAGGCTCACCATCCCCGCCGAAGCCACCGCCGCTGAAAAGCTGGCGGCATACAAAGGCTTTCTCAAGGTCGAGACCCATCGCGTCAAGATCCAGCATCGCGCCGGCGCCGGCGGCCACGAGATCTGCCAGGCCCGCGCCGCCATCCTCGATGTGTTGCTGCAACATCTCTGGGACGCGGCCCGCAGCAGCCTGTCGCTCCAGGCGCAAAAAGAATTTCCCCCGCTCGCCCTCGTGGCCATCGGCGGTTACGGTCGCGCCGAACTCAACCCGCACAGCGACATCGATTTCATGTTCCTGCACGACGGCCAGATCGCGGCGAACAAACCCCTGCCCCATCTTTCCAAATTGATCGACGGCGTGTTGTATCCGCTCTGGGACATCGGCCTCAAAGTCGGTCATGCCGTCCGCAGTATCGACGATTGCACCAAGGTCGCCAACTCCGACATGCAGTCGAAGACGTCGCTCATCGAATCGCGCCTGGTCATCGGTGACGAAAACCTGTTCAAAAAATTCCAAAAGGCGCTCGTGGCCAAATGCGTAGACGGTTATGAAGAGAAGTACATCGCGCTGCGCCTCGAGGATCAGGACACGCGCCGGGCGAAGTATGGCAATTCCGCCACGATGCAGGAGCCGAACATCAAGAACGGCTGCGGCGGGCTGCGCGATTTCCAAAACCTGCTCTGGATGACTTTCTTCAAATACCGCACGCGATCGTTGCGGGAACTGGAGCAAAAAGAATTCGTCAGCGACGCCGAGCGCAAGCAGTTGGAGGAGGCGTACGATTTCCTGCTCAAGGTCCGGACCGAACTGCACTACCACGTCAACCGCCCGCTGGACGTGCTCGGCAAGAACCTGCAGCCGGCCGTGGCCCTGAACCTTGGTTATACGGAACGTTCCCCCAGCAAACGGATCGAGGAGTTCATGCGCGACCTGTACACGCATACGCGGAACATCTACCTCATCACGCGCACGCTCGAGCAGCGCATGGCGCTCATCCCGCCATCCCAAAGCGCCTTGTCGCTGCGACGCTGGCTGCCCAAACGCCGGGTCACCGCCGAACCCGTGGACGGTTTTCTGTTCGTGGACGGCGAGATCCGCGCGGCTTCCGGCCGGATCTTTCGCGATTCGCCGCCCCGCCTGATGCGCGCGTTCCTCCATGCCCAGTCCAAGCACCTGCAATTGCATCCGGACCTCGCCCAACAGATCCGCAACCAGGTCTCGCTGGTGGACCGGGATTTCCTGAACGACGAACACGTCCGCGAGACGTTCCTGACGTTGCTGGAGCGGCGCGGCGAAGTCGCCCGCATCCTGCGTTCCATGCACGAGGTCAATCTGCTCGGCAAATACATCCCCGAATTCGGCAAACTGACCTGCCTGGTCCAGCACGAATTCTATCACCAGTACGCCGCGGACGAACATACGCTCGTCTGCCTGGAACAACTGGACAAGATCTGGGAGGCCAAGGATCCGCCGTACGCGAACTATGCGCCCCTGTTCCAAAAACTCGAACGTCCCGGCATCCTGTACCTTGCCCTGCTCCTGCACGACGTCGGCAAAGCCGAAGAGCACAAGAAAGGCGGGCACGCCGATGCCAGCGCCGAGATGGCGATGCGCGCCGCCAAACGCCTGAAACTCGACAGCGCCGCGATGCATACGCTGCAGTTACTGGTCGAACATCATCTGCTCATGGCCAACGTGTCGCAGCGGCGCGACCTCGACGATCCTTCGGTCATCAAAAATTTCGCGCGCCAGATCGAGACGCCGGAACAACTGAACCTGTTGACGCTGCTGACCTTCGCCGATTCACAGGGCACGAGCGACAAACTGTGGAACGGATTCAAGGATTCGTTGTTGCGGCAGTTATACACGCGCACGATGCCGTTGTTGACCGGCAGCACCGAGTTCGTCCGTGCTTCGGAGAAACATCGGGAATCGTTGATGAACGAAGTCCGGGACCTGGCGCCGAAACGGATCAACGACGAAGAAGTCGCGGCTCATTTTGACAGCCTGCCGCCCCGCTACTTTGAGATCCATACGGCCCGGGAGATCCTGGGCGACCTGGAACTGACGCATCGTTTCATCAACCAGCTGGTCCTGGAAGGCGAGAACGCGTTGTCCCCGATCATCGCCTGGAGCGACGAGCCCGACCGGGGTTATAGCGTCGTCAAGGTGTGCACCTGGGATCGCGCCGGCCTGTTCAGCAAGATCGCCGGGTCTTTGAGCGCGGCCGGCTTGAACATCCTGAGCGCCCAGATCTTCACGCGCAGCGACGGGATCGCCCTGGACGAATTTTTTGTCACCGACAGCCGGACAGGCGACCTCGCCAAACGCGAGCAGCACGAAAAATTCGATGCCTTGATGGAGAAAGTGCTGACCGGCATGGACGTCGACCTGTCGGCGCAGATCAAGAAGCAGATCGCCGGGCAGCCGCAATACCTGCCGTACGCCGGCGAACGGATGGCGACGCACATCCATTTCGACAACGAAGCCTCGGACACCCGCACGCTCATCGAGATCGAGACCGAAGATCATCTTGGCCTGTTATATGCCATTTCGCAGACGTTCGCGGAACTGGACGTCGACATCGCAGGCGCACGCATCGTGACCGAGCGCGGCGCGGCGATCGACACGTTCTACGTCCGCGAACTGGATGGCGGTAAAGTGGAATCCCCTTCGCGCCGGGTGCTGATCGAAAGCCGGTTGAAACAGGCGGTCGCCCTGCTCGACGTGGCTTGAACCGTTCTTGACAGCGGAAACGCGACGTCTGACACTGACATCCTGCTCAGCGGAGGCGGGCCTGCCCGCCGCAGTTCCGCCGCGCAGAACGCAGGCGGGTGTGGTTCAATGGTAGAATGTGGCCTTCCCAAGGCTGAGACGAGGGTTCGATTCCCTTCACCCGCTCCAACTTCATGACCGGCGATGCGATGAAGACCGAGATGCCGAAACAACTGCAGCGGTGGGAAAAGGTCCGCCAAAAAGGCCGCTTGCGGTTCATTCTCCTGACCGGTGTCGCCGGCTGGGGCCTGCCGATGTTCGCCGTGATGACGTTCGTCGTGAATCGCCGTCCGGATTCCCCGCCCACTCCGTCGTTCATCCTGGTTTCCGCCGTCATCTGGGCGCTCGGCGGTGCCGTCTTCGGCCTCAGCATGTGGACCATCTCCGAAAAGAAGTATCAGAAGTATCTTGCCGGCCAAAAGTCCGAATGAACGTCAAGGGCACAGATGCCCGCGGACGCCCGCAAATAGTTGTCGGCTTTTTTCTCCCGGCGCACACTCATCAATAAATGGATTCACCGGATGACAGCGCATTGTTGAAGGATTATGTGGAACGGGGTTCAGACGAGGCGTTCGCTGCCCTCGCGGCCCGTTACGTCAACCTGGTCTACTCCGTCGCACTGCGCGCTGTGGGCGATCCCCATGCGGCGGAAGAAATCAGCCAGGCGGTGTTCATCATCCTGGCACGTAAAGCCGGCCGGCTGCGGAGCGAACGGGCGCTTTCCAGCTGGCTGTTCCAGGCCACGCGCCTGACGGCCAAGAATCACTTGCGAAGCCGGATGCGCCGGCATCATCGCGAACAGGAGGCGTACGACATGCAAGCACTCTCAACCGGACCAGAACCGGACCTTTGGCCGGATATCGCACCGTTGCTGGATACGGCCATCGCGGCATTGGGTGAAAAAGACCGGACCGCCGTCCTGACGCGATATTACGAAGGCAAAAGCATGGACGAAGTCGGCGCCGCCATCGGAGCCAGCGAACCCGCCACGGAAAAACGGGTAAGCCGCGCGATGGACAAGCTCCAACGTTTCTTCGCCAAACGCGGCGTCCATTCCACCGCCGAAGCCCTGTCCAAAGCCGTCTCCACGCACTCGATCCAAATCGCTCCCGCGATGCTGGCTCAATCGGTGATCGCCGCGGCCCTGGCAAAAAACGCGGTCGCATCCGTATCCACGCTCGCGCTGGCCAAAGGAACGCTCAAGACCATGACCTGGTTGCAGATCAAGGCGGTGGCCGGCATCGCGACGGCATTGATCGTCGGCGGCGCCGCCGTGGGGGTCTTCCAGGGGTCAAACAACGACGGATGGCAGCCGTCAGACATCATCAAAAAATCGCGGGATACCTATGCCGCGCTGACCAGTTATCGCGACGAAGGGACGACTGCGGATACGATCGGCAACGACACGATTGCACCGCACGAATTCACCATCCGGCTGGCCCGCCCGGATCTCTATCGCATCGCGTGGCGCCAGGACATGGGCTTTTTTGTCTCCACCGGGGCCGTCTGGTCGGCCGGTAATGGCGACCAGCTCGCGGCAAACGGCAGTCCCGTAAAATATCCGGATAAGGAAACCGCTTTGTCAGCCGCGACCGGCGTCTCCGGCAGGGCGGCCGGCAGCATTCCCGGGACATTTTTCCAGATGAACTGGGGCGACCAGCTTGGTCGCGCTCCATCCATGACGAGGAAAAAAGATGAAAAGATCGGGGACGCGAATTGCTTTGTTTTGACGGACGTGAAAAATGGCCGGACACGAACGTTGTGGATCGGCAAAGAAGATTTCTTGATCCGCCAGATAGAACACAAAACGAGTGCCGCCGATCTGCAGGCGTTGCTGGAGGCGGAAGCACGAAAACATCCCGGATTGGCTTTGCCGACGTCCGTCAGCGGCGACAGCACGTCGATCGAAATCCATAGCCACATCGTCGTCAACCAACCCTTCACAAAAACCGATTTCAACCCGTGACAATCCGCCAGACCAAATGAGAACGAATCGCATCGCGGCCGTCAGCCTGCTGGCGCTCATGACCGGCAACCTGCCAGCCCAGCGCATCGATCCCGCGAACGGCTTGTCTTCCGGCACCGCGCTCGCGACGCATGTCGACCCGTCAAGCGGGCTTTCGGCGGCCGATGGCGAGGGCAAACCGCTCGTCGATCCGGCCGATCCGTTCAATGAAATCGTCCGAACGTCGTTTTCGAACGGGCAGGCCCTGCAGGAGAGCTATGGTCCGGTCATGGAAGTGCAGAAATTGATCGTCGCTCACCGGTATGAGGAGGCGCTGCAACGCCTTCGGCAGTCGTATCAGGCGCGCACGGATCCGTCGGCGTTCCGACCTTACCTCATGAGATGGTTCAACCTGCGCCAGAAATTTGTCCCGGCGAATGACGCATTGAAGGCGATCCTTGAGGATGAAACCCGCCGGCTTTCTGACGGCAAAGGAAACGCGGACCTGTTCCTGGAAGTCGAAATGATCAACAACGAGCTGTCGCAAGGCGAAGCGACCTGCGCGTTGTTCCAGGCCATCGACAGCAGTGATAAAAAATTGGCAGCCGATTGCTTTCCCTACATCGAAGGCCTGCTGGTGGATAACCGCCATTATGGATTGTTCCTGAAATATACCGGCGATCCGCAGGCGTACTTCGAATCAGAGCGCGCCACATTCGAAAAGGAGAACGAATGGGCCGCCAACTGGCAGGCAACGCACGTGAAATGGCTGGCGGAAATGGATGAACGACAGCGAAAGGTGGAATCGATCAGGCAGGAATATCAAAAGCAATTCCGGGACCTCGAACAAGCAAGACAGATCGTCCGGCCTGATCCGATCGCCGGCCCCGGGCAATCGAACCAACTTCCGTCTCTACCCATCCATACGGCCTTTGTCCACACGCCGTCCAATCCTGGTTTCACCGCGGCACAGGTGGCGACAAACGTTTTCGTGGACCGAAACTGCCGGCTCATCGAAGTCCTCACCGCCACCAGCCGTCATGCGGAAGCTCAAAGGATCCGGGACAAAGCCATCGCGGTCGTGGACGCACCGCGGCTCCGCTCTGCCATCACCGACGCCCGCCGGCGGCTCTGACCAGGTGACCAGCGACAACAGGCATTT
>Ga0070690_100000984_pt1 | contig 14502 bp, 12 predicted proteins | sample KBSS33HmetaG_FD_64671 | JGI IMG/M metagenome (GOLD analysis project Ga0070690, IMG submission 64671) | Switchgrass rhizosphere microbial communities from Kellogg Biological Station, Michigan, USA - KBS S3-3H metaG | ecosystem: Host-associated > Plants > Roots > Rhizosphere ... | reverse complement strand
GGTCAAGACGCTCTTTCGCGATCCTCGCACACACCTCCACAATCGGCCACATATAGCGGCTCACCTGGCCACCATACATGCCGTTCCGGAGTTCGACCGTCGTAGCCTGATCGTGCGCGAAGAACTGCACGTCGACCACGGCTGTCTGGCGCCTGGTGATCGCATCGATCCTGTGTGTCGCCGTGACGATGAAGTCGCCTCGATTCGGGTGCATCAAGGTTGTGGTATAGCCCTGTAGTTCGATGGCGTGATAGACACAATAGGGCAGTGCGGGCGTGTTCACCGGAAAGGACCGGACTTCATTTGGTGGGGCCTGACGCAATTCTCCCACGGTCATCGCACAGCCCGAAAGGAGACAGATTGCCCCAATCAGCCAATGATGGCTCATGGTTCTCCTTGATTAGCAGTGCGTGTCCAATTCCCACCGCCAATATATGACTATGTGAAAGTGGCCTATTAAGATTGAACCGCAGGAGTTCTCGAACTGAATACTAGGTAGAGTACTAGTTAAGGGGGGTCTTTGTACTAGGTTGGCGAAACAGGCAGGCCTCCGGCCTCTTGCAGCGGAGGAGTGACCCCCGGGCTGGTCAAAAAGAACTGATTTTACCAGGTGCTGGCCTCAGCCCTCGTAGTGTCAAGAGCAAGAAGCTCCACGAGAGTGTGACTGCAGAATGATTTGTTTTTGGACCGCGCAGAGGATGGGGAAAAACGTCAAGAAAATCAATAATGGAATGTTGGGACAATGCGGGGCTTTTGGAACCTAGTGTCAATTGCTCCAAAACTATTACGTGTTTTGCGGGGTAAGCGGAAAAATCGGGGTCCCGCAACCTGCTTTATTTGAACCGTGAAACGGAATTTGGCGTGAGGAGGTGAGGTCCTTTCACAGTTTCGAGGAATGTCATTGCATATGCTGATTGTCTAAATTATTGCCAAAATAGTACTCGACTGCAGCATGCATCTCTCTGTCATAGATCTGCCTTTGTTCCGCGTGCATTTTCCTACCCGTGCGATCTCACCTATATTGTGCGGCAAACGTCGACGCTGTTATGACCGATTCTGAGTGTGCCGAGAAATGATAATGCACAAAAAACTCTGACTCAATCACAGAAAGATCTTCGCATTTGTGCTTGGCTCATTTTGTCTTATGCTCTTCAGGTCGGACAAGATTGGGCTTTCCCTCTTCACCGGCAAACACGACCAGCAATTTTAGCGGTACTTGGCCTAAATTCTTTGCGCGATGCACGGTATTGATAGCCTCTAAAAATCCACTTCCAGCCTCAAAGGTCTGTTGAGTGGCATCCTCAAATTCCACCGTCATTGTTCCTTCGAGGACATGGACGTAGGTGGGAACTGAATGCATGTGGCGACCGTTGTCCTTCCCCGGTTGAATCACGACCAGGATTGAGGCCATTTCTGCCTTATCCGTTTTGGGGTATTCAAGTTTTTGGCCGGCGATCGTTGTTGAACTTTTCATCAACGCGGTGACTGCTACATCTTGTGGCTCTGCCCACGCTGAGACGGTCGCCTGAATCAAAGCCACGATCAAAACGGTCGAGAAAACTGGTCTCATTGCTATACCTCCATTCGCATTTATTTTTGAATCGGAATTTGAACTGGTAAAAGGATACACCCACTCAACCCCTTGAAAGCGGTAGTACGGCGTAGCGCAATGTTATCATCCCAAATCCACAATAATGCAGTATCTACTCTTTCCGCCGCTTATGTTCGACAGATTGTGGATGGCCAACTTCGATGGCTTTGTGCAATCCACATTCCAGCAAGATTTTCATCCTGCTCAGCCATCGACTGGCGCTCAAACGCATGAATATAGGTGAGTTCGTTCACAAACCTCGATTCGAACTGAAGGAGACATCGATGGCGATGTGCTGAAATTTCAGCAGAAGCCGAAGAATCGGCTCTAGCCAAGTACATTCAGGGAGCTGTGAACCCTATGCCTCAGATGAAGTAGGAATGATCTCTATCGATTGGCGTGGTTATTGGGCGCTGGTATCGCGATTAACGACGGTGGTGGAGGGCACCCGTGTACACCGTCGTTAACCGAAACGCTTCACATTGATATTCAGGAGGTTGCGCGGGTAGCCTAGGTGTTGGGAAGGGTTGCCCCCACCTCCTCCTGCCCGCTCAGGCTCATTTAGCCCCAGTCTATTCAAGGACTACGAAAAGATCGCCTTTGACTGGTCTACGAATCTCACCGATATGCTCCTAGTTGCACCATTTTCCTCCCCGATGCTAGACTTCAGCGCTGCTTCGCCTACCCACATCAAGCCCCCCATCACAGGGTGATGCCGATGTCCGTCTCCCATCTCAAAGAAGCCCTCAGGCAAAGCGAGGAATTCGCCGCTCGTCTCATCGAAAGCAGCCGAGATTGCATTAAGGTGCTGGATCTCGGGGGACATTTTCTCTCGATCAATGCCCATGGCATGACCGCATTGGAGATCTGTGACTTTGGACCCCTGATCGGCTCGCCCTGGGTTGAACTATGGGACGGGGAGTATCGGGAACAGGCAGAGACCGCGATCGAACAGGCGCGGCAGGGTCAGGTTGGACGATTTACTGGGTACTTCCCAACGGCAAAGACGCAGACCCCCAAGTGGTGGGATGTCTCTGTGACCGCCATTCTTGACCGAGATGGAAGGCCAGAGAAGCTGTTGGCCGTTTCCCGTGATGTGACGGAACTCAAACTGGCTGAGCAGTCACTCCGGCAATCCCACGAGGAGTTGGAACAGCAAGTCGCGGCTCGTACACGCGATCTGATCCACACGAGCACGGTGCTTCAGAAAATTGTGGAGGGCGTCGAGTCCAAAGTCGGCGAACAGTTTTTCCCCTCACTCGTGCAACAACTGGCGACCGCCCTCGGTGTGGACTATGCATATATTTCCGAACTCAGCGAGGATGGCACTCGGTTCCGGTCGCGGGCGGGCTGGGGCAAGGGCGGGCCCCTACCACAGTTCGACGTACCAACGCACGGCCCCTGTGAAACCGTCCTGACACGCAAATGCATCCATCATCCAGATCAACTTCGTGCGTTATACCCCCACGTCCAACTGATTCAGGATACCGGCGTCGACAGCTACTGCGGTGTTCCGATCGTCGATGCCTCCGACAAAGTCGTAGGACATCTGGCCATCATGGACTCCAAGCCGATGCCGGATCATGTGCGCGCGACATCAATTCTCGGAATCTTTGCGACGAGAGCCGCGGCGGAGTTTGAGCGTCTGGGTTTCGAACGTGCCATGCGCAAGAGCGATCGCACACTGCGGAAGATTGACGAGGGAACGGCGGCGACAACTGGAGCGGAGTTTTTCAATTCTCTGGTCAAGAGTCTGGCCGAAGCCCTTCAGACCAAGTATGCCTTTGTTTCTAAGTTTGTCGAAGGTAACCGCACTCGCGTACGGACTCTCGCATTTTGGAAGAGCGACGGATTCCTCGACAACTTTGAATATGATTTGTCCCACACACCGTGCGAACGAGTGTTGGCGGGAGACGTATGTCTTTTTTCGGAGAAGGTTCAGGAGTTATTCCCAGAGCATCGAGACGATCTTGCCAAGCTGGGGGTCGAGAGTTATTTGGCGATTCCTGTCTCGGACCGCTCGGGCACGGTGATGGGACACCTCGCGGTGATGGATACCAAGCCGATGCATGATGATCCTCGCGTGCTCTCTGTATTTAAGATTTTCGGGGTGCGGGCGGGTGCGGAACTCGAGCGTGAACGGATGGACGCGCAAATCAAGAACAATGAAGAGCAGCTACGCGATTTGTTCGACGAAGCCCCGATCGCCTATGTGCACGAGGGGCTCGATTCCAAGTTCATCCGCGCCAACCGCACCGCATTGAAGAGTTTTGGCATTACGGCGGACCAGGTCGAAAACACATACGGATTCTCGTTCATTCCCGATACGCCCGATGCCCAGCGACGCCTGAAAGATGCATTCGCCTCTATCGGCAAGGGCATCGACACCAGCGGCGTCGTGCTTGAATTGCGACGCAAAGACGACGGAAAACCGCTTTGGATTCAGTGGTGGTCGAGGCCGGACCCAAGCGGCACCTATACCCGCACCATGTTCATCGACATCACAGAGCGGGTGCTGATGGAGCAGGAAAAAGCGAGGATCGAGGCGCAGAATATCTATTTGCAAGAAGAAATTCGAGGGAGCCATAACTTCGAGGAGCTCATCGGTGGCTCGACCTCGCTGAAAAAGGTGCTCACGAACGTGAGGCGGGTTGCGCCCACCGATTCGACCGTCCTCATTACCGGCGAGACGGGTACTGGCAAAGAATTAATCGCACGGGCGATTCATAACTTGAGCTCACGGAAGGATCGCGCGCTCGTCAAAGTTAATTGCGCCGCCATTCCAGCCGGCTTGATCGAAAGCGAACTGTTCGGCCATGAAAAAGGGGCGTTTACCGGCGCGTTGACCAAAAAGATGGGCCGCTTCGAGCTGGCCGACAAGGGCACGATCTTCCTCGATGAGATCGGGGAGTTGCCGCTCGACATCCAATCCAAGCTGCTGCGTGTGTTGCAAGAAGGAGAATTCGAACGCGTGGGGGGGACCCAAACCTTCAAGGTGAATGTGCGAGTGATTGCCGCGACGAACCGGGATCTTGAGCAGCAATCGAAGACAGGGCACTATCGTCCCGATTTATATTACCGCCTCAAGGTGTTTCCGATTCATTTGCCGGCCTTGCGCGAGCGCGAAGGCGATATTCCGCTGCTGGCGCAGTACTTCGTGCGCAAGTTTGCCACGACCTTCGGCAAGAAGCTCGACCGGATTCCTGAGCGGATGATGTCGGCGCTAGCGCGATACCAGTGGCCGGGGAACATTCGTGAACTGGAACATGTGATCGAGCGTGCGGTGATCTTGAGCGAAGGATCGGAACTGGAACCGATCGAATGGCTATCCCAGACAGGCACTCAGGCTGGTTTCGGAAAGACCCTGACGTTGGAAGAATTGGAACGGCAGCATATTGTGGAGGTGCTCGAGCAGACTAACTGGCGCGTAAGTGGGGAGAGGGGCGCAGCCAAAATTCTCGACATCATTCCGACGACGCTCGAAGCCCGCATGAAGAAGCTCGGAATCGCACGTGTGAAACCAAAAGTGTAAACGTATAGTACTGGGCGCCGTTATACCTCCCCTATTATCAGTTCTCCTTTTTCCCAACATTTCGTGACACTCCCAATATTTCGTGAAATTGATCTCCTGATCTTTTCTATCTCCTGGTAACTAATTCTCATCCTACATCAGGCACTTACGTAGCTAATGCACTCTGCAATTCGCCTGGCATCACTGTTGCTGAATACCCGTTCGTCAGAGTGATACATCAGAGAGGGAGCGATGATGCTCAAAATAACGAAGGTTCGAGAAAGCGAGAGCGAGGTGTTGCTCAAGCTGGAGGGGAAGATCACTGCCGAGTTGGCCACCGTCCTTGATGGAGAGTGCCGAAGGCATCTCCGAATAAACAAAGCGGTCTATCTGGATTGTTCTCATGTCGATTTCATCGACGACAGCGGGGTTGAGGTATTGAATAACCTTCCTCAAACACAAGTCACCCTTATGAACGCTCCTAGTTATGTAGCGGAGTTGCTGCAGCATGGAGGCCGGTGATGAACGCAGATGCGATGACCCGCAACGTCACAGGTCTAGTCTCTGAGTGTCGTGCCTATGTAAAAGAGATCAGATCTCGCCCTGGCGGTGGCGGGCGCAGTCATTTAGCTTCAGAAAGGATGGAGTATCATGATACGCGTTGGATTGTTCGTACGATTGCAAGCTAAGCCGGGGAAAGAGGCCGATGTCGCTCGCTTTCTTGAGAGCGGACTCGCCCTGGCGAATCAGGAAGCCACCACACCAGTCTGGTTCGCACTGCGGTTGGGGCCGGCGACATTTGGCATCTTCGATGCTTTTGCTGATGACGCAGGCCGCAAGGCACATCTGGCTGGCCCGATTGCTGCTGCCCTAATGGCCAAGGCGTCCGAGTTGCTGGCGGAAGCCCCACAGATCGAGCAGGTCGACGTGCTCGGTGCGAAAATTTCGCACTGAAGTGTTCATCTCACAATCACAACTTTCAAAATAGGAGGTTTCGATGAAAAAGATCCTGCTTTCGGTTGTTGCCATCATGTGTTTCGTGGGATTCAGTGCCTCTTCGTTTGCGGAAGATATGGGGCAAATGAAAGACGAGATGAAGGGGGAAATGAAGGGGATGAAACATGAGATGAAGGGGGAAATGAAAGGAACGAAGCATGAAATGCAAGGCGAGATGAAAGGTATGAAAAATGAGATGAAGGGTAGCATGAAAGCCAAAGACGATGAGATGAAGGGGGAAATGAAGGGAATGAAGGACGAAATGAAGGGAGCGATGGGGAAATAGCAATTTACCCTGATCTCTGCTTAGCGCAAGTTACACGGCCTGCAGCTGATTGCACCGACTGCAGGCCGTCAAACCTCTATCCCTCTAAGACTTGATTCTGGGTCCCAACCACTCGATAGACACCGGGTTCCAAGCCAGGAAAACACGATCAACTGAGGCACGGAGACCCAGAATCCATTAAACCGGTGAGGAGGGTCGTTTTATGAAGCTGCAGGCCAAAAGACTGGTTGTTCTATCACTTCTTGCGGTGGTCGTATTCTTTATTGGAGTACGGTCCGTTCAATCGAATGATCAGATTGCAGCGAATCTTGGTAAGGCCTACTTCGCGGGGGGCTGTTTCTGGAGTATGGAACTGGCCTTCGAGAAAGTGGAGGGGGTGCTATTTGTGACATCTGGTTTTATGGGGGGTACGGTGGCCAATCCTAGCTATGAAGAGGTGTCCGCCGGACGAACAGGGCACGCGGAATCGGTCGAAGTGGTCTATGACTCAAGCAAAGTGAGCTACCCAAAGCTCCTCGATGCATTTTGGCATAATATCGATCCGATCACAGCGAACGGACAGTTCTGCGATTATGGCAACGAGTATCGCACTGCGATTTTCTTCCAGACAGACGAAGAGAAACGAATGTCGGACATATCAAAATTGGCCATCGAGCAATCAAAACGATTCCAAAAGCCGATTTCCACCCAGATTATCAAGGCCTCACAGTTCTATCCTGCTGAGGAATATCATCAGGACTTCTACAAGAAGAATCCCGTCAGATATAAGGTCTACCAATCCAATTGCGGTCGCGCCAAGCGATTGGAGGAGTTATGGGGAAAACCATAGTGTAAGCAGGACTGCGCGGAGGAATAGAATCATGGTCTCAGTGAAGAACCAAAGGACCAAAATCGATCGAGGTGAGGAAGCTGAGCAAGTCCCGGGCCTCGCAAAGGTAGTCGAGACGCCATTCAAAGAATCCCAGGCGCTCACTGTGAATCAACCTGATGATCCAACTGCGCGGTCTGCTTCACCTCCGCTGCGCGAAAGGGTCTATCGTCATCGACTCCCAGTACGAATCAGTCACTGGCTCAACGTGCCTTGTCTCTTCATTTTGATTATGAGCGGCTTCCAAATTTTCAATGCACATCCTGCCCTCTATTGGGGCGACCGTTCCGACCGCGATCAGCCGTTGCTCTCGATTCGCCCTATAAGGGTCGAGAACGGGGAGATGCGCGGCGTGACGACGATTCTAGGTTATAAATTCGATACCACCGGTGTGCTTGGCTATTCAGACGCCTCGCGTCGGGCCTTTCCTGCGTGGGCGACCATCCCGAGCGCCAAATCTCTGGCGATGGGTCGGCAATGGCACTTGTTCTTCGCGTGGCTTCTCGTCATCAACGGCTTGTTCTTCGCAACCTATTCACTTATCAGTCGACATGCCTCGCGCGACTTGGCTCCAACCGGCAAGGATCTTCGAGGCATTGGCCAGGCCATCAAGAATCACATCGCTCTTCGGCACCCTAAGGGTGCTGAGGCCAAGCGGTACAATGTATTACAGAAGCTCGCTTATATTCTGATTCTCTGTGTCGTTGCGCCACTGATGATCCTAACGGGCCTCGCGATGTCGCCCACGATCGATACGGCATTCCCTTGGCTGCTTATGATCTTCGGTGGACGCCAGGCGGCGCGGATGGTTCACTTTATCGCCTGTTTTTCATTCGTCGGATTTATCGTGGTTCATGTAGCGGAAGTGATCCTGACCGGGTTCTATAACAATATTCGCTCGATGGTGACTGGGTGGTTCGTCGTGAAGCATGAGCATGAAGGATCAAGCCATGAAATATGATCGCGTAATAGAGCGCAGGCAATTTCTGAAAGGGACATTAGGCGCTGTAAGTCTCATAGCCCTCCCTGGCTGCGATAACCTGTCCCAAGGCACTTGGTTCCCCTCGATCTTGAGCAAGGCGGAGAAATTGACCGAGGGAGTACAACGGGCCATCACGCCCACGAATGCCCTGGCAAAGGAATATGGGGAAGGTGACATCTCGAAAGTATTCCCGGCGAACGGTAGTACCGATCCGGGCACGGCAGACTATGCCGGGCATGTGGCGAAGAATTTTTCCGAATGGATGGTGGAGGTAGGCGGTTTGGTCCAGACTCCGGTGAGTTGGTCGCTTGCAGCATTGAAGGAGTTCCCAGCACGGACACAAATCACCAGACACGACTGTGTCGAAGGGTGGAGTGCGATCGGTAAGTGGACCGGCGTCCCCCTCGGTGATTTAATGCGGAAGGTTGTGCCATTATCGAATGCCAAGTTCGCAGTGTTTCACTGCGCCGATGTGGACGAGGAGGGGGTGCGTTACTATGAGAGTATGGCTCTGGTCGACTGCTATCACCCGCAAACAATCCTGGCTTATGAGCTGAACGGTGCCCCGTTGGACGTTCCCCATGGCGCACCGATTCGTCTTCGCTTCGAACGGCAGCTCGGCTACAAACAGGCCAAATACGTGATGAGGATAGAATTAGTGGAGACACTTTCCGGTATTGCAGGGGGAAAGGGCGGCTATTGGGAGGACGAAGGCTACGAGTGGTATGCCGGCATTTAGAACGCTAATTCATATCAACAGTGATATTGAGCACGGTTACAAAAGCTAGCCCAACCTTCTTGTGCTCAGTGAACGAGTACCTCGGCAGCTGGACCATAATTCGGATCGCCCTCCACCGTCATACCCTCGACGAATCTGATGATAGCGGCCTTGGTCGACTCATTGTTCCATGAGAGCTATGGATCTGCCCGCGAGGTGGCGTTGGACTTCGAGCTCCACAGCTTCTTCTGAGCAGTGCCCAAGTCGCCGAGTTGATAGATAGAGACGCTCTCGACCTTGAAGCTAAACGTTCCGAACGGCTCGGCACCCATGCTCTTCACATAGTCTTCCTTTCCCAATCCCACGGTGACGTGCGGGTTGTAGTGCTCTCCACTGTGTTTCGTGACGAACTCGTCCACATACGCGGCCGTCGGGCAGATCGTGGGCGTCTCAGGCTGACCGACAAAGGCCGCAGGGCCGCCACCCTGCTCTGTGAACGGCGCAACCGCCTCGATGATCTTCTTCTGCAGATCGAGCAGGGTAGCTGTCGGCGTGACAGTGATGCCGGCGAGGCCCAGGCTCTTGAACGGTATATAGTAGTAACCGGAGGCGGTGAGTTCGAGTGTGGCAGGGTCTGTGGATCGACGACTTTCGCCACGGCGGCATAGACCTTCTCGAGATCCGTGGTACGGACAAAGCGCTGCAGCACGGTGATGTGCGGGCTGTGTGCGGCATCCAGAGCGAAGCCGCCGGAGTAGTTTTCTCGGAGCCTCTTCTATGAGCATGTCAAGTAGTCTCAGCAGGTGGGTAATGCGATTGGCTGATGTCTGACCGGCACGTCTACCATCCGCTTCAGCTGCTACCGACCGTCTCAGCGACAATGGCTTGATAGAGTTGGTCGACTGCCGATTCTTTCGTCAGAAGCGCGCTCGCCCCAGCTTTGGCCATTGCCTTCGAGTTTTCACTGCCTGCATTCACCGACAACCCAATGATAATGATCTCGGGATAGCGAGACTTGATCGATTCTGTGGCTTCTATGCCGTTCATCTTTGGCATATTAATATCCATGAGGACGATCGAAGGCTGGCGTTGTTCAACGAACGCGACAGCTTCTTCGCCATTCCACGCCTCGCCTATCACATCAATATCGGGATAGGATTCGAGTACGGTACGCAGGCCCTGCCGAACCATTGCGTGGTCGTCTACAAGCAACACGCTGATACGTCGCGCGGCATGGGTCAATTGACTTGTTCCGGGGGGTTCGTTTGAAGATTTCGAGACGTCAGACGGTTCGGGAGACATTATCCCCGTAGAGGTGCTGTCCGTCCTCTTCCCTTCCAATGCCAATGTGAGTGTCGCCAGGGTTCCCTTTCCTGGGGCCGAGTGGATTTCGAACAGACCATCGAGCGCACGCATACGTTCACGAATACTGAACAGCCCGAATTTCGACGGCCCTGCCGTCTGAGCGGTACTGGTAGGATCAAAGCCCATGCCGGCATCCTGAACTTGAATACGAAGATGTCTATGGTCCTGAGTCACTCTCACGGTAGCCTGGGGACACTGGGCATATTTTGCCACATTGATCAAAAGTTCGCGGACCGATTGAAACAACAGCACGGTTTGCTCCTCAGAGAGTTGTATCCTTCCAATAGAATTATGCACCGTCACCGATAGACCATGATGGCGCATTTGCTCGCCTAACCAAGTCAGAGCAGGCCCGAGTCCCAAATCAAACAACACGGGCGGCGACAAGTCGGCCACCAACGTTCGGGTGTATGTTAAGGACTGAGAAAGCACGTCATCCGTCTCTTTGATGAGCTCGAGACACTTCGGCACAAGATCGGGAATCCGTTGGGTCTGTGCGAGCTTCATCCTCCCCAGCGCCAACATTTGCGCTAGATGGTCGTGCAAGTCCGTCGCAAGGCGTTTGCGTTCCCGTTGCTCAGTGAGGTTTAGCTCGGTGGCCAATTCGCGAAGTCGTGCTTCGGACTGCTCCAACGCCTCGGTCCGTGCACTGACCAATTCCTCCAATTGACCAGCGAACGATCGGAGACGTTCCTGGTTATCTCGTAACGCTTCTTCGGCTCGTTTACGGTTCGTGATATCGACGACGACCACCACCACCGTCCGCTCGCCAGTTTGCGCGAGGTGTGGCTCATAGGAGACGGAGTAAGAGTCCTGACCGTTCCCCGTCGCTCCTGCCGGAAGAGTCAATTCGTAGGAGACCCGTTCCCCCATAAAGGCTCGATCGAGACGCGGTTGAATCTGCGGCCATCCATCGGGAAGCAGGTCATAGACATGTCGCCCCACAATCCCACCGAGAGAAAGATGAAAAATGTCTGCGTAGGCGGCGTTGGCAAAACGATAGACATAGCCTGGCCCTACGACCACCAAGCCGACCCGGGCCGCACTGGTGACCGTGCTTAAAAAACGTTCCCGTTCTCGGAGTGCCTCTTCCGCCGTGCGTTGATCACTTACGTCCGTATTCGTCCCGAACCAGCGAACGATCTGGCCATCTGCATCCCGGATTGGCAATGCGCGGGATAGGAACCACCGGTACTCGCCCTGGCTGCTGCGCAAAGGAAACGTATCTTCCCAAGCTTCTCCTGTCGCCTGCGCTCGCTTCCACTTGGCCACGACCCGATCAATGTGATCAGGGTGATGAACCTTTTCCCACCCCCAGCCTTGCATCTCGTCCAGCGTGGTCCCCGTATACTCATACCACCGTCGGTTGTACCAGTTAATCCAGCCCGTGGCATCAGCTGTCCACGCAAACTGCGAGATATTGTCCGCTAGGGTTCGGAACCGTTCTTCACTTTGGCGCAACGCCTCTTCGGCATGCTTACGCTCGGTTTCGGCCGCCATACGTTCTTGCACGCCCGCCGCGAGGGCGAGAGCCATCACCGTATTGACAGCGAGAAATGCTTGACTGAGCAATAGGGCCTCATTTTCAGAGTCACCCGTGAAGGGACCCCGTCCATTCATGGTGCCCCAGGCTGCCCAGCCTGCCAGCACGATACTGAGCGTAACGGTTTCGCGCGGACTAAACCGAAATGCCGCCCAGATCAGCACCGGTACGAGCAAAAAACCCACGGGATAGTGTTTCGGCGCGTCAACACCAAAAATTATCCCACAGCTCAAAAAGAGGACGAGCATCAAGAGTACGAGTTCGATGCCTTCGCCCGTCTTCCACTCGATCCGAGGATGCTGGACCCACAGAATCAAGGCTGGCGCCAGGATCAGGATTCCCACGGCGTCTCCCAGCCACCACGTCAACCAAATGGAGGGATATTGCGCCAGCGACGCAAGGCCGCTCCACGTGAGGGTAGTGACGCCGATCGTCGCACTCACCGTCGGGCTCAGCATTCCGGCCAGTATGGAAAATTTGAACACGTCACCAGGGGACTCAAAGGCACGAAGGCCATGCGCAAATTGTTGCACCAAGAACGCACCGAGTAATCCCTCGAGAGTATTTCCAATGGCAATGCTGCCGGACGTCAGCACTGTTCCTGCTGTTGTCACGTTCACCAGGAAAGCCCCGACAACAATAGCTGGCCATAGAGAGAAGCCGAAGAGGAGGAAACACGCGACTGCCATCCCAGCCGGTGCCCATACCGGTGACGCGCTCACGTGGATTGACGCGAAACCCAGGCCGATCTTCCCCGCCAGAACATAGGCGAGGGTCACGAACACCATCGTCGCGAGTCGCCTGGAACTATAAAAGGAAAGAGGAAAGGACATGGGGACGATCCGGTAAATGAAAGGCTTACAGCGTGCTCAAGAGGCGAACAACATTTTCAGCGCGAAAGGGACCTCTAATGTAACGATTTTTTCAAACCCGATTCAAGACTGCTCAGACGATCTCATTCAGCGGTAGGAGTTGTAAGCTTAGGGAGCAATGGGGTCACTATGGAATGAGCAATGCGCGTCTTCTACCATTCGTTACATTCGGTTCAAATACGAGGTGCTTCTCATTGATATTCAAGGGATTGTAGGGGTGGCCTAGACGCCTGACAAACGGTTTGAGAAAGCGTTCGATGCCCCGCTTCCAGGTGCAGCTACCGAAGAGAAAATAAACGCCCAGCGAAAGGAAACATCAATAACGTGCGACAACCTGTCGTTCTACTGCGGTAGCTAACGATGAATGAATCATTAAATCCTGAAGGAGCTGCTCGAGATGATATTGAAGGCGGAAATCACCCGCAGAATCGGCCGTATGCTGTACTAAATCAATGGCCTGCTTATGCATCTGAATTTGATATTTCAGATACGCTTGATCGAAGTTCGCGCCCGACAGGCTTCGCAATTCTTCCATCATCTCCTGATGCCTCTTCCCGACTGTCAATGCTAGTGCAGGCATCTGAGAGTCGTCGACGTTGATCTGTTGAGCGAGCTGACGTGATTCCTGCAGCATGGCTGTGTGCTCGTTGAGCATTTGAGAAGCGAAAATTCTTATCTCGGCGGCGGAGGTCTTTTCTTTCGCCAGGTCAGCCGAATCAATCTCACTCAGGTTGATGACATTGAGCATGGCCAGCACGTTCGCATCTGACAGAGTAGTCCCTGGCATGACTGACTGAAATAAGGAACAGCCAGACAAAATGACGGTAGCCGCAATGCTTATGATGGTAGTTTGAGGTTTCATAAATACCTCCTGGTAATATGGTCGACCTACTACCCCAAATGCCATTGTACGACTCCAGTAGGGTAGTCGAGCTAGGAACTTCCCTAGGAAACGTATGGGTCGGCTTTATCTTGCCCCACGATTCAGGTACCCCTTCGATGCAAGGCAGGGGATTCTACCATCGTTCAACGACGTGCTTTTCATTGTATTCGAGGGGTTGCACGGGTGACCTAGATGCCAGAAAAACGGTTTAGGAAAGCGTTTCTGCGTGGGACAAAGGTTTGCAGAATTTCCGAACTTTGGCTGGAGTAGGCTACAATGAGTTGGAGTGAGATGGAGTTGAGCACAAAATGAGCACAATTGTGATGTCGATGCTCATGTCGGGAGCCCCATGGCATGCGCACCCATGCCCACGGTCGAACGTTCCCCCGCCACTGGTGGCCCCACCTCGATCAGATTGGGAAGCGGTTCTTGATAGCCGTGCAGGTAGGCTAGATGATCATGCGTGATCGCCCCTTCTGGAAGCATGTCCCATAACGGACCCAACTTGCTCCGAATCTTGCTGGCATAAAACGTGGGCAGCACCGACGTGTCGCCTTCCAGAAATCGTCGGACCGACCGATCCGTATCCAGTAATCCTCGGATGGCCGTGTGGTGTTTGATCTGGCCGAACCCGCTCGACACCGACCGAACGAAATTGAACCATTTCGGAATCCAGCCCCGATTCAGCCTCAGCCGCGTCCCAATCATCGGCCACGAATACGCATGCTGCGACAGAGCCACGACATGGTCATAAAATTCCGGCCAGGCATAATGCTGGGGCCGCACATTCATCGCGTGCAGGTTATCGAGAAAATGAAAGGGAACGGGCAGCACCCGCCCGTCCCGTTGCAAGTCCCGGTTATAGGGGGCCGCTTGCCCAAAGGCCG
>Ga0070690_100000979_pt1 | contig 14514 bp, 12 predicted proteins | sample KBSS33HmetaG_FD_64671 | JGI IMG/M metagenome (GOLD analysis project Ga0070690, IMG submission 64671) | Switchgrass rhizosphere microbial communities from Kellogg Biological Station, Michigan, USA - KBS S3-3H metaG | ecosystem: Host-associated > Plants > Roots > Rhizosphere ... | reverse complement strand
GTTGACCAAAGGGGCGGTTGAGAATTCCTTTGTCGGGCTTGCCTGTCAGAATCCGTAACTTATCTACGACCTGGTCGTCAAAGAACAACCGAAAAAATCATGAAAGATCTAACGCGTTTGCGATTGCGCGCCAAACCTCTTCTCGTCCACGTCCAGTGCGCGCTGAGTAAGCTAACACGTTGTCCCCGCCGAACAGGCGTTTGGCACGCCCCATACTCTCTCGCAACTCGTTGTTAGACAGCTTGTCGGATTTTGTGGCAACAATTAATCGAGGCTTAGCTGTGTGTCTAAGCCATTCGTGAAGCTGCAAATCCAGGTTTGTGGGTTCGTGGCGCGAGTCGACGATGTGAATTGATAGCATAAGCTGACTGCGCTTGGCAAGGTAGCTTGTGACCATATCACCCCATGTTGATTTAATGACCTTGGGCACTCGCGCGTAACCGAAACCAGGCAGATCCACGAAGCTAAACTGATCATTGATCAGAAAGAAGTTTAGCGACTGGGTTCTGCCCGGCGTCGATGAAGTACGGGCCAGACCATGCGTACGGAGCAGGGAATTGATCAGGCTTGACTTGCCTACATTTGAACGCCCCATGAACGCGATTTCCGGCCGCGGATCTTTTGGCCAGTCGTCTTCTTTGAAGGCGCTCTTGATGAACTCCGTGCTGGTCAGCTTCATTGGTTGTTGTGCTGTTCACACACATTGGCGCTGACTAAGCTTCAGCTGCGGCCGCCGCCTGGGCAGAGCGTTGCTGCACCATAGCCATGATCTTGGCGATGCGCGCTCGAAGTGCGGCAAGCTTCTCATCAATGTTTGGGATCTCCTTCACCACTTTCTCGAGGTGCGCCATGAATTCTGGATTGCCAGATTCACGTCGCAGGTCAGCGAGAAATGGCTCGAGCTTGGAGTAGATAAACAAGTGCTCGCCGTTGGCGTCGTTGAACATCTGAGCATCAATGGCACCATTGGTGACAAACGAAGCTGCCATGTCCCAATAGGAGATCACCATGCGGTAATAGCCGCTCTTGTCACTGGAAACCGCCTCGAAGAAGTCTTGGGTGCTCTTTGGGTTGAACGTAAAGAACCAGTTGCGCGCTTCGCGCATCACGGGTTCACGTCTCAGTTCATATAGTTTCAGAATCAAATCGGCATCATGATGTTTGCTCATTGTAGGGATCTCCTGGACGGGTGTTTGTAGGTAGAAGTGCAGGTCGGACCTGACTCGTGAAATGCGAAGTCACACACCTGATACTCGCAACAAAAGGATTGCGGTATCAGATGCCGTGACGCCAGCGTCGCTGAAACGGGGTTAGCTTGTCTGAATGCCCTGTGAAGGCGGCTCGGGTGTCCAGAGTGGTGGTGCCTTAGACTCATCCGCCGCTGCGGGATCAGTTGGGCACACATCCTCAAGGGCAAGCGCCAGCACTTCATCAATCGTTTCTACGAGATTGATGCAGAGCGCATTGCGAACCTCTTCCGGAACATCGGGCAGGTCCTTCTCATTTTCACGGGGCATGATGATGGTGTCGATTCCGAGACGGTGTGCCGCCATCAGTTTCTCTTTGACGCCACCGATCGGAAGCACGCGTCCACGCAGCGTGATCTCACCAGTCATCGCCACATTCCGCTTCACAGCCGCGCGCGTCAGCGCCGAAGCCATCGCGGTAGCCATCGTAATTCCGGCTGACGGTCCGTCCTTCGGTATCGCCCCCTCAGGAATATGGATGTGCAGGTCGCGTTTGCGAATGAAGTCGAGACTCATCCCGAGTCGTTCAGATCGAGACTTGATACAGGTAAGAGCCGCTTGCGCCGACTCCTGCATTACATCGCCGAGTTTGCCCGTAAGTCGCACTCCGCCGCGGCCTTTGGTGAGAGTCGCTTCGATCTGAAGTACTTCTCCACCAATTTCAGTCCACGCGAGTCCAGTAGCTAATCCCACTTCGCTCTCGGCGGCCATGGCCTGCTGACGGAACTTGATGGGTCCCAGCATCTCGCGCACTCGAGCGGCATCTACGATTTCTTTTAAGCCCTCAACCGGGCTCTCGCTAACAAACTTCCGCGCCAGCTTCCGGCAACACGAACCAATTTCGCGTTCCAGGTTACGAACTCCGGCTTCTCGTGTGTACGACCGGATGATCTCCAGGAGTCCTTCGTCCGAAAACTCAAACTGGTCCGCTTTCAAGCCGTTGCCTTCAGCCTGTTTCGTAACTAAATGCCGCTTGGCGATCTCAAGCTTTTCACGCTCGGTGTAACCGGAAAGTCGGAGGATCTCCAAACGATCTTGAAGCGCCGGCGGAATTGTATGCAGCACGTTGGAAGTCGCGATGAAGAATACTTTGGAGAGATCATATTCGACGTCGAGGTAATGATCCTGGAACGTGTGGTTTTGTTCTGGATCCAGAACTTCGAGCAGTGCGGCACTCGGGTCGCCACGAAAGTCAGCGCCGAGTTTGTCTACTTCGTCGAGCAGCAGAACCGGATTGACGGTGCCTGCCTTCTTCATCATCTGAATGATCTGGCCCGGCAGCGCGCCGATGTACGTCCGACGATGCCCGCGAATCTCTGCCTCGTCGCGCACTCCGCCTAACGACAAGCGTACAAACTTGCGACCGGTAGCGCGAGCGATGGATTTACCAAGACTGGTTTTACCCACTCCTGGAGGTCCGACAAAACAAAGAATAGATCCCTTGGGGTTCTTAACGAGCTGCCTAACGGCGAGATATTCAAGGATGCGCTCCTTAATCTTCTCGAGACCGTAGTGATCTTCGTGGAGCACCTCTTCAGCCTTGGTCAGGTCTTTGATCTCTTTGCTCTTCTGTTTCCACGGTACACTGACCAGCCAATCAATGTAGGTGCGAGAGACAGTGCCTTCAGCAGACATCGGCGGCATGGCTTCGAGGCGGTGCAATTCCTGCATCGCCTTCTCCTTTGCCTCTTCCGTCATGCCGGCTTCTTCGATCTTCTTCTTCAGATCTTCAAGCTCGGCCTTTTCATCTTTGCGTCCCAGTTCCTTGTGGATCGCCTTGATTTGCTCGTTCAGGTAATACTCTTTTTGTGCCTTCTCCATTTGCCGCTTGACGCGCGTTTGAATCGTGCGATCGAGCTGACGCTTCTCAATTTCCATTTCCAGCAACTCGATTAGTCGCTGTAATCGCGCCTGGGACGAAAAGAGTTCGAGCAGTCCCTGCTTGTCTTCCACGGAGATCCGCAATTGGGACGCTAGCGCGTCTGCCAGGTGCGAAGGATCCTGATTGCGCAGCGCAGTTTGCAGGGCATCGGTTTGCGTGTCGGGAGCAAGACGCAGGTGTTGTTCAACCAGCTGTCCAATCTTCTGAATCAAAGCGTCGAGGCGTGTGCCCTCTTCATTAACAATTGGGGCGCGTCGGACGAGCGCCATGAAAGCGCCATCAGTGTTTTCGACACGAACTGTCGTCGCTCGTTCTCGACCTTCGACAACAACCTTGATCTGGCCGTTTTCCTGCTTCTGCGATTGCAGAATTCTCCCGAGGGTTCCCACCCCGTAAATCTGTTCCGGCGACGGCTCATCGACAGTCGCATCGTGTTGCGTTGCGAGGAAGATAGTCCGATCAGCGGCAAGCGCCTGCTCGAGGGCCCGAACAGAGCCGGAGCGGCCGATCTTGAAAGCAACTTTGGTGAACGGGAAAATTACGACGTCGCGGATGGGCACCATTGGGTACCAGGCGACGTCTGCCGGAGAATGATCTGAGTATTCTTCCATTTTTCTGATAAAGCCTTTTTGCGCCTATTGCATTAAGGGCGAGCCGCTCAAATTGCCGTCTCGCCCTTCAACTCGTCCTGATTGTAAAACATTTCCAGCACTCGCGCTACTTAACTTCGCGCGCGCAGTTTCAAGCCGCAGCGCCGTCAACGCCCGTAAGTCCTTCACCGGGAACGGCCCGTCGTCTTTCTACCATTTCACTCGTAATCACAAACTCCTTGATGCGCTTTTGGGAGGGAAGCGTGTACATCGCATCGAGCAGCAACTCCTCCAGAATCATCATTAGGCCGCGAGCGCCCACCTTGCGTTCCACAGCCTGACGGGCAACAGACTTGAGCGCGTCCTCCGTAAACTTCAATTTCACATTATCGAAATCGAATTTCTTCTGGTATTGCTTCACAAGCGCGTTCTTGGGCTCCGTAAGTATCTTGATAAGCGCTGCCTCATCCAATTCGTGCAGCACGCCACACACTGGCAGGCGTCCCACAAACTCGGGAATCAAGCCAAAGCGAATCAGATCCTCAGGCTGCACCTGGGCGAGCGCTTCGGCATGGCGATGTGAACCACTCTTAACTTCAGCCTGGAAGCCGAGCGACTTGTTTCGCAGTCGCCGCTCAATAACTTTTTCGAGACCAACGAAAGCGCCGCCGCACAAGAAGAGAATGTTCGTCGTGTCTATCGGGAAAAATTCCTGGTGTGGATGTTTCCGGCCGCCCTGTGGCGGAACGTTCGCTACCGTTCCTTCGAGGATCTTCAACAGCGCCTGTTGCACTCCCTCGCCGGAAACGTCGCGAGTTATCGATGGGTTCTCGTCCTTACGACAAATCTTGTCGACTTCGTCGATATAGATGATGCCCTGTTGCGCGCGCTCGACGTCTCCATTCGCAGCCTGCAACAACTTGAGAATGATGTTCTCGACATCTTCGCCCACGTAACCCGCTTCAGTAAGCGTGGTCGCATCGACGATAGTGAAGGGAACGCTTAAGAGACGCGCTAATGTTTGCGCGAGCAGCGTCTTGCCAGTACCCGTCGGACCAATCAGCAGGATGTTAGCTTTTTGAATTTCGACTTCAGTGCGTCGACGACCGAGCTCGATCCTCTTGTAGTGCTGATAGACGGCGACTGCCAGTCGCTTTTTGGTTTCGTCCTGCCCGATCACGTACTCATCAAGAAAGCTTTTGATCTCACCGGGCTTGGGAAGAGGTGGGCGTGTTGCTACCGATTCCGCTTGTTGATCGTCAGTGATGATCTCGTTGCAGATATCAATACACTCGTTGCAGATGTAGACAGTGGGACCTGCAATGAGTTTCTTCACTTCATTCTGCGACTTACCGCAGAATGAGCAGCGCAACGTGTCGTCGGTTCGTCTTACCATATTGGAGGGAAAACTCCTTCGGAATCAAAAACTACTTCGGAGCAACCATCGGCGTTTGAGAAACCTCTGCGCCCGTGACGATCTGGTAGTAACGGCGAACACATTCATCACAGATGAATGCACTTTTGCCGATCATCTTTCGAGGAACGCCAGCCATGCGTTGTGGAGTGCCAGTCATGATCTTTGCCACCTCGCCCTGCTCCTTATCGCAGAACGAGCAACGAAATCCTTTGGCTTTCATTCTGGCTATCACCGGCAGTTCTCCAATGCTTGTTGCGATCCCAGGACTGAGATTTGAAATCTGAGAACTGAGACTTGATTGTAGACCTAAGATCTGAAATTTGAGATCGCAGATCCCTCACATCGCGCTACTCGCGATGCGCGATTACCTCGTCTATTAAACCATATTCCTTAGCCTGCATGGCAGACATTATTTTGTCGCGTTCAACATCGCGCTCCACGGTTTCGTATGACTGGCCAGTGTGTTTTGCGAGAATTTGGGAGGTCAGTTCGCGCATACGGAGGATTTCTTCGGCCTGAATTCGAATGTCGGTGGCCTGACCTTGCGAGCCCCCGGACGGCTGATGAATCAGGATGCGGGAGTTTGGAAGCGCGAAGCGTTTGCCTTTGGCGCCGGCGGCAAGCAGTAAAGCGCCCATTGAGGCACACTGTCCGACGCAAATTGTAGTCACGTCTGGACGGATGAATTGCATGGTGTCGTAAATTGCCATGCCGGCTGTGATCGAACCACCAGGTGAATTGATGTACACGTTGATGTCTTTTTCAGGATCTTCCGCTTCCAGAAAAAGCAGTTGGGCAACAATCAGGTTAGCAATTTGATCGTCGATGGGTGTTCCCAGAAAAATGATGTTGTCTTTTAGCAGTCGCGAGAAAATATCGAACGCGCGTTCACCGCGCGACGTTTGCTCGACGACCATCGGAACTAGAGCCATAAGTAAGTAAGCCTTTCAAGAACGAGTCAGAAGTTGGATTTCAGATGTCGGGTGTCAGATATCAGAATACATTTGAACAAGAACTCAGGATTCAGATTGCGCTGCTGACTTCTGAATTCTGTCTCCTGATTCCTCTTCAGGTTCCTTCCATTCCTCGTCAGTAACTTTTGCATTTTCAATCAAAAGATCAAGCGCTTTACGGTTGCGCAGTCTGTGCGCGATGCTACGTTCGCCCCCATCCTTTGTCAAGGTAGCTCGCACTTGCTCTATCGGTTGACGAGAGGCTTGTGCGATCGCTTCGATCTCAGCTTCGATCTCTTCCTGTGAGACGTTGATCTGCTCTGCATCGGCGATGTGTTCGAGCAGCATTGATCCGCGCACATCATCTTCCGCTTGCCCTCTCAATTCCTCGCGCGCGCCTTCCCAATTCAACTCCTGACTTCGCGGATCAACTCCACGGCCGATCATTTCACGCACAACACTTTCCATGCGGTAGTTCGTTTGGTGGTCAACAAAACTCTGCGGCACTTCAAACTGATGTTCCGCAACCAACTTGCGCATTACCTCTCCACGGAGATGCTGATCCGCTTCGGCAGCGGTTCGGCGCTCGAGATCCTCGAGTATCTTCGTCTTCAAAGTCGGCACTGAATCAAACTCGTCACCCAAACTTCGCGCCCACTCGTCGTCGATCTCGGGAAGCTCTTTCACGCGCACCGCGGTGACCTTCGCTTCGTATTCCACTTTCTTGCCGGCGAGTCCTTTTGCGGCGAAATCCTCGGGATAATCAACGGTAAACGTCTTCTCATCGTCGGCGTGAACGCCCAAAAGGTTGTCGGTAAACTCCTGCTGCACGCCTGGACCGCCCAGCGTCACGTCAACATCCGCAACGTTGATATCTTCGGCCTCTGGTGCGTCCTCCGGTTGATTCAAAAACGTGCCGTGGAAACTCACGGTGACAGTGTCGCCCAGCTCCGCACCGCGATCTTCGACCGGTTGCAGCGCGGCGGAAGCTTCGCGCAACTGATCCATCATCTTGGTCACATCATCATCCGTGATTGGCCGAACTCGTCGCGCGGCTTCGATGCCTTTGTATGTTCCCAACTCAACCTTAGGCAAGACTTCGACTCCGACATGAAATGAAATGGGGCCATCTCCGATCTTTTCCAGGGACTCGCTATTGTCCAGGTGAACGTCCGGTTCACCAATCGCGGCCAGCTCGTGCTTCTCTATCGCGTTATTAACGGCATCTGGAATCAGTTCGCGTAAGACTTCGCCGCGTATTTCACTTTTGAAACGTGTACGCACAACGGCGCGCGGCGCATGGCCGCGGCGAAAGCCAGGCACACTTGCCTGCTTCGCATAGCGATCACTGATGCTGTCAAATTTTTGCCGAACGATCTCCGGCTCAAGTTCAATCTTGATCTCCTTGCGAGTCGGAGACACATCTACTAATTCAGTTTTCATTTTCTTAACTTGCTGGTCCTTATGCGTTCAATTTCAGCGGATCAGGTAAAAGACATTTTTCATTTCTTATTTTTCATTGGATCAGCGCCGCTTGAAAGGTTCTCGCCTGTATTACCAGCTGAGTCGCGTCCAGGCTGGATCTGGACAAGCTTGACGAAGTTCCAAATGGAAATGAGAAATGCAAAAATGCCATATGAAAATGTTTTTGTCCCGCTCCGACCTGCTTCTCGGTTTCGCCTACTGACCACTGACCCCTTACGAACGCTTCTTGGTGCGAAAGGGGGGACTCGAACCCCCACACCTTTCGGTACCAGATCCTAAGTCTGGCGCGTCTGCCAATTCCGCCACTTTCGCAGTCCAACCCTTGAATTCTCTCTTCCCCTTCAATTGGATGGAAACGCGAAAAGAATAGCACGAGTCAGAAAACAGTGGGCAGTTAGCAGTGGTCAGCTGTCGGTTGCTAGTTGTTAGTTGTCAGTTGTCAGGATCCGCTTACGGACAACGGGACGGGCTAACTACTAACCACTGCTACTGCCCACTGCTTACGCTACTCGATAGGTTGTCTTAGGTTGGCCGAGGAAGTCTTTGCCGGTTTCTTTGATTACCATTCCCGCGTGCTCGAGTTCAAAGTAGGCACGCTGAATCTCACCGCGATCAACCGCTAGTTTTTGTGCGAGTGCACCGGGGGCTGGCAATGCTTCACCAGAAGCAAGTTCTTTGCTTTGAATCTGATTCTGGATCTGTTCGCGCACCTGCGCGTACACCGGGCCATGAGAACTATCTTTTAGCTGGATATTCATTTCGCATTAAGTGTAACGCAAACTGTTAGTTTGCGGCGTGTTGGAAATTGATTCGTAGAGTCGACTCTCACCTTCTACGCAAACTGGCAGTTTGCGCTACAACGTTCTTGTCACTTTCGATAACGAGCGGGGAGAGTCTGGATCGAGTCCTTTCGCCTCCGCCAACAGCGCCGCGAACAACTGCCCGGGAATGATGTAGGGAATCGGCGCGAGAAACTCATCAATCTCTCGCGGCATGATCACCGCACGCGTGCACAAGCTCGCAGCCTCTAAGTCAGCCGTGATCGCGATAGTGTCCGCGTGCAGTTCCCGTAGACGTCTGATCAGATCCTTAACCCCTGATAGCATCACACCCGGAGGCGCGAACAAAAAGACAGGGAAGTGACGTTCAACCATCGCGAGGGGGCCATGCAGAAAATCTGCCGACGAAAATCTTTCGGCCACCACGTAACAAGTCTCCATTAACTTCAGTGCCAACTCGTAGGCGTTGGCATAAGCGAGCCCGCGGCCGACTACCACGCAGTTTTCCATGAAGACGTAGCGTTGCACGAGTTCAAGGATCGCGGGCTTTTGTTCGAGAGCGCGCGCAGTGAAATCCGGGATGGATTCGTAGGCCAATCTCTTCGACTCTGAGGCAAGCTCCGCTGCAAGCATGTAGAAAAGCATCATCTGACCTGTGAAGGTCTTCGTCGCTGCAACTGATCGTTCTCTGCCTCCATGCATCACCAGAGTCTCATCAACGAGACTTGCCATCGATGATGTGGCTTCGTTGGTGATCCCCACTGTATAAGCACCGCATTCGCGCGCGTTCGCGAGGACGAGATTAATGTCTTCGCCTTCACCCGATTGCGAGACCCCAATCACGAGTGCATGCTGGAGTTTCAATTTTGACTGGTAAAGAGTGTGGACAGACGGTGCTGAGAGCGAAACGGGAATCCCTGTGGTGATCTCCAGCAGATAGCGTCCGAAGAGAGCTGCATTGTCCGAGCTACCGCGGGCAACAAGGACAATCAAATCGATGTCGCGGTCCTTTAGAAACTTTCCCAACCGCACAATCTTGCCGCGTTCGGCGTCGATCGTCCGTGCGAGCCCTTCCGGCTGCGCACCAATCTCTTCAAGCATCAACGACAAAAGTTTTCACCGTTTTCAGTCGCGCGAAAGACTGTTGTCATCACGCGCGATTTAAGTTAATAGTGGTTCGCATCGCGAACTCTAACGCAAACTGCTTAGTTTGCGCGTGCTCCACATGCTAAGGCTGCAGTTCACGCGACATGTTGGCGCACTGTAGTGGTCGGTAACTCGCTCGACGAACGCAAACTAACAGTTTGCGTTACAACCCATGGAAAACACTTTAGCACGAAGCGCAACCGGGCGATTGATCTCGCTTGATGTGTTTCGTGGACTAACGATCGCCGGAATGGTCCTCGTCAACAATCCAGGTTCCTGGGACCACATCTACTGGCCACTGGCCCACGCAAACTGGCATGGCTGGACTCCCACCGACTTAATCTTTCCGTTCTTCCTTTTCATCGTGGGGGTCTCGATCACGCTTGCGCTTGCGCCTCGGCTCGAAAACGAAAAGAACAAATGCAGCCTCTATCTCAAAATCATCAAGCGCGCCGCAATCATCTTTGCGTTGGGTTTGTTTCTTGCCGGATTTCCTTATTTCAATCTCGGAACGATTAGGATCGCCGGAGTGCTGCAGCGCATCGCGGTCTGTTATCTCGTAGCCTCAATCATTTTCCTGAAAACTGACTTAAGAAAGCAGTTGATCATTGCCGCAACATTGGTCGTCATTTACTGGTTAGTAATGACCTTAATTCCAACGCCGGGATCCATGCTGGGGGACTTCAGCCGGGAAGGGAGCATTGCATGTTTCATCGATCGCAAGGTTCTGGGGAACCACATCTGGTCACAGGGCAAGATCTATGATCCGGAAGGGTTGTTGAGCACGTTGCCGGCGATTGCCACAACGCTCATGGGTGTCATCGCCGGGCACGTTCTGCGCTCACAGAAGCAAGAACATGAAAAGGTTTCTGCGCTTTTCGTTGCGGGGATGGGCTGCGTTGTGATCGGTTGGCTTTGGGGTCTGTTCTTTCCAATTAACAAATCGTTGTGGACGAGTTCGTATGTTCTGCTGACCGGTGGCATGGCGATGCAGTTACTTGCATTCTGCTACTGGGTGATCGATATCAAACATTATCGCCGCTGGGCGACGCCATTTGTTGTCTTCGGAGTGAACGCGATTGCGCTTTTTGTCGGCACGGGGTTGATGGCCAAGTTGATGGGCCTGATCAAGGTTCCGCGTTCAGACGGAAGCCGGATCGCGCTGAAGACGTGGATCTACGATGGGCTCTTCCTCTCCTGGGCGCCGCCATTTCAAGCCTCGCTTTTGTTTGCGATAGCCTTTGTGCTCTTATGGCTTGGTTTGATGTGGATACTTTATCGGCGGAAGGTTTTCATCAAGATCTGACACGCAATGTCCAAAGTCCAATGTCTGTGTCGCATAGTTGTTAGAAAGTTTGATTAATTATCGCCAGACAGACGTTGGACATTGGACCTTGGACATTGGACATGGAAGTTCAAAGCTTAGACACGATTAAACGATAGGAGGATCGTTATGCCAACTTACATTTCATTGATGCGTTGGACGCAGCAAGGGGTCGCACACGTCAAAGACAGCCCCAACCGGCTCGACTCAGGTCGCAAGGCTTTTAAGGAAATTGGAGTAGAGATCAAGGACGTCTACATGACCATGGGTCGTTACGATCTGATCATGGTCCTTGAAGCGCCGAGCGATGATGCGGTGGCGACCGCGATGCTTTCACTCGCCGCACAGGGGAATGTGCAAACAGAAACTCTCAAGGCGTGGAACGAGAGCGCGTATAGGACGATTACGGGATCGGTCTAACATCTTGTCCAATGTCCAACGTCCAAAGTCTGTGTAGCGATTGTTCTCGACCCATCGAGCTTGGGCTCACATCATTCGATGAACCGCGGACAGACATTGGGCTTTGGACCTTGGACTCTAGACCTATTTACGGTATCCCGGTCCTCGTAGCGGCCTGCCCGCGAGAGCAGCAGTGCGCTTTCCACCATCAACGCTGAGCTGTCCGTTGACGATCACGTACGCAACGCCCTCGGGGTATTGATTTGGCACTTCAAACGTCGCGCGATCGATAACCGTCGTCGGATCGAAGATCGCGATGTCCGCAAACATTCCTTCGCGGAGCAACCCGCGGTCTTTCAGGCCCACTCGTGCTGCCGGCATCCCGGTCATCTTCTGCACCGCTTTTTCGAGGGTCAGAATTTTCTCCTCGCGTACATACTTTCCCAGAATGCGAGGATAACTACCCCAACCGCGTGGATGAGATTTTGATCCCGAAAGCGGACCATCCGTCGCCCGTGCTCCACTGTCAGTGCAGAAACTGACAAAGGGCGCCTTCATCGCGGCGAGAAGATCATTTTCGCTCATCATGAAATAGATCGCTCCTGTCTGTCCGTGGTCAGCCAGAATGAGATCGAACAGCGCGTCGAGTGGTTCCCTGCCTTGCTCTTCGGCGATTTGCTGAACACGTTTGCCCTGCATTGCTTCCAGCTCACGATTGACCACAGAACCAATTAGCACGCCAGCCGCGCCTCCACTGCCGAGGTAGATGTTTTCCCAGTCCTTCGAGTCAGTGGTTATTTCGGTTTTCAGCTTTTGACGAATGGAAGCATCGCGGAGGCGTTCCAGCATCTTCTCGGTTCCACCTTCCAAAGCCCATGGCGGAAGACAGGCACTGAGCGACGTGCTGCCGGCTATGTAAGGATAAACATCTGCCGTGACATCAAGACCTCGCGCTCGCGCATCACTGATTCGGCGCAGCACTTCCGGCATTCGTCCCCAATTTTTCTTGTAGGCTGTTTTCAAATGCCAGATCTCGACCGGAATCTTCGCTTGCTGCGCGATTTCAAAAACTTCTTTTAGTGACTCATCAAGTGCGTTGGCTTCACTGCGTTGATGTGTGGCATAGATGCCGCCGTATTGCCGCGCGACTTTTGCCAGTTCAACGATCTCGTCTGTTTTGGCAAAGCGAGCTGGAACGTATTGAAGCGAAGTCGAGAGGCCAAGCGCCCCATCTTTCATCGCGTCAGCCACGAGTTGTTTCATCTGTTCCAACTCTGCCGGTGTCGGTGGACGATTATCAAAACCGATGACATGCGCGCGCACTTGAGTGGCGCCGACAAAAGTTCCGAGGTTCACACCCGCACCCTGCTTTTCGAGACGCTTGAAGTATTCGTCGAGCGTGCGCCAGTCAATCTTCAAATCAAAGCGCCGGAGAAAATCCTCCTGCTCTTTGATGAGCCGCTCACTCATTGGTGCAATTGAGTCGCCTTCGCCTGTGATTTCGGTGGTGACACCCATCATCACCTTGCTCATCACGCGTGGGTCGATCAAAACGTAAGTTTCGGATTGACCGAGCATGTCTATGAAGCCCGGCGCGACAACCAGGCCCCGCGCATCGATCACCCGCTTGGCCTTGGCGCGCTGGAGATTCCCGATCCGCACAATTCGATCGCCCTGCACAGCAACATCGGCGCGGTAACCAGGTCTGCCCGAGCCATCGACAATTCGTCCGTTCGTGATCAGGAGATCGTAATCGGCCGGGGAAACCCTCCCGCTATTTGAAATCGCTGAAGAGACAAGCGTGGATGCAATTAGGAGTAGTGAAATTCTGATCAGCATTGTGACAAGTTACAAGTAACAAGTGACAGTGACAAGGATTAGGTTGAACGAGTGCGCGTTTTCACGCCATCGGCGTGAAAGTTAATAGCCGTGGGCAACGCCCACGGAAAAGATGGGGATGAAAACCCGGGACCCTGAAAGGGTCTAATAATGGTTCGACCCTTCCAGGGTTGTCATAATCCCGTGGCCGTTGTTTCCGTGGGCGTTGCCCACGGCTATTGATTCTCACGCTTTCAGCGTGAAGCAGCAGACTGGAGAGGCGCGCCAATGTGCCTATGTGACTTTCACGCAGCCCCTGCGTAGAATTCAAACCTGTGACAAACCAACTCGTAACCCTTATACAAATTGCCGCTGCAACTGATGCCAGTCTGTCCGGCGATCCGGACGCCATCGCCACGGACATCAGTCACGACTCCCGACGCATTGGGCCAGGCGGTCTTTTTGTCGCCGTCAAAGGTTCGTTGTTCGACGCACACAAGTTTGTGCCTCAGGTCATGGAGCAGGGCGCACTGGGCGTAATGTCTGAATCGCCACGCCCCGAAAACTTTAACGGTGCCTGGCTGCAGGTGACCAACATTCGCCGCGCGATGGCACTCGCCGCAGCCGAAATTCACCATCATCCTTCAAGGGAACTCCAACTCGTCGGCATCACGGGCACCAATGGTAAGACCACCACCGCGTATCTCATCGCCTCGATTCCTGAAGCCGCGGGCGAACCTGTAGCGATGACCGGAACAGTCGAATACCGGATCGGCGCGGAACGGCGCAAAGCGGAACGTACTACGCCCGAGGCCACCGACATGCAGCGACTGCTGCGGCAAGCCGTAGACGTAGGCTGTCGCACGGCAGTGATGGAAGCGTCGTCTCAGGCTATGGACTTTCATCGGTGTGACGGTTTGGATTTTGCGGTGGCTGTGTTCTCAAATCTGACGCGCGATCATCTCGACTACCACGTCACGATGGAAAACTACTGGTTCGCTAAGCAGCGACTGTTCGACGGGCGATTGGGCTCCCGTCCGCGCACGTCAGTTATCAATGTCGATGATCCTTACGGAGTGGAGTTAGCAGAACGACTCGAACGCGAAGGCCTCACGGTAGTGCGTTACGCTCTCAAAGCTGACGCTGACATTACCGCACGTGAGCCGGAGTTCTCTCTTGAGGGCATGCATTTCCGATTAAAGACTCCTGCAGGCGACCGCGACTTTCATTCACCGCTCGTGGGGCCGCCTCACATTTACAACACGCTCGCAGCAGTCGCGAGTGGACTGGCGCTGGGCTACGACATGGATGTCATCACACGCGCGCTTGCCAATTGTACCGGGGCGCCCGGGCGATTTGAACGCGTCGTTCATTCAGGCGATTTTGCCGTCGTGGTTGACTACGCGCACAGCGACGATGCGTTGTTGAATGTTCTGCGCACGGCCCGTGAAGTCACCGAAGGCCGAATCATCAC
>Ga0070690_100000969_pt1 | contig 14597 bp, 13 predicted proteins | sample KBSS33HmetaG_FD_64671 | JGI IMG/M metagenome (GOLD analysis project Ga0070690, IMG submission 64671) | Switchgrass rhizosphere microbial communities from Kellogg Biological Station, Michigan, USA - KBS S3-3H metaG | ecosystem: Host-associated > Plants > Roots > Rhizosphere ... | reverse complement strand
GATTTTGATGGAGCAATTCGAGATCTGACAGAGGCGATCGAATTGAGCTCGCACCTTGTTCCTGCTAAGGGGTCCAGCTTCGGGAACAGGCTCGCGGAGTCCGAGGCCTCGCAGATCACTGTAGTAGATCCCTTTACCGCAAATGCTTATACCAACCGCGGCGTAGCTCATTATCGGAAGAACGATTTCGAACGGGCGCTTCAGGATTTCAATTCGGCAATACGCATCTCACCCGGTCTGTTTGTCGCATATGTAAGTCGAGCCGCAACGAAGCGGAAACTCGGCGATTTACCTGGTGCGCTACAAGATGCCGATCGAGCGATATCAGTGCGGAATAATGTGGCTGAGGCATACAACAACCGCGGCGGTTTGCGTTATGACCTGGGCGACACAGATGGGGCGCTGAGTGATTTCAACAAGGGAATTGAGCTCGACTCGACTCTTCCACAACTCTTCTACCACAGAGGCTACGTCTTCATCAGAAAGCATGATTTTGACAGAGCGCTTTCCGATTTTGATCGGGCAATAAAACTCAATCCGAACATCGCTCGGGCGTATGAAGGTAGAGCTACGGTCTGGATGAGCGAAGGAGAAATCGACCGCGCAATAGCAGACTTTAGTCGTGCGCTTGAACTCGATCGAAGTCTGGCGTTGGTGTACCTAAACCGCGGCCTGGCTTTGATGTTGAAAGGTCGAGATGTCGAGGCACAAGGCGATTTTGAAAGGTGTCTGGCCCTCGATCCTCAATTGAAATCAGATCTAGTTCGGCGAAGAGAATTAGCGAGATGTCTTCGAGGCACAAGACCTTGTTCTGATCTCAAGTGAACAAACTAAGACAGGTCCGAATGACCTACTGCGTAGAGGAGAATGATCATGGAACACTCACAAAAATCACATTCAAGTGCTGGCTCCCACAATATGACAGTGATGCTTTTCACGTTATTAGGCGTCTTCCTCTTTCTTGTTTTCCCCGCCCGACGTGCCCACGGTGTGATCGCCTTGGACCATCACCCTCGCAGGCTAACCTTTCGGATAGTGTGTCGCCAATCCTTCACACGATCCACGGACCAAGGTTGTATCCATGACTTCACTGATGCCATGGATAAAAGACTTACGTTGACGTCGAAAGCTAGAACAAAAGATTTCCGAGTGGCACGCCGGTTCCCTAAGACTGCTTCGTTACGGTCGGATAAAGCCGGTGAACGGTCTCAAAGGAGATCGAACGACCTTTCTAGAGTCTCCCATCGTTAGAGCTTTCTCGTCCGTTTCCCGCGTTAGATGATAAGAGTCGATCCTCGTTGTTCGGCGATTCAGCCAACGGTCGTTTCAACAGAACCTCCGCCGATGACGTCCACCGCCTCGCCGGTTTTGAAGCCCGGAGGACCAAATGCCGGAATTAGCACAACTAAAATCAGCTTCGAACACATTTCCTCAATCAAAGGAAATTGGTCTGCCGCAGGACAGCAAGAATCTCTACGGGATTTTGCAGCAAGAGGTGGAGCTAGGCGGTCAAGCGATGCAGCGCGGTAATGCCGACGTTGCCATTACATTTTTCCAAAGCGCACTTCAGAAACTGAACGTGGACCAGCCGTTTTACGATCACCTGGTCCATAACCTGCTCCTAAGTTACACGCTACTGATCGAACAACTTCTACGAAAGGGTGACCGCTCACTCGCGGTCGATTTCTTGCGCGCGGCCCTCCGGCTAGAAATAGTTGGTGAGATGGCTGAGGATTCGACATTTCAGCGGAAGTTCGCAGGCACATTCGAAAATCTCAGTGTCGTTTTCCTCCAACATGGGCTCAATGAGGAAAGTGTCCTGTGCTGCCGCAAAGCAATATCAGTCAATGCCGGTCCCGGTTCATACGTTAATCTGACGAACTCGCTCGCAGCTGCAAGTCAGCGAGCCAATCTTTCCGACTTTACGAGCGAAATTACTCCTGAACAATTGGGTCGGCATATCTTCATTGCCTGCGTGCCGAAGAGTGCTTCGACATTTTTAAAGAACCTGCTGGTAAATGTAACTGGCTACCGCGATCTCTTCACGGTTTACGCGGCGGGACAGAGCGAACATGAAATCTACCTGCCGACGCTTCGAGACTCTGCTCACCTCGATACCGTTACGCAGCAACACTGTCGCGCCTCCGATGCGAATATTCACCTGATGCAGGGCTTCGGCATTCGGCCGGTTGTCCTTGTTAGAAACATCTTTGATTCAGTGATGAGCCTGCTTGATTTCTACAACCAAGGCGCGTTTCACACTTCCTATTTCCGCGCCGATTGGCCCAGGTTGGATGAAGAGACGAAGCTTGATCTAATCATTGAAAGCGTAATTCCCTGGTACTTCCAATTTGTTGCTTCGTGGGATTTGGCTCAAAAGCAAAAACGACTGGAGATGTATTGGCTCACCTATGAAGAGCTCGTCGCGGATAAACCTTCGAGCGTACTGAAAGTTCTTGGGTTTTACGGCCTGGGTGCTTCACGGCGAGGCGTGGAGCAAAGAATTCGAGAGATCGAATCTGAAGAACACAGGAACCGCTTCAATAAAGGAATAACCGGACGAGGCAGATCAGGTCTTAGTGAACGTCACAAGGAACAGATACGTCGCCTCACAAGATATTACCCGTCCACAGATTTTGCCCGCATAGGGTTGTAGTTGAGGAGGTATACCATGAAAGCTAAGACAACGGCGGCGAAGCCACTTGATCTTATTGGCAATGGAATTAAACCAGACCGAGAGATTCTTACTTCGGTGATGGAACAGTGGCGTCACAGAATTGCTTACTGTTCGCTCTTTACAGCTATCTCTGCAGTGTTGTCCGGCTCATTGGCAGAGGCCCGCAACGAACCTTCCAAACCACGCGCCGAGCGTGTGGGGGAGCATGGGGCACCGCATCAGAAACTTAATTTGCCATTGATCAATCGATCTTTGTTGAAGCGTCAAAGCGAGTTTCGCCTGCCTCATCAAAACGGCAATTTGTCGCCTGCTTTTGCCGGCAATGACGACTGTCCAGGCAAGTCGATTCCGGCCGGCACCTATACGTCGAGCGCGCCCTTTATCGATTCCGGTGACACGACCGGCGCGAACGATACGATTAACAGACTTTTTTATTATTACTACAGCATAACCTACCCCGCGCACGGGCCTGACCATGTTTACTCATTTACGATCACAAATCGTGGAGCAAACCCGGAGATAAGAGTTTCCGCCACAACCAGTAGCTACAAACCCCTGGTTTATATTATCGACGCTCAATTTGGTCGATGCCCGGCGAATACCGGAAATCAAGCAGACTCGTGGTGGACCATGGCGCAGTCTCAGACCCCGGGAGGGACCATCACATTCCCCAGTGACCAACTGAAATACCTGCCTTTGGGCGTGCCCCTATACCTGTTTATTGACGGCGCCGAAAATGATGCCAGCGGCTCGGGCGCCTATACAGTCCGAATGCAGGATATGACAGTTGCTCCTCAGTGTTCTGCTGAAAATCCGATTGACTGCCCGGGGTTCTTCGTTCACCAACACTACTACGACTTTCTCAACCGTCAGCCTGAGGAAAACGGCTTCAATGCCTGGCTAGGCGTGATGAACAATTGCGCGAGCGGTGATTTGGTATGCCAGCACGAACAACGACTGACTACATCAGCGGGATTCTTTGGGTCGCAGGAGTTTCAGCTGAAAGGCTACTTCATATTCAGGTTTTATCGAGTTGCTTTCGGGCGACTGCCGGAATACTGGGAGATACAAAACGACGCGTGGTATGTGAGTGGCGGAACCCCTGACGAGGTCTACGCTCACAAAGCGGATTTTGCTAACGGCTTCCCAACACGCACGGAGTTTATTGGCAAATACAATGGCCTCTCGAACGCCGAATATGTAGCAGCGCTACTGAATAAATATGGATTGAATAGCATCACCACGCCTGACCCATTTCACCCGAACGGTGATGCGAAAGTGACGCTGACACAGGCTCAGTTGGTCGCTCTCTTAGACACGCTCCAACTGACTCGCGGACAAATCCTCCGTGCCATCGCCGACAGCGATCAGATCTTCCAGAGTGAGTTGAACCGAGCGTTTGTGGCAATGCAGTACTATGGATACTTAAGAAGAACGCCTGAGGAATTGGGTTACAACATGTGGCTCGGTTACCTAAACACCCATCCCGGAGACTTCCGGGAGATGGTGCGCGGATTCGTTGATTCTTGGGAATACCGACACAGGTTTGGAACGCCCTAGCGGGTCAAGCGATTGAAGATTGTGCTTACGGATTTATCCGTTTCCGATGAGAACCGATTCCATCGATTATCATCAACGATCTACGGTTAAGTGACGCCGCGAAAACTGCGGTCAGCGAATACAAATCGTCAATTCGTAATCGCCAATTTTGTGATAGTCTGGCGCGCGATGAAGCGACGGGATCTTGACGGTTGTCCTATTACTGGCGCGCTACAGATGCTCGGCAACAAATGGTCGATGCTGATCATTCGCGAGTTGGCCAGTGGTCCCAAACGCACAATGGAGCTGCTCAACGGGCTTTTTCCGATTAGCAGTCGTACGCTCGTCGATAGATTGCGCGACATGGAAAATGATCGAATGATTGTGCGGAGAGATTTCGGCGGCAATCCGGGTCACATCGAATACTCACTGGCTGAACGTGGAATGCTCTTGTTGCCACTGCTTGAGTCGTTGCGTGAAGTGGGAATCGCGCTGGAGTGCAATCAATGTGAGGATCGAAAGCGTCGCGTAGGATCGTATTGCGAGCCTTGTCCCAAGAATCCCGTCCAAGCGGAACCGTTCGCGGTTCCATCCCCTGAAGTCAGGCCTGTTGAACCTCCACCACGACGTCGACAGGATGATTCGATCGTTCTGTTGTAAGAAGAGGGGATCAAAGCGGATGAGAAATCATTGGTCATTTGAGATTTGACATTTGATATTTCAGATTTGAGAAATAGACACCACCGACTTCATGTCGGTGGTATTTCAATTTTGACCTAACCAGTCAGTCCGCCCCACCCCTCTGCGCGCCTTCGGCGCTCGATTCGTCCGTCACTTGGCCTGTAGCTTAAAACTGAAATACCACCGACATGAAGTCGGTGGTATCCATTTCTCAAATCTGAAATCTCAGATTTCAAATGATTTCTTTTATTCTTCGCCTACAACAACCCCACTCTTATTCGGCACCATGTGACCATCGGGCTCAATGATCACCTTGTGATCCTTGGTGACGTGTTCGCCTTCCATCGTCACTTCCTCGCCCGACGGCATCTGCACCGGTAAGTGATCAAGAAAGCGCTCAGCATCAATCGCTGCCATGCAACCGGTGCCGGCAGCCGTTACTGCCTGACGATAAACTGAATCCTGCACGTCACCACAGGCAAAAGCTCCCGGGACGTTGGTTCCCGTTGAATGGCCCGAGGTTTTCAAATACCCCACCTCATCCATATCGAGCTGACCTTTGAATAACTCCGTATTCGGTTTATGTCCAATCGCGACGAACACACCTGCACACGGAAATTCGCGCTCCTCACCTGTTGTTGTCGAACGAAGTCGCACAGCGGTGACGCCTTGTTCTGCTGTTCCGAGGATCTCTTCGACTGCCGAATTCCAAATGAACTCGATCTTCTCGTTCGCAAAAGCTTTGTCTTGCATGATCTTCGACGCGCGAAGTTTCTCGCGACGGTGCACTACGTACACCTTGGCGGCGTAGCGCGTGAGGAACGTGGCCTCTTCCATAGCTGTGTCGCCGCCACCGACGACGACCAAAGTCTTGTTCCGGAATGCCGGCAAAGGACCATCGCAGGTCGCACAAGCAGAGACACCGTTTCCGCCGAAACCATCTGGCACTTTAGCTTCTCCAGGAATGCCAAGCCATTTGGCTGAAGCGCCTGATGCAATTATCAAGGTCTCGGCAGTTATCGTTCGCTCGTCACTGAGGTAAAGCTGAAACGGCCGCTCGCTTAAGTCGACTTCGGTAATCCACGCCTCTAAAAACTCTGTACCGAACCGCTCGGCCTGCTTGCGAAACTCCTCCATTAGTTCCGGGCCCTGAATTCCCTCGGCGAACCCTGGGTAGTTTTCAACCTCCGTTGTAATCATTAGCTGGCCACCGGGCGCAGTTTGCCGTTCGGCATCTGCCGGAGCGTCGATTAGGAGCGGTTTTAGATTGGCTCGCGCCGTGTAAATTGCGGCGGTTAAGCCTGCTGGTCCTGATCCTATGATCACAACATCTCGCTTGATGCTCTCATTCGCCATTAGTGTGGGTTCCGTTCCTCTTCTCATTCAGCACGCATAACCACAAGATGCAACCGGAATCAGTGGATTGTGGTGCAGTGGCAGCGCGTAAATATTGCTCGTAAAAGCACGTCAGTATTCCTTTTCGGTTGGGCGTATAGTATAACTACGGGTACTACCGTAGTCGAACCGCTTGCCTTCCGGTAACAGCGGCAAAGGTTCAGCAGGAGCATAGGGGATCGTTGAGACAAGACGCCGGTGTGCAATCGATTGAAACCGTTGCCGTGATCGGCGCGGGCACAATGGGTCATGGTATCGGCCAGGTCGCAGCCGCCGCTGGATTCAAAGTGCTTCTTAGCGATGTCAGTCGTGATGCCCTCTCACGCGGTGTTAGCGCCATCGGACAGAACCTTGCAAAGGGTATTCAACTCGGAAAGCTAACCGAGGACGAAAGCGATCGAATACTTCAACAGATCCATGGCACTACCAATCTCGCGGAATGCGCAGGCGCCGATCTGATTATCGAAGCAGTTCCTGAGCGTTTGGATCTGAAGCAAGACTTACTGCGGCAGCTCGAAGACGCCTCCGACCAACCATTTGTTTTTGCGAGTAACACTTCGTCGCTGTCAATTACCGAAATAGGCAGGAGTTCGCGGCAACCCGAGAACGTTATTGGTATGCACTTTTTCAACCCAGTGCATATCATGCGATTGGTTGAAGTCGTGGTCGGTGAAAAGACGAGCTACGAAACAGTCGAAACCGTAGTCGAAATTGGTAAACGTCTCCGCAAAGAGCCGATTGTGGTAAAAGACGTTCCGGGTTTCGCCTCGAGCCGGCTTGGGGTCGCTCTCGGGCTGGAAGCAATGCGCATGTTAGAGCAGGGAGTTGCGAATGCGCGTGACATCGACACCGCGATGGAACTCGGTTACAACCACCCGATGGGTCCGTTGAAGTTGACGGATTTAGTCGGTTTGGACGTACGCTTGAGCATCGCTGAATATTTGCATCGCGAACTCGGATCAGAAACATTTCGCCCTCCTGAAGTATTGCGGCGGCTCGTAAGTGAAGGAAAACTAGGAAAGAAGACGGGCCAGGGTTTTTACAGTTGGAATAACGACAAAGAGGAAACACGCAGTGCACACTCTTCCTGAGGAAACCCTACTACTGTGCTGCCAACGATGAGTACGCCTTACAACAACGAAGAGAGACGGTTCGCATTGAGGATGGCGCTGCGTTTGCCGATTGTGGTTTCGGGACGCACGGAAGATGGATCAGCCTGGAGCGAACCAACGGAAACTGACGACATCTCCACCTCAGGCGCGCTGTTTCATTTGAATCAGAAGGTGAATCGTGGGGAGCGATTGTATTTACGCGCCCATCGCCCGGACGGCGCGCCAATCGAGTGCACCGCTCTTGTAGTGCGAGTTGCGCCTGCGATCTACGGAACCGCGCGCGTGGGTGTGCAGATTGCCGAACCCACGGAGCCATGGTTGCGACTGTTTGTATCGTGGGTGGCCGACGAGCAACCGGCGCAAACCGATGCTGAGGCTCCACCTGCCGACGAATAAAACCAATCATTTGACATTGGTCATTTGAGACTTATTGGTTGTCATTTTAAAGACCACCGACTTCACGCCGGTGGTTCTTTAATTTCGACCTACAGCACTGACGGCCCAACGTTTTGGGAGACCACCGACATGAAGTGGGTCGTATCTCGTTTGACGATTAGCTTACTAACCTCTTACGATCCGCTTTCTTAAATCCACAGACTAATTCCCAGGGAGTAAACATGCCGGAAAGTTACGAAACGCTTCGGCTCGACCGTCAGGGTCGCGTCGCTATCATCACTATCAATCGCCCCGATAAACGGAACGCTCTCAATATCAAGACGCGAGAAGAAGGTGCGGCTCTTCTGGATCAGTTACGCGACGACGATTCAGTCGGTGTTGTCGTATTCACTGGCGCAGGTGACAAAGCATTCGTTGCCGGTGCGGATATTGGGGAGTTTGCCGGTCGCACCGCAATCACTCAGCGTGAAGTGATGACAACCCGATCATTGTTCACCGCAATCGATACATTCCCGAAACCGGTTATCGCGATGATCAATGGATACTGTCTCGGCGGCGGCTGCGAACTCGCGTTAGCGTGCGACATTCGCATAGCAAGCCAGAATGCGTCTTTCGGCCAGCCTGAGATCAATCTTGGAATCATTCCCGGCGGTGGCGGCACGCAACGTCTGACTCGTCTGGTCGGTGAAGGCAAAGCGATGGAGATGATTCTGACAGGCGAGATCATCGACGCGAACACTGCTTTTGCAATAGGCCTCGTGAATCATGTCGTTCCAGCCGACCAGTTACAAACTAAGACTCTTGAGATTGCCAGTCGCATTGCCGACAAGAGCCCCATCGCTTTGCAGTTAGCGAAGGAGGCGGTGAAGATCGCGTCGAAGTCGAATCTTGATGAAGGTCTGCGTCGTGAAGTCGATCTGTTTGCGTTGTGCTTCTCAACCGAAGATAAGAACGAAGGTGTCAGCGCATTTCTCGAGAAGCGCAAACCCGCGTTTACCGGGAAGTAGTTTCTCATTCTCCCCTGGCTTTAGCCCGGGGATTTGTCGCAGCTGGCGAGGGAAACAGTTTCAACGGTTTCCTTCGTGTCATAGTCGTAATCATTAACAAAGAGAAACCGTTAAAACGGTTTCGAGTAGTGATCGAGACACTGACCCCAGGCTGAAGCCTGGGGAGAATAAGAAGCTATCTATAGCAGTGTAGGTCGAAATTCAGGCACCACCGACATGAAGTCGTTGGTCTCCAACCCTCGCGAGGATCAAATGTCGAAACGATTCTTAACCCCCATGGCCCTTCTGGCTGTACTCCTCTTTTCGGGACATCTATCCCAGCAATTCGCTCAAAACGGCGGCACTGAGGATTACAACACTATCTTCAAGCCACTTAGATGGCGATCCATTGGTCCATTCCGCGGGGGGCGTTCAAATGCGGGCACTGGCGTAGTCGGCGATCCGAAGACGTATTACATGGGAACAACCGGCGGTGGTCTGTGGAAGACAGACGACATGGGAATCAGTTGGCGCAATATCTCTGACGGATATTTTAAGACCGGTTCCGTTGGCGCCATCGCCGTCGCCGAAAGTGATCCGAATGTCGTTTACGTCGGGATGGGTGAACATGCTGTCCGCGGCGTGATGACTCATCATGGGGACGGCGTCTACAAATCGACCGACGCAGGCAAGACATGGAAGAAGATCGGACTCGATGCAACGCAGCACATATCTCGCATCGTCGTCGATCCGAAGAATCCCAATATCGTTTTTGTCGCCGCCCAGGGCGCGCTCTACAGCAAATCGTCGGAGCGGGGAATTTTTAAATCCGTAGATGGCGGCGCCACGTGGAAGAAAGTGCTGTATGTCGACGACAAGACTGGCGCAGCCGAATTGTCGATGGACATGAATAATCCGCGCATTCTATATGCCGCGATGTGGGAGCACGGCCGTCTTCCATGGAAAATTATCAGCGGTGGTCCAGGCAGTGGTTTGTACAAATCAACGGACACCGGCGAGACATGGGAACGAATGAAAGACGGCTTGCCCGAAGAAATGGGCAAGATGGCTATTGCTGTCAGCCGATCAAATCCCGAAAAAGTTTACGCTTTGATCGAGAGCGACTCCGATAAAGAAGCCGGTGGTTTATTTGTCTCTACGAATGGGGGAAAGAAGTGGAGTCGTGTTACCAACGATCATCGACTAGTGCAACGCGCGTGGTATTACGTTGAACTCTTCGTCGATCCCAAGAATGAAAACACAATTTATGTAATGAGCGCGTCTGCTCTTCGTTCGGCTGACGGCGGCAAGACGTGGGAAACGTTGTCAGGAACTCACGGCGATTATCACGACCTGTGGATCAACCCGAACGATCCAAACAACTTCATAATTTCAAACGACGGTGGTTCAGCCGTCACGTTCAATGCCGGCAGAAGCTGGAGTACACAAGCCAACATGCCGACCGCGCAGATGTATCGCATCAACGTCGACAACCAGTTTCCGTATCGGATTTATGGCGGACAACAAGACAACACTTCCGTTTCAATCGCCAGTCGTGAATTGGGAGGTGGAGGCATTTCGACGGCGAGTTGGACCTACTCTGCCGGTGGTGAGAGCGCGTTCCTCGCATTCGATCCCGATAACCCGAAATACGTATTAGGCGATAGTTACCAGGGAACGATCGAAGTACTCGATGTAAATGCAAAAGCCGGGACGGGCGTCATGGCGGCTCCGATTCAGTATCTTGGAATGGACGCAAAGGACATTAAGTATCGTTTCAACTGGAACGCGCCGATCATTTGGAGCAAATTCGAACCAAACACCTACTACCATGGTTCGCAATACCTATTGAAGACAAGCGACATGGGACGCACGTGGAAAGAGATTTCTCCGGACCTCACGCGCAACGAAAAAGAGAAGCAAGGAAAAGCTGGTGGTCCATACACAAACGAAGCAGTCGGCGCGGAGAATTATGGAACGCTTGCTTACATCATTGAATCACCGCACGAAAAAGGTGTGATCTACACGGGCAGCGACGACGGCCTTGTTTACGTAACTCGTGATGGCGGCGCAAACTGGAAGAACGTCACGCCGAAAGATCTTGCTGAGTGTCTCGTTAACGCGATCGAGGTTTCGCCACACGATCGCGGCACCGTTTACATCGCCACAACTCGTTACAAGTTCGACGATCACACGCCTCGTTTGTATAAGTCGACCGATTACGGAAACACCTGGACCAGGATTACGAACGGTATACCCGCGAATGCGTTTACGCGCGTAGTTCGTGAAGATGACGTGCGGAAGGATCTATTGTTCGCGGGTACTGAGCTCGGTCTGTATATATCGTGGAATGGAGGGGCGGATTGGTCGCCGTTTCAGTTGAACCTGCCGATTACGCCAATCACCGATCTTCGCGTGCACAAAGGAAATCTGATAGCAGCGACCTCCGGAAGGTCTTACTGGATCCTCGATGATTTGAATGTGCTTCGACAATACAAGAAAGACGCTGCTCCTTTCTCGATCTATCGACCTGCGAATACCTACCTCGTGAACGGCTCAAGTGAGCTGGACGCATCGACTGACGAGTTCTTGGGCGCGAACACGTTCCGTGGTGTGAACCCGGCCACCGGTGTCGTGCTTTACTATCAACTGCCTGAATTGAGTAAGACCGACGAACTTACGCTTGAAATCAAAGACGCAGCGGGAAATGTCGTTCGCACTTTCTCGTCGAAACCTGATGAGAAATTCAAGCGTTACGATAGTGGCCCAAGACCGGATCCGCTGCTGACCAAAACGAAAGGTCTGAACAGGTTCGTTTGGGACATGCGCTACGCAACGATGCCAGGTGTTCCCGACGTGCGCGTTGAAGGGAGTTGGCCGGGACACAAAGCATCGCCAGGCAAGTACACGATGACACTCAAGTCAGGCCAACAGACCCAGACAACGGACTTTGAGATACTCGCGAACCCGCTTTACCCGACTGATGCTGCGACGTACGCCGAATACAATTCGACGATGTTGGCGATGGAAAATGAGCTGGCAACAATGCACCGCATGGTCAACAGTCTTTACGAAAAACAGAAGCAGTTGGAATCACTGCTGGCTTCAATGCCCGCGGGTGAGAAGTTTGCGGCTATTAAGAAAGACGGTGAGGCGCTGCTGAAAAAGATGAAGGCTTGGGATGAAGACATGGTGCAGCGCAAGTCAAAGGCTTATGATGATGTCGAAAATTTCCCCAACAAGTTCACAGCCAACTATCTGTTTTTGATTAACCAGACAGAGAGCGATATCCCGAGAGTTAATCAACCATCGCGTGATCGAATGAATGAACTGAACAAACAGTGGGCATCGTTAAAGGCTAGAGGCATCGAGATTCAGGATAGGGATATACCGGCGTTGAATAAGCGACTCTGGGATGCAGGCCTGGGGGCAATCTGGAAAGAATGAGGGACGGCGAAGCGCAAAGTGCGAAGGGCAAAACCCTTAGCGCTTGGCCCTTCGCCCTTTGCAGGCAATCATGCGCGTCGCATTGATCATTGTTGGCATCTTTCTCGCGGCCGCCGGAGGTGTAATTGCCTTCCGTGCTCTTTATCTGGAACCTACTTCCACCGTCGTCATCACCAGCGACGAAATTCGTGAGTTGCCAAACTATACTCGCGTAGTTGGCGGCGCTCTGATGGTTTTGATTGGCGCTGCCGTCGCGTTTCTTGCTGCAACACGAATGAACCGCAGATGACCCGGTGCCAGGTGCCGCGTATCCGTCTCGGTCTGATACTCGACAGCCTGACTCGAGCTGAAATATTTCTCGCCTTCTTACCACTCATAACAGAAGCCTCGCCACTCAGAACAGGAGCCTCAAAAAATGAAAACTTATCTAACGAAAACCTTTTTAGTTGACGATCCTCAGGCCCGCCTCCGTAAACCAGACGATCTCCTCTCGTACATCATGGAGAACGGCGCACCTAAGTTGATTCCCCAGGGCACGCAGATTCAGGTTTCAGACGTAAAGCTGGTGAATGGACGAGCTTTCGTTTTGGATAACGATTGGGGATGGACCGCCGCCGATAACCTCAAGGGCGACTTCCTTAATGAGACGCTCGAAGAGTTTCCGCCGAACGGCAACGATGAAAACGGACCAAACGCCGCCTGGGACAAAGGCCATTTCCTGAAACAGCTGACGCTGATTCAAGTCGTTGGCGCCAACAACTCGCTGAAATTGGTCTCTAAAGACATCATCCAATTTTATCTAGCCCTCGTGAACGATGCTGCGGAAGATGGTGTGTATTTAGCTTTGCGCAGTGGCTTTCGCACTTATGCGGAGCAGGTGTATCTCTACAACGGTTGGGTACACCATGTGCCAGGTTTCAATCTTGCTGCTGAACCTGGCAAATCAAATCACCAGGACGGTTACGCATACGACTTTGCGATCTCCAGTTATGAAGGCAATCCGCTGTACGACTGGCTGAAAGCACACGCACCGGCGCATGGCTTCGTCCGCACAGTGAATAAAGAGCCGTGGCATTGGGAATACCGACCTGACGTTGCTGCAACCGGCGCGTACAAGACACCGAACGTGATCAAGTAACAATCACCAATTAGAGAGACCACCGACTTCATGTCGGTGGTAGATCAATCTCGACCTATTGGCGCTCCCGTTCGAGTGTGGCGCGCGGAGCGCGCCGGAGGTCTGAGGCGCGGCCGTTGTAGGCTGAAATTGAAGCACCACCGAGATCGTCGGTGGTTTCCGAAATAATAATTCTCAAATGTCAAATTGATAATTCACCAAATGATTTCTTTTCTCACCTAGATTTATCCACCTACCCCATATCCTTCGTCCTTACGACCGGGTAGCCTATAATCGCAAACGATGACTGATAAGGATCCACTTGCTACCTCAGGCCTACCCTCTTTAGATCGATTTAAAGAACCCCAGGGCAATAGGGACAAACAACAAGTCACCACTGGAAAGTTTTTGATTCTCGTTGTCGACGATTCAGCAGATAACGTTGCGGTGATGAGCCTGAATCTTCAGGAGCTGGGTTACAGAGTTGTGACCGCGACGAACGGTGAAGAAGCAGTCAGTGTGGCAGCTCAGACAAAACCGAACTTGATTCTGATGGACATCAGCATGCCCGGTTTGGACGGGTTTGCTGCGACACGCCGAATCCACGAGAACGATGAGCTACGAGACGTGCCGGTGGTTGCTGTTACTGCGTTTGGTACAGAAGGCTTTCAGCGTGCTGCTTACGATGTCGGCGTATCTGGATATCTCACTAAACCCGTCGACTTCGATCGCATGAATCAACTCGTTGCGCGTCTGTTGTCGCCGCGTGGATCTGGAAATCTAAGTGGTCCTGTTTGACCGAGGTCTGCCGCGGTTGGGAGCGATACTTCAGCGTTGACAGAATGAAGACCTGTAGTTTGAGGCATGCTGCAATTGATAGATCCAGGTGCACCACCTTGAACGGTTCCTTCCGAAGACGGTGAGTATACGCGCTCTCTCTACTTAAAATGCTTGGTTGTATCTTCAGTGACACTGAATGGTGTGGGAATGAATTCTTTTGTATTCGCAGCTTTCAGCGCCGGAGCGTCTGACGATGTACCCGTTAGTTCTCCGGTTTGTTGTCCTTCACGCTTAGCGGCTTCAATGGCCTTCCTGCTGACGAAGTAACCGTTGAATATCAAAGCCAGACCAACAAAAACCGGGATCAGTCCAGCAAGCCAAACTCGTGCGAGTACCTCCGCCGCAACGGTGGACAAGTGCGCTCCAATAATTATCCCCTGCATAAACACAGCCAGGAAGATCATCAG
>Ga0070690_100000968_pt1 | contig 14599 bp, 12 predicted proteins | sample KBSS33HmetaG_FD_64671 | JGI IMG/M metagenome (GOLD analysis project Ga0070690, IMG submission 64671) | Switchgrass rhizosphere microbial communities from Kellogg Biological Station, Michigan, USA - KBS S3-3H metaG | ecosystem: Host-associated > Plants > Roots > Rhizosphere ... | reverse complement strand
CGCCGCTGTCGTTCCGCGCGGCCACGTACTCGGGCGTGTTCACGCTGCTGCCGATGCTGACGGGCAACGGCCGCGCGCACCATGGCGAGATCCTCGAGGAGGTCGCGACGCTGGTCGAGAGCGGCCGCCTGGCACCGCGGATGGACGCGCGCCGCTACACGCTGGACACGGCGCTCGAGGCGCACGAGGAAGTGGCCGCCGGCCGCGCGCGCGGCAAGGTCGTCGTCGACGTGCTGGGCTGATCAGGCGGCCGCGCGCGCGGGACGCGTCCGCCCGCGCGCGGGGGCCGGGGCGGGCGCGACGTGGCCCAGGCCGACCAGGTACGCCGCGAACATGTCGGCCATGGCGTCCGAGTACGTCGCGATCTCGCGCGCGCTGCGCGGCGTCTCCGAGAAGTCGTGGCCGACCGCGCTGAGCGTCGCCTTGATCAGCCGGCCCGCGAGCGCGCGCGTCGCGGGCTTCGCGTCGGGCAGCGTCTCGCGCATGAAGGCCTGCAGGATGCCCTTGCCCGCTGCGCGCACCTCGCGCGCCTCGGGCGCGTCGCGATACAGCGGCGCGGCGTCGGCGAGCGCGACGCGCATCGCGGCCTCGTCGCACTCCGATCTGACGAAGGCATGCACGAGCCGGCGCAGCCGCTCCAGCGGCGGACGGCCCGTGTCGGCGAGCGTGGCACGCAGCATGTCGGTGGTCTCGCGCCACTCGTCGCTCTGCAGCCGGAACAGGATGGCCGCCTTGTTCGGGAAGTACTGGTAGACCGACCCGACGCTGACGCCTGCGCGCTCGGCCACGCGCGTGGTGGTGAAACGCTGCGCGCCTTCCCGGGACAAAACCTGAATGGCGGCCTCCAGGATCGCCGCGACGAGGTCGGTGGAGCGCGCCTGCTGCGGCTTCTTGCGCGAGGAGAGCGGCGTGGACGGACGGTCTGCCATGGGGTGATGGTCCCAATGCGAATGGGAAACGCGAAGGATTGTTCATATTATGACGACACGTTCCATCAACGAGAAGCACGACCCATGACCGATACCCTCACCACCCCTCCTGTCGCGCCGCTGCTGGCGCGCCTGTTCGCCGAGGCCGACGAGTCCGCCATCGGCCTGAACGCCATGGCCGCCGCGCTGCCGCCCGGCGAGCTCGCGCGGCTGATGCACAGCAAGACCGAGTACCTCGACTTCTACACCCGGCTGAAGGACCAGCCGCTGCCCGTCTCGCGGGCCACCGGTGCGCTGCTGTACATGCTGGCGCGCAGCACCGGCGCGCACGCGATCGTCGAGTTCGGAACGTCGTTCGGCCTGTCGACACTGCACCTGGCCGCCGCGCTGCGCGACAACGGCGCCGGCGGCCGCCTCGTCACTTGCGAGTTCGAGCCCTCCAAGGTCGCCCGCGCCCGCGCCAACCTCGTCGCTGCGGGCCTGGACGACCTCGTCGAGGTGCGCGAGGGCGATGCGCTGACGACGCTCGCCGGCGGCCTGCCGGGCGCCATCGACCTGGTGCTGCTCGATGGCGCCAAGGCGCTGTACCCCGACATCCTGGCGCTGCTCGAGCCGCGGCTGCGGCCCGGCGCGCTGGTGATCGCCGACAACGCCGACGACAGCCCCGAGTACCTCGCGCGCGTCCGCGCGGCCGACGGCGGCTACCTGTCGACGCCGTTCGGCGGCGACGTGGAGGTGTCGATGCGGCTGGGCTGAGCTGCGGGGCGGCCGCACCGTGCGGCAACGCCTCGTAACGCCGCCCCGACGCGAATCGCGAACAGCGGCGCGCTGCGCGACTAAGATCGCGGCTTCTCCTGGCGCCCGGGTTCGCGATGCCTTTCTTTTCCCTGCAACGAGGCGGCCGATGACGGCGCGCGCCGCCTTCATCGTCGCGCTGCGCGCACGGTTCACGGCCCTGCGCGAGGGCCTGGGCGTCGTCGGCCGCGGGCTGCCGATCAGCCTTGGGCTGCTGCTGCTCCTGAGCCTGATCGCGGCCGTGGTGGCCTTCGTCTTCCTGCGCTCCGCGCCACCCACCACGTTGACGCTGACCAGCGGCCCGAAGGGCAGTTCGTTCGCCAACGTCGCCGAGCAGTACCGCAAGATCCTGGCGCGCGAGGGTGTGACGCTGAAGATCCTGACCTCGCAGGGCTCGCGTGACAACCTCGCGCGGTTGGTGGACCGAAAGCAGGAGGTGGACGTCGGCTTCGTCGTCGGCGGCGAGACCGTGGGGCACGACACGTCGCACCTGGTGTCGCTGGGCAGCGTGTCGTACCAGCCGATGATGATCTTCTATCGCGGCAAGCCCAAGACGCTGATCTCGGATTTCAAGCAGCACCGCCTGGACATCGGCCTGGATGGCAGCGGTGCGTCGGTGCTGGCGCAGACGCTGCTGGACGCCAACGGCATCAAGGCTGGCGACGGCACGCAGGTGGGCCACCGGCCGCCCGAGGTGTCGATCCAGGCGCTCAAGGAGGGCAGGATCGACGCGCTGTTCGCGATGAGCGATTCGACGCCCACCGCGTTGATGCGCGAGCTGCTGCGCGACGAGGACGTGCACCTGTTCAACTTCGTGCAGGCCGAGGGCTACACCCACCGCATCACCTACCTGAACAAGCTGGTGCTGCCGCGCGGGGCGATCGACTTCGGCGAGGACATCCCGCCCGAGAACGTGACGCTGGTCGCGCCCACCGTCGAACTGATCGCGCGCGACGACCTGCACCCGGCACTGTCGGACCTGCTGCTGACGGCGGCGCGCGAGGTGCACGGCCGCGCCGGCCTGTACAAGAAGGCGGGCGACTTCCCCTCCGCGATCGAGCACGACTTCCCGATCAGCGACGACGCAGCGCGCTTCTACGCCTCGGGCCGCGGCTTCCTGTACCGCTCGTTCCCGTTCTGGATCGCGAGCCTGATCGAGCGCGTGCTGGCGATCGTCGTACCCATGACCATCATCCTGGTGCCCGGTTTCAAGATCGCGCCGGCGATCTTCCGCTGGCGCGTCGTCTCGCGCATCTACCGCTGGTATTCGGTGCTGCAGCGCATCGAGCGCGACGCCGACGTCGAGACGCTTGACGCCGAGCGCGTCGACGCGCTGCTGGCGCGGCTGGAGAACGTCGAATCGACCGTCACGCGCCTGGCCGTGCCGCCCGCGTTCGGCGACCTGCTGTACGGCCTGCGCAGCCACATCGCCGTGGTGCGCGCCAGCCTGCAGGCGCGCCGCGCCGCGCTCTGAACGCGCTCAGCGCGGGTGCATCGCCCGCGCGTAGTCGCCGGGCGTGCGGCCTACCAGCTTGCGGAAATCCGCGATGAAGTGGGCCTGGTCGAAGTAGCCGAGATCCTGTGCGAGCGCGGCCCACGACACCGGCTGGCCGGCCTGCACGCGCGCGACGGCCTCGTGCATCCGGTAGCGCTTGATCACCCACTTCGGGCCGACGCCCACGAACTCGTTGAACAGGCGTTGCAGCGCGCGCAGGCTCATGTCGAAGCGGCGCGCGAGCTCGTCGGCGGAGTGCAGCGCAAGGTCGTCGGCGACGCTGTCGACGATGCGGCAGGCCAGCAATGCGTGCTCGTCGGCGGCGGGCAGGCGTTCGCGCAGGAAGTTCGACGCGATGTCGGCGGCCGCGCGGTCGTCGTCATGGCCCAGCACGTTCGCGAGCAGCGCGGCGTCGGCGTCGAAGATCTCCGTCGCCGCGATCGACGTGTCGGCGATCGTCGACACCGCGCGCCCCAGCGGCGCGCGGAACGCGCCCGGCCGGAACTTGATGCCGAAGGCCTGCGAGCGGCCTTCGAGCACGCGCCTCCAGCGCCCGGTATGCACGCCCCACGCGGCGATGCTGCCGGGCTCGACGACCAGGTGCACGTTCGGATGCGGCAGCGTCTCCTGCACCTGCGGCGGCTGGCCTTCGAGGTTCCAGCGCACCGTCCAGAAATGTTCGATGCGGTCCGCGAGGTCGTCCGGCGCCTCGAAGCGGCCGTGCGCGAACTCGCCCGCCGCGAGCCGATGCAGCACGCCGCGCGGCTCGGGGTTCAGCGGTCGTCGCGTTTTTCCAATCACCGTCATGGGCGTGCTGTTTCAATGGCTGCGAGCCGGACGTCCGGCCGCAATCGATGATGCCATCATGCGCCCCACCACCTTTCTGATTGCCGCCGCGCTGGCGTCCGTGGCCTGCGTCGCGGCCGCGGACCAGGACAAGGAACACCCCATGACTTCACATACCGTCACCGGTCCGTTCGACGTGCAGCTCGCGCCGCAGTCGCTCAGCGGCGTCGCCGACAAGAGCGGCCTGGGCCGAATGTCGCTCGACAAGCGTTTCCACGGCGCGCTGGAGGCCGCCAGCACCGGCGAGATGCTCGCCTTTCGCAGTGCGACGCCCGGCTCGGCCGGCTACGTCGCGATGGAAACCGTGCGCGGCACGCTGGACGGCCGCGCCGGCAGTTTCGTGCTGCAGCACAGCTCGACGATGACGCGTGGCGAACCGGCGCAGTCCATCACCGTGGTGCCCGACTCCGGCACCGACGCGCTGGCCGGCCTGGCGGGCCGCATGGTCGTGGAGATCGCGCCGGGCGGCGCGCATTCGTACCGCTTCGAGTACAGCCTGCCGGACGCTGCCCGCTAGGCGGCCACCAGCGCGCGCCGAGCGCAGGCCGGGATTGCTCCAGGCCGCGATGCGGTCCTGTTCACCCGCCGGACCGCAGCCGCTCCCAACTCAATCCGAATTTGAGCAGATATTTGCGCAATCGGTCGGCATCGTTGACGACGCTGCGCTTCTCTCGCGAGCGGTCGAACAGCCGGCGTCCGGCGTCCGACAGCGTCGTCGACTCGCGGCATGTGCGGATCACGGCCTCCAGCTGCAGGCGGTCGAACAGGTCGATGCCGTCCAGGGTATCGGCGCCGAGCAGCTCGGCGAGGTCGACCGCTGCCGGGTCGCCCGCGGCCGGCCTGCGCTCCCACAGCCACTGCAGCCGCGCGATCTCCGCCTCGACCAGTGCCGTGGAGATGCGCCCGCCGTCGGCCAGCGTGGCCAGCCGCGTGACGCTGGCCGACAGGTCGCGGAAGTTGCCGCTCCAGGCGGCCTCGGGCGACTGCGCGAACTTCAGGTAGCGCGTCTTCGCCTCGACGTTGAAGCGCACCGCGCGGCCCGACTCGGCCGCCGCCCGCGCGAGCAGCCAGTCGATGTTGGGCTCGAGATCCTCCGGCCGCTGCGCCAGGCCCGGCAGCGCGTACGACCAAAGGTTGATGCGCGCGAACAGGTCGTCGCGGAATCGCCCCGCGGCCACGTCCATGCGCAGGTCGCGGTTGGTGCCGACGATCAGCTGGAAGTCGCTGCCCGCCTCGCGGTCGCTGCCCACCGGAAGGAAGCGCTTCTCCTCGATCGCCTTGAGCAGCATCGCCTGCTCGTCGAGGCCGAGCTCGCCGATCTCGTCGAGGAACAGCACGCCCTCGTGCGCGCTGCGCAGCAGGCCGGCGCGATCGGTCACCGCACCGGTGAACGCGCCCTTCTTGTGGCCGAACAGCGTGGAGGCCGCGCCGTCGCCGTGCAGCGTCGCGCAGTTCACCTCCACGAATTCGCCCGTGACCTGATGGCGCGTCTTCTTCAGCTCGAACATGCGGCGCGCCAGGTGCGACTTGCCGGCGCCGGTGGGGCCGGTCAGCAGGATGGGCGCGCGCGAGCGCACGGCCACGCGCTCGATCTCCTCGATCATCGTGTTGAAGCGCGCATTTCGCGTGGGAATGCCGCTCTTGAGGAATTCCAGCGCCTCGGCCTGAGCCTGGTCGAAGCGCGCCGCGAGCACGTCGTAGCGCGAGAGGTCGAGATCGATCAGCGTGTAGCTGCCGGCGTTGTCGCGCCGCTGCTTCTTCGGCGGCGCCGTCTGCAGCAGCACGCCGGGGATGAAGCGCGACTCCACCATCAGGAACATGCAGATCTGCGCGACGTGCGTGCCGGTGGTGATGTGTGCCCAGTACTGCTCGTGCGCCGTATCGAACCGATAGGCGCGTGCCCAGTCGTACAGGCCCGCGTACATCTCGCCGAAGTCCCACGGGTCGGCGACGTCGAGGGCGACGAGGTTGACCGTGGTCTCGGGCGAGACGGTGGCGATGTCGGACTGGAGCTGCCGCGCCAGGCCGACGTGGGCCGACGCGTGCAGCAGCTCCAGGCGGTCGATGACCGTGTCCTCGTGCTGCATCAGCGACAGCGTGGGCCGCCACTTCTCCCAGCGGCCGGCACCCTGGCCCGCGTCGAGCTGCGTGCCGAGGAAGCCGACGACGACGGTGCGCTTGCTCATTTTTTTATGGCTAGTTGACTAGCCTATATTCTAGTTTGAGCCGAGACAGTCCCGCTGGCGTTCGCTCGACTCATGGCGGTAGTTCGGGGGAATTATCAATAAAATCAATGACTTGCAATCGGTGTCGCGGTGGCATGGGAAAGCTGGCACGGGCGTTGCGAAAGAGAGCGCACAACACGTTGAATGAACAAGCGAGGAGAACGCTCCATGGTCAACACCCAACTCTTCAAGACGCTGCGCGGCGCGCTGTTGCCCGCCGCCACGGCGACGAACGCGTCGCAGGCCCCGGCCTATGCCTACACGCCGCGCCACCAGCTGGCGCAGCTGGCGGCCACCGGTTGCCTGGGCCGCACGTTCCACGCGGACGCCGAGGCGCAGCTGGATGCCGTGCTGGCGCTGGCCGCGCAGGTCGAGCCCGCGTTCGTCGCGAAGACGGCCGTGCATGCGCGCCAGGCCGGCCACATGAAGGACATGCCCGCGCTGCTCGTGGCTACGCTGGCGGTGCGCGACGTGGGGCTGCTGTCGCAGGTGTTCGGCCGCGTGATCGACAACGGCAAGATGCTGCGTGCCTTCGTGCAGATCGTGCGCAGCGGCGCGACGGGCCGCAAGTCGCTCGGTTCGCGTCCCAAGAAGCTGGTGCAGCAATGGCTGCTGTCGGCGAGCGAGCAGCAGCTGCTGAACGCGTCCGTGGGCAACGCGCCGTCGCTGGCCGACGTGGTGAAGATGGTCCATCCGAAGCCGGACGAGGCCTGGCGCGCCGCCTGGTTCGCGTGGCTGATCGGCAAGCCGGTGGACGACGCCGCGCTGCCGCCGCTGACGCAGGCCTTCGAGCGCTTCAAGCGCGCGCTGGCTCGCGGCGAGGCGGCGGAGATGCCCGACGTGCCGTTCCAGATGCTGACCGCGCTGGAGCTGTCGACGGCCCAGTGGGCGCAGATCGCGCGCACCGGCTCGTGGCAGATGGTGCGGCAGAACCTGAACACGTTCGCGCGCCACGGGGTGTTCGAGCAGCCCGGCATGGTCGAAGCGGTCGCGGCGAAGCTGCGGGATGCCCAGGCCGTCGCGCGGGCGCGGGTGATGCCGTACCAGTTGCTCGCGGCCTTCAAGGCAGCGGGCGAGGGCGTGCCGGCGGAGGTCCGCGAGGCGCTGCAGGACGCGATGGAACTCGCGCTGGCCAACGTGCCGTCGTTCGACGGGCGCGTGGTGGTGTGCCCCGACGTGTCGGGCTCGATGAGCCAGGCCGTGACGGGCCACCGCGGCCCGGCGACCAGCCGCGTGCGCTGCATCGACGTCGCGGCGCTGGTGTCGGCGGCCGTGCTGTGCAAGAACCCGTCGGCGCGCGTGTTGCCGTTCGAGCAGGACGTGGTGCGGCTGCCGTTGAACGGCCGCGACTCGGTGATGACCAACGCGCAGGCGCTGGCCGCCATCGGTGGCGGCGGTACCAACTGCAGCGCGCCGCTCGCGCTGCTCAACCGCGAGCGGGCAGCGGTGGACGTGGTGATCCTGGTCTCGGACAACGAGTCCTGGGTCGACGCGAACCGCCGCGGCGCGACGCAGACCTTGCGCGAGTGGGAGGTGCTGAAGAAGCACAACCCGGACGCGCGGCTGGTGTGCATCGACCTGCAGCCCGGCGCGACCACCCAGGCGGCGGAGCGGCACGACATCCTGAATGTCGGCGGCTTCTCGGATGCGGTGTTCGACCTCGTCGCGAGCTTCGCTCGCGGCCAGGCGGATCCCCAGCACTGGGTCGGCGAGATCGAGAAGATGCCGTTGGCCGCGCAGTAGAAGAAGGTTTGCTCGAGGGCGTCGCGCGCGGCGCCTCCTGAAAAATGAACGCCGTCGCGTGGCGAATGCCGGTGGGACTACATCTCCAAAATGTGCCCGTCTCGCCATCGTTCGTCGCCACGCGGGGAGGCAGGTTTGAGCGCGAATGCTGGCAGGACTACATGGTTGCCTTTCGGGGTTCGAATCCCCCATCGGAAACGGTGAAGGCTATGTCTTGCCGACCTTGTCGCGTCTTTTTTTGATGTCACGCAACGAATGCAGGTGGAACTACACCATGCAAAGGTCGAGGTCGCCGGTTCGAGTCCGGCCGGTCCCATCACTGCGGGACCGTAGCTCAGGGGATAGAGCGCGAAACGTTTCACCAACCCTCGTCGTTGCGCGGCATCTCTTTCGATGAAGAATGAAGAACATGGAACAGAACTACGACACTGAAGACGTGCCCGGCGGCGTGCCGGTGAAGATGTGGACGCACGGCGTCCCGGTCGAGGACGACGCGAAGAAGCAGCTCGCCAACGCGGCGCGCCTGCCGGTCGTGTTCAGGCACATCGCCGCGATGCCCGACGTGCACCTGGGCATCGGCGCGACCGTGGGCTCGGTGATCCCGACGCTCAAGGCCATCATCCCGGCCGCGGTGGGCGTGGACATCGGCTGCGGCATGATGGCCGCCAAGACCACGCTGCGCGCGGAGGACCTGCCGGACAACCTCGGCCCGCTGCGCTCGGCCATCGAGCGCGCGGTGCCGCACGGCTCGGTGGCGCGCCATCGCGGCCGCGACACCGGCAGCTGGGAGAATCCGCCGGAAACCGTCGACCAGGTCTGGGCCACGCTCGCCGACGAGTTCGACGCGCTGTGCGAGCTGCACCCGCGCCTGAAGAACACGAACAACCGCAAGCACCTGGGAACGCTGGGTACCGGCAACCACTTCATCGAGGTCTGCCTCGACGAGGAGGGCGCCGTGTGGTTCATGCTGCACTCGGGTTCGCGCGGCGTGGGCAACGCGATCGGCACGCATTTCATCGAGCTGGCCAAGAAGGACGCACTGCGCAACAACGCGAACCTGCCCGACCAGGACCTGGCCTACTTCGAGGAAGGCGCGCAGTACTTCGGCGACTACGTGCGCGGCGTGAGCTGGGCGCAGAAGTTCGCGGCGAAGAACCGCGAGGTGATGATGGCCAACCTGATCGCGACGGTGCGCAAGGTCATTCCCAAGCCGTTCGAGTCGCACGTGGAGGCGGTGAACTGCCACCACAACTACGTGCAGCAGGAGCACCATTTCGGGCAGGACGTGTTCGTCACGCGCAAGGGCGCGGTGAGCGCGAAGAAAGGCCAGATGGGCATCATCCCTGGCAGCATGGGGGCGCGCAGCTACATCGTGCGCGGCCTCGGCAACCCGGAGAGCTTCGACAGCTGCAGCCACGGCGCGGGCCGCGTGATGAGCCGCACCAAGGCCAAGAAGCTGTTCACGGTGGACGACCAGATCAAGGCGACCGCGGGCGTCGAGTGCCGCAAGGACGCCGACGTGATCGACGAGATCCCGATGGCCTACAAGGACATCGATGCCGTGATGGCCGCGCAGCGCGACCTGGTGGAAGTCGTCCACACCTTGAAGCAGGTGGTGTGCGTGAAGGGCTGAGGGCCGGCGGTCCTCGGCTCCGACAATGAAGAGGAGAGAGAGGATCATGACCGAACCGACGACCGTGCGCAGCGCGCACCCCGTGTCCGGCGAGATGCGCGCCACCGTGCTGGGCGTGCTGGCGCGCATCGAGCGCGAACACGACGTGCGCGTGCTGTTCGCGTGCGAATCCGGCAGCCGCGGCTGGGGCTTCGCCTCGCCCGACAGCGACTACGACGTGCGCTTCCTCTACGTGCATCGCCTGCCGTGGTACCTCACGGTGGAGGCGGGGCGCGACGTCATCGAGGAGCCGATCAGCGGCGAGCTCGACGTCGGCGGCTGGGAACTGCGCAAGGCGCTGGGCCTGCTGCGCGACTCCAACCCGACGCTGCTGGAGTGGTTGCGCTCGCCCATCGTCTACCGCCAGGACGACGCCTGGGTGGCGCGCCTGCGCACGCTGGCCGGGGACAAGTTCTCCCCGGTGCGCGGCTACCACCACTACGTGTCGATGGCGCGCAAGAACCTGCGCGAGCACCTGTACGGCGCGACCGTGCGCTACAAGAAATACCTGTACGTGCTGCGCCCGCTGCTGGCCGCGCGCTGGATCCGCGAGGGCCGCGGCGTGCCGCCGATGCGCTTCGCCGAGCTGGTGGCGTCGACGTCGCTCGACGCCGTGCTGGTGGCCGAGATCGACGCCCTGCTCGAAGTGAAGATGCGCGCCGGCGAGGCGGCGACGAGCCCGCGCTGGGCGGGCATCCACGACTTCATCGAGCGCGAGCTGGCGATCGCCGAGGCGCATGCGTTCGACAGGCAGCCCAAGGCGCCGACGCAGCCGCTCGACGATTTCCTCCACGACGCCGTGCGCCGTTTCGACGCGCGGCCCTGACAACGACAACGAAGAGAATTTCCATGATCGAGATCGATGGTTCCGTCGGCGAGGGCGGCGGCCAGATCCTGCGCACGTCGCTCGCGCTGTCCATGTGCACCGGCCGGCCGTTCACGCTCGCGCGCATCCGCGCCCGGCGCGCGAAGCCGGGCCTGATGCGCCAGCACCTGACCTGCGTGCAGGCCGCCGCGGCGGTCAGCGGCGCCGCGGTGCAGGGCGCCGAGCTCGGCTCCGGCACGCTGGTGTTCGAGCCCGGCCCCGTGCGTGCCGGCGAGCATGCGTTCAGCGTCGGCACGGCGGGCAGCTGCACGCTGGTGCTGCAGACCGTCTGGCCCGCGCTGATGCTGGTCGACGCCCCGTCGCGCCTGAAGCTCGCCGGCGGCACGCACAACCCGATGGCGCCGCCGTTCCACTTCCTGCAACGCTGCTACGCGCCGTTGCTGCGGCGTCTCGGCGCGGAGTCCGAGCTGTCGCTGCGCCGGCACGGCTTCTACCCGGCAGGCGGCGGCGAGATCGACGTGACGATCCACCCGGCCGCCGACACGCTGCGGCCATTCGACCTGCTCGAACGCGGCGAAGCCGTCGAGTCGTACGCCGAATGCCTCGCGCCCGCGCTGCCGGGCGCCGTGGCGCGACGCGAGCTCGATGCGCTGGCGCGCGCGCTGAACTGGACGCCGGAGCAACTGCGCGTGCCCGTCGTGCGCCAGAACGAAGGCCCCGGCAACGCCTTGATGGCCACGCTGGCGCACGCGCACGTGTGCGAGCTGTTCACGCAGTTCGGCGAGAAGGGCGTCAGCTCCGAACGGGTGGCGCAGGCGCTGGCGAACGAGGTGCGCGAGTACCGACGCTCGCAGGCCGCCCTCGGCCCGCACCTGGCGGACCAGTGGGCGCTGCCGCTGGCGCTCGCCGTGTGGCGCCGCGGCGGCGCGGCGGCGTACACCTGCACCGAGCTGACGGAGCATGCCACGACCAACTTCCAGATGATCGAGCGCTTCCTGCCGGTGTGGTTCGAGACGAGCGAGATCGATGGTGGCTGGCATGTGGCGGTCGCCGCGAGCCGACGCTGAGACCTTGCCGCAAACGCCTCTTCGGCGTGCGCCGCTGGGCGCGACGCGGCGTTGGCGCGGTGTCGGCGCGCAGGATCGCACGGCGGACGCCCTCGGACGATCGCCGTCGTGCCGCGATCCGGCTTGCTTGCCGGACAATGCGAAGCCTCAACGAGACAACGAGGGAGCCCGCATGGATACGTCCGAGGCCTACGCGCCGCCGAAGTCGGCCGTCATCGACGCCGCGGTCGAGGCGCCGAAGATTCCGCTGACATTCAAGATCCTGCTGATCGTGCTCGTCCTGCTCGACGTCCTGGGCCGGTTCGGGGGAGGCGTGGGCGGTGGCGCCGGCGGGATCGTCTGGGACGGCGTGCTGGCCATCGCCGCGTGGCGCACGCTCGCGGGCAGCCGGCCGGCGTCGCGCGTGCTGGGCGGCCTGCTGACGCTGATGACCCTGGGGTCGGCGGTCGAGGCGGTGACCATGCTTCGCACGAACCCGGTCGCCGGCTATGTCGTGTTCGCCCTCGACGCGTACATGCTGGGCCTGGTCTTCTACCTCTTCTTCAGCCCGGTCATGCAGGCCGTGTTCCGCAAGGCCGATGCAAAGAAGTGGAGCGGCGGCTGAACGGTCTCGCAACGTTGCGGTCAGGGCGCAGCCACGGCCTCGTAACACCGTGGCAACGACGCCGGCGGCCATCCTGGCCTAATATGTCCACGTGACCGCCACCGCCTACGAACGCCACCTGGACCGCGCCCACGCGCTGCTGTCGCGCCGCGTGCGCAGCGGCGCGGGCGGGCTCAGTACCGAGATCGTCGCCGCGCCGGTGACGAACGCCTCGCTGCGCGCGTTGCGCGGCGAGGTCGCCACGGCGCTGGCGCGCACGCATGCGGCGTTCGCGACGGCGTTCAGCGAGGCCTTGCGCGAGTCGTTCAAGGAATTCACGCAGCCGCCCGCGGCCAAGCCGGCGGGGCAGTGGCTCAATCTCGGTGCGTTCGAGATCATGGACGAGTCGCGCATCCAGGACGAGATCGAGGTCGCGCAGGTGGTGCGCCTGCTCGAGGAGGACTGCAGCCTCGAACTGCGCCGCCTGATCAAGCTCGAGGGCGCGCTGCGCCGCGGCGAGGGCGTGCGGGTCGCGACGTCGCCGATCGGCCCGCCGGGCCTCGCGCGGTCGTTGTGGATGGCGTCTGATGTGCTCGGGCTCGCGCCGGCGGTGCGGGCGGAAGGCGTGCGCTGCGTCGCGCGCTGGCTCGCGCCGCGGCTGGCCGAGATCTACGCCGCCGTGCGCCAGGCCGGCGTCGCCGATGCGTCGCAGCTGGAATCCGAACGCGTCGCCGAGGCCGACGACGACAGCGCCACGGCGTCGCTGCCCACCGGCTTCGACGTCACGCGGCCGGGCGCGCTGTTCGAGCTGATGGATCTGGACGAGGAGCGGCCGGTGTTCGCCGCGTCCACGCAGGGCATGCCGATCGCGCAGATCCCCGACACGCTGCCGATGCCGCTGGAGGGCGATGGCGCGCGCATCCCCGGCCTGATCCACAGCCATCGCGAGGAACTCGCCGCGCTGCAGGACGCCACCAGCACGCGGCTTGGGGGCGCGCTGATCGGCCACCTGTTCGAGCAGATCCTGGCCGACCCGGCGCTGTCGGCCGACGCGCGCGGCTGGATCGCGCGGCTGGAGCCGGCGGTCGTGCAACTGGCCACGATCGACGCGACGCTGCTCAAGTCGCACCGCCATCCGGCGTGGACGCTGGTCAACCGAGTGGCCACGCACATGCAGGCCGACAAGGGCGCGCCGGCACCCGAGTTCATGCAGTGGCTGGCGGAGTCGGTCGCGCAGATCGAGGCCGGGCCCACGACCGCTGCCTTCGACGCCGCGGTGGAGCGCCTCACGCAGTGGCAGCGCAAGCAGGCGCAGCGCCGGCTCACGTCGGTCGAGGGCGCGCTGGAGCTGCTTCAGCGCAACGCGACGCTGGAAGACCTGGTGGCCGAGGCCAAGGGGCGGCTCGAGCGCAAGCTCGATTCGGCGCATCCGCCGTCACCCACGCGGCGCTTCATCCGCACGCTGTGGGCGCTGGTCGTCGCGCAGGAATGGTCGACGCTGCCGCCCCAGGCGCGGCGCAACTCGCCGGCGATGGACACCGCCGTCGACCTCATCTGGTCCACCGACAAGGCGCGCTCGCGCGCCGACGCACCGACGCTGCTGGCGATGATCCCCGACCTGGTCGAGCGCGTGACCGCGGGCATGACCACGGTCAGGCTGTCGGATGCGATGAGGAAGGCCTGGCTCGACCAGATCGCCGCCATCCACCTGCACGTGATGCGCCGCCCCGAGGGCGAGGAGGCCTCGGGCGGCCCCGTCACGGTCGACCTGCAGCTCGACGACGAGCTCCCGCCGCCGCCGCCTCCGCCGGCGGCGCCGCCGCTGGACGCGTCGTCGCCCGTCGCGGCCCTGCAGATCGGCGACAGCGTCACGCTGCAGCTGCACGGCGAGTGGATCGACCTGCAGCTGCTGTGGGTGAGCGACAACGGCTACTTTCTGCTGTTCGCCGGCGCCGGCGATGTCTCGCAGAGCTTCACGCGCAAGGCGCTCGAGAAGATGGCCGCGCAGGGCCTGCTGCGCTCCGCCGACGCCAGCTCCTCGCTGCAGCGCGCGGGCGACGAGCTGATCCGGCGCCGGCAGTAGTCGTCGACCCCGGGTTTGTCATGCTGCGAGGGCGAAGCAACCCCTGAGCTCGTCATCCTGCGCGAAGTCGCAGGATCCGCGTTGGCCGATGGACATGCTCGCCGAAGTGGCTCCTGCGACTGCGCTTCGCTGCGCGCAGGATGACCGCCTTGAAGTGCGGCCGCGAAAATGCGAAGCCACCGGGCTGCGCTTCGCTGCGCGCAGGGCGGCGGCCGTGAAGTTTGGCCGCGAGAATGCGAAGCCACCGGCCCAGCCAGGCCGCGAAGCCACCACCGGGCCACCTACGCCGCCAAGCCACCGGGCCACCCACGCCGCCAAGCCACCGGGCCACCCAC
>Ga0070690_100000965_pt1 | contig 14624 bp, 9 predicted proteins | sample KBSS33HmetaG_FD_64671 | JGI IMG/M metagenome (GOLD analysis project Ga0070690, IMG submission 64671) | Switchgrass rhizosphere microbial communities from Kellogg Biological Station, Michigan, USA - KBS S3-3H metaG | ecosystem: Host-associated > Plants > Roots > Rhizosphere ... | reverse complement strand
CGCCGCGAGTCCGATCGCGATGGCCGCGGCCGCGACGCCGCCCGCCCGCGCGCCGCTCTCGGCGATGCGTTTCAGCCCGAAGATGACGGCGAGGACGGCGAGGAGCGACAGCGCCGCGCTGAGCAGATCGAGCCGGCCCGCCGAGGGATCCTTGTACTCCGGCAGGAGCGAAGGCCCGACCGCGAGCAGGAGCGCCATGACGGGAACGCTCAGGAGGAACACCGATCCCCACCAGAAGTGCTCGAGCAGGATGCCGCCGAGGAGCGGCCCGATGGCGGCGCCGACGGAATAGCTCATGACCCAGACCGAGACGGCCACGGTCCGGTCGCGCGCGTCGTGGAACATGTTGCGGATCAGCGAGAGGGTCGACGGCGCGAGCGTCGCGCCGGCCAGCCCGAGGAACGCCCTCGACGCGATCAGCATGCCGGCGGTCCGCGAGAACGCCGCCGCGACGGAGGCGATCCCGAAGGCGACGGCGCCGATGAGCAGAAGCCTCCGCCGCCCGATCCGGTCGCCGAGCGTGCCCATGGTGATGAGCGATCCCGCGACCATGAAGCCGTAGATGTCGACGATCCACAAGAGCTGCGCGCTGCCCGGCGCGAGCTCCTCGGAGAGCCGGGGCAGCGCGAGGTTCAACACCGTCAGGTCCATCGAGTAGAGGACGCACGGCAGCGCGATGACGGCGAGTCCGATCCACTCGCGCCGCGTGGCGCGTGCGGGGAGCCCGGCGCGATCGCTCAGCGCGGGACCGCCGCGGCCCAGTCGGTCACGATCGCCAGGTGGCGCGGGGGCTCCTCGACAGTCGCGAACTGGGTGCCGAAGATCTCTTTGCCGTCGGAAGAGACGTCGTAGTCCTTGAAGGCTTCCTCGCGGCTTCCGCGGCCGCTCCATTGGCCTCCGAGATTGAGGTCGACGGAAAAGAGGAGGCGCGGCGTCGAAACCGCCGGAAGCGCGGAGGGAACCTCGACCACCATGAACTTTTCTCCGCGGTCACCGGTTCGGTACCACAGCTCCTTCCCGCCGCGCGTCCACAGGGGCTCGACTCCGTACTCGGTCGAGACCTTGATGGCCGCGCCGGGGCCCGGATAGGGCCGCACGTATATCTCCTGCGTCCCCGACTCGTCGGAGACGTAGGCGACCCATTTTCCGTCGGGCGAGAAGGCGGGCGCGGCCTCGCGGAACGGGGTCTCGAACCACGGCGCGGTGGGTGCGGGCTTCGCGGGATCCGCCGGCCGAAGCCAGAGATCTTCGGTCAGCTGCTTTCGGGTGCCGCCGCGATCCATCCCGTAGACCACGGTGTACGCGATGGTGCTTCCGTCCGGAGAGAACGAGCTCGCGAACTGGGCGTCGTCCGTCGCCGCCGTGAGGTCCTGGATGTCTCCGCTGCCGTCGGCGTTCTTCACTCCGAGGGACGGCCGTGCCGACAGCATGCGGCTGAACACGAGCCGCTTCCCGTCCGGCGACCAGACGGGACAGAAGAACCGTCCGCGCTCGGGCGTGAGAGTGGAGAGCACTCCGCGCTCGCGGTCGTAGATCACGATGTTGCTGCGCAGCCCGGCGAACTGCACCAGTGCCAGCCGTTTCCCGTCGGGTGACAGACGCGGGTTGTAATAGCCGGCCGTCGGCAGCGGCAGGCGCGTCTGCCGTCCCTGCCTGTCGAGGAGCAGGACGTCCGACGCGGGGACTCGAATCGCGGGTCCGTCGATGAACGCGAGCGTCCCGGACTCGGAGATCGCAAAGAGCGCGATCCCTTCGGACGGGTCGATGGCGATGTTCTCTGCGACCGGGACCGCGGCGCCGGTCACGGTGAGCCGCGCGAGGTCGAAGGGAGCGGAGAAGACCGACGAGCCGCGCAGGAAGATCAGGCGCCCTCCCCCATAGCGTGCGAACGTCGCGCCCTCGAGAAGCATCCGGCGCTTTCCGGTTGCGGGGTCCAGGACCGCGACGTTCGAGTGCTCGATGTCGGCGAAGTCCCTGCCCAGACGCAGCGTGCAGAGAATCCCACGGCCCGCCGGAAGGATCTGCGGGTAGAGGAGCGCGTGTTCGCCGAGTGATTCTTCGGGGCGAGCCAACAGCTTCAGGAGCCCGCCGGCCTCCGGAATCGAGTAGATCCCGGTGTTGACGCCCATCGTCATGACGAGGCGACCGTCGGGTCCCCAGCTCGCCCCCGCCGTGATGGGAGGGATGTTCGAGAGGATCACGGAGGCGCCGCCCAGCAGAGGGACTTTCCGGAGCTCGTTTCGCGCGATGAAGCCGACCCACTGGCCGTCGGGCGACAGGAACGGCCGCGATCCCATCTCGGTCCCCTGGATCGGCTCCGCGCGATCGGAGGCGAGAGGTCGCCGGAACAACATCTGGATGCCCTGGTGAAGCGCCGCGTAGACGACGGTCCGGCCGTCCGCAGACAGGGCGAGCGGGGGACGGCCGGTGTAGAGCGAGTCTCCGGCGGGGAGCGGCAGGACCGCGTGCACCGAGATCGCATCCGATACGGGCCTCGGGCGCAGGAGCGCCGCGCCGATCGCCGCGAGGAGCGCGCCGAGCAGTGCCCCTCCAATCGCCCACGTCCACCTCGCTCGGCCAGTCGAGGCGGGAGCCTCCGCCGGCGACGCCTCGCCGGACGCCCCCCGTGTCTGCGCCTCCTCGATCTCGAGGCGCGCGTCGGCGATGTCGTGGAGGCGGCGCTTCGGGTCCTTCTGCAGGCAGCGGCGCAGGAGGTCCCGGATCTTCGCGGGCGTCTCCGCGGGGAGCGCCGACCAGTCCGGCTCCGCCGTGAGGATCGCGGAGAGCGTGTCGGTGACCGTCTCGCCGGAGAACGCGCGCCGTCCCGTCAGGCATTCGTAGACGACGCAGCCGAACGCGAAGATGTCCGTGCGCTTGTCGAGCGGCCTGCCGCGCGCCTGCTCGGGACTCATGTAGGCGGCGGTTCCGAGAATCACCCCCGCGAGAGTCGCCGGCGTCGTGCGGGTCGGCGAGAGCGAGGAGTCGAGCGTTCCGGCCGAGTCGACCGTGCGCGCGAGGCCGAGGTCGAGGACCTTGACCGATCCGCCGGGACGCAGCTTGACGTTGGAGGGCTTCAGGTCGCGATGGATGATCCCGGCCTCGTGCGCCGCCTCGAGGCCCGCGGCGATCTGCGCCGCGACCGCGAGCGCCTCGTCGAGCGGAAGCGGTCCCTCGGCGATCCGTTCGTCGAGCGTCGGGCCCTCGACGAGCTCCAGGATCAGGTAGCGTGCGCCGCCCTGCTCCTCCAGCCCGTGGATCGCCGCGATGTTGGAGTGGTTGAGGGAGGCGAGCAGGCGGGCCTCGCGTTCGAAGCGGACGAGACGCTCGGGATCGTGCCGGAGCTCGTCCGGGAGCGCCTTGATCGCGACGTCCCGCTGGAGCTTGAGGTCGCGCGCGCGATAGACCTCTCCCATTCCGCCACGGCCGATCGGCGCGATGACCTCATACGAACCGATGCGGCTGCCGTTGGGAAGGGCCATGGTTTCTGGGAGAGGATCCTATTGCGACTTCCCCCCTCCTCCTTCCGTTGGCCCGCGAAGCGGGCCGCCAGGAGTCCGAGCTTACCGCCCGGGCCGGATCAGGGCCTTGACGACGGCGAGCCGCTCCATGTCCTCGAGCGCCTCCTGCGCCTGCCCGAGTCCGTACTCGCGCGTCACCAGCTCGCGCCAACGGAACCGCGCGGCGTACCGCGCCATCATCGCGAGCGAGCGGTGGAGGTGCGTGAACTCGTATCCCCAGCAGCCGAGAATCGTCGCGTGCTTTCGGTTGACGTGCCGGTGGGGGTTGAGCGCCGTCTCGCCCGAGTCCGTGTAGTGGCCCACGATCGCGTAGCGGCCGGCGTCGCGCAGCATCTCGAGGCCCTCGGGCACCGCGGCGGGATTCCCGGAGGCCTCGATCACGACGTCGGCGCCGCGCCCCGACGTGCGGTCGCGCACCCAGCGGACCCGGTCTTCCGGCGTCGAGACTGCGGCGATGTCGAGCACGTCCTCGGCGCCGAGCCGCCGGGCGGCTTCCAATCGCGCCTCCGGCGCGCCGACCACGAAGACCCGCAGCGCGCCCGCGAGCTGCGCGAAGATCGCCGCGTTCAGTCCGACCGGTCCGCTGCCCTGGACGACCACGGTGTCGCCGAGCGCGACACCCGCGCGCTCGACGGCGTGAAACCCGGTCGGCAGGCCGCAGCCGCCGCCCAGGAAGTCCGCCTCGTCGATCCCGTCGGGCAGCGGGACGACGCGCACTCCGGGGAGAATCTCGATCCGTTCCGCCCAGCCGCCGAGCAGCCCGTCCCCCGCTCCGGCCGTGATCCCGTAGACGCGCCGCTTCGGACACCGGTTCGGCGCGCGCGCGACCGCGCACTGCCAGCAGGCGCCACAGGCGCCGAACACGTCGTAGAAGGTCACGAGCGTCCCGGGGGCGATCGTGCTTCCCTCGACGTCGACGACGGATCTGCCGGAACCGTCCGACTCGAGCAGCCGCCCCACGCTGACGTGCCCCGGGATGATCGGGTACGGCACGCCCGCGAGGCGGCCGTGCCAGAGGTGAACGTCGGTTCCGCAGACCTCGCTCGCGACGGTCTCGAGGATCGCGCCGCCCGCGCGCGGGCGCGGGGCGTCCACGCGCCGCCGCTCGAGCGGCCGTCCGGGCGCTGTCATGAGGACCGCCTCGACGGTGTTGCCCATGAGGGCAGACATCATAGATGTCCTTCCGGCGCGTCTTTCGCGGTGTAAGAATCCGACCCATGCGTTCCCGGACCCTGGGCGAAGCTGTCGTCTTCGTGTTTGCGCTCGGGATCGCCGCGGGCGCGGCCGCGCAGGATCCGGTCCCGACCCCGGCGCCTCCGATCGAGGCACCGACACCCGCTGTCCCGAGCGCGGCACCGACGCCCGCGGCCGGCCCACCCTCCGGAGCTCTGGCTGTCGATACGGCGCAGGCTCTCGACAACATCGGGAAGCTCGTGAAGGACGGCCGCATCGGCATCGAGGCCGACCTCCAGGCGGGCCACATGCCCGTCATCCCGAAGTACCGGCTCGAGGTGGAAGGCGCGCCCACGACCTCCGTCGACGTGAACGCGCGCGACGGCAAGGTCGACAAGTTCAAGTTCGCCGTCAAGAACGGCCGGCTGATCGTCCGCGGACAGGGACTGCGTCCGCGCCTCTGGATCGAGGGGCTCGCGTTCGAGGACCCGAAGGGCCTGACCGAGATGAAGCTCCACGGCATCGGCATCTGGAGACCGATCATCGCGGTCTTCGGGGGAATCGCGCGCGCCGCGGTCCGCAAGCTTCCGCTGAACACCGACATCCCCTCCGTCATGAAGGGCGAGATCATCGGCGCGAAGAAGGAGCCCGTGGCATCCCCCACGCCGGCGCCCTCGCCGACGCCGCCCCCGGTCGAGACGCCCGCCCCGGGCGCGACGCCTTCCGGCGCGCCGACGCCGTCGTTCATGGATCTCGTCCGCGAAGTGCGCATCAACGAGATGGTCGTGACGGCGTGGCCGGGAAGGCCGATGGCGCTGCGTCCCTTCGTCTCGTTCGAGACCGCCGCGCAGCCGAAGGGCGAGGCGATGAAGGTGTCGGTCGAGAAGGGCATCTTCCGGCCGGGCCACGGAGGCGCGCCCAATTTCATGGACTTCCATGGCCATCTCGACGGCGAGATCGAGAACGGCGACATGTCCTTCCAGGACAACTCCTGCGCGATCGCGCACGGTGAGATCCGCAAGGGCGAGTTCGAGGCGAAGTCCGGGGAGGACGGCAAGCTCGCGACCGAGCTCTCGGCGGCGACGCTCGCGTTCGAGCTCTCCTCGGGCAAGTTCACGGTCCCCGGCGGCATGAGCGTCGAGCTCGACGCGGGATCGACGTTCCAGGTGGACGCCCTTCACGTGACCTCGGACGGTCTCTTCTCCGGCGTCGCGAAGATCGACATCGCGGGCAAGACCGGCGAGCTCTCCCGCAGCGGCGCGACGATCTCGGCGTCCGACATCAAGGTCAAGACGTCGGGTCTCAAGATCGTCGAGAACAGGGCGACGGGCCCCGTCGAGGTCACCTTCGACTACAAGCTCGAGTACCCGTTCGAGGTCAAGTACCCGATCAAGGAGATCCCGGTCAAGCATCTCGACCTCGACTTCCACGGTCCGTTCGCGGTGAATCTCAGGCTCGAGGGCGCCGGTAAGGACGTGGGAGAGGTCACCGGCACCTACGTGTTCAAGGCGCCGTGGGACCCCATCGAGCAGGCGGCCCTCGTCGTACTCGAGGCCAAGTGGCAGCAGGACCTGGCGGTGAAGAACGTCGACTTCGCGATCGTCCCGAAGATGTTCCGCCCCTGCGGCGAGACGTGCTTCACGCTCGGGATCGAGGTCACGGCGGAGAAGCGCTCCTCGACGAACCGCCTGAAGAAGCTCTTCTCGCAGTTCTGCGCGCCGGTCGGCAAGGCGAGCCTGTTCATCGACAAGGACGAGCGCGCGTTCGTGCTGAAGGACGTCAAGATCGAGACGCACTGCAAGGGCGTCGTCGGCTGGTTCCTCAACTTCCTGACGCCGTTCCTGACGAAGACGTACGGCGACATGAAGATCTTCCAGATGCCGCCGGACCTTCCGCTCACGGTCGACTCGGTGCGCGGCGGCGCGCACCTGGTCGAGATCGCGGGCTCGATCGACTACAACGTGGCGCAGCAGGCGAAGCCGAAGGTCCCGCCCGAGCCCCAGCCGGTCGTGGTCGAGCCGGAGAAGGCGCCGGGGAAGTGACTCTGCGATGCTCCTTCCAGTGTCATCCTGAGGAGCGGAGCGAAGCGAGCGACGAAGGATCCCGGACTCGACTCGCCGACGATGCCACGGCGCTCCGGCTCGAGGCCTGCCCGTGACGGGATCCCTCGCTATCGCTCGGGATGACGGCGTAATGCTCGGGAAGACGGCGTGATGCTCGGGAAGACAGGCTCGTGAGGGCGAGCTCTTACGGCGCCGGGATCTCCCTCTTGTACCGCTTGAGCATCCCCTCTTCCTTCATGACCTTCTCGATCGCGTCGACGTCCCACGGGGCGTCGGTCGAGACGACCTCGGCGGTCTTGTCGCCGATGAAGAGGACGTCCTCGAGGCGGACGTAGATCTTCTCGTCCGGCACGGTCAGGGCGGGCTCGATCGTGAACACCATGCCCGGCTTGAGCGGCCCCGTGTGCGGCCCGACGTCGTGCGTCGCCATGCCCACCCAGTGGCCGAGCGCCGCGTTCTCGCGCCCGGCGCCCGCCTTGTAGTCCTCGACGAACTTTTCGGCGCCCTTCCGGTAGGAGTCCTTCGAGAACCGGGTGGCGGCCAGGATGCCGTCCATCTTCGCGGCCGCCTCCTGCATGATGGCCTTCGGGGTCTCGCCCGGGCGGATCGCGTTCAGGATCGCGCGATAGCACGCGAGGTAGAAACCGTAGAGCTCACGCTGCCACGGCGCGAACCTGCCGTTGACCGGGAACATGCGCGTGACGTCGCTCTCGTAGTAGCCGTAGTCGGGCGCGTAGTCCATGAGGAGGAAGTCGCCGTCCTCCATCCTGCGCTTGCCCGCGTTGTAGTGCGGCCAGTACGCGTTGTGGCCGCTCCCGATCAGCGAGTAGTAGGCGTCGCCCTGCGCGCCGTTGCGCCAGAAGACGAACTTGCCGACGGCGTCGAGCTCCCGCTCGTATTGGCCGGGCCGCACCGAGCGCATCCCCTCGAGGATCGCGAGCCCGGCGAGGTGCGTGGCCTTGCGGATCATCGCGAGCTCGCGCTGGCTCTTGATGAGCCGGAGACCGTCGAGCGTGGGAGACAGGTCGCGGATCTCGAAGAACGGGAAGCGCTCGCGCACGAGCCGCACGAAGTTGCCCTCGCGAGACGGCTGCCCGTCGAAGGGATCGGAGGCCGCGTCGGCGGTGAACCGCAGCGCGAGATCGCGGCTCATCGAGGCGCCCTCCGCCGGAGCGAGAGGCGTGAAGAGGAGGCGCTTGCCGCCGCGCAGGTATCGGCCCTCGATCTGCTCCGCGAGGACCTGCGTCGAGGCGACCGCGTCGACGCCGGACAGCTTCTTGATCTCCTCGGCGTCGTCGGCCGACAGCATCTTGCCCTCGCCGCGCTCGCGCCCCTCGTTGCGGTTGGGGAGGTAGAGCGTCGCCTTCTGGGTCGCTCCGTCGAGGAGCAGGTACGCGTGCGGGACCTCGACGCCGCAGAGGTAGTAGAAGTCGTTGGACTGGCGGAAGCGCGTGTAGCCGGGCGGGGCCGGAGCGCCCTGCACGACCGCGAAGGCGTCGGCGCCGATCGCCTCGTAGACGGCCTTCCTCCGCGCGGCGAACTCCTCGGGCGGAAAGTCGGCGGTGAAGAGCGGGAAGCCCTCCTGGCCGAGCGTCGGAACGGCGAGGGCGAGCGTGAACAGACCCCAGGCGAGCAAACCGCGGCGCATCGTCATGCGCCGCAGTCTACTCAATCCGGGTTCCCGGGAAATCCCGAAGCGGGAGCCGGAGCTCAGGACACCGTGAAGTTCACCGTGCCCGCGGGCTGTCCGTTCAGGAAGAGGTCGACCTTGTAGGTCCCCGGAGCCCAGCCCGACTTCTTGGCGGCGTGGAACTCGGAGTATCCGGAGCCGGCCTTGTCCGTGACGACCTTGTCCTCGGTGAGCTGCTTGCCCTTCGGATCGCTCCAGCGCGCCTTCAGCTCGGTGCCGGCCGGCGCGTCGGCGACCCAGAACGAGACGTAGACCGTGTCCTTCTTGCCGAAGCTCGCGGCGGTCTCGCCGGGGCTCTTGTCGGCGTTGACCGACTTGGTCACCGTGATCTTGTCGAGCCGGGCGGCGGGTACCGGCGTCGGGACTTCGACCGTCGGCATCGCGGTGGGCGCGGGCGGCGGCGGTGGCGGCTCCTTCTTGGCGCATGCCGAAGCGGCGACGACGACGGCGGTGAGCGCGAGGGCCAGAAATGAAACGAGTCGGACGCGGACCGTTGCCTTCATGATTCTCCTCCCTCTCAATGCCTGAGGCGCGTTACTTCGGAATCCGCAGAACCTGGCCGGGACGGATCAGGTCGGGGTTGGGGACCTGGTCCTTGTTGGCGGCGTGGATCTTCGGCCACGCGTTCGCCTTTCCGTAGAACTTCTTCGCGATCCCGGAGAGCGTGTCTCCCTTCACGACGGTGTAGCTCTGGTCTCCGGTGTCGTCTCCGAGCTGGCTCGATCCGCCGGAGATCATGTCGTCGTCCCCTCCCTGGAGCTGGCTGGATCCCCCGGAGATCATGTCCGGGTCCTTGGGGTCATCGGGCATGGCCTGACCTCCTGTCTTAGCCCGGAACGCTATGGCAGGGGAGGACGGCAGATCCACTGCCCGAAGGGGAAGGGGGGGAGAGCCGAAGGCTGGAGACCGAGAGGAAAGGGGTCAGGCCGGCTTCGCCTCCGGCGGGATCCTGTACGCGCCGAGCACGACCGTCACGTTGTCGCGGCCGCCCGCCTCGAGCGCAAGGTCGATCAGACGCCCGCACGTCTCGTCGCAGGAGGCGCCCGTGGCGAGCGCTCGGGCAATCTCCTTCTCCGGGACCATCTCCGTCAGTCCGTCCGAGCAGAGCAGCAGCCGGTCGCCGTCCTCGAGCCGGAGCCGGCGCAGGTCGACGCGGGCGAACGCGCCGCGCGAGGCGAGCGCGCTCGTGAGCACGTGGCGGGAGGGATGGTGCGCGACGTCTTCCTGCGGGATCGCGCCCGCATCCGCGAGGGACTGCGCCAGCGTCTGGTCGTGGGTCAGCGCCTGGAGCCGCCCCTTGTGGAAGAGGTAGGCGCGCGAGTCGCCGACGTGCGCCGTCAGCAGCTCGGGACCGAGGCTCGCCGCGATGGTCAGCGTCGTGCCCATGCCGCGGAGGCTCGGCTCGGCCTTGGCGCGCTCGACGAGGACCTCACGAATCTTCTGGAATCGGCTCTCCATGCGCTGGAGTACCCGCTCCGCGAGGGGCTCGTCGAACGGCATCGTCCAGTCGGGCGTCTCGAGGACGAGCTCGATCAGCGTCCGGATCGCCGTGCGGCTCGCGACCTCGCCGCCCGCCGACCCGCCCACGCCGTCGGCGACGAGCATTCCATACGCGGACTCCGCGTAGCGCGCCTCGACCTCGCCCTCCGGCAGATTGCTTCCGAGCGTCTTCATCGTGCGCTCGAAGCGCGCGATCAGGAAGTGATCCTCGTTGTTGGCGCGGACCCTTCCCGGGTCCGACCGCCCCGCGAGCTCGACCTCGACGAGCGAGGAGGTCCCGCGGCGCAGCGACTCGTCGAACTGAGGCAGCCGGAGCTCGGCCGTGTCTTCGCTCTCGCCAGCCATCGAACCTCCCCGCTTCCCGCGTCGCCCGATCGTGGCGGCGGGCCGTCCCCGCATCGCCGGCGGCGCGGCGCCGCCAGGCGCGATGCTACTCCCGGCGAGTCGAGAGCGTGCAGCAGTCCGTGGGCTCGACGAGCATGCCGTCGCCGAGCACCGTCACCGTCTCGATGTGGAGGCAGACCGAGCCCTCGAGCGTCTCCTCCTGCAGGAGGCCGTTGCGCCCGCAGGCCGGGCAGTGGACGACCGTTCCCTCCGCCGCCACTTCGGCGCCCTCGGGCAGCAACGTGAAGTCGTCGTAGGTAATCACGATCCCCTCCTCGCTGGGGAGTCCTCAGGGCGCCAGCTCTGAAGCACCCGCATGTAATGCACTCGCTCGAGGGCGGGAAGCGCCGCCCCCCGGCCGGCGCTCATGCTTCCCTGCATCTGCCGGAGCGACTCGTACCCGTGCTCCTCCAGCCATCGTTTCAGGTCCGCTCGGATCCGGCGGAGCGCCTCCGGGCCTCTCCGCAGCAAGACCGAGGCCATCTGCACGGCGTGCGCGCCGGACATGACCGCCTTGACGGCGTCGACCGCGTTGTGGACGCCGCCCGTGACCGCGAGCGACAGGCGCCGCTGGCTCGAGAGGATGGACAGCCAGCGCAGCCGCAGCTGGAGCTCGGAGGGATTGGAGAGACGCGCCCGGGGCACGATGTCGAGGTTCTCGACGTCGATGTCGGGCTGATAGAAGCGGTTGAAGATCACCAGCCCGTCGGCGCCCGCCCGCTCGAGCCGTTCCGCGAAGTTCGCGAGCGCGGAATAGAAGGGCGAGAGCTTGACGGCGAGCGGCAGGAAGACGGCCTCGCGCAGCGTCGTCACGACGTCGAGGACGCGGCGCTCGACGTCCTCGGCGGTCTCGCGAGGATCGGTCGGGAGGTCGTAGACGTTGAGCTCGAGCGCGTCGGCGCCTGCCTGCGCGATCAGCCGCGCGTACTCGAGCCAGGAATCCGGCGTCGTCCCGTTGAGCGACGCGATGACCGGAACCGAGACCGCCGCCTTGATCCGCTGCAGCTGCTCGAGGTACTCGTGGGTCCCGAGGGCGAACATCCCCGGCTCGGGCAGGTACGAGAGCGCCTCGGCGTAGGACGCCTCGGGAGCCTCGTGCGCGTAATAGGTCGTCAGCTCATCGCCGACGATCTGCTCCTCGAAGAGCGAGCGCATGACGATGGCGGCCGCGCCGGCGTCCTCGAGCCGGCGGACCACGTCCAGGTCGTCGGCGAGCGGCGAGCTCGCCGGCATCAGGGGGTGCGGAAGCTCGAAGCCGAGATAGCGCGTCGAGAGGTCCATCGTCACCTCGAGGCCGGTTCGCCGGGAGTCGCGTCGGAGACGCCGCCGGCCGGTTTCCATTCCGCGACGTGTCGGTAGAACGCGAGCCGCCGCTCCGCCTCCGACTTCGCCTCCTCGGCGAGGCGCTTGAAGCGGGCGGGGTCCGCGGCCTCGACCATGCGGAACCGGCTCTCGTTGCGCATGAAATCGACCGCGGGAGTCCGCGCGTCGCCCGAGTCGAGCTGGAGCGGCGACAGGCCCTCCGCCATCCGGCGGGGATCGAATCGATAGAGCGGCCAGAGGCCGGAGTCGACCAGCCGCTTCTGCTGCTCGCAGCCGAGCGCCATGTCGTAGCCGTGCGCGATGCAGTGGCTGTAGGCGATGACGAGCGACGGCCCGGGATGAGCCTCCGCCTCCTGGATCGCCTTGACGGTCTGATGGTCCTTCGCGCCCATCGCCACGCGGGCGACGTAGACGTGCCCGTAGCTCATCGCCATGAGGCCGAGGTCCTTCTTGCCGGTCTCCTTGCCGCGGACCGCGAACTTCGCCGCGGCGCCGAGCGGCGTGGCCTTCGACTGCTGGCCGCCGGTGTTCGAGTAGACCTCCGTGTCGAGCACGAGGACGTTGACGTCGTAGGGCAGCGAGAGGACGTGGTCGAGCCCGCCGAACCCGATGTCGTAGGCCCAGCCGTCTCCGCCGACGATCCAGACGCTCTTCTTGACGAGGTCGTCGCAGAGCGGCGCGAGGGCCTGGGCCGCCGGAGAGGGGAGGGGCGCGAGAGCCCTCCGCAGCCGCGCGACGCGCTCGCGCTGCTCGGCGATCCCCGAGCGCGTCGCCTGGTCGGCCTCGAGGATCTGTCGTGCGAGTCCCGGCGCGAGCGCCGGCCCGACCTCGGTCAGCAGCTGCTGCGCGCGCGTCGTCCGGAAGTCCAGCGCGAGGCGCATGCCCAGGCCGAACTCCGCGTTGTCCTCGAAGAGGGAGTTGGACCACGCGGGCCCGCGGCCGTCGCGGTCGACCGCGTAGGGCGTCGTCGGCAGGTTGCCGCCGTAGATCGAGGTGCAGCCGGTGGCATTGGCCACGAGCGTGCGGTCGCCGAAGAGCTGCGTGACGAGCTTGATGTAGGGCGTCTCCCCGCAGCCGGCGCAGGCGCCCGAGTACTCGAAGAGCGGCCGCGCGAACTGTGAGCCCTTGACGTCCATCTGGCGCAGCCGCGAGAGGTCCGGGTCGGGAAGATCCAGGAAGAACGCGTAGTTGTCGCGCTCGGTCTCGCGCAGGGGAGGCTGCGGCGCCATCCCGATCGCCTTTCGCTTCGGGTTCGCCTTGTCCTTGGCGGGGCAGAAGGCGACGCAGAGGGAGCAGCCCGTGCAGTCCTCCGGCGCCACCTGGATCGTGTAGCGGAAGCCCTCGAAGTCGGCGGCCCGGAAGGAATCGGACTTGAAGGTCGCCGGCGCCTTCGCGGCGAGCGAGGGCTCGAACACCTTGGCGCGGATCGCGGCGTGCGGGCACACGAGCGCGCACTTGTTGCACTGGATGCAGAGCGAGGGCTCCCACACCGGGATCTCGGCGGCGATGTTGCGCTTCTCCCACTGGGAGGTCGCCGTGGGCCACGTCCCGTCGACGGGGAACGCTGAGACCGGGAGTGCGTCGCCGCGGCCCGAGGCGATCATCGCGGTGACCCGTTGCACGAAGTCCGGCGCCTCGCTCGGCACGACGGGAGGGCGGCCGCGTTCCGCCGTGGCCGACGCGGGGACCGCGATCTCCGCGAGGCCCTCGAGCGCCCGGTCGACCGCGGCGAAATTGCGCTTCAGGACCTCGGGCCCCTTCTTCGCGTAGGTCGCCTCGATCGACGCCTTGATCTTCGCGATGGCGGTCTCGCGCGGCAGCGCCTCGGACAGCGCGAAGAAGCAGGTCTGCATGATCGTGTTGATCCGGCCCTTGAGCCCGGACTCCCGCGCGACGCGGATTGCGTCCACGGCGAAGATCCGGAGCCGCTTCGCGACGGCCTCCTCCTGGACCTCGCGCGGCAGCCGGCCCCAGACCTCCTCGGGAGTGCCGGCGGCGTTCAGGAGCACGATGGCGCCCTCGCGCGCGAGGCCCAGGACGTCCTGCCGGTTCAGGAGCTCGAACTGGTGACAGGCGACGAGACCGGCCCGGCGCACCAGGTAGGCCGAGCGGATGGGCCGCGGCGAGACGCGGAGGTGGGAGACCGTGACCGCGCCGGACTTCTTCGAGTCGTACACGAAGTAGGCCTGCGCGTAGGCGTCGGTCTCCTCGCCCAGAATCTTGACCGAGTTGCGGTTCGCCCCGACGGTGCCGTCCGAGCCCAGCCCGAAGAACACGGCGCGCCGGACGTCGTCGGGCTCGATGTCGAGCTCCGGATCGTAGGGGATCGAGGTGTGGGTGACATCGTCGACGATGCCCACGGTGAAGTGGTTTTTCGGCGTCTCGCGACACAGGTTGTCGAAGACACCGGCGACCATCGCCGGCGTGAACTCCTTGGAGGAGAGCCCGTACCGTCCGCCCACGATCCGCAGCCCGCCCGCGCGGCCCGTCTCCGAGAGCGCCGTCAGCACGTCCTGGTAGAGCGGCTCGCCGACCGCTCCGGGCTCCTTCGTCCGGTCGAGCACGGCGACGGCGCGCGCGGTCGGCGGCAGCGCCGCCGCGAACCGCACGGCGTCGAACGGGCGGTAGAGGCGCACCTTCAGGACGCCGACTCGCTCGCCGCGCGAAACGAGCCAGTCGACCATCTCGTGGGCCGTCTCGGCTCCCGATCCCATCAGGACGAGGACGCGCTCGGCCTGCGGGTGCCCGGCGTAGTCGAAGAGCGAATACGAGCGGCCGGTGCGTTCCGCGAAACGGCGCATCGTGGCCTCGACCGTGTCGGGACAGGCCAGGTAGAAACGGTTGGCCGCCTCCCGCGCCTGGAAGAAGGTGTCCGGGTTCTGGGCAGTGCCGCGAAGCACCGGACGGTCCGGTGTGAGCGCCCGCGCCCGATGCATCGCGATGTCCTCGGCGGCGAGAAGCGCGCGCAGGTCG
>Ga0070690_100000964_pt1 | contig 14632 bp, 21 predicted proteins | sample KBSS33HmetaG_FD_64671 | JGI IMG/M metagenome (GOLD analysis project Ga0070690, IMG submission 64671) | Switchgrass rhizosphere microbial communities from Kellogg Biological Station, Michigan, USA - KBS S3-3H metaG | ecosystem: Host-associated > Plants > Roots > Rhizosphere ... | reverse complement strand
GCCAGCTTCATCCATCAGCGCGGCTGGGATACCGTAATCGGCAAGTTCGGGCGGTAGCCCTTCTAACCAGGGGCCTGCCTCGGTCATTTCAATGCCTCCGCGCCGCCGGTGATTTCGGCCAGTTCCTGGGTGATGGCTGCCTGGCGAGCGTTGTTGTACGCCAGTGTCAGGTCGTCGATGAGGTCAGAAGCGTTATCGGTAGCGTTCTTCATGGCCAGCATGCGCATGGATTGCTCGCTGGCGATGGACTCCAGAAATGCCTGGTACAGCTGCGATTCCAGCAACTGCAAGCTAGCAGCGCGCAGCAGGGCATCGGCCGAGGGTTCGACATCGGCGTGGGTCATCTCGTCATTCAGCTCGGCCTCTTCGAAGCCGGCCGGCAGAATCCGCTGTACTCGGACCTGGCTGCTGATGGACGAGACGAACTGAGTGTAGAGCAGGTCGACTTGGTCGACGATGCGGTCGGCAAACAGACCGACGACGCTGGACAGGATGGGCCGCAGATCGTCGGCAGTCGGCCGATCGGGCATTTTGGTGTACACAGCTTCGACTTCCAGATCGGAAATGCGGCTGGTGGCCTGGGCGGCCTTGCGGCCAATGGTAATCACGCTGGTTTGCAGGCCTTGGTCGCGGTCGGATTTGACTAAGGCCAGCATGGTGCGGATGACGCTGGCGTCGTAGGCACCGGCCAAACCGAGATCGCTGGTGACAACGATGAGCAGGCGACGCTTGACCGGACGGGCGGTGAACAGTTTGAACTCACTCTCGTCGGCGGCCAATTGGCGCAAGCGCGTCAGGATTTCGCGGGCCAACTCGGCGTACGCGCGAGGCTTGAGCACCGCCTCCTGCGCGTGGCGCAGCTTGCTGGCGGCCACTAGCTGCATTGCCTTGGTGATCTGGCGAGTATTCCTAACACTGCCGATCCGCCGCTTAATCTGCTGCCGTGAAGCCATTTATTGCCCCTCTCCGCCTTGCTGAGGGAAGACAGCCGTACCGCCTAAGGCAGTTACGATCCGGCTGCCGGCTTCTCTTAACGCTTCATTTGCCCGATCGCCTAGCTGTCCGATCTGACCCGCCTCAAGCAACAGTACTAGCGTCGCTGCCATTTCAACTCTATCCTGTCGCTCGGCGCGAACGGCACCATCGCTCTCGGTCAGGCGCAAGGCTAGCTCAGGTACCGATAGCTCACTGGCGGGGCGTAGGTCGTCTTCGGTCCGAGAAGCCATCGCTAGTCCTCTGCTTTCTTTGACTTGGGCGCAGCAGCCGCATAGGGCTTGGCGACTTTCTCGGCCGCGTCCAGAACAGTCTTGATAAGTTTGTCGTCCGGTTTGTCACCCTCGTTTAGGACTTTGACGACGTCGGCGTGCTTGGCTTCCATGTACTTGATGAGTTCGGCCTGCGCGTCCTTGATCTTGGCTGTCGGCACGATGTCGAAGGCGCCCTGGGTAGCGGCCAATAGGCTGACCACTTGCTCGGCGACAGAGAGCGGCTGGTACTGCTTTTGCTTAAGCAGCTCTGTCAGGCGCTGGCCGCGCTCAATACTCTTCTTGGTTTCCTCGTCGAGGTCGCTACTGAACTGGGCAAAGCTGGCCAGCTCGCGGAACTGGGCGAGCGACAGCTTCAGGCCACCGGACACGCTCTTGACCGCCTTGGTTTGGGCGTCGCCGCCCACACGGGATACACTCAGGCCCACCGAAATGGCCGGACGGATGCCCTGGTAGAATAGGCTCGTCTCCAGGAAAATCTGACCGTCGGTGATGGAAATAACGTTGGTCGGAATGTAGGCGGAGATGTCGCCAGCCTGCGTTTCAATGATCGGCAGGGCGGTCAGTGAGCCGGCGCCCAGCTCGTCGTTCAGCTTGGCGGCGCGCTCCAGCAGGCGTGAGTGCAGGTAGAAGACGTCGCCAGGGTAGGCCTCGCGGCCCGGCGGGCGGCGCAGCAGCAGAGACATCTGGCGGTAGGCAACGGCATGCTTGCTGAGGTCATCGTAAATAATCAGGGCGTGCTGCGAATTGTCGCGGAAATATTCGCCCATGGCCGCGCCGGCGTACGGTGCCAGATAAAGCAGGGGAGCCGGGTCGGCCGGGCTGGTAGCCACGATGATAGTCTGATCCATCACACCCTCGCGTCGCAGGCGCTCCACCAGAGCAGCGACTTTGGACAGTTTTTGGCCGACGGCCACGTAGATGTTGATCACGCCGGTCTTTTGCTTTGCTTGGTTAATCATGGTGTCGACGGCGATAGCGGTCTTACCGGTTTGGCGGTCGCCGATGATCAGCTCGCGCTGGCCGCGACCGATGGGCACCAGAGCGTCAATAGCCACCAGGCCAGTCATGAGCGGTTCGTGCACATGCTTACGAGCCAGCACGCCGGGAGCCGAACGCTCCAGCAGACCGCGCGCTTTGGCGCCAATCGGCCCTTTACCATCAAGCGGTTCGCCCAGAGGGTTGACCACGCGGCCCACCAGCTCCGGGCCAACCGGCACATCGAGCACGTGACCGGTCATGGTTACCTTAGCGCCAGCGACCACCTGCGAGTCATCGCCCATAATCACGGCACCGATTTCGTCCTCGAGCAAGTTCAGTACAAAGGCCGTAACCTTGCCGCCCCGGACGGTCTCGATCTCGATAACTTCGTTAAAGCCGGCGCTGCGCAGGCCATAAATCCAGGCCACGCCGTCGCCGACGCGCGTGACAACGCCCGCCTCTTCCAGGCCTTTGCTGGTGCGGAGCGACTGAATCGCGTTCTTCAGCTCGGCGGATAATTCTTGAATTGCTAAATCGCTCATGGCTACTTTTCTCTCCTGGTTATAAGCTGGCTAAATGTTTAAGCTTGGTCCTCACGCTGGCGTCGAGGATGGCGTCGGGGGTGCGGGCAATCAGGCCGCCAAGCAGTTCGGGCTCAACGCGTTCGGCCAGCTCGACATGTAGCGCCTTGGTGGATGTTTTCAGCAGATGTTGTAACTCCTCACGGATGTTCTCTTGCAACGATCGGGCGCTGGTAACTTCGACGATCAAATGCCCGCCCTGCAGATACAGTTCGTGAGCGATGTCATTCATGATCAGGTCGGCATCTTCGTCCATGCCGTGCTCCATGAGGTAAGCTGCCAGTGACTTGATCCAGTGGCCGCGGCGGGCCGGCTCGCTCAGTAACTTGACGGCGATCGTGCGGGCCAGAACTCGTCGCGAGGCTTTACCGTTCATGCCTACGCGTTCTCCCCTAATGCCCGCTTGACCAGCTCGGCATCCTTGCCGGCGTCCAGCTTTTCGCCGATCACGCGCTCGGTGGCCAGCGCCACTAGTTCGATGGTGTCTTTCTTAAGCGTCTGCCGGGCCTTGGCCACATCCACGTCCAGCTGGGCGCGGGCGTCGGCCACGATTTGCTCGGCGCGCGTTTTGGCCTTGTTCTCAGCCTCGGCCACTACACTGGCGGCTTCCTTTTGCGTGCGGGCCAGCATATCATCGGCGTCTTTGCGTGCCTGTGCCAGCAGTTTGGCCACTTTGGCCTCGGCCTTTTCCATGGCTTCCTGGCTCTCTTTGGCCTCTTTCAACCCGGCCTCGATGGCGGCGCGGCGGTCATCGACGGTCTTGACCAGTACCGGATAAACGTACTTCTTGAGAATCGCCACCAAAATAAGAAAGGCTATGCCTTGCGTGATCAGCAGCTTCCAATCAATACCGAGCGCCTGGAGCAGGCCAGGCGAACTTTCGGCAGCGGCTTCGGTTGATGCAAACAAAAAATACATGAATTCTCGTTCTTATTATTTAAGGAATTTGACGATCAAAGCCACAACCAAACCGATGATAGCCAAGGCGTCCACGAAGGACATGGCCAGGATCATCAGTGTGCGGATCTTGCCCAGTGCCTCGGGGTTGCGGCCGGCGGCCTGCACCGCGCCCAAACCCACGAGTCCCAAGCCCACGCCACACCCGGCGGCAGCGATGGCGTATGTCAGACCAAATGCTAGTGATTCCATGTTAGTTATTACTCCTTATTTGTTACTTACTGTTATCCGCGGCAGCGTCTGCATGCGCGTCCTCTCCATTAGGCAAACCCAGGGAGATGAACGCTACCGTCAGCATAAAGAACACGTACGCCTGCACGGCGCCCACAAACAGTTCCAACACATAAAACAAGGGGAGGGAAATCGCCGCAGCGTAACTGCTGAGGTAGGCGATAACCGCCAGCAGCACCTCGCCGCCAAAGACATTGCCGAAGATACGAAGGGAGAGCGCCAAGGTGCGGCTGAATTCGGCCACAATCTCCAGTGCGCCCTCAAAACTGTGCAGGGGATCCTTGAACGGACTAACCAGATAGCGGCGGGCGTTGCCGAAAAATCCGTGCCTACGGATCGCCCACACCTGCGCCGTGGTCATCGAAATAATGGCCAGCGCAAAGGTCATGTTCATGTCGGCGGCCGCCCCGCGGAACGCCTCGTGCCCATGGATTGTAATAGAGCCGACGAACGGCAAAATACCCAGCCAGTTGTTGATAAGGAAAAAGAACATCAGGGTCACGGCCAGCGGCAACACCTTTTTGGCCACCGCTTTGTCACCAATCACCTCCACCGTGGTGTCGTACAAACTCTCGAACGCCCACAATATAAGATGCATAAACCGGCTGCGCGAGCCGCGCCTAAGCGCCCGCACCGTCCCAAACATAATGGCCAGCAAAATGCTGACGCCCAAGACGCCGAGCAGATGCGAGTTCGTGACGCCAAACGGGCCGAGGTGAAACAGTGTTACCGGCGCCACGCTGACCTGCGGAACTTCTGAAGCGAATATTTGGAGGGTCATTTCTTTTTAGCTCTCTTTTCGGCCTCTTCAACAGCATCGAGCTGGCGCTTGACCAGCAGTGCGGCAAACAAAAATCCCAGCGGCACGGCCACAATAATGGTCAGCCATGGCTTGGTGCCCAGCGAGCGATCCGCCACAATTCCAAGTACCGTAAAAAGCAAAACGGGCGTCACAATGCGCCACGTCGTGTCCAGCAAGGTGAGCCCGATAATACCTGCCGCAAAAGATTGCCCACTAGAGTTATTAGTCGTCGTAAGATCGGCGGCCTGTTTCATTTCTTACTCACTATAGCAAACAGGGGTGCACCACGCAAGCGGCAATAGCCCGATTAAACGGCTAGCTCTCGCGCTTCACTCTGGAGATGGTGAGTAGGTAGTCTTTGTCTTCGGTTTGGCTGGCTTGCAGCGTATCGAAGCCGTTGCGATTGAGCTGGTCGGTCACCTGCTGAGCGGTCTGATGCCAATAGCGCCATACCAAAATCGTGTCGTTCTTATTGAATTCGATGACCCGCTCACCCTTTTCTAGCTTGAACGTAATTGTCAAGGCGACCTTGAGCCGAATGCGTGCATATCGCTCACCAAGTTGTTCGTCGTAACCGATCTCGGCGTCATAGAATGACTCGTCGACATTCAACAGATCAATAAATAGCCTAGTCATAGTATCGAGGGGCTGTAATTCTGCGTCAACGGCAAAATCGAAGTAACGCCTTGCCACTTTGCTGTCCAATTTTAGGTTGTGGATCAGGAAATCGTTGCGGTTCATACTGTCGTGGACAGTCTGAAATGCACTGTCGGGAGTACGTAAATTGCCGAACGTGCCTCCGAGTACCAGCACCAAATTTGCCGTATCCTCCGCGCCTCCATCCAATACTTCGCTCATCAGCAGATCAGTAAGTCGGTCGTGGTTGATGTCGGCTTCGTAGCCCTCAAATCGCACTTTCGTACCGAACCAACTTTTTATGTTTCGCTGCGCGACTCTCAACATTGCGGGGCTAATATCAACCCCAATGTATCGTCCTAGCTTACGCTGGCCGATCAAGCGCTGCAACAGGTCTTTGACTGGCAAGGCGTTGCCCACACCCACATCAACCACATTAATCTTGCTGTAGCGAGAGAGCAGGTCATCAATATACCCCCAGTGCAGATTTAGCTGCCCGGTGCTAACATTTAAAAGATTCGGAATTTCTTCGGCTGCGAGTCTTTGGGCGTACCGATCCCAATAATCAGCCACCTCCTCGATGAGGTACCTGTATTGAAAAGCTACTTCACGATATATGTCGAGGCTAGAGGAGATATCGAAAATCTGTTGCTGACTGTAGAGTTTGTAGAATTCGGGTTTTGGGGAGACGCTCTTAATGGCTCGGGTGTTACGAAATTTTCTTCGCTCCTCCACAAGTCGTTTAATAAGAATGATGTTTCTCGTTGTATTGGCTATCCTTGTCCGATCGTGCTCTTCGTGGAGTTCTAGATCGAGCTTGCCTTCCTTGGCCTGACGAATCCAATTGGTAACAGTTTTTTGCGAGACGTGATAGTCCTCGGCTAATTCCGCTTTCTTAAAATAGAGCATGCAACGATAAAGAATTTCCCATAATTGCTATTGTACGTTTCTTACTTCGTGGGGTAACATTGATATAGACAGTCGACTGTTATAAAGAACCGCCAACACGAGTCCCATACTCTTGCTATTATATAGCTTGAAGTAAACTTCGCAAAACATAAAGTTTTAAAATAGCAACCCGACATCTGTTGGGAGTGGGCTGCAAGCCCGTACCACATGAACCATAAGCCCAGGAAGGAAGCTTACTCATGCATAGTACATCGGAGCCGCTGCACGACGGAATGGTGGATGCTTCTCATTTGATTTCTTATACACGCGCCGACAAATCCAGCCCTCTGTGCACGATCAAAATCAAGCCGCAGGAGCAGTCGCGCCATTTGCTGGGAGAATACGCCCAAGGAGCGCGATTGAGAGGTTTCTCCGTAGAGGTGGCGCCGGATCCGGATCCGGCGAACTCGCTGGTGACCCAAATAACCAATATCGTGATGGGCGGCAAGCACAGGCTCTTCCTGCAGATTGCAAACTACGGCAGCAAAGCCGTGACCGCCGTGGTCCGGCAGCTGTAGCCGTTCCGGACCGGAGCGACCAACTACCTGCGCCGGCGGGCGAAGCTGCGGCCGGAGATTCCCACCCCTCCGGCCGCAACTCCGCTCGTACAAAAACAGCGCAGCTGAGGAAGCAAACCTCAAGTCGCCGAATCTTGCGACCCCCGCCTGCCCAGGCGCGAAGGCTCGGAGCCATATTCGCCAGACTGCTGTCTCAGGGAAAATGTAAAGGATCCGCTTGCTCCGCGGATGCTCGGACGGTATGATACAACCGCAATGTTAAGGCAAACGATGGACAACGATCCCAACGCCAATGGCATAAACCTGCCGCGTCTCTTGGCCGAAAGCCCGGCCAGGTCTGACTTTGGCTCTGACGGTAAGTCGAGAATACTGAGCGAGTTACAGACACAAATACACGGGACCCCAGCGCTCGCACGCTCTGTTTTTGCATGCCTCCTGCAGACGGAGGGCGGTACCAGCCAAGGTGAGTTCGGACAGGAGGGACAACGCTTAGCTGGAGCCGCCCGCGCCTTGGGAACACTCCTCAAGCTGAATGCGGGAATGGGCGAAAATCCCTTTACACATGCCGACGAACGCACAAGAGCAGCGCTGGATGACAGCCCTGATTACTGGGAGGCCGTACTGACTGGGCCCGAGACCAGAGTGCTCGTGGGCCTGGCAATCTTCAGTAAGTTGGTAGAAGAAGCCATTAACTCCGGCGGGCCGGGGCTAGCTGCCTAAACATCCTCTGTCCAGCGTGCTAAAATAGAGGTATGGATTCAAAAATTATCATCTACGGAGCCGAGTGGTGCGCCTTTTGCCACGAAGCCATGCACTATCTGGACCACCTAGGAGTTAAGTACGTCTACAAAAACGTCGAACTGGACGCCAACGACGCCCGCGCCGCCGTCGAAAAGTCCGGCCAAACCGGTATTCCGGTCATCGACATGGACGGCGTCATCATCGTCGGCTTCGACCGCCCACGCATCAACCAGACACTTAAAGATAAGCACCTCGTGAAATAGATCACAGGCCGACAATACCAACTTAATCCATACTGAATAATATGAGCGTAGATATTGAAGCTGCCGGTTTTGTGAGTTACGCCGGCCCACCTTCGACTGACGGGGTTGGCAGGCCAACGCGAGTATCGCCCACAGATCAAACGGGCGAGCGCGGCATCGCCTGGGCCGTCACGTCCCAACTGAGCTCCGTGGATCACCAGCGTCTGGGTGAGCTTATCGCACTGGCTGAAGAGGGTATGGGTGTACAAATACTGCGGGCCATAGAACTAGCACGAGTAAGGCCGAGTCGCGCCGAACAGCTGCGCCGCCAGGCCCCTGAAGGAGATATTGCCAAACGCTTACTTGGCGCCGTCCTGGACATACGCGGGAGCGAGATGCTCGCCCAAGGCCTCAATCCGACAGATGAGGCCAGTAGGGAACTACTAGCCGACCAACTCTACGCTCGGCGCGGCCTTGAAGCCGGGACGGCGACCAAAGAAACCGCCTACAGAGTAGACACATTCCACTGGTACCAGATCGGGTGCATCGCAATCGTCGCCGCCGGGCAGCGCATACCCTCGCGCGATAAACTTGCAGATCCAAAACCATAAACTGTAAACAAAACCAATACTTCCCCAAAACTTAACCTTTCGATTACTATGAGTACATGACATTTGAGGATTACAAAACCAAAGAGTCTGTAGTGGTGGTCTATACCGGCGAAGGCAAGGGCAAAACCAGCGCCGGGCTAGGGCTTTTAGTGCGCGCACTCGGCAACCGCTGGAACGTAGCGTTTGTGCAGTTTATCAAGCACTGGGGCGTTGGCGAACACGTCTTTATTCGCGACATCCTGCCGCTGTATAAAGATCAACTGCATTTTTACAAGGGAGGGAAGGGATTTTACAACGCCGGCGACCTTAGCGCCGAGTTTGTCACGCCTGCCCAGCACAAGCAAGCCGCGCGCGAAACGTACGCCGACGCGCTAGCCTGTGCTACCTCCGGCGAGTACGATCTGGTGATCTGCGACGAAATCAACAACGCCGTCCACGACGGCCTGCTCAGCCAGGCCCAGCTCAAACGACTCATCCAAAAGCGCGCCCCCGCGACCAGCCTGTGTCTGACCGGCCGCGACTTTCCGCCGGAACTGCTGCCGCTGGCCGACATCGTGACCAACATGACCAAAATCAAGCACCACTTTGACAACAAGTTCCTAGCTAATAAAGGCATCGACTTCTGATGAAGTCGGCCGCCCCCATCGCCTTCAAACGCTTGATCGTGCTCCACAATCCCGGCAGCAGCAACGCTGCGAAGGCACAAAAACTGATCAGCGCGCTGCGAAAAACTCATCCGCCACATCTAGCGGTTGCGCCCACCGGCCAAACAGAGACCGAGAATCTGGCCCTGCTCAAAGATCTGCGCGCTGGCGACGTGGTAGCGCTCTTTGGCGGCGATGGCACCATCAGCAGCTTTGTCGATCTGCTATATCATCCATCGCTGCCCAAGCGAGTACGCCGTGCCGTGTTCTTGCCAATTGGTACGGGACGGATGAACGACGTCGCGCGGATGCTCAACGGCCGGCATGCCAGCAGTCCGCTCTATGCGCTGAAGCACGGCAGGGTGCTGGCTGTCTACCCCCTCGAATGCAGGTGCACCCCGCTTGGCGGAAAGGGCCAGCCGCTCATCAAAAGAGTTATCTACAGCGTGGGTTTCGGCTACAGCGGGACTTGCAGCCTGGTGTGGAACGATCCGGCCTTCCGGGCCAAAGTACGCACTCTGACGCCGGTGACGCGCACGGTAGAATTCTTTAAGATGGGCACGGGCGTCCTGAAGGAGGCCGAGTATTTTGACATCACCTCTGAGCGTAAGCGCCGCCCGGTGCTGGAAGTTATGATTGCTAACGGTCACATGATCGGCGGCTACTACCGGCTGCCAACGCGCCTGAGCCAGCGCGAATTCTACCTCACCATCTCTGACGATAAAAGCTTTCTGGGCACCGTCCGGACCATTGCCGAACTAGTGACCAACCGCTTCGCCGGCGGCCAAAGCGTCGCCGCGGCCAGCTTTGTGCTGCACGATCCCGTGATCGCCCAGCTCGGCGGCGAACCCTTCACACCGCCCGCCCCGTGCGAAGTCACCATCAGCCTATGTGCCGAGCCCATCCGCATGCTCGCCACCAATCCAAAGGCGTAAAAAATAAGCATTTCCAGCTTGTAACCTATCTTTATTGTGCTACAATATTTGTAGTGCTATGAATTACGAAGCTCCAGAAGCTCTAGTGCTCGCGCAAAATCAAGAATGCCTTCCAGCCAGTCCCTGTGTGGCGGTTGTGGCGAATCCAGTTGCTTCAGGGGCCAAGCACCTCTATGAACAGGTCAAAACGCTAGTGCAAAGCGAATCTTATGTGCCAGGGAGTATCTACCACACACTGCCCGGCGGGCTAGAGGCCAATCGCCCGGGGCTCCTAAGACTGCTGGCCAAAGGTGCAGGGAAGAATTCGGACGGCACCACCAAGCACTATGATGCAATTGCGATTTTGGGAGGCGATGGCGCCGGCGATATGGTGGCCAACTTCTTGGGAGGTGACCCGGATTTGCCGGAAGAGCTGCGCGGGACAGTGATGATCGAGGCCGACAATGGCGGCGCCAGCGATGGGCACAAAGCGCGGTTTGGAAAGGGAGATCTGGATTTAGCGCAGCTTGGCGGCTTGCCTATTGTCAATGTCCACCCGCTGCGGGTCGAGACGACAACTCCCTCCGGCGAGAAGAAGGTTGAGCGAGGGCCTCTCTACTGGACGCTGGGTTCCTCGGCCCGTGTGGCTGAGTGGCTGAACAGCCCGGCAAATCGAAACAGCCCAATGCGCCGTTTTAAAGCCGGCAAATGGCTCCAAGAACATATCGCTGGCGCGTATCTAGTTCTAACCAGTCCCAGCTTTACCATCGTCGAGGACGGTCAAGAGCGCACAGTGTACGAAACACTGATTTCAAACAACAGCCGCATGGCCAACCATGGCGGCTTCCCAGGCGACGGACGGAAAGAGTCGCTCTCTGTTCTGGAAGTTACCAGCAAACGTCAGCTAATCAGACTTGCTGCACGCCTGTTGACAGGGCGGGTTGCAGATATTGAGTGGCAGCATCGGGACAGACTGCACGTAACCGTCCAAAGGCCGCCACGCGGACGCCAGACCACACTTTCCCAACGCGGCGGCGAAACCGATGCACTTGCACCGGGCTCCGTGGTACGCGCCACCAAAGACCCGACCCCGCTTCGCTACGCCAGCACCCTACTCGCGGCGTAATCTCTAATTCAACGCTTGACTTCCTCAGATCGTGTTCCTATACTCGTACGAATGTCTACGGTTCTTTTTATGGGTGAACGCGATGTCCAGCCCCAGTTGTTGGAGGTAGCCATCCCTACCGACGATATGCTGGCGGGCAGCAGGCTGCTGCAGTTCGCCACGGATGAACGCCGAATAACCGGCGGTATCAGAGCTTATGTCCTGCTGCGCGCTCTTGGCATGGCCCTTAGCAACCACATGATAGCCCAACAACGCCCTGAAGCAGTCATACGAGGGCTCCATCTTGATATTGTAGTAGAGGCCCTAAAGAGGACAGATCATCCGGGAGTCAATGCGATAGATCCAACTTACGAGCAGATCTCCCGAAAAGCATTTGCAGAGCGTGCTTCGGAGGTGGCGCCCGACCTTGTCATCCTAGAAAACGGCGTCCATCATAGCATGGGCCTGAAATTTCCCTATCTCCAGATATGACAATGCACAAAAGTCGGAATAAACGATTTAGCACTCTGACTGCTGAGTGCCAAAATATTACATTGGAAATGGTGGCTTGCTCCACCTTTTAAGCTAACAAGACGGCGACGGCGTACAGGCCAGCTTCGAGGACGGCGTACTGAAGGTTCGTGTACCGTACAAAGAGCTGCCCGCGCCCAAGCGCGTTGCAATCACCGGCGGCAACAAGAAATAACTCTTGCCGCAGAAAGCATAAACCAGTAGGCTGATGATATGAATCAGCCTACTTTGTTTATGATGTTCGGGTATCCGGGGGCGGGGAAGACAACTGTTGCTAAGCTAATCAGCCAGCTGACCGGCGCGGCGCATTTGTCCTCGGACGAAGTGCGCATGGAGCTGTTCCCGAACCCCAGCTACACGCAGGCCGAACACGACATGGTGTATACCACGCTGAACACACGGGCCGAAGAGCTGTTAAAGGAGGGTAAAAGCGTCGTCTACGACGCCAACCTGAACCGCCTGATCCACCGCATCGAAAAATACACCTTGTGCCAGCGAGTGGGCGCGCGGTCTGTTCTCTTTTGGATTCAGGCCCCGCGCGAGCTGGCCAAAGAGCGTGCCGTAATGCGCGGCCATCATCATCTGGTTCCCCAGGACGAAACGTTCGAGAGCATGTTTGAGCGCGTCGCCAACGCCATCGAAGAGCCGGGCGAGGACGAGCCGGTATACGTCATCGACGGCGCCCAGATCAACGAATCGGCCCTCCGCGAAATTCTCGACCGCCTATGAGTTATCGCCGGAAGAAAAGCCTGGCCGGCCTGGCGGTGGTTTTACTGGTCGCTGGGCTGACCGCGCTCGGCCAGCATCAGGGGTGGATTGACAGTTCCGGCCAAAAAATCCAACAAGCCAATCCCGGCCTGTATAGCGTTGCCCGCTTCGTGGACGGCGACACCATTGTGGTAGATATGGGCGGCAAGGACGAAACGGTGCGTATGATCGGCGTCGACACGCCCGAAACGCACAAACCGAACACGCCCGTCCAATGCTACGGCCCGGCCGCCAGCGCCTATACCAAAACCCTTATCGGCACCCAAAAAGTCCGGCTGGAAGCCGATCCGACCAACCAAAACCGCGACCGCTACGGCCGTCTGCTTAGATACGTTTATCTGCCAGGCGGGCGGCTGGTCGAGGAAGAACTCATCAAGAACGGCTACGGCTTTGCCTACACCAGCTTTCCGTTCACTAAAAAGAATGACTTCGCCGCGTTACAAACGCAGGCGAAGTCAAACAACAGGGGTCTGTGGGCTAATTGCCAGCCCTTCCAGGAGTCAACCGGCCGCTGGCAAACTGAGAATGCGAGCTAAAAAACCATTCAGCTCGAGGCGGGTACTATACAGCTAAGCTCAGCGCTTGCCATGAGGCAATGCGTGCTGAACCCAGTACTTGGCGCTCCCAAGGAGCAAACCGCCGCCCACTAAGGCCTCTGCACCGGTATCTACAGCCGAGTGTATCCCGGGCTCTGTCCCGCTTGCATCGGATATGGCCTCTACTCCGGCAGCTATGGGGGCCGAAACAATGTGAGACGCGGCGCTACCAAGCTGATTTACAGCATTCGTTAAGTGCAAAAGGCCGCTCTCAACTTCGCCTGCCGCACCAATCGGCTTCAAAAGCCGAGAACCATCTAAAAGCGGTTCCGTATGAGCCCCTACAGATGAGGCCCATCCCGGTAAGACATCACCCATGTGCCTAGAACGGCTGACGACATTAACTAACTCTCCGACCGCGGGGAGGGCCGCAACGGCCAACACTGCAGTCGCGCCTGCAAATCTTAAAAATCCTTTTCCAAGGTGATACCCTTCTTTGCCCACTCTAAAAGTGCCTTTGGTAACATCCCTAACTTCACCTATAACCCTACGGGGCCTCTGAATAATACTTGCAACTGCCATAACAACAACTCCTATTGTTAACTTTTCATTAACAACTGGTATTATCCCCTCTTTTTAGGGTTTGTCAACAATATCGCAATACTATTTACGATTGTGGGTCTCGGAGCTGAGAGCGTGAGGCATTAAGGTCGGCGAGCGTGTTCAGCCGCGCCAGCGCCAAACTGCCAACGTGCGCCAGATGCTCGCGCCCCTGATTCTCTAACGACACTACGTCGAAGCTGCCTTCGGTCACCGCTGCCAGATAGGCCGTGGGAGCTACCGCTCTTTGCAAATAGTCTACGAGCGAAGCGCGATCGTCGCCGCCAAGCAGAGGCTCAACGGCGATTCTGAGAAGATAGCTTGTACGCCGGTCGACACTTCCGGCCTGGTCTATCGCGCCCGTATAGATGTCTTCTCCCTCCGTGTAGCCCTCCAGCCATGCGGGCACTCCGAGGCCACCGTCTTGGTGCGCTTGCTTCAATCGAGGCAAAAGTTCGGCTCTGCTCAATAGTCTTCCATGGTCCATGTGTTGTCCTCCCGGCTGCGGCCGTCTCAGTCTTATGATGCTATAACGATTCCGATACCGGGCTGACGCGCGTCAATCCGGAGGGCTGGAATGTGCGACGGAACGATAACTTGCCAGTGACGGGGTCGTAGGCGCGGTAGAGCAACCGGAGCGGCAGGTACAAAACGGCTACGAGGATTTCGACCGGGTACATGTATACCCGGCCGCGCAAATGGTGCGCCTTGAAGGTGCGGCTGTTGGCAAAGACATAGGCGCAGTAAGTGCCTGGCGGCGAATCGATCCGCCGGGCGGAAACGCGGACGTGCAGTGTAGGCTCGAAAAGAACATTGTACGCTGGTCCGGCCAGGTGCGCGGCGAGATCTTGATCTTCATGAAGGGTCGTATTGTAGCAAATTTGATGGCGCACCTGGCGCCATGTCCGGCGGCGCAGGCCCATGTTGCCGCCGTACAGGAACATTTCGCGGCGCGGGCGCAGCCGACGGGCCAGCTGGGTACGGCAAAACAACTCGGCCCAGCCGAAGAACGGCTCGAAGG
>Ga0070690_100000962_pt1 | contig 14651 bp, 8 predicted proteins | sample KBSS33HmetaG_FD_64671 | JGI IMG/M metagenome (GOLD analysis project Ga0070690, IMG submission 64671) | Switchgrass rhizosphere microbial communities from Kellogg Biological Station, Michigan, USA - KBS S3-3H metaG | ecosystem: Host-associated > Plants > Roots > Rhizosphere ... | reverse complement strand
GTCCAGTCAAGTTCAAAATCGATTTCTCCGGAGTCGACGGTCGTACCGTCGTTCGCGCGGAGTTGATCGAAGGCAGCCGTTCGCTTGGAACCACGACGCTCAACATGGAGGTTCACAAAGGCCTTCATGATCGCTTGAGTCGGATCGACTCGCAAAACGCGGACGTTAGATACCCGCTCGATTACATTGCCAATGTGGATGCAGGAAACATTGCGGTTGGCCAGTTCGATTACGAAAAGGAACTGTCGCTCGCGGAGAGTGCGCTTGCAAATGTGAACGCGGGGAAAGACCCGTTCTCCGGAAAGACCGGCGACTTCAAGCGTCATTATTTTTTCGCGGAAGCGGGTGAAATCATGCCCTACCGTGTCTACGTTCCGTCCACTTATCGAGGCGATCGCGGCTACCCGCTTTGGATTGCACTTCATGGCAATGGCCTCACGGAAGACTACTTCTTCGATAGCCTGAATGGAGGCCTGCAAAAGCTCGCGGAGGAGCATGGCTATATCGTCGCGGCTCCGCTGGGATATCGGGTAGACGGCGGCTACGGATACAACAACGGTTCCCGTCCCGCGGAGGACTTCCCCAAACTGGAGTTGAGCGAGAAAGATGTGATGCACGTGCTCGATCTCATGAAGAAGGACTATCGCATCGACAACAATCGCATCTACATCGGCGGCCATTCCATGGGCGGTTCCGGATCCTGGTATCTGGGTCCAAAGTATTCGGAAATCTGGGCGGGCCTGGCGACGTTTGCCGGCGGGGTTACGCCGCAGACCGCGCCTCAGGTAAAAACCATTCCGCAGTTTGTGGTTCACGGAGATGCCGATACAACAGCGCCGGTTGAACGGTCTCGCACGATGGTCGCGGAGCTCAAACGTCTCGGCGTCGAGCATCAGTATGTCGAGGTACCGGGCGGAAGCCACGGCAATGTTGTGGCTCCCAATCTCGCAGGCATGTTCGAATTCTTCGACCGCTACAGAAAATCGCCGTCGAAATAGCTGCGGGATGATGGCTCTGTCCGTTAAGGATTGTCCGCGTCATCCATGAGCACAAGAACACTCCCGACTTTTCTTCGCGAGTCTCCGCTCAACTATCCCATACGTGTGAAACGGTCGCGCATTACACATTCCTATTCGGCTAATCGCACTTCCTGGGCCAGGGTGGTGGTTCCGTGAAAGCTCCCAATGCTCCACGCTGTGTTGCAAAGGCGGTAATTCTATGATTTGATCCTGCCACATTCACGCGAAGGAACCGGAGGATTTCGATGCCGAGTCTAAGGAAACAGCGCATTCATCAGTTGTTTGTCTGTCTCATCATGGTCACCGCGCTGACTGCGGGGCTGCACGCACAACGTGGCGGCCAGCCCGCAGCGACTCAGCCGCCGGGGCCACGACCGTCGACAGCACCACCGCTCGTGCCCGTGCGGTTGAACGTCGATGGCAATTTTCGGATTGCGCCGCCCTATGCCCCCGACCCGGCCTTTAGCGAGAAACCCGACGTTCCGAAAGGCCGCTTAATTCGATTCACTATGAACTCCGCTGAAAGCAAAATTTTCCCGACCGCACCGGTTGGCGGTGCTGGTCGAGGAACGCCTGCAGCAACCGACGCTACGGCTGGGCCACCGCAGCATCAGACCTTCCAACGTCAGGTCGCTGTTTATATTCCCGCAGGATACGTCGCGAATACTCCATCGCCATTCATCGTCGTGCAGGACGGACAGACGTACATCAAGGACGAAGGAGCTACGAACACGGATAAAGCTTTCATACCGCAAATGCTCGACAACCTTATCCATGAAAAACGGATTCCGCCGATCGTCGCCGTATTGATCGCTCCAGGGCCCGGCGGTCAGCGGACGATTGAATACGACACGGTTTCAGATCGCTACACGAATTTCATAGAAACGGAAGTGCTGCCCCGCATCACGAAGGAATATCAGGTGGCGTTCACAACCGATCCCGAAGGACGTGCGACTTTTGGCATGAGTTCGGGCGCCGCTGCCGCTCTCACCATGGCATGGCTGCACCCCAACCTGTATCACCGCGTGCTCAGCTATTCGGGCACGTTCGTCGCGCTCCAGCGAAATGTCACGGCACCGAATGGCGCCTGGGACTTTCACCAGACCTTCATTCCAAACTCCGAGCGAAAGCCGCTCCGGATCTGGATACACGTCAGCGAGAACGATCTGGGATCGACTTCTCCCGCTGAGCAGATGCGCAACTGGGTCATTGCGAATGAACGGATGGCGGACGTATTGAAATCGAAAGGTTATCCTTACCAGTTCGTCTTCTCGGAGGCCGCAGGCCACGTCGATCAGCGCGTGCAACTACAGACCATGCCCGAAGCTTTTGAGTGGGTGTGGAAGGGCTACACGCCAAAGGGCAAGTAAAAATCGCCGCTGGAAGCCCGCGGACTACATATGGTATTTCCTGCTCAGGGGCACCTCAACCACACTGGGTTTCCACTGATGGAATTCCTGATCGAATAGGATTTCAGCGCGCGTATACGCGCCTTAGCACTCCTGCGAATCCAACGCGATTTATCAGCGACCGGATGCGGCCTCGGCTAAAATACCAGCTCATGCGTCGCGCCAGCCCTCCATGGCTTGCTCAGATTGTCGTTCATCTTCAGCTGTCTTCGGCAGAGACGGCAGGAAGCTTTGACTTGACCTCCGTCAAAAAGCCGTGGTACCTGCATGACATCGAAAAGATGAGGTGTGCTGTATGAAATCAGCGTTACGAGTTCCGATTGGCGCCATCGTGCTGGGGGCCTGCGTCTTGATTTTCGGCGCGCGTCTGGAGGCGCATCATTCTTTTGGCGCCGAATATGATGCGGACAAGCCGATCACCCTTAAAGGCGTTATAACAAAAATCGAATGGGCGAATCCTCACAGTCATATCTACGTCGATATTAAGGAAGCGGGCGGTGCTGTAAAAAACTGGAAGTTTGAAGGTTATCCTCCGAATGTTCTGGACCGTACGGGCTTCAAGAAGGACGTCACTCTCAAAGTCGGAGATACCCTCACGATTTTCGGCTGGCAGGCAAGAAGCGGCCCCGGGCTGGCTCACGCGCGGGAGATAACACTGGCCGACGGAAAGAAACTTTATTTTGGGCCACCTGCCGGAACCGGCGAAGGAAACGCGGTAGTGCCGTAGGAGAACGCCATGAAAAACATACTTTTGCTGATGGCAGCTTTGCTGATTGCACCAATTCCGCACGTGGCTGCGCAGAGTGGAGGATCGACCCGACCCGCGCCGAAAACGGCGGACGGCAAGCCGGACTTCACCGGTGTGTATCAAGGTGGCAGCACGAAACGTGGAGATTGGGATTTTCAGGTGCCCGGCGATCAGCCCGGCGTGCCAACCGCGGCGACGCAGTCGATCGCCACATCTCAAGCTCGACGCGATCCTGTTCCCTTCCAACCGTGGGCGCGAGAGAAGGCCCAGGAAATCGTAAACATGCGTTCGATCAACGATCCGACAAGCCGATGCCTTCCCGGCCCGAGCCCGCGTTCACATAGCGTTTCGTTGTTTCCTATACAATTTGTGCAGACTCCGAAACAGATCGTGATTCTCTACGAGTACTTCAACGTTTTTCGAGTGATTCCTCTCGACCAGAAGTCGCATCCGGATGATTTGGACCCGTCATTCATGGGCGATTCCATCGGACATTGGGAAGGCAACACGCTGGTGGTGGATATCGTCGGTTTCAACGACAAAGGCTGGGTGCTCTCCGGCGGTATCTTTCACTCCGACGCGCTGCACATTACGGAACGCTACACGCGGATCGACTACGACACGATCAACTACGAAGCCACGATCGAGGACAAGAATGTCTTCACCCAACCTTTCACAACCAGCACAACGATGATGCTGCGTGAGGGCACCCGTTTGAGGGAATACATCTGTTCCGAAAACAACGAGGACGTTCTGCGACTGGAAAAACTTTTGGAGAACCCGGAACTCTTTAAAAGAACGCCTGCAAAATGATTTCGGGGCGGCCGCGCTGATCGAATCCAACGATCATTCTCAGGCATATGTGCATCTGCACTGCGTCATCCTTAATTGGCACAACACTTCAGCCCCGTAAACGAAACGACCGCGCACGCTTTATTCATCCACACCAACTCTGTCGGAACGATGGTGCGCGGTCATCGAATGCGCGCCTGCAAACCTCAGGTTTCACCCAAGCTGTGCGGCCGTGGCGATCTGACGGACCGCTGAGTCACCCAGCCGCTCGCGCAGCTGCGTGAGATACAGACTTCGCGGCATCACGTGCTTGTCGAGCGATTCGATATGGCCGTTTTCTTTCGTCGGGTCCTGCAGCGGAATGTTGAAGACGACAGAATTCACTCCCAGGTGTCCAAATGAAAAATTCTGCGCCGTCGGCGGCTTCTGCACGAGGAAGCTCCCTTCGCAGTTCCAGAACACGGTGTTTGCGCCCGCCCATCCGATGTTGATGTTCTTCCAGAACCGGGCCGTGAGTGGCGCCTGAATGTTGTCGTACAGGTTCCCTGTCGCCCACTGCTCGTGCGGTTCGCTTGATGAAAACGGTGTCGTTGCCTTGCAGTCCAGAAACACATTGGCACTCGACGTGGGTTGCCCACTCATGAAGGAATGACGACCCTCGTCAGAGAGACAGCGCTGCACGAGCGCGAGTTGTCCGCGAAGCGCGAAAGTGAATCGACGTGCACCAGCCCTTTGGGAGACCGGCGCACGCGATACGCAGTCCTGAACGGTGATCCACTTGGCTCCGCGCGACGTGCCCACCATGCTGTAGACGAAGTGAAGCGCTGTGGCATTCCGAACCCAGCCGTGTTTCGTGTTGTCGAAGATGACGAAATTCCGGTAGTGGTTTTCGTCGTTGTAATACTCCTCGGCAACATAATTCGGGCGGTCCATGTTGCCGTATTCCTTCGTCCGTTTCGTCGGATCGAATTCCGACATCGCCCGGATATTCTCGACACCCACCTTTTCGATGCGCCCTGTGTCTTCGTACTTGGATACTTCCCCTCCGCCCCAACGCTTCTCGATCGCACACGTGACCGGCGCATCGACGGTGATCGTGTTTCCCTGAACGTCAACAACGACGCGATCCCAGTCGACATTGAAAGGAGTCCAGCGGCTTTGCGCATCCGGGCCCGACATGCCTACGGCATTGATCCAATCCTGATTGCCGATGCGCCTTACGACAACCGTGTCGCCGGGCCTGAACCCGCCGGCGGATGCCACCTTGAAGCTGCGCGCGCCGACCGGGACATAATCATCGGTGACTGCCTGTTTCGTGGCTTCCTTCATCGTCACCCCCGAGGTGCCTCCCACCAATACGAGAGTGCCCTGATTCCCGCCGCCGCCTCCCGCAGCGCCCGCACCCGCGCGGCCTGTACCGGTTCCGATAAGAACCGTGCCGGTGTCTCCCATTCCTTCGCCGCGCAGAACCACGCCGCTCGCCTGAATCCGGACCGGCGTCGCCATTCGGTAGTAGCCCGCCTTCAGCACGACGGCGCCGCGGAATCCTCCGGGATCCGGAGGACGTGAAGAGATCCTGTCGAGAGCCGCCTGGATATTTTCCGTGTTGTCCCCTGCGACGGGCCAAATTGTCTCGCGCACCTGCACCGTTGGAATGGCAATGCCACCGCCACCATATCCCGCGTGAGAAGAGTCGAGGATGGTGTTGCCTTGCTCGTCGGGTATGTAGACGAGTTTGTTGTCAATGCCGGGATACACTCGCGAAGCAGTTGGGGGAAGATCCTGCAGTTGGGGACGCGGCAGAAACGCCGGAACGAACGCCATTTGCAAAACTTTTCGTCGGGATAGCGGCATGCTCATGTTTCCTCCGTTCGGGGGTTTGACGCAGGAGATTACTCCAACGAGATCGGAATTGCGACAGGCTCTATTCGGACCATACTGTAGACCTGTGAAGTCTCAGCCTGAGAACTTCAACGTCTTTCCACAGCAGATGGAGCATTGGTAGACTGTCGCCGCTCTCCACTCGAAAAGAAGGGGTGCCCTTGATCCGAAAGAATTGCATTCTGTTTCTCGTTACGATTCTCCTCTTCATTGAAAGCGCCGCCAGTGCGCAATCCCAGGAGATTCGACTCTGGCCCGGCAAGGCGCCGGGTTCCGAGTCCTGGTCCGTTCCGGAATCCGTTACGAAGTCCGCGTCCGGCGACAGGACGATCTCAAATGTCGTCGACCCGACGTTGACTGCATTTCTTCCCGATGCCGCGCGCGCCACCGGCGCTGCGATCGTCGTTGCACCCGGAGGAGCGCTGCGCGCTCTGGGGTTTGACAACGAAGGCGTCAAAGCTGCGGAATGGCTGAACAGCAAAGGCATCGCCGCATTCGTATTGAAGTACCGAACGCTGCAGCCCGGCTCGGCCGGAGCGAGAGGCCGCGGGGCTGTGCCCGGCGGCGCCGCGGGAGCACGTCAGGAATTGCAGATTCGAAATGCGAACGCCAATCCGGAGCCGGACGATCCGGCATTGGCCGAAGTCTTGCGCATGGCGATCGCCGACGCCCAGCAGGCGTTGAAGCTCATTCGCCACAACTCTGTCGAATGGCATGTGGATCCGGCGCGTGTGGGCATCATGGGATTTTCGGCGGGCGGAGGCGTTGCGATCGGGACTGCGCTCGCGGAGCACTCCGATGCGTCCCCGGACTTTCTCATTTCCCTCTATGGTCCTTCGCTGATGGATGTAAATGCGCCGGCACATGCACCGCCTTTGTTCATTGCCGTCGGCTCGACACACTTCAATGTCACCAACGGCTGTCTGGCGCTGTTTGCGGCATGGAAGGCTGCAGGCAAGCCAGCCGAGATTCATGTCTACGACGGTGTGAGCGCAGGCTTCGGCATGGCGAAACGGGGTCTCCCCGTGGATACGTGGACCGATCGCCTCTACGATTGGCTGGTAGCCCGAAAAATCACGACTCGGTGACCCCTTATTTCTTCGCTTTCTTTTCGATGGTCCGGCGCGATTCGTTTCAAAGCCGGCCAGAAACCATTCGAATGCGTCGCTTCGTATTCAAAACGCCCGCGGAACAACTGAATTTCCAGTAATAGTCGCAGCGACTCAGACGAAAGTATTGGAGTCCAGTGGAAACGACCGGTTATCGTACCGCGCAACTTGGAGAACCGTGTATTTGGGGGTAGTGAACGATAATGAAGATTTTCAGCCGAACGTTTGGAATTTTTCTGGCACTGTTTTTGATTTGCTTCGCGCTTTCTACAGCTGCGAACGCGCAGGTGAATTCCGCAATTTCTGGAACGGTGGAAGACGCCACCAAGGCGTTGATCCCTGGTGTTACAATCACCGCCACCAACACTCAGACTGGCGTGGAAAGCCGCACGATCACCAACGATGCGGGCGCTTATAACTTTGCCGCCTTGAATCCAGGTACGTACCGCGTCAAAGCGGAACTGACGGGCTTCAATTCGAAGACGGCATCGGGAATCGAGTTGGGTGCGGGCGTGCCGATACGGCAGAACTTTGTTCTTGAGGTCGGAGCAGCAGGAACGTCTGTGAATGTGGAGGTCGCAACCGAGAGTCTGCTGGCGGCAACTTCCGCGTCGATTGGAGAAGTCCTCACTGCGGAACGGGCTGCAAATCTGCCGCTGGTCGGCAATGACATTCTGAGTCTGGTTCGTATCCTTCCGGGTTACCGAGAGAGTGCGGCCGGCGCGGCGTTTGATACATTCGCTGGAACCGCCGCGTCTTCGGTCAATACCACGCGCGATGGAATCAGCGTTACCGATGGCCGGTTCAATAACGGTGTGTTTTCAACGACCACCATCAATCCGGATCTGGTCGGTGAAGTCCGATTAATTCTCACTCCCGTGGACGCAGAACAAGGCCGTGGCAACGCACAAATTCAGATTCAGACGCGTTCCGGCACGAACAAGTACACGGGATCGGCATCGTGGTTCGTGCGGAATTCGGCGCTGGATCCCAATTCCTGGTCGAATAACCGCACGGGAGCGAAGCCGAACTGGTTCAACAATCACGAATACTCGGTTGGCTATGGCGGTCCGATTATCAAGAACAAAACATTTTTCTTCGCGTTATGGGATCAGCAGATCCATAGGGAACGAACGCTCGTCGATGGCTCCGTACTAACGGATACCGCGAGGCAGGGGATCTTCCGTTATTTTGACGGCTGGAATCCGACAACTTACGACACGGCTGCTACGGTTACTCCATCCAGCGCAACCAACCGCGTGGCCCCCGCCGTGGATGTTAATGGCAATCCGACACTGCCTTTATTGAATGCCACAGGTACCGCATACTCCGGAGCCGGCCTGATGTGCTGGAGCGTGTTTGGCAATCAGCGAATCGATCCCAACACCGGCGGCATGGTTCCCTTTACTGGAGCGGATTGTCCCGGCGGTTCGATCATCGCTTCACCCGGGGCGGCGTGGGATCCGAATCGTCCGGCGATCGACGCTACCGGTTATATCTACAGTGCGCTTTTAAAAAACATGCCGCACGCGAACTATTTTGGCCGGCCCACCAACGGACTGACTCCCGATGGGTTGAACACGGCCTCCGTTCGCTGGTTGCGAGGCACCCACGGGAATGCCGGCATCCAGACCACACAAGGGACAGGAGACTTCAACGACCGAAAACAAATCAACGTCAAAATCGATCACAATTTCACCAACAATCACAAACTGAGCGGGAGCTACACGCTCGAACGGAACCTGGCCGATGCCGGGTCATCGAACTGGCCTAACGGATACAGCGGAACCATTGCGCGCAATCCACATGTCCTGTCACTGAATTTCACTTCGACTCTCAGTCCGAATCTGGTCAATGAAGCTCGAGGGGGAATGCGGTTCAACGATACTCAGGGGCGCCTGGCGTGGGAGGTGCATGCTGACGAATTGCATGATGTCCTCAGTCCCATTACAGGCGGGCCAGATCCGGGATTCACACGTGCGACCGGCACCGTTTATCCAGCGTTGTTCTATGCTGGCGTTCCCGGCCCTTCGTCTTATAGCTTTGCCGGTGCGAATTCACTCTACAGCAATGCCGGATCGCACAACGGCAATCGGAGCATTCTTTACACCTATGGCGATACGCTGAGCTGGAATGTGGGCAAACATGCCTTAAAGTTTGGTGGAGAATATCGTCCGACCACCAGCAAGGCCTATAGCAATGTTCCTGCATATGCGGTTCCGTCGGTACAGGGCGGTTCCGGTCCAATTCTGTCTCCGATTGCAGCAGGAGGCACGTCCGTGATCGGCATCAACGGCAGCAATGTACTCGACACCTCCCGGAGCAATGCGGCAAATCTTCTCTACACATTGTCGGGGACGGTGGATAGCGTGAACATGCTTTACTGGATGGATTCATACAAGGATGTTCAGGACGCCAAATGGCAGAGCGTCGTGACCAAGCCGGATATTTACCGCACCATAATCATCAACGAGGGGGATGCCTTCGTCAAAGACGACTGGAAAGTGACAAAAAACCTCACCTTGAATTTGGGACTGCGATGGGAATATTACGCGTCCCCTTACATTCAAGAGGGCTTCACCACGACGCCTCACGATCTTGGCGTCGGGTTGTTTGGCGTCGGCCGCAGCACGACCGCCGGCGTGTTCGACAACTGGCTCAATCCGCCGGCGAATCCCGTGTATCTCAGCGGCTATGGAAACACCGCTGCGGCTGCAAATGCATTGCAATGCACCGCCGGAGTCGCGCAGGCAAATCTGCCCACCTCATCCTGCAATCCCAATTTCATGACCGTTATGGATTTCATCGGACCGGATAGTCCCAATCCGAAAACGAGCGCAATCAAGAACGATCTCAACAATTTCGGTCCTGCTGTCGGGTTTGCATGGCAAGTGCCGTGGTTCGGTGAGGGCAAGACTTCGCTTCGTGGTGGCTTTCAGGTGACTTATGGCGGCGCAGGCCGTAACACGTCAACGATCGGAGGCGGAACGTCTGCGGTTCTGGGATCGGTCCCAGGCAATTCCAGTATCCTGAGCGGTCAGACGGCTCTGGCATCGGCATTTCCAAGTCCGGTGCCGCTCACCATTGCAGACATTTCTCGGATTGTACCTCTTCCACCTGCCGGTCCAGCGGTGCCCGGTGGAACACTTCCCATTTACAATCGAAACGCAACTATCATTTATGGTTATGGACCAGAGTATGTGACGCCGTATGTCGAGAACTTTACACTCTCTCTTACAAGAAATATCAATCGCAAGTTCACAATGGATCTGCGTTATGTCGGTACGCTCAGCAAAAAACAGGAAGCCGACACCAATGTCAATCTTTCCAACGTTTATAACAACAAGGAGTTTGTCGATGCTCTGAATGCGGCTCGCGTTGGCGATGACAGTGGTCCGGGTGGCCTGCTACTCACGCAGATGCTCGCCGGATTGAATTTAAATTCGGGCGTGGCGGGATATGGCGCGATTGGCTCGGTGGTCAATGGCGTGTATCAAACCGGCGGCATGCACTTAAGGAGAAGTTCTCTCTTTAACACGAATCTCATCAACGGAAACCTGCTTGCGGTGGCAAATTCGCTTGCGACAAACACGACTGCGGCCGGTTTCGTTTCCACCACGGCCCTTCAGCCCACTCCGAGCGGCCGAGTACTCCGCAACGGCTGTGATCGCATTGCCAGCACGGGGTCGACAACGTTTTCGGTTGGCACTGGTCCAGCGATTCAGCTGCGGTGCTTCCCGGAGAACTATCTCTTCCCGAATCCGCAACTGGGCACGGCCAACTACCGGACAAATACAGCGTCTTCTAATTATCATTCGATGCAAGCCCAGGTGACGGCTCGTCCCACCCAGGGAGTCAGTGTGCAAGCGACGTACACATGGTCCAAGAATCTTGGAACGCCGGGATCCGGCAATGCCGATCCTCTCAACCGAGCTGCCGACTATGCAAGACAGTTCAGTTCGCTGACGCATGACTTGCGGACGAACGGCACATTCGAACTGCCGATGGGACCGAACAAGCTCATGCTCGGAAACTCCTCCGGTTGGGTGGCACGCATGGTCGAACGCTGGCAGGCAAGCATTATCTACAACGTGTCGAGTGGAACCCCCACCTCGGTGACGGCCGGTACGTTGAACTACGCGGGCACGGCGCAACCCGACGTTGTCGGTCCCTGGGATGTGCGTACCGGCAACATGCAATGGGATGGATCCAAAAATCAGGGATTCTACTTCGGCAATCCCAGTCCGTATCTGAGCGTGCCGGATCCCCAGTGCGCCCTGACCCGTAGTGTCGTGGATCCGACCGGCTTCAGTCTGGGTTCGGTCAATTGCGGACTCAATGCCGTTGCCCAGGCCGTTGCGCCCGGTACTCCCGGTTCCGTGGTTGTTGGCAATCAGACTGTTCAATACCTGCTGGTCAATCCTCAGCCTGGGAAGCAGGGGAATCTGGGATTGACAACAGTGGAAGCTCCCGGGATCTATCGGTTCGATGCAAACGTCAGCAAGACGTTCCGGATCGACGAACAGAAATCGATTCAGGTGCGCGTGGATGCAACAAACGTGCTCAACCACCCTCAGATCCTTGCGCCAACATTCTCCATCAATAGCGCGAATTTCGGTTTGACCACGGTAGATAAGGCAGGGGGCCGTTCATTCCAGGGCTCGCTGCGATTGAGTTTTTGAGAGATGATTCTTTGGCGATCCGGAGGAATTGGTTAGGCCAGCGAACTTCCCTTCCTGATCAGGAAGGGAAGTTCGCCCTCGCGCCGCGGGACAAGTTTTTGCGGGACAAGTGAGCGGAGTTCCCCTCATTGCCCACGAAATACCCCAGGGTTGTATCTCCATCCAACAGGTTGGTCGGTCCCAACCGATGCGAAACGCATCTTCGACCGAAAGATGTGTGACGTCTAACAAATCGATTGAGAAAGTCTTAGCTCTCGGTGCTGGTGGTTGTTAGACTTCGCGGCCAGAAACATACGTCGGACAAAAAGAACATCCCGTGATGGAGCAATTGAATTCGGAGTGAACCGATGAGAGTAGTGTGGGGTGGCGTAGTAGCGGTGCTGGCGGCTTCTGCCGCCCTGGCCCTTGCACAGCAAACAGCCGGTACGGCCTGGATTTCTGCCGGGACGACGGGGGTTCTGCCAGCCCAGGCGGAATTCCCGACACCCACCGGCCGTATTGGCTTGCTTCTTTCCGGAGGGCCGGTCGAAATGAAGGGCCATCCGTTTTTTACGCCTTTGGGCAGCAACGGCCGCGCCTGCGTGACCTGCCATCAGCCAGCCTATGGCATGAGTTTTTCCGCCGAAGCCGCGCGTGATCTTTGGAAACGGACGGGCGGCGCAGATCCGCTATTCGCGGCAGTCGACGGCTCCAACTGCCCGAATCTTCCGCAGGAACAGGAAAAATCGCATTCCCTGCTGCTTGAGCGCGGGCTGATTCGGGTTTTTCTTCCCGTTCCGAAAAACGCCGAGTTCACGATCAACATGGTGAGCGATCCCACGGGATGCAACACGAGTCCGATTTACGGACTGAACAGTCCGACACCGACCGTATCCGTTTATCGACGGCCGCGCATGGCCGCGAACCTCAAGTATGTGACGAACCCGGCGCCACGTATTGTCTTGAAGCTTGGCGCTCTGGCGGATACGGATCCGGCAACCGGCCGGCCAGTCGGCATGAATTTCATGGCGGACGCCCGGGAAGCCACGCTGATGACGCAGGCCCGAAATGCGGTGTTGGGACACGGGGGGGCGCAGTCGGTATCGGACGAGCAGCTGCGGAAGATCATCGAATTCGAAAACCAGGTGTATGTGGCCGAGATTTTCGATCGATCGGCCGGCAGTCTTGTGGAGCCTGGCGCGCCGCCGACGCTGGGACCGGCGGCCATGGCCGCTCATCGCCCGGGTGTCCTTGGGGACAACGACTACGATTCCGTGTTCCTCAGCTTCGAGTCGTGGAAAAAAGGAGGCGCCAGTTCTCAGGAGCAATTTCGCGCCTCTGTGTCGCGTGGTGCAGAACTTTTCATGTTTCGTCAGTTCTGGCTGCGAGACGTGACGCACATCAATTCCATCGGCCTTGGCAATCCGCTCAAACGGACCTGTGCGACCTGCCATAACCACCAGATGACGGGACAGGATCTGTCTGCCGGCTTCGTGGATCTGGGAACCACCAACTATCCCCGATGGACGGAGCCTCCACTGTACAGCGACGCCCGTGATCTGCCCGTTTTCAAGATCACCTGCAAGCCCGAGGCTCAGCCTCATCCGTATCTCGGCCGCGTGATTTACACGAGCGATCCGGGCCGGGCGCTGATTTCGGGTCGGTGCATCGATGTGGGCTCCATCGTCATGCAGCAATTCCGCGGCCTGTCCGCACGCGCGCCGTATTTTTCAAACGGCTCGGCGAAAAATCTGCGGGAGCTCGTGGACTACTACGACCGCCGATTCGACATGAAACTTTCCGAAGCCGAGAAACAGGATCTCATCAATTTTCTGGGGGTGCTATGAAGCTCAGGGCTCTGACCGCGCTGTTTGCCGTGCTACTCGTCGTGGAAACCGCGGCCGCTCAGCAACGAAACTTCGTGGCGTGCCCATTCGTAAGAGACACGCGGACAGTTCCCTGTTTTCTTGCCGAGTACGACGGCGAGACCTACTTTCTCGCCGTTCAGCAGGACATTTCGGCAGCTCAGTATCCGCCTCAGTTGCTGCACGATGTTCTGGTTGAAGGCACGGTCGAGCCGGGCCCCCGAGTATGCGGTGGAATTCCTCTCAAACCCATGAAGCTGTCCGTATTGCCGGAGGTCAACCCCGCCTGCAACACGATCCTGCCGGCGGAGCCCGGAATCGAAGCTCCGCCCACGCACCGGCCGGCAGGACCGTCTACCCGCCAGGCGCCTGCGGCTGCGCCGCCTGCGGCCCCGGATCGGCCGGTGCCGCCCTTCGTCGAGCGCGAATGGAAAGTCCTTTACGACTTCGACAGTGCGTTCTTGTATTCACGGGATACGCGGACCGTAAGTCAGGCTGCGGAGTATGCGGTCGCGTCCAAAGCGAAACACATCGACGTTGTGGCGCGTCGCGGTGCAACGTTGCTTTCCAACGGCAAGCTCCTCGTTGAAGGCGAGGCCGTCGCCAACCAACGCGCGGAGCGTGTCGCGACATTGCTCAGGGGATTGGGTACGGACCCGGCTTCGGTGAATATTCAGGTTGTTTCCGCCCCACCACAACCCGACGGAAAGACCGATTCCGAAAATCGAGTCGTGTCGATTCGTGTGACGCCCTAGTTTGCCGTCTAAATGACAGCAGTGCGTGCGGCCGTTGCCGTGGTGAAACGATGAACGTAAACGTATCCTAAACCGCAATGTCGTCGACGCGCATGCGATCGATTGTTTAGATCATTCGTTTCTTCAGGTGATCGAATATGATCGCGCTTTCGAAGAAAGATTTCGGACGCCGGCCCGCGTGGACGAATCTCGTGTCTTCCCATTTAAGCGGGGCTTGAGAATCCCAGTCCAATTCTCTACGGATGGCGGCTCTACGATTCGCTCCGCGACTTCGAATTGCCCGATAATGCATGGGTCGTCGATCTCGGTCCAACCGGGACAGCCATTGCACACCGCGCGAGCATCGGAATCATGCGCGTGAAACGACACGCCTTTACTCCACCTTGTAGAATCGGATCACAACCTCATTGGG
>Ga0070690_100000953_pt1 | contig 14728 bp, 12 predicted proteins | sample KBSS33HmetaG_FD_64671 | JGI IMG/M metagenome (GOLD analysis project Ga0070690, IMG submission 64671) | Switchgrass rhizosphere microbial communities from Kellogg Biological Station, Michigan, USA - KBS S3-3H metaG | ecosystem: Host-associated > Plants > Roots > Rhizosphere ... | reverse complement strand
CCGAGGGCGATGGCCACGACGATGATGCCGATGGCCAGCGGCAGGAGCCAGGACAGGTTGCTGGTGATGTAATCGTGGGCCTGTTGCAGCATGCGGTGCAGGTCAGGCGGCTGTCCTCCGTTCTTCGAGTTGAACGTATTGTTGCCGGGGATATGGACGTTGCCGCCGCCGGATTCACCGAGCGTGGCCAGCCAGGCACAAAAGCCGAGGATGAACCATTTGGTGATGTCAAACGGCTTGAAGAGCATGCGCTTGACGTGTTCGAACGCGGGGCTGATCGGTTCGATGACGCTGATTTCCCGAAGTGAATCGCTGACAGGGCCGATGGACATAGCCGGTATGACCCATTGCTACGACATTCCGGCGCGCCGCACAACGAGAATCGTCAACTATCAGCTCCGGCGGCGGCCATCGTCCGGTACGTCACCGTCACCTGCCAGTCGGCATAGCCGGGATCGCAGGTTTTCATCGCGGCGACCATCTGCGAGCGGAACTGGGTCTCGATCAAACTGTTTTGCCCCGGCCAGATATGGAATTGGATCCGCACATAGCTCCAGCCGCCGGGGGTCTGCTCGGCCTTGCCGAATTCGGGATCGCTCAGGATGATGGCGTTGAACTGCGCGCGCATGCCGTTGGCGACGTCGCGGATGGCCTCGACGGCTTTGGCCGGGTCGGCTTTGGCCGGGATCTGGACGTCGGCGTAGGCGAGGATCCCGCCGTGGGGAAAACGGGTGATCGTGGTGATGTTGCGGTTGGGGATCATGATCGCCTGGTTGTAGAACGTCGTCAGCCGCGTGAAGCGAAGCCCGATCCGTTCGACGCGCCCGATGACGCCGGCGAGATCGACGCGATCCCCGACGTCCATGGTGTTGGAAAGGATGAGCGTGACGCCGGTGACGACGTCCTGGATCAGGCCCTGGAGGCCGAAGCTGACGGCCAGGCCGACGACCGCCGCGCTGGAAAGGTACGTCGTCAACACCTTGTCGCTCAGGTGAAACCCGACGATCAGCACCAGGCCGATCGCCAGGAAATAGATGCCGAAGGTGACGCCGCTGACGATGAGGCGGGTCAGCGTGACGAATTTGGGCTGCTGGACGAAGTTCAGGGCGAACCGGCGTTTTTTCCGTTCGCGCTTGTGGATCAGCCATTCGCTGAAATGCCGGATCACCTTGACGATGAGATGGGCGATGATCGCGAACCCGAGGATGATCCCGATATGTTCGAGGGCCGATGTGCGCTGCCACAGGCCCGCGACGTGGGGATTTTCGACCACCTTGGCCATGAGGTTGGTCGCGGTGCTGTGCGCCGAAGCTTTATTGGTCGAAGCGCTGTTGGTCCCGGCGCCGGGCGCCGGGGCGTTGGTGGCCACGTGGTTCGTGGATGCGACATTGGTATCGGCCATGATATCTCCTTGCAGGGTTAAAGTAATCCGGCCGATGAGAGTTGCAACCGGATGAAGCACTTTCCTTGACTCGACGTCCCTGCATTTTATCATGTCCGTTCGAATTTATGACGAAAATCCAAACTATTGAGGCGCGCGAGATCCTGGATTCGCGCGGCAACCCGACGGTGGAAGTCGATGTGCAATTGGAATGCGGCGCGGCTGGACGCGCGGCGGTCCCCAGCGGCGCCAGCACCGGTGAACACGAAGCGATCGAACTGCGCGACGGCGACAAAAAGCGTTTCCTCGGCAAAGGCGTGAGCAAAGCGGTGGCCAACGTCACCGAAAAGATCCTGCCCGAACTGCAAGGGGTCGACGCCCTGGACCAGCTGACGGTCGACCGTCTCATGCTGGACCTCGACGGCACGGAAACGAAATCGAAGCTCGGCGCCAATGCCATCCTCGCCGTTTCGCTGGCCAATGCCAGGGCGGCCGCGGCGGCGCTGGGCCAGCCGGTGTTCAAGTATCTCGGCGGTCCCAACGCCAAGGTGTTGCCGGTGCCGATGGCCAACGTCATCAACGGCGGCGCTCATTCCGACGCGCCCATCGATTTCCAGGAATTCATGATCATGCCGCTCGGATTGCCGACGTTCAGCGAAGGCCTGCGCGCGATCACCGAAACCTTTCACGCCCTCAAAGCCGTGTTGAAAAAGAAGGGCCTCAGCACCGCCGTCGGCGACGAAGGCGGCTTCGCCCCGAAACTCGACAGTGTCGAAGCAGCGGTCGAAGCCATGCTCCAGGCGATCAAAGATGCCGGTTATAAGTCCGGCAAGGACATCTACCTGGCGCTCGACGTCGCGGCGTCGGAATTCTACGACGGCAACGGCAAGTACACCTTCAAGAAATCCACCGGCGAAACCGTGAAAGGCGACGACCTCGTCAACTTTTACGCGAAGCTCTGCGCGAAATACCCGATCGTCTCCATCGAAGACGGCTGCGCGGAAGGCGACTGGGCGACATGGAAAAAGCTGACCGACAAGATCGGCGATAAAGTCCAGCTGGTCGGCGACGACCTGTTCGTCACCAACGTCAAGTTCCTGCAGAAAGGCATCGAGACCGGCACCGCCAATTCCATCCTGGTGAAGGTGAACCAGATCGGTTCCCTGACCGAGACGCTCGACGCCGTCCAGTTGGCGCAGTTCAACAAATATACCGCCGTGTTGTCGCATCGTTCCGGTGAAACGGAGGATTCGACGATCGCGGACATCGCCGTGGCCACCAATTGCGGCCAGATCAAGACCGGATCGTTGAGCCGGTCCGATCGCCTGGCCAAGTACAACCAGTTGCTGCGCATCGAGCAGTTGCTGGGTAAAAACGCCGTATACGCGGGCATGACGGCCCTGCCGAAAAAAGGATAAACGCGTCATCCGTTTCATGAGCGGTCAACGCAAAATGGACGGACTGGCCAAAACCGAATCGCCGGCTCCGGCGGCCGATCCACGGCCCCGGGGCCGGTTCGCTTTGTGGGTGGCGGCGCTGGCGTTGGTCATCGCGGCGCTGTTCCATGAATCGCTGTTCGAAGGCAAGGGATTGGTGCCGGCGGACGGCCTCGCCGATTTCCCGCCGTGGGTCACGGGAACGAACGCCCCGTCGAACCGCCTCTTGTATGACCAGTTCACCACGTTCATCCCGCAACATGAGTTCGCCCACCGGGAATTTTTGCACGGCCGGTTCCCGTTGTGGAATCCGAACGTCGCCTGCGGGGTGCCGAACCTGGCGGCGATGTTGGGCGCCCTGTTGTTCCCGATCAATGTCCTGCTGTTGCCCGTGGACCCGTTCTACGCCGCCGGCATCGCGGCGTTCCTGAAACTGTTTTTGGCGGGATGGTTCACGATGCTTTACCTGCGATTGCTGGGAGCGTCCAACGCGGCCGCGTTCCTCGCCGGCCTGGTCTTCAGCCTGAGCGGTTTCATGATCGTATGGCTGGGTCATCCCCATGTGAACGCCGCAATGTGGTTGCCCGTGTTGCTGTTCCTGGTCGAGAGATCGTTCCGGCATCCGGCTGTTTTTGACCAGGCGGCGCGCCGGCTGTGGGTGGGCTTTGCGGCGGCGGCCGCGTGTCTGCTGCTGAGCGGGCATGCGCCGACGATGGTGGAAGTCGCATTGGTCGTGGGAAGTTATTTCCTCTTCCGGCTCGCGGACCCGGCGACCGAACATCGGGCGCTCCGGCTGGTCGTCGCCGGCGCGGCATGGATGCCGGCATTTCTATTGGCGGCGCCGCAACTGTTGCCCTTCCTGGAATATTATCACAACGGTTCGCTGGCGACCGCTTCCCATAGCTTCGGCGGCCGGGTTCCCCTGAACGGGCTGTTGTTGTATTTGCTCCCGTATCTGAACGGCAGCCCGGTCGCCGGGTATGAAGGGATGATGTTACAGCTGGGCATCGGGCACCTGCTGCCCAACTTCAATGAGCGGACCGGATATGTTGGAGTGTTGCCGTTATTTTTTGGGCTCTATGCCCTGGCAGGGCGGCGTTGTCGTTGGACCTGGTTCTATGTGGGGGTGGCTGCGGTCTCTTTGCTGGCCGTCTTCGGCGTGCCGCCGGTGCCGCAGATCCTGCTGGCGTTGCCGGCTGTCCGCGACATCACGCTGTTCCGGATGGTGCTGGTGACGGGTTTCGCCGTGGCTGTGCTGGCGGGGATCGGCTGGGACAAATTTTTTGCCGATGAAAACCGCCGCCGCAAATTCCGGATGGCCGCCGGCTTTGGAATCGTTATCGCCGCGGCGGTCGGTTGGATCTGGTATCACGCCGGTTTTCACTGGGAACGGCTGGGGCCGGATCAACGCGGTTTCTTGTTTGTTCAATTGATGATGCTGGCCGGAAGTCTCGTCGCCGGCGTGGGCCTGGTGATCGGCCAGTTGCGGCCGAGCCTGCGCGTGGCGATCGGGTTGGGCTGGATCGCAACAGATCTGGTGAAGTTCGGGATGGGTTACAACCCGTCGATCCCGCATGACCGCTATTACCCGGCCACCCCGGCGATCGAATGGCTTCGGCAGCGGCCCGGTGATTTTCGCATCCTCGGCATCAACCTGGCGATGGTTCCGAACACAGCGGAAGTGGTCGGGCTCAAAGACGTGCGCGGGTACGACATCGTGTCCGTTCGCCGGTACGAGGAATTGATCACCGGCACGGCGGGAGATCTGTTCTTTTATCAAACGGCGATGTCGCCGCCGCCATCGTTTTCGCTCCTGAACGCGAAGTACGTTTTGGCCTTCCATCCGATGCGGTCCGCGCCGGTGCCGCTCGACCTCGTCTATTCCAACGAGATCTTCATCTACCAATATCGCGATTTCCGGGAACGGGCGATGGCCGTGTTCGATCATCGGGTGCAGGATTCCGCGAACGTCCTGGCCGCCGTTCGTGCCGGCGATTTCGACCCGGCAAAGACTGTTCTCTTCGAAGATCCGCCGCCGACGACGATATCGCCGGGAGACGGGACGACGAATGCGTCGGTGCGGATCGTCTCGGACGCGCCTGACGATATCGAGATCAAAGCGTCGATGTCGCGTCCCGGCTTCTTGTTGTTGTTGGACACGTGGTTTCCCGGCTGGGTGGCGACGGTCAACGGCGTGGAAAAGCCGGTTCTGCGGGCCGATTACAATTTCCGCGCGGTAGAATTGCCGGCGGGCGATTCGGTCGTGCGCTTTTCCTATCGACCGCGCAGTTTCCGCATCGGGATGGACTGTTTTTTTGCCGGCCTGTCGGTTTTATCGGTTCTTTTCTTTTTCCCGAAAAGACGCAAGGGTTTTTGATCCCGGCCTTGCGAAATACAACTGCTTCGTGCGAATTGAAGGTTCAGGCGCGGTCGTCCTTTTTTGCGTTCTTGCGGGCAAGATCGGGGGAAACGGTGGCATGATAATAGCAGTTGCATTTCGGCGGGCTGAGAGCTAAACCTTTTGGCGTCAGCAGCCAAACAAACATTATGAAAAAAGCACTTATTATCTCTGCACTGGTGATCGGCGCAGCGACGGTCCGCGCCGATCAAAACATGAACACGGCGTCGGGCTCGACGGATAGATCCGTTTTCCAGGCGTCGTTGACGCCGAATATCGCCATCCATCCCCGGACGACGGAGATACATGGGTTGTCGCTCAACATCTACGGGGAGAACCCGCAGCATGGTGTGGCCCTTGGCTTCGTCAACGGCAGCACCGGTGAAAGCGGCGGCTTCACCTGGGGCATGTACAACTACAACGATTCCTTCACCGGCGTCCAGTGGGGTATCGTCAACAACAGCAAAGAATATTTCAAAGGCTGGCAGGGCGGCATGGTCAACCTGTCCAAAGGCAAGTTCATCGGCTGGCAGGACGGCTGGGTGAACTGGTCGCAGGAAGTCCATGGTCTCCAGACCGGCCTGGTCAACTACAGCGAAAACCTTCACGGCGTCCAATTGGGCCTGATCAACGTCGCGGCGAACAATGACTGGTTCAAAGACATGCCCCACAAGTTCGCGAAAGGTTTCCCGTTCTTCAACTGGTCGTTCTAAACGATCGCCAACTGATTCAAACCGCGCCTTTACGGGCGCGGTTTTTTTATTTCACCGGCGTGAACCGGACCGCGTAGCCGCCGCCCGGCGCCAGTTGCGCTTTCAGCCGGATCTTTCGATCGACCTTCTTCTTCTCGATCCTGACATGCTTCGGATTTTTTCCGGCATCCGGCGCGTCGGCATAGATCTCGGCGATATATTTTCCGGCGCCGAGGAATGACAGCGGCAGGTCAAGGTCGCGCGCCGTCCAACCGGTCATGCTGCCGAGATACCAGTCGTCCCCGTGCCGCCGCGCGATGGTCACGTATTCGCCGGGCACACCGTTCAGGGCGCGGATCTCGTCCCATGCCGCCGGCACGTCTTTGATGAACTGGAATTCCGGATGGCTTTCGTAGGCGCCCGGCCAATCGGAAACCATCTGGAACGGCGCCTGGTAGACCACGTACATGGCCAATTGATGCGCACGCGTGCCCATCACCATCGGACGGTCCATGCGCGGGATAAAATCGTCGCGGGTGACGTTGTCGAAGGCGCCCGGCGTATAATCCATCGGCCCGACGAGCATGCGCGTGAAGGGCAGGGTGACGTGATGATCCGGGTTGTCGCGGGCACCGGCCTTGGACTGTTCCATCCCGGAAACGCCTTCATAACCCAATACGTTCGGCCAGGTGCGTTCCAGGCCGCTGGGCTTGGTGGAACCGTGGAAATCGACCATGAGATGATGCTTCGCGGCCAGTTCGGCCACGCGATAATACCAGGCCATCCCGCCCTGGTCGTCACGCTCGATAAAATCGATCTTCAAACCGGCGACCCCCCATTTTTCATACAACGGGAACGCTTCGCTCATCTGGCGGGCGACGGCATCGTGATGCAGCCAGATCCAGACTTTCACATTTTTCGCGGCCGCATATCGGACGAGGGCCGGGACATCGACCGTGCCGTTCATCTGCATGATGTTGGTGCGGAACGACCATCCCGCATCCACCAGCATGTATTCAAAGCCGGAGGTGGCGGCGAAATCGACGTAATATTTCATCGTTTCGGTGTTGAAGGCCGATTTGCCGTTGGGACCGGGACTGCCGCTCCACCAGTTCCATGAAGCTTTTCCGGCATGGATCCATGAAGGGTCGGCGATCTGTGACGGCGGATTCAAGCTGGTGAGCATGGTCGATTCCATCAATCGTCCCGGATCATCGGCGATCATCAACACGCGCCAGGCGGATGAATGCGGCAGGGCGCCGCTCACGCGAAGGTCGGGGTTGTCCAGGTCCGGCGCGAGAACGGATTCAAACCGGTGGCCGGTCCAGCTGGCCGAGAGGTTCTCAAGATACATCGATGAATAATCGCGCAGATCGGCTTCGGTGATCGCCACCCAGGCCACGCCGGGAAGTTCCATCACCAGCGGGCATCCGATCAACACCGTGCTGGCCACACCGCCCTGGTTGGCGAACGCGCTGGCCGGAAGTTTGATGAATTCACTTTCATACATCGACCGGAAATTCGGCAGGACCAGCGCGTAGGTCATCGCATCTTTGCTCAACCGAAATTCAGTCTTTTCGGCCGATAACCGGAAATCGGCGATCCCCGGCTGCCCGGGAACGGTGTAGCGGAACGCCACGGCGTCATCGTAGACGCGGGCTTCGATCTGCAGGCGTCGGGCCGTCGCATTGTCTTCGACTTCCACTCGAAGCGCGTCATAACGGTCATGGACGGTCGAAGCTTTGCCGGTGACCAGCTGATAATCATCGGTACCGCTCCAATTCGTCGCGGCAATGATATGGACGTTCGTGCCTAACGGACCTTCTCCGGCGAGGTCGAGGCGCAAGCCGGACGGCTCGATGACGGGCTTGTTCCGGAACGAAACCGAATAGACCAATTTTCCATTATCGGCCGGCCGGTTGCTGGCGTTGACCGTAAGAAAGAGGACTTCCAGGCGTGAATCCGGTGACGATGCGGCTCCGCGGTTGGGGATGGGCTGGGATGTCGATTGAGCGATGGCGACGGTGGCGGCGGCCAAAGCGATGACCAGGGGAAAGACAAAAACCCTCGATAACTGGGTGGTTTTCATGCTTTTTATTAGCGTTTGGTCCCTGAAATGGAAACGAAAATCGGCTGTGAATAACTCTGGAAAGCGGCCGACTTGGCAAGCTGGAAAACCCGTGCTAAGTTTTTCGCGTGAAACCCTTCTTCAAACCCAACTTGGACCGCCATGGTCGGATGGCGCGGGGAGTCATCGGCGCGTTGTGCCTGGTGGCGGGGATCGTTGTCGCAGGAGATTTCTCGCTCTGGGGCCTCATCCTCGTAGCAGCGGGATTGTTCGCGATCTTCGAAGCCATCAGCCGCTGGTGCGTCCTGCGTGCGTGCGGGATCCGCACCAAACTCTGATTTGAGATTTGCGATATTGATCTGCGCGACGAGGGCTTCTAAAAAGAACTCGTAAATCGTAAATCGCGTATCGTAAATTCTTGGGATGAATCTGTTGCCGTTCGGGAAAATAACACCCGCCAAACCAAGGAAGTTCGTCCCGCAAACCATCGACCTGGGCGATTGGCGGCAATTGGCGCCGCTCTTCGACCGTCTCGAGGTTCGCGCCCGGGAGATCAACAGCGTCGCCGACCTTGAACGCTGGCTGCTCGACTGGAGCGAATTATCCGCCGCGCTCGATGAGGAGGCATCGCGCCGTTACATCGCCATGACCTGCCACACGGACAATGCCGAGGCCGAGAAAGCCTACCTGCATTTCGTCGAGAACGTGGATCCGCAGCTCAAGCCCCGGCAGTTCGCCCTGGAAAAACTTTACGTCACGCATCCGTTGCGCGAGGAATTGATCGAACTGGGAGACGTCGGGGTGGCGGTGAACCGTTACGAGATCTTTGATCGCGATACCCGCAACCACGTCGAATTGTTCCGTCCGGAGAACGTGCCCCTGGAAACCGAAGAGGCGAAGTCTTCCCAGCGATACCAAAAACTGATCGGCGCCCAGACGGTCAATTTTCGCGGCGAAGAAAAGACACTGGTCCAGATGGGCCGATACCTGGAAGAGCCGGATCGCGCGTTGCGGCAGGAGGCGTGGGAGCTGGTCGCCCGCCGCCGGTTGCAGGACGCCGACCCGTGCGAGGCGTTATTCGATGAGCTGCTCAAGTTGCGCGGGCAGATCGCGCGGAACGCGGGCTTTGATAATTATCGCGACTACATGTTCCAGCGGATGGGCCGGTTCGACTACACGCCGGAGGATTGCTTCCAATTCCACCAGGCGATCGAAAGCGAGTTCGTCCCGGCGGTGCGCCGGATCCAGGAAGAACGGCGGGCGCGATTGAAATTGGACAAGTTGCATCCATGGGACCTGGCCGTGGATCCGTTGAACCGGCCGGCGTTGAAACCGTTCAAGCAGGTCGATGAGATGGTTTCACGCACCCAAAACATCTTCAACCGGCTGGATGCCGGGCTCGCGCAGGGTTTCCAGCAGATGCAGGACCTGAAGCTTCTCGACCTCGACAATCGCAAAGGCAAGGCGCCGGGCGGATATCAATCGACGCTCGCCGAGTCGCGCCTGCCGTTCATCTTCATGAACGCGGTCGGGTTGCAACGCGACGTCGAGACCATCCTGCATGAGGCCGGCCATGCGTTCCATGCCCTGGCGACCCGCAATGAAGACCTGTACCCGTATCGCAGCGCGCCGATCGAGTTTTGTGAGGTGGCGTCGATGAGCATGGAACTGCTGGGGAACGAATTCATCGGTGAATTTTATCCGGACAACGACGCCAAACGCGCATTGAAGACGCATCTCGAGGGTATCCTGGGATTTTTTCCGTGGATGGCGACGGTCGATGCGTTCCAGCATTGGATCTACACTCATCCGGACCATTCGCGGGCTCAGCGCAAGGCGGCGTATCTGGATCTGATGGACCGTTTCGGCGGCGCCACCGACTGGTCGGGCTGGGAAGAAGCGCGGGCTTATTCGTGGCACCGGCAATTGCATATCTTCATCCATCCGTTTTATTACGTTGAATACGGCATCGCGCAGCTCGGGGCGCTGCAGGTCTGGGCGAATTCGAAACGCGACAAAAAGAAGGCGTTGACCGATTACAAACAGGCGCTGGCGCTGGGTGGATCACGACCGTTGCCGGAACTGTTCCGGGCGGCGGGCTGTCAGTTCGAGTTCAGCGCGAAGACGATCCGACCGCTGGCGGAGATGCTGGGGGAAGAGCTCGCGAAACTATAACGGAGCGCGGCTTGTCTCAAGCCGCAGCGTGTCGATATATATTGACGTCGCCGGGCATTATGATTTAATTCCCGGGTCTTGCGTGCGTCTAGAATTAAAGCCAAGGCCATACCATACAATCCCGGTGTGAGGGAATTGGTTGCTGACAAACGCCAGTGGTCTTCGTTAAGCCGCGCCGATCAGAAACGCGGCTTTCACGGTTGGAATGAGCGCGGCTATCTGCCGCATCGGGATGAGCCGGGGCTTGTTCAGTTTGTGACGTGGCGCCTTAATGATTCGTTTCCTCTGGCCCTCCGATCCGAATGGCAAGAATTGCTACAGAACAAAAATCATCGTCAACGTCGGCTGGAAATCGAAGGGTATCTGGACCGAGGCCGTGGTGAATGTCTTCTGCGACGCCCACAAATAGCTGAACTGGTCGAAGATACATTGCGGTTCCATCATACGAAGTGGTACGACTTGCGAGCGTGGGTAATAATGCCGAATCACCTTCATTTTTTGATCGGGATCAACCAAAGACCGCTTGCGGAGATTATTAAGGAATTAAAGCGTTATACCACGCGGGAAGGGAACAGGATATTGCGACGAACCGGTTCGCTTTGGTTTGAGGACTATTTTGACACATACATGCGGAATGACCTGCACGAATTAAAGGCGCGGAAATACATCGAAAACAATCCGGTCAAAGCGATGCTTGCGCGAACTCCGGAAGAGTGGCCGTGGAGCAGTGCCCGCTTCAGGGATAAATATGGAAATCCTGGCTTTTGATCGAGCTCGCGCTTTTACCTCAGTTCAAGCAGATGGAAGGCAAGACGTTTTGGGATGTTGAAGCTGTTACCGGACGCGCTGCGGCTTGGGACAAGCCGCGCTCCGGGATTGATGCAGGATTACCTGATCGGTTCCTGGTTTTGGCGACTAAACTTCAATCCCGTACGCCTTGATCTTGTTGTAGAGCGTTTGGCGGCCGATGCCGAGGCGTTTGGCGGTTTCCAGTTTGTTGCCGTTGGTTTCCTTCAGCATCTGGATGATCGCGTTGCGCTCGACGCCTTCGAGGAGCGTGAAATTTGAATCGATTTCTTCGCCGCCGGCTTCGGTCGCGGCGGTCTTGACGGCCGTGATGCTCATGTCGGCCGCGGCGATCTCCGCGCCTTCGCATAACAACACGGCGCGCTGGATCTCGTTCTGCAGCTGGCGGACATTGCCCGGCCATTCGAACGCGGTCAGGCGGTCGATGGCATCCTGCCGGAAACCGCGGATCGGGCGGTTCGCCTGCGCGGCAAATTTTTTCAGGAATGAATTCGCCAGCGGCATGATGTCGTCGCGACGCTCGCGCAACGCCGGCAGATGGACGGCGATGGCGCTGATGCGATAGAACAGGTCTTCGCGAAGCTTGCCGTCTTTGATCGCTTTTTCCGGCCGGCGATTGGTCGCCGCGAGGATCCGGCAATTGGTCTTGTAACTGGTCTTGCCGCCGACCGGCCGGACTTCCTGGTCCTGCAACACGCGCAGCAGTTTGCTTTGCGTATCGATCGGCATCTCGGAGATCTCATCGAGCAACAGCGTGCCGCCTTCCGCCTGGCGGAACAGGCCTTCACGATCGGCATGGGCGCCGGTGAACGCGCCTTTGACGGACCCGAACAGTTCGCTCTCGATCAATTCGCGGGGCAGGGCGGCGCAATTGACTTTGACGATGCGGTTCTTATTGCGCGGGCTCAGAGAATGGATGAGGTCGGCGATGACTTCTTTGCCGGTGCCGCTTTCGCCGGTGATCAGGACGGCGACGTCACTGGGCGCGATGCGTTCGACGGTGCGGACGACTTCCTGCATCGCCTGGCTGCGGAAGACCGGCGACGCGGTGCCGCTCATGGTCTCGAGCGCGCGACGGAGCGTCAGGTTCTCTTCGCTCTGTTGTTTGCGTTCGATCGCGCACTTGACGTCCGCCAGCAACTTTTCGTTCTCGAACGGTTTGGTCAGGAAATTGTAGGCGCCGCGGCGCCCGGCTTCGACGGCCATCGAAACGGTGCCGTGCCCGCTCAGGACGATGACTTCGGTCTCCGGCCAGGATTTTTTGATCTGCGGGAGGAGGTCAAGGCCATGGGCGTCGGGCAGCTTGACGTCGAGCAGCACCACATCGGGCGCTTCCTGGGTGAAATTTTGTCGGAGGCCGGCGGCATTGTTGGCGAGCGCGACGTCATAATGATCCTCGAGCACGGATGCGAGCAGGTCGCGCAGATCCTTTTCGTCGTCCACAATGAGAACTTTGGCTTTCATGTTTTACGTTTTCGTGCGCAGGCTTCGATAAAGCGCGAAAAAATCGCGCGATGTTCGGCGTACTTCTCCGTCAACCGTTCCGGATGAAACTGCACGCTCAACAAAAATGGCAACAACCGTTTCGCTTCGGGCTTTAGTTCCATCCCTTCCACGATCCCGTCGCGCGCCCGGGCAGTGGCTGCCAGCGGGTCCGCGGGCGTCATCACCGCCTGATGATGCGAACTATTGACTCCGAGAACGCGCTTGCCCGTGATTTTGGCGAGCATTGAACCCGGTGTCAACGATGCTTCGTGGACGATTTCATTCGCCCGGTCCAGGTGCTGGTGGTTCAACGCCCCGGGGATCTGCTGGCGGATATCGGCGACGAGCCGGCCGCCGAGCGCGACGTTCAACAATTGGTGCCCGCGACAGATCGCCAGCAATGGCTTTCGCTGGCGGAAAATCTCATCGATCAGGATCAGTTCACGCAAGTCACGGCTGCCGTTGTCCGGCGTCATCTCCACGGTCTTGCGGACGGACGGCGGCAAATGGCTGGCGTAGAGGCCGGGGTTGATATCGTCGCCGCCGGTGAGCAGGACGCCGTCGACGCGCCGGACACATTCTGCGAGCAGGGCGCGATTGCCGGTGGTGGGGACGGTGACGGGGATGCCGCCCGCCCGGGTGACCGACAGGTCATATTTGACCGACAAACTGACAGAGAGGTCATGGAATTCGACACCGCGTTTTTCGATGCTGGGAGCGACAAGGATCAAAGGCGGCTTGGCCATTGCATTGGACAATAAGAATTTTGGCCGCTTTTAACCAGTCAAAAACCGGAATGGCGCATTTTTTGCTGGAGAATACCCCATGATCCGGTCATCCAAGGTCAAACGGACTATCAAACGCAGCCCGCTGTATCACCTGATCCAAACGATTTCATCTCACCATGGCCCCGATGCCCGCGTGGATTTCCTGGGCGCGGCGATCGTCGTCGGCATCATCATCAGCGGTATCTTATTGATGCGCTCGTTGTTGGCGGTGCAATGACGTCAAGCATGGCAAATTGCAATTGTCACGCTTACCGTTCAATGGTCGGAGATCGTTGTAAGATCAAGGCGGTCACAGTGTCGCTCCCTGAGAAGATGCATGGCATTCCTTGTGCTAACAGTTATCCATCGCACGTGTGAACCCTGAGCCTCCATCCCCAAAGGCCGCCACAAGCTTCGAAAGCCTGTTCGCCCGGACATTGACGGTTCCCACCGATAAACGGACCGACCGACCTCGCCGGTTTCAAGTATCATGGAAAAACCGGCCCGATGGTTACTGTTTTCCCCCGGAAACCGGCCGTTGCTTCTTTTTGCGGGAGGATTGAGCCGGTTAACTTTTCGGTCCTGTTCCGCAGTCTGTCTCGTCCCATCGCTCGTTGCCTTTTGAAAGTGTGCGGATATTGGACAAAAGCGGTCAACGGCTACGGCAGTCCAGAACGCCAGACCAGGCGAAACGATCAAACCAGCACCGAACGTCCTGGATCGCCGACCCCGGGCGTTTTCACAGCCGCATGGTCGACCGGAGCTTGAATCGTCCCTCAGAACTGATACGGTACGGCGCACCCCATTTAAATATGTCCCCCGCGTCCTTTTTCAAATCGGCTTTGCCCATCGTGTTTGTCGTTTTCATTTTCGGCGGTTGCGCCACTTCTCATCGCCTGCCGCCCGGTAGCGAACAGGGTCGCAGCGATTGGATGCGCGGAAAATGGGGCGTCATGACCCATTACCTGGCGGATTGGCAGGCCCGCGACCATCACATCCGGATGACGCCCGAACAATGGAACAAGATGGTCGATGATTTCGATGTCGAACGCCTTGCCGACCAGATCAAATCGACCGGCGCCAGCTATCATTTTTTGACCGTGGGGCAGGGCTCGTCCTATTTCGTCTCGTCGAACGCCGCGTGGGATAAATATTTGAGCCGGGGCACGAACAAAGCCGCCCATCGTGATTTGATTCGGGATATGGCGACAGCCGACCGCAAGCGGGGGATCCGGTTGATCGTCTATTCCACATGTCACGGACCCGGCGACGCCCGCTCATCGCAGTGGGACAAAAATTCGACCACCCGCGATCATCGCAACGTCGGGCATATGTTGGCCTGGGAAAAGGTGACCCGTGAATGGTCGTTGCGTTGGGGGACCAATATCTCCGGCTGGTGGTTCGACGGCTGTTATAATCCCAACCAGATTTATGATTTTCCGGATGCGCCGAACTTCCAAAGTTTTGCCGCGGCCGCCCGCGCGGGAAACCCGGCCGCCGTCCTGGCATTCAATCGCGG
>Ga0070690_100000951_pt1 | contig 14764 bp, 11 predicted proteins | sample KBSS33HmetaG_FD_64671 | JGI IMG/M metagenome (GOLD analysis project Ga0070690, IMG submission 64671) | Switchgrass rhizosphere microbial communities from Kellogg Biological Station, Michigan, USA - KBS S3-3H metaG | ecosystem: Host-associated > Plants > Roots > Rhizosphere ... | reverse complement strand
CCCGGGGACGATCGTCGCCGTCACGCACGATCGCTACTTCCTCGACAACGTCGCGGGCTGGATCCTCGAGCTCGATCGCGGCGCGGGCATCCCGTGGGAGGGGAACTACTCGTCGTGGCTGGATCAGAAGAAGAAACGCCTGGAAGGCGAGGAGAAGGCGGAGTCGGCGCGGCAGCGGACGCTGGCGCGTGAGCTCGAATGGGTGCGCGCTTCACCGCGCGCGCGACAGGCGAAGTCGAAGGCGCGCCTCGCCGCGTATGAAGAGTTGCTGGCGGAGGAGAGCCAGAAGCGCGAGGAGACGGTGGAGATCAGCATCCCGCCGGGGCCGCGTCTGGGCGACGTGGTCGTGAAGTCCGAGAAGCTGCGCAAGGCTTACGGCGACAAGCTGCTGTTCGACGATTTGACCTTCAACCTGCCGCGCGGCGGGATCGTCGGCGTCATCGGCGCCAACGGCGCGGGCAAGACGACGCTGTTCCGGATGATCACCGGGCAGGAGAAGCCGGACGGCGGCACGCTGCGCATCGGCGAGACGGTCAAGCTCGCGTACGTCGATCAGAGCCGCGACACGCTGGACGGCAACAAGACGGCGTTCGACGAGATCGCGCAGGGCGCGGAGATCCTCGAGATCGGCAAGCGCAAGATCCCGGCGCGCGCCTACGTCGCGGGATTCAACTTCAAGGGCACCGACCAGCAGAAGCGGGTCAAGGATCTGTCAGGCGGCGAGCGCAACCGCGTTCACCTCGCCAAGGTGCTGCGCTCGGGGGGCAACGTGCTGCTGCTGGACGAGCCGACCAACGATCTGGACGTCGACACGCTGCGCGCGCTGGAGGAGGCGCTGCTGGCGTTCGCGGGTTGCGTGGTGGTCATCAGCCACGATCGCTGGTTCCTGGACCGGATCGCGACCCACATACTGGCGTTCGAGGGCGACAGCCAGGTGGTCTGGTTCGAGGGCAACTACCAGGACTATGAGGCCGATCGGAAGCGCCGCCTGGGCGCCGCCGCCGAGCAGCCCCACCGCATCCACTACAAGAAGCTCATTCATTGAGCGATGGACCGGAAGGTTCGGGCGGGGTTAAGCTTCGGTCATGATCTCGTACGAAGAGCTGGATCGGGCGCTCGGAAAGTGGAAGGCGCGGGGCAAGGGCGGCGTCCCGGACGCGCCGGCGAGCATGCGCGATAGCCAGGCGACGCCGATGCCGATTCCAGCGGAAGAGCTGGGCAGCATTCCGAACGAGGTCGCGCCTGGCTCCGGCGAGAGCACGGGCGAGATCGACGCCAACGAGCTCGAGACCTACGACGAAGCGGAGTAGGGCGCCCCGACGATTGGGCGAGCGCAGGGTGGCTTTGCCAGCCCGGAGCGAGCCGGGGGCGCGGGGGACCAAAGCGAGCGAAGCGAGCGACGTCCCCCGATCTAAAAGTAGAAGCGGACGCCGATGCCGCCTTCTATCTCGAACCAGAAGCCTGGGACGAGGATGAAGGATGGTGCTATCTCGAAGAACACTTCGAGAAAGTTGGGGTTGTTGAACATCAAGTCGAGGCCTATGGGCGCGCGCGCGGAGATGCCGACGCAATCGCCGGCGCAGTTGTTCACCCAGACGGCGCGGCCACCGAGACCGACGTGCCAGTCGAGCTGCGCCTGACTGCGGATGATGTTGGACTGCCACAGGTAGTCCGTGTTGAACGTGCCGCCGCGGTAACCGTAGCCGTCGCAGGTTCCGTTGTTGAAGCAGCGGTTGTTGAAGCCGTAGCCCCAGAACCCCAGGCCGAAGTCGAGCGCGTTGGTTTGAGCGATCCACCACTTGGCTGTCAGACCGGTCGGATCACCGATGACGATACCGAGTCCGAACTTGCGGCCGTACCCGACGTCCGTTGCCTTCGCCGATCTCTCGACGACAGCCAGCAGCGACATCGCCAGCAGAGCGGTCAGAATGATCCTCTTCATGGTCGCTATAGTAGGCACAGAAATATTTTCGGCGACAGTTTATGGCGTCGGTGGCGGGGGGTGTCCGTGACTGTGCGTTCCCGTCTGCCCTGTCGGACCCGCGCCGCGATCGGCATTCTGTTCGTCGGAATGATCGCGGGAGCGATCGGATGCAAGCGCGTGGCGTCGCGCCCGGCCGTCGTGCTCGACGCGGGCCGCGCGCCGGCCGTCGCCACGCCGGCGCCGCCTCCGCCGCGGCGGCAGGTGATTCTCGCCGCGGATGCGTTACCTGCATTGCCGGATCTTCCGCCGGAGCGGCGCGCCGTCCAGGTCGTCGGCGTCGAGGGCGCCGGCGTCGGCCAGCAATTAGAGGAGCGGCTCGTCGATGCGGATGCGGCGCGTGCGCGCGGGCTGACGGTCGTCGATCTCTCCGACGACTGGGCGCCCGCCGTGCTCGACGGCGCGAGCTACCGGTCCGTGTTCACGGCGCTGGCCGCCGATCGCGGCGACGGCGACGGCCAGCCGCTCGTGGCAGGAGAGCGCAACTACCTCGAGCTCTACGGGATCCCACCGGCGCTGTCGGTGCTCCGGCGCCGGTTTCTCGTCGACGCGAACCGCGCCTGCGATGGGGCCTTCGACGCCGACACATTGCTGGCCGTGGACCAGATCCGGACCTGGGGCGCCAGCACCGAACACAAGGAGCTTGCCCGGCATCGCGCGCGAGAGACGCGGCTGCAGACGGCCCGGGCGGCCGCGGGCGTCGACACCGTCCAGGCGCTCGCCGACAGCGGCGACGCCCGCACGGTCAAGGACGTCAAGGAGCACACCCGCTTCGAGGCCGAGCGGCTCGCGTTCGCCGAGGTCGAGAAGCGCCTCGCCTGCGAGGGCCTGCTGGATCCGCGCAAGCACAAGACCGGCGTCTACGACACGGAGATGCGCACCGCGATGCTGGATTTCCAGCAGAAGCAGGTGGTCATGGATCAGGCCGACATCAAGCGCTCGACGCTGGAGGCCCTCGCGCGCTCGCCCCTGGAGAACGACTTCCTGGCGCTCGACCGCGTGCTGACCGAACGCGCCATGCACGCCGCCGGATTCATCGAGGACGGCAGCGTCGGGGAATCGATCTCCAACCCGGCCTATCCGACCTACCTGGGCGCGGACGGCGCACGGCACCGGGTACCCGATCTCGCGACGGCCTCGCTGGAGGCGACGCGGCTCGCGCTCGGCATCGCCACCGTCGACGACGCGCTGGCGTTCTTTCGCCGCCATGCGCGCGACGACTTCCGCTGGTTGAAGGTCCCCGTTCGGCTGCCGGAGCCGCCCGAGTACTACGGGCGCACGATGGATCTTTCCGTCGAGATCGACCGCGGCGACGTCTGGTACGACTTCCCGTTCGACGCGGCGGGCGTCCGCCAGCCGCAGCCGCGCGACCGTTTTCCGCAGCTCACCCTGTTCGTGAAGTGGCGCGGCGAGCGCGTCCCGCTGGTTCGCTGGCGGACGACCGTCGGCGGCTGGCGCGCCGAGCTCGCGAGCGACGGCCAGGAGTACTACCGCTACAAGGGCTCCGACGTCGGCCCGCGCGTGTGGCGGCACATCGTCACCGCGCCGGTCTGGATACCGCCGCCCACGTCGCCGCTGGGATCGATGGTGAAGGAGAAGCGCGTCGCCGGCACGTACCAGCGCGTGACCAACTACGACGAGGTCGGCCCCGGTTACCTGTCCGCGTACGGGCTGGTCGCGGCCATCCACGAGGAGATGCGGAAGGGACCCGACGGCGTTCGCTTCTTCGACAACGGCATCCGCACGCACGGCTCGTTCGACTATCCGTCGCTGCGCGGCCGCTTCTCGCACGGCTGTCATCGGCTCTACAACCTGTCGGCGACCCGCCTGTTCAGCTTCGTGCTCCTGCACCGCAAGTCGCGTGTGACCGGTCCGGTGGCGGCCGGCTACCGGCGCGATTTCCATTCGAAGGGCGAGGTGTTCGAGATGCGGCTGCCCAGCCGCGGCTACTACCGCGAGCTCGAGCCGCCGATCCCCGTCGAGGTCCTGGAGGGGCGGATCAAGGGAACCATGGCGAAACCGATCGCGGGCTACGTTCCCAAGCCGGGCGTGACATACGCGTCCCGCCGGCCGCCCGCCGCTTCGAACGCGCCCGAAGACCGGGCTGGAGGCGATTCGCCATGACGGTTACGCGTTCGGCGGCGACGGCGTTCCTGTGCGTGTCGGTCCTGGCGCTCGCCTGCGGGCGCCGCGAGGCCGCGCCGCCTTCGCCGCCGCCGGTCCGCGAAATCGACGCCGGGGCGCCGGTCCGCGCGGCCGTCCCGCTCCCGGCCGATCTGGAGCCCGACACGGCCGATCGCGCGGACGCCGGCACGGTGACGATCAAGCTGCTGGCCGACCCGCGCCGTCAGGCCCATGTCACCTGGGGGCGAAAGGACCTGGGCGTGGCGCCGCTGGAGATTGTTCGACCCCGCGGCAGCGGGCCCCTCGATCTCTTGATCCAGGCGCCCGACTGCGTGCCGCTCCACACCCGCGTGTTCACGGATCGGGACGACACGCTGTCCCTGCGGCTCTACTCCGAGCGCGAGGCAGCAGGCTTACCCGGATATTCACCGCCCGCGCAGCCCCCCACTGGCGCCATCAAAACGCGGCGTCAATTTTGAACACCGTCTGGGACGCGGCCCTTTTTGCTTCCAAGTTGGCCGCGTTTCATCGATTATGCCGGCAATTTTCCCTCGCAAAAGGAGAGCACTCTCATGAGCAAGCCGATGTCGAAGTCCGATCTGATTTCCAAACTGGCCGAAGAGAACGCCGACAAGCTGTCCAGGAAGGACGTCAAATCGGTCCTCGAGACCCTGGCTTCGGTCGGCTACAAGGAGCTCAAGAAGACGGGCGTCTTTTTGCTTCCGGGCTTTGCCAAGTTCGTCGTGATCAAGAAGCCGGCCACGAAGGAGCGGAAGGGCATCAACCCGTTCACGAAGGAGCCGACGGTCTTCAAGGCGAAGCCGGCCCGCAAGGTGCTGAAGGCTCGTCCGGTCAAGGCCGCCAAGGACGCGGTCTGATCACCGGGCGCCGCTGACTGCGGCGTCATTCGAAAAAATCAGGCCGCGACCCAACGTTTCGCGCGGGAGCGGCTATATTCCGCCAGCATGGACGGGCTGGCGCGCAGGTTCCAGGAGGTCCGTCGGCAAACGGACCTCTTGGCCGAGCCGCTGTCGGCGGAGGACTGCCAGGTGCAGTCGATGCCGGACGCGAGCCCGACCAAATGGCACCTCGCCCACACATCCTGGTTCTTTGAAACGTTCGTCCTCGAGGGCGCGCCGTTCGACCCGTCCTTCGAGTACCTGTTCAACTCGTATTACGAGTCGGTCGGTCCCCGGCACCCGCGCCCCGCGCGCGGGCTGCTGTCGCGGCCGTCGCTGGACGAGGTCCGGCGCTACCGCCGGCGCATCGACGAGCAGGTCGCCGACCGGATCGAGCGCGGGCTGGCCGCCGACGTGCGCGCGCGACTCGTGCTGGGGATGCACCACGAGCAGCAGCACCAGGAGCTGATCCTCACCGACATCAAGCACCTGCTCGGCGGCAATCCAACCAGGCCGTCGTATCGGCGGGGGTCGGCGCCGCCCCGGCAGCCGTCGCGCAATACGCCCGCCCTGGAATGGATCGCCCGACCGGGCGGCGTGACCGAGATCGGCGTCGCGGCGCCGGGAGGGGACGGGGAGCCGTTCGCCTTCGACAACGAGAGCCCGCGGCACGAGGTGCTGCTGCGCCCCTATGCGCTGGCGTCGCGCCTGGTCACCTGCGGCGAGTACCGCGCCTTCATGCGCGACGGCGGTTACCGCCGTCCCGAGTTCTGGCTGTCCGACGGATGGGCGGAGCTGGTCGCCGAGCCGCGCGATCGCCCGCTCTACTGGCGCGCGGACGGGGCCGACGGCGGCGCGCTGTTCACGCTCGACGGCGAGCGGCCCATCGCCGACGACGAGCCGGTCGTCCACGTCAGCTACTACGAGGCGGACGCGTACGCGCGCTGGGCGGGCGCGCGCCTGCCGACGGAGGCGGAATGGGAGGCGGCCGCCGCGAAGGTCACCGCCCAGGCCGACGACAACTTCGCCGACTCCGGATCGTTCCACCCGCGCGCCGCGGGCGCCGGCGCCGGGCTGCGCCAGGTTTACGGCGACGTCTGGGAGTGGACGTCGAGCGCGTACGGCGCGTACCCCGGTTATCGGCCCGCGGCGGGCGCGCTCGGCGAATACAACGGCAAGTTCATGTGCAGCCAGCTGGTGCTTCGGGGCGGCTCCTGTGCGACGCCGGCGAGCCACATTCGCCCGAGCTACCGCAACTTCTTCCCGGCGGGCACGCGCTGGCAGTTCAGCGGCATCCGCCTGGCGCGTGACGCATGAACGCCATGCCGGCCGCGAGCGGAGCTCATGTCTCGACCAGGCAGGCCGCGGCGCGCGCCCTGCTCGAGAGCACGACGTTCGATTCGGCGATCGCCGAGATCCTGCGGGTGGTCTCGACGGATCTCGACTGGCCCATCGCGCTGTGCTGGATCGCCGGGCCCGACGACCGCGTGCTTCGGTGCCGATCGATCTGGGCCGCGGACGCGCTCCGGCGCGCGGATTTCGTGGAGGCGTCGCGTATCGCGGTCATCGCGCCGCCGGACTACGCGAGCGATCCGGTGGGGCGCGCCTTCGAGCGGCAGTCCCCGGTGTGGATCGAGAATCTGTCGAAGGAGGGCGCGTCGCTCGCGAAGCGCGTCCAGCTCGCGTTGTCGGCGGAGCTCGTGTCATCTCTGGCGTTCCCCGTCTGCGATCAGGGCGGCCCCACCGGCGTGATCGAGCTCTACTCGCGCCGCCCGCGTGCGCCGGAAGACGCGACGCTGTCCGTGATGGCCGAGATCGGCCACGACACCTGCGAGCTGTTCCGGCGAATGGAGGCGCAGTCGGCCGCGCTGGAATCCGTCGAGCGCTCGCGCGACGAGCTGGGCCAGGTCCTGGAGGCGATTCCGGACGGGATCGCGGTCTTCGACGGGGAGGGGCGCTTCATCTACGCCAACGATGCCGCTGCCCGCGCGACCGGTTTTTCCTCCACCGCCGAGATGATGAGCGGCTCGCGCGACGATGTCCTGGGGCGCCTCCAGCTGTGGGACGAGGCCGGGCGCCGGATGACGCCGGACGATCTCCCGGGCCGGACCGCCCTCAGCGGCCAGCGCAGCAGCAAGTTGCTCCGGTATCGGACGCGCGGCAGCGAGCTGGACCGATGGATCGTGCTCGAGGCGGTGCCGATCAAGGGCGAGGCGGGCGCCGTCCGCCGCGTCGTCATCGTCATTCACGACGTCACCGAACAGCGGCGCGTCGAGCTGGACAACGTACGCCTGGTCGGCGAGGCGCAGGACGCGCTCCGCGCGCGCGAGGATCTGCTGGCCATCGTCTCGCACGACCTGCGAAATCCCCTGGGCGTCGTGCTGGCGTCGACGTCGCTGCTGCTCAAGAGCAACCTGCCGCCCGACAAGCAGGAGCGGGCGCGCCGCCAGGTCGAGGCGATCCAGCGCGCTGGCAACCGCATGAACCGACTGATCCGCGACCTGCTCGACTTCGCCAGCATCCAGGCGGGGCGTCTGTCGGTCAGCGTTCGGCCCCAGGACGTGGCGGCGATGGTGGCCGAGGTGCTGGAGGTGCTGGAGCCCCTCGCCGCCGCGAAGTCGATGAAGCTGGTGGCGGACGTCGTGCCGGACCTCGCGATCCGATGCGATCACGATCGGGTGATCCAGCTGTTCTCGAACCTGATCGGGAACTCGATCAAGTTCACGCCCGACGGTGGCACCATCACGGTGCGCGCCGCTCCCGACGGGGACGCCGTGCGCTTTTCGGTCGTCGATACCGGGCCGGGTATCTCGCCCGAGGAGTTGCCGCACGTCTTCGACCGGTACTACCAGGCGCAGCGCCGGAACCGGGACGGCATCGGCCTGGGCCTGTCGATCGCGAAGGGAATCGTCGAGGCGCACGGCGGCCGCATCTGGGTCGAGAGCGAAGAGGGGAAGGGCAGCACGTTTTCCTTCACCCTGGCCCCCGGGTAGCCACCGAGGGGAATTCCCTCAGGAATCCGGAGCGATCGACCGATAGCAGCGGCTACGTCCGGGCCCTATAATACGGGCCCGAAAGCGTCGCAAAAGCACATGCCCAACGGTCTCGATGCGAAGGTGAATGGTTCAGGAGCGTCCCGCAAGTCCGGCGAAGCGCCCGCGAACGTGCCTTCCAGCGGTGACTCGGCCGCGCACGCTTCGGGTGCGGACGCCGACGCGGCGCTGTCGGATCTGGCAGTCGCGAACCTCGGCTTCGCCGAGGACCTCTATTTTCAGTTTCTGAACGATCCCGCCAGCGTCGAGCCGGCGTGGCGGCGCATCTTCGAGAAACTGAACGGCAGCAACGGCAACGGGATGGGCGCATCCGCCCTGGTGCCGCCCACGGCGTTCACGCGCAGCATCTTCTCAGGTGGGACCCTGGCAGGGTCCCACACCCCCGGGGCGGGCGTCGCGGGCAGCCGCATCTCGGTCCGGTTGCTGTCGGAACGCGTCCAGCGTCTGGTCGAGGGTTATCGCGAGCTCGGCCACCTGACCGCCGACCTGGATCCGCTCGGGCTCGTGCGCCGCAAGCTGCCGCCGATCGCCCTGCAGGACTTCGGTCTCGACGACGCGGATCTCGACCTGGTGTTCAGCAGCGAGAACGTCGCCGGCCCCGACCGCACCACGCTGCGCGATCTGGTCGGCCTGCTGCGCGAGACTTACAGCCGGACCATCGGCGTCGAGCTCGCGCACCTGCACGACGTCGAGCTGCGCTCCTGGGTGCAGAACCGGATGGAGGCGACGCGCAACCGCCTGGTGATGACGCGCGCCGACCGCCTGCGCATCCTGGACCAGGTGATCGGCGCCGAGGTGCTGGAGCAGTTCCTGCAGAACAAGTTCCTCGGCTACAAGCGCTTCTCGCTGGAGGGCGCGGAGAGCCTGATTCCCCTGCTGGAACGGCTCATCGAGCGCGCGGCGCGTTCCAACGTCGTCGAGATCGTCATCGGCATGGCGCACCGCGGGCGCCTGAACGTTCTCGCGAACGTGCTGCAGAAGCCGGCGTCGGAGATCTTCGCCGAGTTCCAGGACAAGGTCGACCCGAACGATCCGGGCAGCGGCGGCGACGTGAAGTACCACCTCGGCTTCTCGATCGATCGCACATTTGGACCAACGGGCGCCGACAGCGCCGCGCACAAGGTGCACGTCTCGCTCGCCTTCAACCCGAGCCACCTCGAGTGGGTGAACACCGTCGTTCAGGGGCGCGTGCGCGCCAAGCAGGATCGCGTCGCCGACTCGGCGCGCACCCGCTGCCTGCCGCTGCTGATTCACGGCGATGCGGCGTTCTCCGGACAGGGAATCGTCGCCGAATCGCTGAACATGTCGGATCTGGACGGTTACCGGGTCGGCGGGACGGTGCACATCATCGTCAACAACCAGGTCGGGTTCACGACCTCGCCCCGCGACGCCAAGTCGACGACCTACGCAACCGACGTCGCGCGCATGCTCCAGATTCCGATCTTCCACGTCAACGGCGAGGACCCGGAAGCCGTGTCGCAGGTGGTGGACCTGGCGATCGACTTCCGCCAGCGCTTCCACCGCGACGCGATCATCGAGCTGTGGTGCTACCGCAAGCTCGGGCACAACGAAGGCGACGAGCCGTCGTACACGCAGCCGGTGATGTACCGGACGATCGCGAGCAAGCCTTCGATCCGCATGGCGTACCTCGCGTACGACGGCGCCAATCCATCGCCCGACGGGCCGCGGATCACCGTCGAGGAGACCGACGCGATCGCCGCGGCGAAGCGGCACGCGCTGGAGGCGCAGCTGGAGATCGCGACCAAGGCGCAGACGCCGCCGCGGCCGAGCACGTTCGCCGGCGCGTGGGCGCGCATCAGGGGCGGCGCGGACAGCCTGGTGCCGGAGGTTCCGACCGCCGCGTCGCCGTCAGAGATCCAGGAGGCGACGCGCGCCATCACGACGACGCCGCCGGATTTCACGGTGCACCCGAAGCTGAAGGCGGTGGTGATCGACGGCCGCGCCGCGATGGGCGCGGGCGACAAGCCCATCGACTGGGGCATGGGCGAGGCGCTCGCCTTCGGGACGCTGCTGGCGCAGGGCGTCCGCGTGCGCCTCTCCGGGCAGGATGCGCGGCGCGGGACGTTCAGCCACCGCCACTCGGTGCTGATCGACTACAACGACGGCCACGAGTACACGCCGCTCGCGCACGTGCGCGACAAGCAGGGCACGTTCGAGCCGCGCGACAGCCCGCTGTCGGAGGGCGGTGTGCTGGGGTTCGACTACGGCTACAGCCTGGACATGCCGGAAGGGCTGACGATCTGGGAGGCGCAGTTCGGCGATTTCGTGAACGCCGCGCAGGTGATCATCGACCAGTTCCTCTGCTCGTCGGAGGCGAAGTGGCACCGGGTGAGCGGCCTGGTGATGCTGTTGCCTCACGGCATGGAGGGGCAGGGGCCCGAACACTCGAACGCGCGGCTCGACCGCTTCCTCAACCTGTGCGTCAACGACAACATGCAGGTCTGCAACCTGACCACGCCCGCGCAGTACTTCCACGTGCTGCGCCGGCAGGTGCTGCGGCCCTACCGCAAGCCGCTGATCATCATGTCGCCCAAGAGCCTGCTGCGATCGCCGGCGGCGACGTCGGCGCTGGCGGAGTTCACGGGCGGATCGTTCCGCCACATCATCCCGGACGTCGAGCTGCGGGCCAAGGGCCAGGCGGCGGAGACGGTGCGCGATCCGAAGCGGATCAAGCGCGTGCTGCTCTGCACCGGCAAGATCTACTACGATCTCGTCGCCACCCGGGAGGAACGCGGTTACGATGACGTCGCCATCGTGCGCGTCGAGCAGCTTTATCCGCTTCGCAGGGACGATCTGCTGGAGGTGCTGTCGGTGTACACGGACGGGACGCCGGTGGTGTGGGTGCAGGAAGAGCCGAAGAACATGGGAGCCTGGGCCTACATGAACCGTGAGATGCAGGGTTTGCTGGCGGGGTCGTTCCACTGGTCTTGCGTCAGTCGGCCGCTGTCCGCCAGCCCGGCGACCGGATCGACGAAGCGTCACGCGTACGAGCAGGCGCGCATAATGACCGACGCGTTCGGGAGGGGTGTCTAATGGCGCTCACGTTGCGGGTGCCCGCGCTCGGCGAGTCGATCCGTGAGGCGACGCTGGGCGCGTGGAAGCGCGCCGAGGGCGACGAGGTCGCGGCCGACGAACCGCTCGTGGAGGTCGAGAGCGAGAAGGCGACACTGGAGGTCCCGTCGCCCGGCGCCGGCGTGCTGCGGAAGATCCTGCGCAAGAGCGGCGAGACCGTCGCGGTCGGCGACGTGATAGCCGAGATTGATCAGATCGGCGCCTCGACCTCTGCCCCGTCTCCGTCCTCGTCCTCGTCCTCGTCCTCGTCCTCGTCCTCGTCCTCGAACGGTGGCGCCGTCCGGGCCGCGCCCTCCGCCCGAAAGGCGATGGCCGAAAGCGGTCTTTCCGCAGACGACGTGAAAGGAAGCGGGCGGGGGGGACGCATCTCGAAGCAGGACGTGGATCGCACGCTGCAGGCACGAGCCGAGGCGCGGTCGCCAGAGCCGGCGCCCGCCGCGCGGGCGCCCGAGCCGGTGCATCCCCCGGCGGCTCCACGCCCCGCCGTGGACGGCGCGCGCGAGCGCGTGGTCCCGATGTCGCCGCTGCGAAAGACGGTCGCCCGGCGCCTGGTCGAGGCGCAGCAGACCGCCGCGATCCTGACCACGTTCAACGAGATCGACATGAGCAACGTGCTCGCGATGCGCGAGCGCTACCAGGACCGCTTCGTGAAGGCCCACGGCATCAAGCTCGGCTTCATGTCGTTCTTCGTGAAGGCGGTCATCGACGCGCTCAGGGCCTTCCCGGCCGTCAACGGCGAGATCCGCGGCGCCGAGATCGTTTACAAGGATCACTACGACATCGGCGTCGCCGTCGGCGGGGGCAAGGGGCTGGTGGTCCCGGTCGTGCGCGACGCGGATCGGCTGTCGTTCGCCCAGGTCGAGGCGGCCATCGGCGATCTGGCGGTGCGCGCCCGCGACAACAAGCTGACCATGCAGGAGCTGGAAGGCGGAACCTTCACGATCTCGAACGGCGGCATTTACGGTTCGCTGCTCTCGACGCCGATCTTGAACCCGCCCCAGAGCGGCATTCTCGGGCTTCACGCGATCCAGAAGCGTCCGGTCGTGGTCGGCGACGCGGTGGTGGTGAAGCCGATGATGTACGTCGCGCTCTCGTACGACCACCGCCTGATCGACGGGCGCGAGGCGGTGCAGTTTCTCGTTCGCGTCAAGGAATGCGTCGAGGATCCCGATCGCATTCTGATCGAGGTATAGCCCTTTCGGAGGGAGGTTTCCGGCGTGCGTTGGATCGGCGCGGTCGTGGTCGTGACGGCGGCGCTGGCGCCGGTCAGCGTCGAGGCACAGCCGGCGGCATGCAGCCGCTGCGGGCCGGCGCCCATGTATCCCTCCTGGGAATGCGCCGACGGCCGACACGAGGGCGGCCGTGGCCCGTGCGTGGAACGACAGGACGGAAGCTGTGGCTGGATGCGCCTGGTCTGCCCCGAGGACCGCGCGCCGTCCGGTGCGCCGGCCACGTGCAGTCCGGCGGAGTGCGGTTCACCGCCGGCGGCGTCTTCCTGGGCGTGCCCGGGCAGCAGGGCGACCGGTGGGTTCACTGCATGCAAGCGCGATCGGGAGGGCCGCTGCGGCTGGATTTATCGGACGTGTCCCGCCGAGGCCGGGCCGACGTCCGGCAAGCCGCCGACGGCGCCGCGTCCGCCGCGGCCGATCTCGACGAGGCCGCCGCCGGGTCCACGCCCGCCGCCGCCGGCTCCCGCTCCGGCGCCCATGCGGAGCTGCCGGAACCTTCCGCGCGTCGACGAGCTGCGAACGTGGCCCGTCGTCGGCGTCTGTCAGCCGGGCGGCGGTCCGGTGCAAGCGCCGCGGGAGCGGATCCGATCGCTCGGCGACGGGACGTACATCTTCGCGGACCGGAGCGGCTGCTTCCGCGGGCGCTACATGCGCTGCCTTTCCAAGTGATCGCCGCGCCTGCGGCGCGGAGCGACAGGTGTCCCTAATAGAGCAGTCGCCGTCCTCGTCCTCGTCCTCGTTCGAATTCTTGGCGGCTGCGCTTCGAATTGCGGAGAACGGAGTGGAACCACGCCAAGGGTCTCCTCGTCCGGGTTGTCGAGATGCTCAGCAAGATGTCGTGACGGCTACTAGAAGCGCAACATGAGCGCCGGGCCCCAGACGTTACTGTCGCCCCTGCTCGTGTGAATCGGGGCGATGCCGACGACCGGAAGGCCCAGGCGTTGGGCCAGCGCGTGGTTGTAGTCCTTCGCCGAAAGGTAGGAGTCGACCAGGCTGTAGCCGACGCCGCCGAGTATCACGAAGAAACCCATGAAGAGCGCGCCGCCGGCGTCGACGCCTCCGGTCGAGCCCCCCTCGGGGTTGGAGTGTTCGGTTCCCCACGCGATGATCGAGGCCCCGCCGATGATGAGGCCCCAGGTGATGACCGCGCCCATCGCGTGGTCAGCGTAGATGTTTCCGAGTCCGGGAAGGAGGACGGAGAGCAGGAGGGCGAGCCCCGGGCTCTTCTTCTCCTCCTCGTAGATGAACATCGTTTGCGGGCTTATGTTGTAGCCGGGCGCGTAGCCGTACGGAGCGCCCTGCGGGGGCGGCAGCGGTTGCACCGGCTTGCCGTCCCAGCCCATGCCCTGCGCCGCGGCCGGTAGGGGCGCGAGGAGAACGCAAAAGATCACGGCGAAAATGGTCAGCCGCATCGCGCCAGTCTACCGCCGCTCGCTCGCGCACGAACGACGCGATCCAAATGCGGGAATTCCCTGGGACTTCCGCGCTGAGTTGTCGGTCAACGTTTGACATTGCCGGGGGCGATTGCTACGAAGCCGAGGTGGGGAACGGCGTCGGCCAGGTTCTTCCCGGGACGTCGGTGCCCGGTCGCGAGATCGCCCCCTCGGCGCTCGACGTCCAGATTTTCCTGACCGAGGCGGATCGCGTCTCGCTGCTGCGCGCCGAGGCGCGCCGCGGCCTGACGGCGACGCCGAAGCAGCTGCCGCCGAAATGGTTCTACGACGAGCGCGGCTCGGCGCTGTTCGAGGAGATCACGCGTGAGCCGGAGTACTACCTCACGCGGCGCGAGCGCGAGATCCTGCGCGCGCGCGCGGGCGGCATCGCGCGCGCCACGCGGGCGGAGACGCTCGTCGAGCTCGGCTCGGGGAGCTCGGAGAAGACACGCCTGCTGCTCGATGCGCTGCGCGACGTGGGCAGCCTGCGCCGGTTCATGCCGTTCGACGTCTGCCTCCCGGCCGTCGCCGCCGCCGCCGCCGGACTGCGGCGCGACTATTCAGGCCTGGAGGTGAAGGCCGTGGTCGGCGACTTTCACGAGCACGTGCGCTTCCTCCCGCGCGGTCCGTCGGGCGGACCGTGGCTGGTCGCCTTCCTGGGCAGCACGATCGGCAACTTCGACGAGGCGGAGCGCGCCCGATTCTTCACCGCGCTCCGGTTGGTTCTCCAACCCGGTGACTGGTTCTTGCTGGGCGCCGACCTGGTGAAGGCGAAGCGCCGGCTCGACGCCGCCTACAACGACGCGGCGGGTGTCACCGTGCAGTTCAACAAGAACGTCCTGCGCGTGCTGAACCGCGACCTGCGCGCCTCCTTCGACGAAGAGCTGTTCGACCACGTCGCCGCGTACGATCCCGAACGCGAGTTGGTCGACATTCGCCTGCGCGCGCGCGT
>Ga0070690_100000948_pt1 | contig 14809 bp, 13 predicted proteins | sample KBSS33HmetaG_FD_64671 | JGI IMG/M metagenome (GOLD analysis project Ga0070690, IMG submission 64671) | Switchgrass rhizosphere microbial communities from Kellogg Biological Station, Michigan, USA - KBS S3-3H metaG | ecosystem: Host-associated > Plants > Roots > Rhizosphere ... | reverse complement strand
AAGAATCCCATCGACGAACTGCCGTGACGGAGATGCTGAGTGATCCGCACGCGTGGATCGCGTTCCTGACGCTGTCCGCGCTGGAGATCGTTCTAGGCATCGACAACATCATCTTCATCTCGATCCTGGTCAGCCGCCTGCCGCCGGAACGGCGCGAGGCGGCGCGCATCACCGGCCTCGGGCTCGCGATGCTTACGCGCATCGCGCTGCTGTTCTCCATCGTGTGGCTGACCCGGCTGACGAAGCCGCTGGTCACGGTGCCGTTCCTCGGCAACGAATTTTCCGGTCGCGACATCATCCTGTTGGCGGGCGGCCTGTTCCTGCTGGCCAAGAGCGTCACCGAGATTCACGAGACGCTCGAGGGCGCGGGCAACGAACGTCACGCGCGCGTGTTCGCGAACTTCGTGGTCATCGTGGTGCAGATCGCGGTGATCGACATCGTGTTCTCGCTGGACTCGGTGTTCACGGCGGTCGGGCTCGCCCGGCCCGATCAGCTGCCTATCATGGTTGCCGCCATCGTCCTGGCCATCCTGGTGATGATGTGGGTGTCGGGTTCGATCAGCGCGTTCATCGAAAAGCATCCGACCATCAAGATCCTCGCGTTGGCCTTCCTGATCCTGGTCGGCGTGGTGCTGGTCGCGGACTCGTTCCACTTCGACGTTCCCAAGGGCTATCTCTACTTCGCCATGGCGTTCTCCGTGGGCGTCGAAATGGTGAATATCCGCCTGCGCAAGCTCATGGATTCGCGGCGGAACAGGCGTGACGAGAGCGAAGGTGGCTGAATTCTCGATCCACCGAATCCTCGCTGGCCTTTTCTACGTAGCTATCCCATGATCCGGCCCATCACGAAACCTTCGGAGTTGCGATGAATTTACGCACGAAGTCGCTCGATTCCATCCTGGCGGCGGCAGAGAAGAAAGGTCTGAAACGCCAGCTCGGCTGGTTCGAATTGACCATGCTCGGCATTGGTGCCGTGATCGGGACGGGAATCTTCGTGCTCACCGCCGTGGCCGCCAACAAGGCAGGGCCCGGCATGATGATTTCTTTCGTGATCGCCGGCGCGGTCTGCGTGCTCACCGCCCTGATCTACGCCGAGATCGCCGCGATGGTGCCGGTGTCCGGCTCCGCCTACACGTATTCGTACGCCGTGCTCGGCGAAATCGTCGCGTGGTGTGTCGGTTGGGCGCTGATCCTCGAGTACGCCATCGCGGCGGGCGCGGTATCCGTCGGCTGGGCGGGTTACGTCAACGGCTACCTGAATTCGAAGGGCTGGGGATTGCCGCTCGCGTTGCAGGCTGGCCCCGCAGACACCATCACCCTGGCCGACGGCACCATCGCGCACGGCGGCTTCAACCTGTTCGCCTGCCTCATCGCGCTGTTCGTCACGTTCATGCTCGTGATCGGCACGTCGCGCAGCGCCAAGTTCACCTCGGTGCTGGTGATCGTGAAGATCCTGGCGCTCAGCCTCTTCGTGGCACTCGGCTTCGGCGCGGTGGATCACGCGAACTTCGTGCCGCTGCTGCCGAATGGCTGGGGCCAGCCGCTCGGTGGCGTCGGCGTGCTGGGCGCGGCCGCGTCCATCTTCTTCGCCTACGTCGGCTTCGATGCCGTGTCGACCGCCGCGGAAGAAACCAAGAACCCGCAGAAGAACATCCCGATCGGCCTGATCCTCTCGCTGGTCATCTGCACGGTGTTCTACCTGCTGGTCGCGTATGTCGCGATCGGCGCGATGGGCGCGCAGCCCGGCGGCGAACTATCGAAGTCGAAGGAGCCGCTGGCGTTCGTCATGCGCCACCTCGGGCACCCGATGGTGGGCAACTGGGTCGCGGCCGCCGCCGTGATCGCGCTGCCCTCGGTCATCCTCATGATGATGTTCGGCCAGACGCGCGTGCTGTTCACCATGTCGCGCGATGGGTTGATGCCGAAGGCGTTTTCAGATGTGCACCCGAAGTTCTTCACGCCACACAAAGTGACGATCATCACGGGCTTGTTTGTCGCGGCGTTCGCGGCGTGTTTCCCCGTCGACATCTTGGCCGATGTTTCCAACGCCGGCACACTGTTCGCGTTCCTCGTGGTTGCCCTGGGTGTGATGATCCTGCGCAAAACCGATCCGAACCGGCCGCGGTCATTCAGGACGCCGCTGATCTGGGTCGTGGGGCCGCTGGCCATCGCCGGATGCCTGTTGTTGTTCGTCAGTCTCGGCGCCTACACGGTGAAGGTGTTCTTCATCTGGGCGGCCATCGGCCTGGTGTTCTATTTCGGCATCGCGCGCCGCACCAGCAACCTGGCAAATCCGGCCGCTGCGGCGGCCGCGTCCAACGACTAACGAATCGCGTCCGTCACGTGCGGTGCGATCGCGGCCACCAGCGCCGCGAACACCTTCGGCGTGCCGCCGATGATGTGCCCGCCCTGCTTGTAGTCGTCGCCGGTGAGCGTGCCCACGCGCCCTCCGGCTTCGGTGATGAGCAGCGTGCCCGCGGCGGTGTCCCAGGGCTTGAGACCCATTTCCCAGAAGCCATCGACGCGTCCCGCGGCCACGTAGGCGAGATCCAGCGCCGCCGCTCCCGGACGACGCAGGCCGGCCGCCTTGAGCATCACGGTCTTGAGCATGGCGAGGTACTCGTCGAGCCAGGGTGAATCCGCGCGATACGGAAACCCGGTGGCGATCAGCGAGCCTTCCAGTGTGGATTGCTTGCTCACGCGGATCTTGCGGCCTTCGAGCTGCGCTCCGTCGCCGCGCGAGGCGGTGAACATTTCCTGGCGCATGACGTCGAACACCACCGCGTGCTCGAGGCGGCCCCTGATCTGGCACGCGATCGACACCGCGAAGGTCGGGAAACCGTGCATGAAGTTCGTGGTGCCGTCGAGCGGATCGATGATCCAGAGCACGTCGCCCTTGCCGGTCTCGCCGCTTTCCTCGGCGAGGAAGGCATGGTCCGGGTGCAGCCGCCGGATGGTTTCGATGATGTCGGCCTCGGCCGCGCGATCCACCTCGGTCACATAGTCATTGCGCCCCTTGGTGTGGATTTCGATTGCTTCGAGACGCGGCATGGCGCGCACGATCACGTCGCCGGCGCGGCGCGCGGCCTTGACGGCAATATTGAGTAGGGGCTGCATCGTTGTTGGGGGCCGGTGGAAAAGGGCAGTTTAAGATAGAGGCCGTGTCACTGCAGTCCATTCGCATCGTGCTGGTCGAGCCTTCACATCCTGGAAACATCGGGGCGGTGGCGCGCGCCATGAAGAACATGGCCCTGTCGGAGCTGGTCCTTGTGCGTCCCAAGGCCTTTCCTCACCCTGAGGCTACGGCCCGCGCGTCCGGCGCCGACGATGTTCTGCACCGTACGAAGGTCGTCGACAGCGTCACCGATGCGGTGGCGGATTGCGGCTATGTGGCCGCCACCACCTCGCGGCCGCGCGACCAGAATTTCCGTGCGCTCGATCTGCACGATGCCGCGGCGCGTATCTTCGAAATGGGCGCGCGCGGCCCGGCCGCGGTGTTGTTTGGCGCGGAGCGCACCGGCCTCACCAACGAGGAGCTGGCGCTCGCGCACCTGTTGATCCGCATCCCGGCGAATCCGGAATATCCCTCGCTCAATCTCGCGATGGCGGTGCAGCTCATCTGCTACGAATTGTTCCGCGCCGCCGGCAGCCCGGCGAGCATGCGGCCGCTGTCGGAGGCGCCCGTGCCGCTCGCGCCCGGCGCCGAGATGGAGCGCTTCTACGCGCACCTGCAGCAGGTGATGGACGAAGTGGATTTCAAGGATCGCACCACCGGCGGCACGCAGCTGATGACGCGCATACGCCGGTTGTTCCAGCGCTGCGAGATGGACCAGAACGAGGTCAACATCCTGCGCGGCATCCTGACTTCGGTGCAGCAGAAAAGGCGCCGCGCGCGGGACGCGGCGCAAGAAAAAGCACACGACGCGGGCGAATCGTGACTATCTACCTCGACTACGCCGCCACCACGCCGGTGGATCCGCGCGTGGCCGAAGCCATGAGCGAGATCCTGCGATCGGACCGATACCAGGCGAATGCCGCGTCGACGACGCATGCTCCGGGGCTTCTGGCCAAAGAGGGCGTCGAGATGGCTCGTTTACCGATCGCGTCGCTGATCGGCGCGGACCGGCGTGAAATCATTTTCACGTCGGGTGCCACCGAGGCCAACAATCTCGCCATCCTGGGTGTGGCCGCGGCCGCCAGCCGGGCCTCGGCCGCGCAGCGCAAGGCGGAAAGCGCCTTGCACTTCATCAGCTCGCGAACCGAGCACAAGTCGGTACTGGACGCGCTCCGGGAACTGGAACGACGCGGCGCGTCCGTCACCTGGCTGGAGCCGGACGAATGGGGCCGGATTCCACCGGACGCGGTACGGGGCGCGCTGCGCGACGACACCACGCTCGTGTCGGTGATGCACGCCAACAACGAGCTCGGGTGCGTCAACGACATCGCGGGGATTTCGGCGGTCTGCCGCGAGCGGGGCGTGCTGCTGCATACCGACGCCAGCCAGAGCGTGGGCAAGATCGCGTGCGACGTCGCGACACTGGGCGCCGATCTGCTCTCGTTCAGCGCTCACAAGATCTACGGCCCCAAGGGTATCGGTGCGCTGTACGTGCGTGAGAGCGCACGGCCGAGGATCGCGCCGATCATGTTCGGCGGCGGTCACGAGCGCGGCCTGCGCTCGGGAACACTGGCCACGCACCAGATCGCCGGTTTTGCCCGGGCGGCAACTCTGGTGCGCGAGCAGGGCGCGGTGGATGCCGCGGCCAGTCGCCAGCTTCAGCGGCGGCTGCGACAGGGGCTCGAGTCGTTGCCCGGCGCGATCCTCAATACACCGCCCGGCGACGAATCCTTGCCAGGCCTCGTCAATGTGTCCTTCGAAGGCGTCGAGGGTGAAAGCCTGGTGACGGGACTCATCGATATTGCGGTCTCGACGGGATCCGCCTGCAGCTCCGCCACGCGCGAACCCAGCTACGTGTTGCGCGCCCTCGGTCGCGACACCGAGCTGGCGCAGAGCTCGTTGCGGATCAGCTTTGGGCGATATACGACGCCTGCGCACATCGACACCGCCCTTGTGGCGATCCGGCGCGAAGTCTCGAGACTGCGCGTCCTGGCCGGTGGGGACGCCATCGAGGGCGCCAGCGAGGATTTCCCGCCGTTCGACGGGCCGCTGTCGTGGGCTTCCGAGCTCGGGGTGTTGGCTCGACCCCACTTTCGTGCGGCGCCGCGCTTGCCGAAGTTTCCGCGTGGCACCCTGCCGACAGGGATTTGCAGGGGACAGGCGGGTCGTCGGGCGGACGGCGCCGATGTGACCTTCGAGCTGGAAATCGCCAGCGGAATCGTGAAAAGCGCCCGTTTCTCTGCGTACGGATGCCCCCATACTCTCGCCATCAGCGCCTGGTTATGTGATGTTCTGGAAGGCGCTCGAGTCGACGCCGGGGTTCCCGGAACCCCCGCCGACTGGGCCAGCAAGTTCGAGGTTCCGACCGAGAAACTTGGCCGATTGCTGATCGTCGAAGATGCATTGCGTGCGGCACTGGGGCCAGCACGCCAGGTTTGAGAAATGGCTATTTCGCTGACACAAGCTGCTGCCGAACGGGTCAAGACCTTCCTCGCGTCGCGGGGCAAGGGCATTGGCCTGCGGCTCGGCGTGCGCAAGACCGGCTGCTCGGGGTTCGCCTATGTCGTGAACTATGCCGACGACTCGGCGGCCAGCGACCTGGTCTTCGAGGATCGCGGGGTCAAAGTGTTCGTCGATCCGGAGAGCCTGCCGCTGATCAACGGCACCACGGTCGACTTCGTCAAACAGGGTCTCAACGAGGCCTTCCGCTTCCACAACCCGAACATAAAAGGGGAATGTGGATGTGGTGAAAGCTTCTCGGTCTGACGGGCCTCGCCGAAGCCGCTTTCGGCGTTAAATTTCAGGGGTTTACTCGCCCTTTTTTCTCGAAAAGGCGAGCCCCTCCCGGTACAATCGCGCGCCCATCAGACCCCCACTAAGGAATCTCTCGCATGGCGCTCGAGCGCACCTTCTCCATCGTCAAGCCCGACGGCGTTTCCCGTAATCTCATCGGCCAGGTGCTGAGCCGCTTCGAAAAGGCCGGCCTGCGCGTCGTCGCCGCCCGCATGCAACATCTGTCGCCGCGCGATGCCGAAGGTTTCTACGCGGTGCACGCCGCGCGTCCGTTCTTCAAGGATCTCGTGAAGTACATGACCTCGGGTCCGGTGCTGCTGCAGGTGCTCGAAGGTGAGAACGCCATCGCGAAAAACCGCGAGATCATGGGCGCGACGGATCCGAAGAAGGCCGCTCCGGGCACCATCCGCGCGGACTTCGCCGAGAGCATCGAGGCGAACACCGTGCACGGCTCGGACGCGCCGGAGACCGCCGCCAAGGAAATCGCCTACTTCTTCCGCGAGACGGAGATTTGCCCGCGCGGCTGAGACCCATGGAAGCCCCGACCGAACGAACCAACTTGTTAGGCCTGCCGAAAGCAGACCTCGAGGCGTTCGTCGGTGCGATGGGCAGCAAGCCGTTCCGCGCGCGCCAGCTCATGCAGTGGATGTACAAGCGCGGCGAATGCGACATTACGGCGATGACCGATCTCGCCAGGGATTTCCGCGCCGAGCTGGTCACGCGCGCCGAGATCGCCGTTCCGCAGATCGTGAAGACCCAGGTCGCCTCCGACGGCACACGCAAGTGGCTGCTGTCCGGCGGCAACGATCAGGCCTTCGAGATGGTCTACATCCCGGAGGAAGACCGTGGCACGTTGTGCATCTCCTCGCAGGTGGGCTGCGCGCTCGACTGCACCTTCTGTTCGACCGCGCAGCAGGGATTCAACCGCAACCTGAGCGCCGCTGAGATTGTGGGACAGCTGTGGCTGGCGAATCGTGAACTCGCGGGAGTGCAGGGTTGGCGGGTGGGTGACGATCGAATCATCACCAACATCGTGCTCATGGGCATGGGCGAGCCGCTCGCGAACTTCCGCAACGTGGTGCCGGCCATCCGGATCTTTCTCGACGACTTCGGCTTCGACATCTCGCGCCGCCGCGTGACGCTGTCGACCTCGGGGCTGGTGCCGCAGATCTACAAGCTCGCCGAAGAGGTGAACTGCGCGCTGGCCGTGTCGCTGCACGCGCCCAACGACGAATTGCGCAGCCAGCTCGTGCCGATCAACCGCAAGCACAACATTGCCGAGCTGCTGGAAGCCTGCTGGCACTACCTCGACGAACAGAATGGCCGCAGTGTGACATTCGAATACGTGATGCTCGACGGCGTCAACGACCGGCCGGAACATGCGCGCGAGCTCGCGCAACTGCTGCGCGGTCATCCGGCAAAGATCAACCTGATTCCCTTCAATCCTTTTCCGGGCACGCAGTACCGCCGCTCGCCGCTGGCGGTCATCGAGCGCTTCCGTGACGAGCTCATGCAGCGCGGGCTGATCGCGACGATACGCAAGACACGCGGCGACGATATCGATGCGGCCTGCGGGCAACTCGCCGGGCAGGTCACCGACCGCACCACCGTGCGGCTGGGCTCAAAAACCTTCGGATTGCAGGTACGCGCATGACGAACACGGGCCGGAACTTCGGAATGGGCTGGATTGCGGGGCTGGCTTTGTGCCTGCTGGCCGGTTGTGTCACGAGCACCAAGGACGGCGGCAAGCCGCTCAAGGAAGAGTCGCAGGACGTGCAGGCGTCCAAGTACAACGTGCAGCTCGGCACGGCATACCTGCAGCAGGGCAACTACTCGCTCGCCAAGGAGAAGCTCGAGCGCGCGCTGAAGCAGAACCCCAAGGATCCGGACGTGCACACCAGCCTCGGATTGCTGTACGACCGCACCGGCGAGACCAAGCTCGCGGACAAGCACTTCAAGGAAGCGCTGAAGCTCGCGCCGGACAAACCGGACGTGTCCAACAATTACGCCATCTACCTGTGCAAGAACGGCCGCGTCGACGAGGGCGTGACGCGTTTCATGGCGGTCGCCAGCAACCGTTACTACGGCACGCCCTGGGTGGCGCTCACCAACGCCGGCGTATGCCTGCGCGGCGCCAAGCGTCTCGACGAGGCCGCGCAGAAGTTCGTCGGCGCGGTCTCGTCGCGTCCTAACTACAGCGAGGCGACGGTGCAGCTCGCCAGCCTGCACCTCGAGCGCGATCAGATCGCCGAGGCCCGCAAGGTCGTCGACACCTACCTGAACGCATTCAAGCCGAATCCTGACGTGCTGCTCACGGCGGTGACCGTGGCGCGCGCCGCCAAGGACAGGATGTCCGAGGAAAAATACTCACGTGCGCTGCGCCTCGAATTCCCGGACTCCGCGCAGGCCCGAGCGCTGAAGCGCAACTGATCGATGGAAGATTCCCAGGCACCCGCCAGCGCGCCGCGAGCGCCTGTCGCGGCAACAATTGGCGAGCGGCTCCGCGCCGGACGCGAACGCGCGGGCCTGTCGGTGGCGGCCGCCGCCGAGAAGCTGCATCTCGATTCCAAGGTCATCGAGGCGCTCGAGGCCGACCGTTTCGCCGAGCTCGGCGCATCGGTCTACGTACGCGGCCACCTGCGCCGCTACGGCGACTTCGTCGGTGAGCAGGGTGCCGAGCTGGTCAACGCCTACACGGCGCGCAGCGAAGCGAAATCCCCGCCGCCGGATCTCACGCAGGTGCCGCATCCCGAGCGGCGCGCCGATCCGCGCCGCCTGGTCACGCCGCTGGTCGGCCTGGGTTGCGCGCTGGTGCTGGCCGTCGCCATCTGGTGGGTATTGGCGGGTTCACACGCCGGCACACGAGCCACGAGTGGCGCCGCGACGCCGGCCGAAACTTTGCCCGCTGCCTCGAGCGCACCGTCGGCGGCGCCCACGTCCGCCGCGCAACCGGCCGCGATGCGCGTGGCCGATGCGGTCCCGGTTGCCGCGCCGGCCGGCAAGTCCGCGAATGGCAGCGCGTCTCCGACGACGGCTCCGCCGGACCCGAACGCTGTGCGCCGCGAAGAAGCCCCGGCGCGTCCCATGAAGCTGACGCTCGAGCTGTCCGGCGAAAGCTGGGTGGAGATCTACGATTCGCGCGGCACGCGACTGTTCTACGACGTGGCCAGTGCCGGCAGCGTGCAGAACGTCGAAGGGCGCCCGCCGCTGCGCGTGGTGCTCGGCAATGCCGCCGGTGTCAGCGTGCAGGTCGACGGTCAGTCACGCGAAATTCCCACGAACGCCGTGAACGGCGAGGGCGCGCGTTTCGTCGTGAACCGCAGTGGCTCCTTGTCCCGGGCGCGCCCCTAACAACTACAGATGTCACGCAACATTCCGCCGGTCACCGGCATGAAAGACGTCCTCGCCGCCGAGATCGGCGCATGGCAGCACGTCGAACGCACCATGGCCGAAGTTCTCGCCGCCTACGGTTACGAAGAGTTGCGCGTGCCGGTGGTCGAACACACGCAGCTGTTCAAGCGCGCCATCGGTGAATTCACCGACGTCGTCGAGAAGGAGATGTACACCTTCACGGACGCGGGTGGCGACAGCCTCACGCTGCGCCCCGAGGCCACCGCCGGCATCGTGCGCGCGGTCATCTCCAACGGACTGCTGCGCGGTGCGCGCCTCAAGGTGTGGACGCAGGGCCCGATGTTCCGGCACGAGAAGCCGCAGAAGGGACGTTACCGGCAGTTCACGCAGATCGACGTGGAAGCGATCGGTTTCGCCGGGCCGGACGTGGACGTCGAATTGATCGCGCTCACCGCCCGTCTGTGGAAGTTGCTGGGCCTCACGCGCGTGACGCTGGTGATCAACTCGCTCGGCACGGCCGAATCGCGCAAGGCGTACCGGACCCTGCTGCAGGATTATTTTCGCCGAAATCTCGACGCGTTGGATGACGACGGTAAGCGCCGCCTCGAAGGCAATCCGCTGCGCATCCTCGACAGCAAACATCCGCCCACCCAGGCGATCGTCGCGCACGCGCCGGTGCTCACCGACCATCTCGACGAAGAATCGAAGCTGCACTTCGCGGAGCTGCGCGCCGGTCTCGACGCGCTGGGAATTCCGTACACGGTCAACCCGCGGCTGGTGCGCGGGCTGGATTACTACTCGCGCACCGTGTTCGAGTGGATCACCGATGCGTTGGGTTCACAGGACGCGGTCTGCTCGGGCGGCCGCTACGACGGCCTGATTGCGCAGATGGGCGGCGACACCACCCCGGCCATCGGGTTTGCCATGGGCGTGGAAAGGGTGGTCGAGCTCACGCGCCTGGCCGGCCAGCTGCCGGCCCCCACGGTTCCAGACGTGTTCGTCATGGCACAGGGTGAGGCCGCCCAGCGCACCGCGCTCAGGCTGGCCGAGCAGCTGCGCGACGCTTTTCCGGGGCGGGGCATCGTGGTCCATTGCGGTTCGGCCAAGTTCAAGACACAGTTCCGCCGCGCCGACGAATCCGGCGCCCGGGTCGCCCTGATCATCGGGGACGACGAGCTGGCGCGTGGCGTGATTGCCCTCAAGCCGCTGCGCGGCGCCGAGAGCACGCAGGTTGAATACCCGGTCGCGGAACTCACCGCCCGGGTCGAAGAGTTTCTCAGGAGATCGATGTGAGCGAATACAGCGAAGCCGAACAATGGCAACGGGCCAAGGACTGGCTGCGGGCGAATGGATTGTGGATCGTCGCGGGCATCGCGATCGGCGCGGCCGGCATCGGCGGCTGGCGCTGGTATGGCGAACGCCAGACCGCGCAATCCGAGGCCGCCTCCGCGCGTTATGACGAAATGATCGAAGCCTTCCAGCGCAATGACCGGACGCGCGTCGTCACCATCGCCGATGACCTGAACCGCGAGTACCAGTCGACGCCGTATGCCGCGCTCGGCACGCTCGTGGCGGCTCGCGTTCACGTCGAGGCGAATGAACTCGACAAGGCCGCCGTGGGTCTCAAGTCCGTGATGGACACGGCCAAGGACGAGGAAATCGGCATGATCGCGCGCCTGCGCCTCGCGCGCGTGCAGTCGGCCATGGGCAAGTACGACGACGCACTGGCCACGCTCAAGCTCGAACAGCCCGGGGAGTTCGACACGCGCATTTCCGAAGTGCGCGGCGACGTGCTGCTCGCCAAGGGCGATCGCGCGGGCGCATTGCGCGAATACCTCGCGGCCCGCAAGGGCGACAACAAGGGCCGCGTCGACTCCGATCTGCTCGACCTGAAGATTCGTGATCTCGGCGGCACGCCGCCGGGAAGCCCGGACGACTCACCAGAAGCATCCGCCAAGGCTTCTTCATGAAAAAATTCACGCTGCTGCTGCTCGCGGCCATGCTGGCGCTCAGCGCCTGCAAGTCGAACGAGGACAAGAAGAAGAAAAAGCTCGACGAGCCGGCCAAGCTCGTGGACCTGAAGAATCCGACGCTGCAGATCCAGAAAGTATGGAGCGCGAGCGTGGGCGGTGGCGGCAAGAAACTGCGCCTGGGCCTGGGACTCGGCCTCTCGGGCGACCACCTGTTCGCCGCCGGCCGCGACGGTGAAGTTGCGGCGTTCGATCTCAAGACCGGCAAAGAGCTGTGGCGCACCAAGACCAAGCTCGAGCTCACCGGCGGCACCGGCGTCGGCGGCGACCTGGTCGCGGTGGGCACGGGCGATGGCCAGGTGATCGCGCTTGCGGCGGACACCGGCGTCGAGCGCTGGCGCGTCGAGGTCAAGGGGGAAATCCTGTCCGCGCCTGCCGTGGCCGACCAGGAAGTCGTGGTGCGCACCGTCGACGGCAAGCTGCGCGCGCTCGCCATCGCGGACGGCCACGAGCTCTGGATCGCCGAGCAGCAGATTCCGCGCCTGACGTTGCGCGGCCTGGCGACGCCGGTCGTGACGCACGACACGGTGATCTCCGGATTCGACAACGGCCGCGTGCTCGCGGTGAACCTGATGGATGGCGCGACGGTGTGGGAGTCGCCGGTGTCGCCTTCGCACGGCCGCACCGAGCTCGAGCGCCTCAACGACATCGATGCCGCCGTGAAGGTGGTGGGCGAGGAGATTTTCGTCGCCGGATTCCAGGGCCGTGCCGCCATGCTGGCACTCGACAGCGGCCAGATCTGGTGGACGCGCGACCTGTCCAGTTATCGCGGTGTCGACGTGGACGACGACCAGGTGTACGTCTCGACGTCCATCGGCGAGCTGGTCGCGCTCAAGCGCCGCACCGGCACCGAGGTGTGGCGCAACGACTCGCTCAAGAACCGCAGCCTGTCGGCGCCGGCGGTCGTCGGCGACTACGTCACGGTCGCCGACCTCGACGGTTACGTGCACTGGTTCGATCGCGCCACCGGCACGCTCGCGGGCCGCGCCAAGACCGGCGGCGATCGCGTCACGAATACACCGCTGGCGGTCGACGGCATGTTGTACCTGATCAACGATGCGGGCGGCATCACCGCCATGCGTGGCCAGCCGGTGGCCGCGCGCGCCGCCAAGAGCCAGCCGGCGGCACCCGCCGCGGAAGCTCCGCCGGCGCCCGGCGGCGGCTGACGCCGCCACCGGTAGTTAGCGTCCACGAGCACCCGCGGTCTCCGCCATGCTGCCCGTCATCGCCATCGTCGGGCGGCCCAACGTCGGCAAGTCCACGCTGTTCAACACGCTCACGCAGACGCGCGACGCCATCGTCGCGGACGTGCCCGGCGTCACGCGCGACCGGCAGTACGGTTACGGCAAGCTCGGCCCGGTGCAATACGTGTGCATCGACACCGGCGGACTGGTAGAAAACCCGGTTGGAATGGACGCGCTGATGCGCATCCAGACCGAGCACGCGATCAAGGAAGCCGACCGCCTGATTTTCATGGCGGACGCGCGCGCCGGCCTCACCCCGCAGGACCAGTTCTTCGCGCGCGAGCTGCGCAAGTCCGGCAAGCCCGTGTTCCTCGCCGTCAACAAGGCCGAGGGCATGGAGGCCGCGATCGCCGCCTCGGACTTCCACTCGATCGGCCTCGGCGAACCGCACGCGATTGCTGCCACGCACGGCTACGGCTGCGAAGCCCTCATGGATCTCGTGCTCGCGGGCTTCGATGCGCCGCCGCCGCAGGATGAAGATCCCGCGGACGGCCGCATCCGCATCGCCGTCATCGGCCGGCCCAACGTCGGCAAGTCCACGCTGATCAACCGCCTCATCGGCGACGAGCGCCTGATCACCAGCGAAGTGGCCGGCACCACGCGCGACAGCATCCTCGTGCCGTTCGAACGCGACGGTCGTGAATTCACGCTGATCGACACCGCCGGCGTGCGCCGCCGCGCGAAGATCGACGACCAGGTCGAACATCTTTCGGTGTCGAAGACCCTGCAGGCCATCGCCGAGGCGCACGTGGTCGTCATGGTGGTCGATGCGCAGGATTCCATCGGCGAGCAGGACGCGAGCGTGCTCGGCCTGGCGTTGAACCGCGGCCGCGCGCTGATCCTGGCGGTCAACAAGTGGGACAACATTCCGATGGAGCAGCGCGACGAAATCCGGCGCCTGCTGACGCTGAAGCTCGACTTCGTGCCGTTCGCGCCGCTGCATTACGTGAGCGCGCGCCACGGCACGGGAGTCGGCGAGCTCACGCACTCGATGATCCGCGCCTACGAGGCGGCCATGCGCCAGATGAAGACGCCGGAGCTGACGCGCTGCATGCAGGCCGCGATGGAGCAGCACCAGCCGCCCATCGTGCGCGGCCGCCGCATCCGGTTGAGATACGCGCACCAGGGCGGGCGCAACCCGCCGCGCATCGTGGTGCACGGCAGCCAGGCCGCGCACGTGCCAGAGTCGTACAAGCGCTACCTGGCCAATGTGTTCCGCGAGCGCTTCGACCTGTTCGCGACACCGGTGTCGGTGGAATTCCGCAGCGACGTGAATCCCTTCCTCAAGGACAAGCCGCCGGAGAAGCGCGGTCGCAAGACCGTGCAGAAGGAGCGGCGCGACCGCCGCCTCAAAAAAGACCGCGCGAAGCGCGCACCAAAAAAGAAATGAAATTTCCCGGACGCCTCCGCATCGGAGGCGTTTTCCGCTGTGGCGCGCGAACGCCTGATAAAGTGAGCGCGTGGATTCCACCCCCGCACTGACGCGCTTGTTGCCGCGCTGGGCCGCGTACGCCGGCCTCTGGTTGCTGGTGTCGTCGGTATTCGCCTCGCAGCTGTACCTCTCGGGGTATGTGTCTCCCTGGCCGCGCGCGTTCGCGGCGGAAGCCGTCTACTGGCTGTCGTGGTGGCTGATGCTCCCGGCGCTTTTCTGGTGGTGCCGCCGGCTGCGCGCGCTGAGCATACCCGCCCGCGTCGTCGGCCTGTTGCTCGGCGCGGCGGCCGCGATGTTCGTCCAGCCGCTGATCGGGCAGGGCATCGCGCACCTGCTCGTCGGGTTCAGGCTGTGCGTGGGCGACTGCGCCATTCCCGCGCCGCTGTTGTCGCCCGCCTGGTTCCTGCAGGCGGTGCGCAACGCGGGCGTCAACCTGCCGGTGTACGCGGGCTTCGTGCTCGCCTGGTACGCGGTGACCTTCTATCGCGAATCGCGCGACCGACAGATGAAGGCGGTGGAGCTCGAGTCGCTGCTGCGCCAGGCGCAACTCGAGGCGCTGCGCAGCCAGCTGAATCCGCACTTTCTCTTCAACGCGCTGCATTCGATCGCCGAGCTGGTGCACCAGGACCCGAAACTCGCCGAGCAGCTGATCGTGCGGCTGGGCGAGCTGCTGCGGCAGGCGCTCGAGACGACCCGGCAACCGGAGCTGACGCTGAGCGAGGAGCTCGAGTTCATCCGCGGCTACCTGGACATCGAGCAGATGCGCCTCGGCGATCGTCTGCGCGTGAACTGGGAGGTCGAGCCCGACGCGCTCCAGGCCCGCGTGCCCAGCCTGGTCCTGCAG
>Ga0070690_100000942_pt1 | contig 14855 bp, 13 predicted proteins | sample KBSS33HmetaG_FD_64671 | JGI IMG/M metagenome (GOLD analysis project Ga0070690, IMG submission 64671) | Switchgrass rhizosphere microbial communities from Kellogg Biological Station, Michigan, USA - KBS S3-3H metaG | ecosystem: Host-associated > Plants > Roots > Rhizosphere ... | reverse complement strand
ATCAGCAGGCTTATCTAATTTGATGCGAAATGTTGGAAAGGTGAGTTCTAGATCAGGGAACGCAAAAACTTGGTTGCCCAGAAACTCTAATTCCGAAGCAGATGCAACATACCCCGTCTCTTCTTGCACCTCACGTATGATGGCTTCTTCATCCGTTTCGCCTGGCTCAACCTTGCCTGCCGGGAGCCCCCATGTATCGCCTTGTGATTTTTCGGGATGACGGTGAAGAATGACAAATTTACCGTCATATTCAATAAAACAGCCAGCAGTTCGTAGCTTTCTCATGATTTTAAGTATAAAGGATGTTCTCATGATCGATACAAGAAACGCCAAATCGTGTCCGAAGACGCGATTGGGCGGCAACAGAACTATAATAAAATGAGGAATTGAAAACCAAACTTTTTTGTACTAAAAAAGTTTACACATATACCTGTAGACTCCTTAATAATTTCTGGTGCGCGGTAGAGTACGAACATATAACTTTTCCAGACGACCCAGGGGATGATACCAAAGACATCCGAGAGTTGCTAGATGATTGTGCAGACAAAAAAGAAGCCCCGGGGTAGGAACATACTGCTCCGTCCAAGACTTCAATACCTTAATAATATCAAATCAGCTTGCTTATATCAATAACTTGGTGCTTTCGGTTGACGAATAGTAGCCGCTTGATTGTCTTCTGTTGCTTGAGTTTTTGCTGTAGAAACTTTTGTACGGTACTATCACGTACTTTGCGTAGCCTGCGTGAATCAATCACTATGTTACCAGACTGTTTTGTGGCGCGTTTTAGGTTACGCTCATGGCCGACAGTTTGTCTGTCTTTGGGGCTTTCAGCTCCCATTCCTCGCCATTCATTAGGACGTCTGGTGATTTGGTACTCTTGATATCTTTTGTGGCGAGGAACTCAACGATGTAGCCAGCTTTTGCCAGTGCGTCTGCCGTACTCAATTCGTGCTGCCAGACATTGATGCCGGCCGGGATACCGATCTCGCCTTTATGGCGGCTGGCATTGCTCATGGTTGTCTAGTATCATCGGTTCACTGCCGTCCGATACCTTATATGAGCTTGAGGCTAACGCAGAGGCACCCCATACTTACGCACCAAACGAAGGTAACTTTGTAATAGGTAACGCCCTCGTTTTCTATCGGGTAGAAGAACCATGTGATGTTTTACGGCAATAGCCGGATCGAAGCGAACGGTCAAACCTTTTGCTTCAAGCTTAAAGCCCAGATCCTGCCCCTCGGCAAATCGCAGAGAATCGTCAAACCCGTGCACGCTTGCAAATATGTCGTATGGGATTAGCATATTGGCTTCGGCAACCGCAAAGACATTCTTGGCGACTGGAGGTCGATGGGGGTTAGGGAAACCCGAAACAAGCCGCTGTAGTGGTCTCGGCATTCGCTTTCCTTTAGTGTATCCGGATGCTATAGAGGCCATCATTAGCATGCCGGACAGGCCACCGCTCCATGACAAACGGGGGAAATAATTAAATTCCATCTGCGCACCGTTGGCGTTGTTTATGAGGCCGCCTACAGCACCAATCTTGGGATCCGAAAAGAGCTCTCTTGCGATTTCAGGCGTATCTTCAGTTAGCAATTCACAGTCGGCATCAATAAAATGCAGGATCGCTCCGCCGAGGTTTTCTGGGCCTACTTCGAGAATACGATTACGATTGGCGCCTGCCCCTCGATTCTCTGACCCGGCTACTAAATTGACTGTCGAGCTAAATGGGGCTACAACCTCTTCAATGCTGCAAGTAGTGGAGCGGTCATCGAGTACGTAGATCGCATCGTATTTCTGTGTGGTGACCTGCTCGAGGAGCGGCACCAGAGTTTGTGACATGTTGTAATGCGGAATGACGGCGACAACCGGACGACTTTCTAGATTGAGCATGCCATCATAATACCAAACATGAAAGAGGACTTGAACTTATGCAACAGATAATAAATCAGTTCAAACAAAAAAGCGTTCTAGAATCGAACGCTTTTTATCTGTAAATTCGACTTGGTGCGCGAGAGAGGACTTGAACCTCCACGGGTTGCCCCACTAGCTCCTAAGGCTAGCGTGTCTACCATTCCACCACTCGCGCGCTTTGCCCGAAAATTACTTAGCATTTTCTGGGGATCGTTATTCAAAATAACTTCGTTATTTTACTGCAAACGGCGGTAAAAAGCTAGCTGCATGTCGCCGTAGCTGCGCTGCTCGACATTTTCGAATTTGTCGAAGCTGGGCACGGACTGATTGCCGGGCCAGGACAGTACGAGCAGGCCGCCTGGCAAAACACGCGCAGCGAGTCGCGTGAGCAAGTTGGGCTGGAGATCATCGTGAGGCGGATCACACAGCACTAGGTCGAACGTCTCGTCGTGGTTGGTTTGTAGCCAGGCGTTGGCCGTGGCGCTGACTAGTTTGATCTGTTCCGCGAGACCGAGCGCGTGGATGTTTTGCTCGACAATGCGCTGAGCGGGCCGATCGCTCTCGATGGCCAGCGCGTGCACCGCTCCACGGCTGATCGCCTCAAAACTCAGCGCGCCGGTGCCGGCGAAAGGGTCGAGCACGGTCATGCCTTCGACATCACCCAGAATGTTGAACAATGCGCCACGAGCCTTGTCGCTCATGGGGTGCGTGCGGTGCGAGTGCGGCGAGTCGAAAGACCGCCCGCCCAGCCGCCCGGCAATCACCCTCACCGCAGCTGCCCCTTGGCCAACCCGGCGTCCCGGGCCGCAGCGTACCAAGCCAACGCGACGGTTTTAACAATTTCTGGTACGATTTTTTTGCGTACCAAACGGGCCAGTTTGGGCGTCCAGCCGTGGCGCATATAGGCGTCGTAGGCCTCCAACGCGGCGATTTCTTTGGCGCGCAGCTTGAAAAGTTCGACTACTCCCTCCCGTTGTGCCTCGGCGATATCTTCTGGAGTGAGTGGCACGCGTTTTTCGGTCAGTGGTGCGATCATCACCGCCACACCCCACTCAAATACTCCATGACTGTTAAGCAGTCCGCGCGGGCCCCACATCCTCCAGTTGTTGACGAGCATGTCCAGGCCGTTTTCGCCCGGCATGATGAGTTTCTCTTTGAGCGTTGCGCGGCTTTCCAGGCTTTTGCCGCCGCGAATTTCGGCCAATTTTTCCTCGTACGGATAATGATGCGCCGGCGTCAGACCGTCCACAATGGCGTGCGCCAGCCAGGCCGCCTCGAACGCGGTACGGATTTCGTCCCGCTCTTTAAGCGCCTGCACTACATTGTCGTAGTGTTTGGCAATGATCTCTAAAATCTGCGTGTCGCTATCGTCGAACGGCGAATAATAGTGCCACGGCTCGTCCTTGGCCGGGCTCTTGCGTTTGATGGCATCCGGACCGTTCAGCCCTTCGAAATGCAGGATGAGGCGAGTGGAGGGAAAGGCGTCGTCGGCTTTTATCAGGCTGCGCAGATTGGCGCGCGCCAGACGGTTGATCTTCTGGTGAGCGCCGATGATTCGGCCGGTGAAGGGCCGGAGCGTGGTGCCGGAATACATTTTATTGACACCCGTACTCGGCGATAGCCAAGGCAAAAAGGATAACGCCGGCAACAAAAACGCCCGCACCGCTAATGATGATTGAGCCCGTCAGCCCGTTCCTCCTGGGCCCGCCCGGCCCAAAAAGCAGCCGGCCTAAGCCGTACACCATCGGCAGCGCGCTGATTACGCCTACCGTCCAGGCGGCCATCACAAACAACTGCCGGGGGTTATCGGCCGAGCAAGTGGCCTCGTCGCCTACCAAAAAAATCAACACAAAGTACATGATCCAGACGCAACCGCTCAGGCTGACAAGTACCTTAAAGGTTTGATCGAAAAATCGTAATTTGCTTTCCGTTTTCATGCCGTTAATTTAGGCTAGTGACAGCTCTCAGCTGCCGCACACGAGTTGCTAACTGCTCGTATTGTAGCAAATCTTCGCCCTTTTCGATAAAGCTTAACGCCGCGGCGCGGGCGGCGGCGATCAGTTTAATGTCGGTCAGCTTGGCCACCCGCAAATCCAGCGCGCCGTGTTGCAGCGTGCCATAAATAGCGCCGGGGCCACGCAGTTCCAGATCCAGTTCGGCCAGGCGGAAGCCGTCACTCAATCGCTCCAACGCTTGCAATCGCGGCGGCGGCGCCGATGAGTCACTCATCATCAGATAACAATAACCTTTGTGGCCGCCGCGTCCCACGCGGCCGCGCAGCTGGTGGATCTGCGCCAAGCCAAAGCGCTCGGCCGCCTCGATCAGCATGACCGAGGCGTTGGGCACATCCACGCCCACTTCTATAACCGTAGTGCTTACCAAAATGTCCAGCTGGTGCCGTACGAATTGCTCCATAATCTCGTTTTTTTCCGCCGCCTTCATGCGGCCATGCAGCAGGCCGACACGCCATTTCTTAAAATCTTTTTTAGTAAACTGCTCGTACATTTTTTCGGCGGAGTTGGCGGTGCTCTTGCCAGATTCGGTTATCAGCGGGCAGACGACGAACATCTGGCGGCCCGCCGTAAGTTCTTTCTCGATGGCCGTATTCAGCTGGGCACGTGAGTTGGGCGACACAATCTGCGTGACGATCGGCTGGCGGCCCGCCGGCTTGGCATCCAACTGCGAAATGTCCAGCTCGCCGTAGAGCGTAAGCGCCAGACTGCGCGGGATGGGCGTGGCCGTCAGGCTGAGCAGGTGCGGCATGTGCCCGGCCTTGGCCAGCAACTTTTGACGCTGCTCGACCCCAAAACGGTGCTGTTCGTCCACGATTACCAGCCCGAGCTGGTGCATGTCCACGCTCTCCTGAATAAGCGCGTGTGTGCCGATGATAAACCGAGCATTGCCAGCGCGGATGTGCGCCCGCGCCACCTCTTTCTCTTTGGGTTTCATACCGCCCACCAGCAGCGCCACCTGCCCCTCCAGGCCAAGCGGCTGCAAGAGCTTGTAGACGGTTTCGGCGTGCTGCCGGGCCAGTAACTCCGTGGGCGCCATCAGCGCCACCTGAAAGCCCTCGGCCATAGCCATCACTGCGCCCATCGCCGCCACCACCGTTTTGCCGGAACCGACATCCCCTTCTACCAACCGGTTCATGGGCTGCGTTTTTTGCATGTCCTGATACATCCGCCACACCACTTTACGCTGGGCGTCGGTCAGCGTAAACGGCAGGCTGGCCACGAACTGGCGGGCGAGCTGTTCGTTGAAAGTAATACTGGGCGCTGTGTCCTTAAGCAATTCGTACTTGTTGAGCAGCGCTGCCAGGGACAGATGAAAGACTTCCTCGAACCCCAGCCGGCGCTGGGCAGCTTCCAACAGTTTGGTACTTTCCGGGAAGTGCATCGTCTGTAGCGCCTGGGCACGCGGCATCAGATGCTCTGTGGCAACCAGCCAAGCCGGCAGAGTTTCTGGCGCCGCCTCCATAAGAGGCACCACTTCGCGCACGACCCGGCGGATCAGATTGCTGGTGAGCCCTTTGGTTTCTCGATATACCGGCACAATGCGTGCGGTGTTGATAGGGAAATCGCTCACCAGCTCGGTGCTGGGATTCATGATGGCGAAACGCTGACGGCTCAGCTCGTACTGACCAGAGATAAAATACGACTGGCCGGGTTTGAGCCCGGTTTCGCGGTACGGCTGGTTGAACCATACCAGGCGCACACTGTCGGTGTCGTCGCTGGCCACGGCCTCGGTGATGTGCATGCCGCGGCGCACGTAGCGGCCTTTTACCTGTTTGATTACGGCTTCGATGCTCACCGGCCCGGGCCGCAGCCGGCGGATCGGCGTCACAATCGAATAATCCTCGTATCGCCGTGGAAAATCCTGCATCAGATCGCCGACGGTGCGCACACCGAGCACAGCGAATTTTTTGGCCACTTCGCCGCCGACTCCCTTGACGGCCTCGATACCCTCCTCGGTCTGCGCTGTCATAGGCGTATTATAGTTCGGAGTCGCCGGTGTTAACAGTCCCGGTGAGATGCTGGAAATCGCCGACTATCCGTCCGAATATGGTTCGTTCTCTTTTACCACGGCGCCAAAAACCCGTAACTTCTTGGAGGGGCATCGTTTCGGCCCGGCTCCGGTCGACCGGATTAGCGGGAGTAAGCGGAGGGTCAATGCCTGACAGCTCGCCAGCTAGGATGAACGGCATGGCTGCGCCTCCCAGATAGCGCAGCTGCGCCAGCTGCACGCGACTGCTTCGCCCTCCGTCCGAGTCGAGGTCTAAGCTGAGCCACAGTATCCCGTAGTCGTAGCCGCGGGTGCTTCGCGCCGATAATCCACGCGGCTTGTTGCCGGCGGGCTCAACGGTAGCCTCGAGGGCGACGAATCTGCTGACGGCCTCGCCGCCAGGCACAACGCCGGCAATCGGCCACTGGCTCCACTCGGGACCATCGGCGTGCTGCAGGCTGGCGTACCGCACATCGTTAAAAAGGTTTGCGTAGGCGTTGAAATCATACGGCATCTGGGGAGTGAATTCGGTCATTACCCGACTTTACACCTTTTTGACCAAAAAGAACACGCTGGGACCGAAGAAGCTACTGGCGAGCGTGGGCTGCAAAATACCCTCGATAGCCAGCATCACACTTTTGGGTAGCACCTTTTTGACGCCGGGGCTGCGCAAGTTGGAGACGGACAGAATGCGATCGACCTTAAGCCCGGCGTGGGCCAGCTGCTTGATGACGGTGTGGGGGTTGTGGTTCACAAAGGCAATCTCGTCGGCGCGCCGGTTGGCCGCCGAACGGATGTCGACCGGCTCGGTGGGTATTTTTTTGCCGTGCAGAAAGTACTTGAGTCGGTTGCGGGCGTGCAGGTAGTTAGCGACCTCGATGATGGCGTAACCGTCATCGCTCAAAATGCGGGAAATCTCGGCTAACTCGGCCTCCGGGTTGGGCAGATGGTGCATCACACGGATCATCGTCACCAGATCGATCGAGCCGTCCCCGAACTTTAAGTCATTGGCTTGCATGAGTTTGCGCGCGACAGCGGGGTGATCTTTGAGAAAATCCTTGGCGATATCCAGCTGCTGTTGGCTGGGTTCGGCCAACGTAACCTTGTCGGCGTAGCGCTCCAGGAGCACGCACAACCGGCCATAGCCGCCGCCCACATCGACAGCGCGGCGGAAGTGTTTGCCTTCCAGGAGGCGCTTGATGGCCATCTCCTCGGCTGCGTTTTCGTAGTCGCGCCCGTTCCAATAGGTTAGATAATTATATTTGGGATCGTCGTACTGATCGGCTCGCTTTTTAGACCGCATGGCTTGCTTTTCTTTCATATTTTAAAAGTATACATCGTTTACGGTATTGGAATCGAGCGGTTTAGATCTCTCAGCGGGGTCAGATAAGCATCGGCTTCGGCGCCGGAGGAATTTTACTCAGGTCGCCATTTAGATTAACCGCACCTCCCCATACGTCCATATGCAGCGCGTGCATTTCGTCAGCCAAAGGAACGTGCTCGGCCGGCGCGCGAACCACGTAGACAGGCGTGTCAAAGCAGTTCGCCATCACGGCCACGGCTAGCTGCACCCCGGCTGCTCGCGCGCGAGCCAACTGAGGATCGCTGCCGCGAGGCACGTCATCATATATCTCACCGCTTGTCGTAACCGAGGCGTTCGCGATCAGAAGACCCCGAGCATCGGGCAACAACTTTCCAAGCTCGTTTTTTGCCTCGGCGAGCTGAGCCTGATAGCTCGCGAAATCGGCTCTAGCCGCGGGCAATGAGGTCGTCCCCACGTGGATTGCCCTGTATCCCAACGCGTCGATTTGCGACAAGGCCGAATGCCTCACCCAGTCGCCGATGGCGCGCTCTCTGCCAAGGTGTGTAACTAGGAACGATGGCCTGTTGTCGGGTTTCCGTGTCATGCTGCTGCTATCCCTGCTCGACTAAGGCCGAATCCTTAAACGCCCTGCCCCGGCGGAGAAGTAAACGCCCGTTGCGAAAGTCGGCCGCTTCCAGCTGCTCGCGCTGGAGTTTCTGGCCGTTAACACTCACTGCGTTTTCGACGATCAGCCGCCGGGCTTCGGTTTTGGAACTTGCCAGGCCGGTTTGCACCAAGATCTCGGCCAGCTCGTGTCCGGCGGACGCGGTGACGTGCGGTATTTCCTCGCGCAGCGTGGCGATCTCGGCCTCTCCCAGAGTATCGACCTGCTGGCCCACGAGCGCTTCGGCGATCTTGGCCTGCCGTGCCGCCTGATCGCTGCCATGGATCAGCTCTGTCACTTCTCCGGCCAAACGCTTTTGAGCCAACCGCACGCCCGGACGGGCGCGGTGTTCGGCCATCAAACCCTCTACTTCTTTCCTGTCCAGTAAGGTGTAAATTTTGATGTAATCCTCTACCCCTTCGTCATCAAGGTTAATCCAGAACTGATAGAACTTGTACGGGCTGGTCTTGACACCGTCCAGCCATACGGCACCGTCTTCGGACTTGCCGAATTTAACGCCCGTGGCTTTGTTGACCACTAGCGGCACAGAGTACACATGCGCTTCTTTACCTTCCAGGCGGCGGATCAGATCCACGCCGGCAACGCTGTTGCCCCACTGATCGGCCCCGCAAACCTGCAGCGTAACCCGGTGCTCTCTAAAGAGGTGCAAAAAATCGTAGCCTTGAATGAGCGAATAGCTAAACTCGGCGTAGCTGATACCGGCGCCGTCCTCGCCCAGGCGGCTTTGCACGAAATCACGGCCGAGCATTTGGCGCATCGGCACGTGCTTGCCGACGTCGCGCAGGAATTGCAGGTAGCCCATCTCCCTGAACCAGTCATAGTTATCGACAATCTCAAACGACTGGCCGGCGAACACCTTTCGGTATTGCTCGCCAAGAGCGGCTTTATTGCGGGCGATGTCTTCCAGTGACAACAGATCGCGCTCCTGTTTTTTGCCGTCCGGATCGCCGATCATGCCGGTCGCGCCGCCCACCAGCAGAAATGCCTGGTGGCCGTGGCTGATGAAATGTCGCACCATCATGGCTGCCGCCAGATTGCCAATGGTCATGCTGTCGGCGCTCGGGTCAACGCCCCAGTAAAACCTGATCGGCGCGCCATTAAGCACGTCCAAATCTTTAAAGGTGGTCTGGTTCACAAATCCGCGCCACTCGAGCTCTTCCGAAAGTGTCATATCCGACATGGTCAACTATCTCCTTACATCAATAATACACGCTTCAGCCGACTTTCAGGCCGGGCATGTATAGATATATTGGTGCGGATAGGGATCAATCTGCGTCATCTTTACTGTAGTGTAACAGATACGGAACAAAACCACTATTGTCAGGTCAGTTGAGTGGTTTGCTATAATGCCTGCATAACCCTGCAGAGGGGAGAGATAATCTAGATATGGAAACGCCAAGAAAACCGGCCGGCGGGGCGCGCAAGCGCTCCAGCAAGCATACGTTTACTACCAAAAGCGGTGCCGCCATCAAACTGAACAGGAGTTTGGGCGAACGTATCAAAGCCAACCGCGATGCCCGCGCCCGGCGCCGGGCCGCATACTTAAGCACGCTGCCCAAAAATCGCTTTAAGCGCATTCTCTTTCGGATGCATCCGCGGGAGATCGCCCGCTACTGGTTCAGCCGCGACGGCGCTATCATGGCGCTCAAGATCGTGGGCGTCGGGTTGGTGGTCGGCTTTGTGCTGATTGTCGGCGTGTTCGCCTACTTCCGCAAAGATCTGCCGGACATCAAAAACCTGAACGGCCAGACGCTGGGCGGTAGTGTAACGTACACCGATCGGACGGACTCGGTCGTGCTGTGGCAAGATTACAATGACACCAAACGCGAGGCCGTCAGCAGCGACAAAATAGCCAAAGCCGTCCGCGATGCCACCGTTGCCGTCGAAGATAAAGATTTCTACAAACACGGCGCCTTCGACGTACGCGGCATAGCCCGCGCCGGAGTGAACAACCTGCTCAACCGCGGCGGCGGGCTGCAAGGCGGCTCTACCATCAGCCAGCAGCTGGTCAAGCTCGACCAGAACTGGACGGCGCAGCGCACCGTCGGCAACAAAATCAAAGAAGTGATTTTGGCCGTCGAAATGGAGCGGGAATACTCCAAGGATGACATTCTGACCGGCTACCTGAACGCCGCGCCGTACGGTCCTGTTTCCGTGGGGGTGGAGGTTGCGGCGCAGGATTACTTCGGCAAGTCGGCCAAGGATCTGACTGTTGCCGAGGCGGCCATGCTGGCGGCCATCCCCAAGGCCCCCAGCAGTTATTCGCCCTACGGTCCCGACTACGAACCGAGCCGGCTGCTCGCCCGTCAGCACTACATCATCGACCAAATGGTGAGCCAAAGAATGATTACCCAAGCTCAGGGCGACGAAGCCAAAGGCTACGATATTCTGGCGGGCGTCAAACCGCAAAAGCCGTCGCTATACACCGGCATCAAAGCGCCGTACTTCGTACTGACGGCCAGGGACGAGCTAAAACGCAACTACGGCGAGAAAGCTGTCAAGCGCGGTGGCTGGCGTGTGGTTACTACGGTCGACCTGAAGCTGCAAACCCTTGCCGAGCAGAAGGTAGCTGAGGCCATGCCGATCGTGCACAAGCAGGGCGGCGACACCGCAGCATTCGTCTCTATCGACAACAAAACCGGCCAAGTTATGGCGCTCGTTGGCGGCTCCGACTTTAACAACCCGGACTTCGGCCAACTCAACTTTGGACACGACAGGCGCGTTTCGCCAGGCTCCAGCTTTAAGCCGTACGACTATGCTACGTTTATCGACAATAACAACGCTGGCGCGGGCTCCGTCCTATACGATTCAGCCGGCCCCTTGCCCGGCTATCCCTGCACCACCGGACCCAAAAAGGGCGGTAACTGCGCCGTAGATTACGACTTCCGTTTCCCTGGCCCGCTGACGCTCCGCTACGCGCTAGCCGGCTCCCGCAACGTTCCCGCAATGAAAGCCATGATGTCCGCAGTGCCGAACGACAGCAGCCCCGGCCGCGTAGCCTCTATCAATAAGACCATCTCTACCGCCAACACCATGATGGGCAAAGACGACGGCTACGTCTGCTACAACCCCGGCACCGATGTGTTCACCGCTACGCGGGAGGACGAAACGCAGTGCTACGGCTCTTCGGCCATCGGCGACGGCGCCTACATTCACCTGGACGATCACGCCACCGGCCTATCGGTACTGGCGCGCATGGGCCAGCAAATCCCGCACACCTATATCCTCAAGATTACCGACTCGGCCGGTAAAACGGTTGACGAGTTCAAGCAGCCCACACCTAAGCAAGTGCTAAAGCCGGACACGGCCTACATCCTAGACGACATGCTCTCCGACCCGAACGCCAGCTATCTGGGCCGCAAATTCCAACACTACAAAGGATGGAACTTCGCCGTCAAGACCGGTACCACCAACGACTCGTTCGACGGCCTGATGGCCAGTTGGTCAACCCAGTACACCGCTGTTACCTGGGTCGGTTACCACACCCGCAACAAGGCGATGACCGGCTTTATGGAAAACATGACCACACCGATCATTCGCGGCTTCATGGAAGGCGCGCACGACATGCTGATGAGCGCCGGAGTCAAACCGGTCAACTGGAACAAGCCGAGCGACATCAAAACCCTACCCGCCTTTGTGGTCACCGCGCACGTCGGGGCCAGCTCGCACGAGCCCAGCCCATCGACCGACATTTTCCCCTCCTGGTACAACCCACCCAAGGCCGGCAACGGCGACCAAACCATCGACCTCGTTTCCGGCAAAACAGCGACCTCCTGCACGCCAGACCTGGCCAAAAAGACGCTGGGGGCGGACAGCAATCACGATACTTTCTCGGTGGATGCCTTCTTTGGCAAAACGCCGAGCAGCGGCAGCACCGCACCGACAACTGATGCCACCGACGACGTACACAACTGTAACGATACACTCCCGGATCTAACGCTCAGCGCGCCCAGCAGTTGCCAAGACGCTTCCGACTGTATATTTACGGTCGCCGCCAGCAAGGGGACATACGCCCTCTCCGGAGGGACATATACCACCGCACCGGCCGGAACTGCCTCGCTGCTGGTTAACGGCCAGGTCGTGGGAACCGTAGACATCCCGGCAGATACCGGAGACGTCTGGAACCATAGCTTCACATACGATCCGTCAACGTCGGGCATCAGCGGCAATGCTACCGTCACCGTGCAAATTGTAGACAGCGTCCTCTATAGCACTCAAAAAAGCACTCCCGTCACCTTTGAATGAAGGGAGGCAGGCGGCGGCCAAACGCCGTCGCATAAACCGCGAAAGCCATCCCTCAACCTTTTCTGACATGCCCGCGTTGCCTTGGGCAGCCGATGCATCAGGATGCCGGGATGCTAATATCTTCCAAGCTGCGAGGGCGGAGACAAACGAGAGCGCAGCTTGTCCTTTGCAATCTGCTGCCCACCCGCGGACTTAGTATGTGCGGCCGCAGGCTTGTGAGCCTCTTTGACCTGGCCGAAGACCATTTTGCCAGCTACCGTCTGGTGCATGCGCGTGACGCTTACGGGCACTTCGTGCCCGACGTAACGTGCGCCGCCCTCTATAACAACCATGGTGCCATCATCCAGATAGCCGACGCCTTGTTCACGGTTGCTGCCCTTTTGGATGACTTTAATCGCCAGCGTTTCGCCTGGCAGGGTTATCGGACGCAGCGAGTGCGACAGCTCATTGACGTTCAGCACCTGCACGCCCTCTACGGCCGCAACCTTTGCTAAATTGTAATCGGTGGTGTACAGCTGTCCTGGGAGTTTTTTGGCCAGGGCGATCAATTTATCGTCGGTGGTATCAATACCGGCAAACACCGTGCGGTCCACCGATACTCTAAGCGGCGCACTATCCTGTAGTTCGTGCGCGATATCCAGTCCGTAGCGGGCCCGCTCGCGCTTGTGGGAGTCGTTGCCGTCAGCCAGCAGCTGGAGCTCGCTCAAGATAAACTGCGGAATGATCAGCTCGCTGCTCATAAAGCCGGTGCGTACGATCTCGGCAATCCGGCCGTCGATAAGCGCGCAGCTGTCCAGAATAATCCGAGTGCGGCTTTTGCCCATCCCCGGGATTTTCTTAAAAGCGCCGGCGCTCACCAGGAGTCCGAGAATCGCCAAAAGTAATGCTAATTGTAGGGTTTCGATCATAACTGTGAGTGGAATCTGAAATGTAAAGACACGGAATTTAGAATAATTTCATTCTCTTTCTATTCTACAATCCGGCGGTCAATTATACATTAACTTTCCAGGAATTGATTCAACGCGCCGCGCACGTCCTGGACCGACTTCAGGAAGGCGGACTTTTTGGCTTCACGCTGGGCGGGGCCGATGGCCGCCTCGAAGCCGAGCTTTTTGGCTTCGGCCAGACGCTTTTCGACAAATGGGACATGGCGCACCTCGCCGCTCAGGCCCACCTCGCCGAACACCACGGCGTTGGCCTTGAGCTGCAAACCTTTGGCCGCTGAGCCGATGGCCATGCAGACCGCCAAATCGGCGGCCGGCTCCGTTATCCGCATACCGCCGACGATGTTAACATAGATGTCTTGATCGGCCAAGGACAGCTTGGTGCGGCGTTCCAACATCGCCACAAGCAAATTAACCCGATTTAGATCGATACCGCTAGCCGCGCGCTTCGGATAACCGTAACTGGTCTTGTTGACCAACGCTTGTACCTCGACCAACAATGGCCGCGTACCTTCCAGCGTAGCCAGCACGACGGAGCCGTCGCTGATTTGACGCTCGGCCAGCAGCGCCGCCGAGGGGTTGTCTACCGGCTTCAGGCCGCGCTCGTCCATTTCGAAGATGCCAGCCTCGGTGGTTGGCCCAAAGCGGTTTTTGGTGGCACGCAGCACCTTGAACCCGCCGTAGCGGTCGCCCTCCAGTTGCAACACAACATCAACCACATGTTCCAAAACCTTCGGCCCGGCAATCGAACCTTCTTTGGTGACGTGCCCTACTAGCACCACGGCAGTACCCGATTGCTTGGCCGCCTGAATCAGCAGCTGCGTACTATTGGTGATTTGGCTGACGCTCCCCGCTGCCGAAGAAATTGCCGCGGCCGCGATGGTCTGGATCGAGTCCACCACCACCAGATCAAAATTGTTCGTGGCGATGGTCGCGGCGATATCGTCCGCGCTCGTGCTAGTGGCCAGCTCCAGGCTTTTGCCGCCCACGCCCAACCGTTCGGCTCGCAAGCCGATCTGGTGTCCGGATTCCTCGCCGCTGACGTACAACACTTTATGAGTTTGGGCCACGGCGTCGGCCAGCTGCAACAGCAGCGTGCTTTTGCCAATGCCCGGCTGACCGGCAATCAGATTAACACTCCCGGCCACAATACCGCCGCCCAGCACGACATCCACGTCCGGCATACCGCTTTTTAGGCGTTTCTGATCGCTGGCCACCAGCGAACTTACCGAAGACACCTTAAGTTTCTGTCCGGCGCTCGCCACCCGGCCCGGCGCCGACTCCATAACCATCTCCTCTTGCAGTGTGTTCCATGCATCGCAGTGCGGACACTTTCCCGCCCAACTCAGCGACACCTCGCCACAATTACTACAAACGTACCTTATTCTCTCTTTGGCCATCTTATTCTATTGTATCATTTCAGGGTTCGAGCGGATCAGCCGGACCGTGCGCTGGCGTCGTAGCTGTTTCGCGGTGGTACTTTCCCGCTCCAAAGTAAAGCACGTAGGCAATGGCCGCCTGAATCAGTGCGGCGTTCAACGGCAAAACCAATAGTTTCCAGTCCCACGAGCCCACCGAAATCGCCGCCGTGAAGGAGCATATCGAGCCGAGTAGCCAGGCGATCCTGGTTTCGGATTCCGGATGTTTCTTGGCCTTTACAAATGTCGGCGCCAGCGAAACAGCCACGACGATCAGGGTCGATATGATGCTGAGCAACGGCGAGTCGAACAAAATCCAAAGAACCACACCAGTCAGTGTCGCCGCA